>Ga0070704_100001198_pt1 | contig 13580 bp, 11 predicted proteins | sample KBSK5252metaG_FD_65467 | JGI IMG/M metagenome (GOLD analysis project Ga0070704, IMG submission 65467) | Corn, switchgrass and miscanthus rhizosphere microbial communities from Kellogg Biological Station, Michigan, USA - KBS K5-25-2 metaG | ecosystem: Host-associated > Plants > Roots >...
GCGTTGTTCGCTCTCCCGAACAGCATCGAAAGAAATCGCTAGCTGGGCTTCTACCTCTCTTCGTCTCGCCCGCTGCCACACAAGGCCAAAAATCAGCAGGGTCTCCACCAGAATCAGAGATATGCCGCCAATGAAGTACGACTTATAAGACTCCCAGACCGTTGGCTGCCGGTTGAGGACGATGCTGCCGGGGGGAATAACGCTCTCGTTGAGGCCCCAGCGCCGCAAAGCTCGCCAATCGAACATGTAGGCGGTTGCACCCGCCATCCTGGGGATGTCCTGCGGTTTTTCCCCATTGAGCAACCTCAGCGCCATGTCTCCGGCAATCCTGCCCTGACCGTTGAGGCTAGAAAGATAGCCTCCCACCTCTCCGTGATTTAGGAAGACATCAAACAGGCTAAAAACCGGCGCATTCGCTGCATCGGCGACCATCGGGCCCACTTCATTTGATTTAAACCGGGTTCCTTCCGCATCCTGCCCTACTGAGACGAGGAGGACCACCGTGTGATTTGGCAGTTGTCTCAGTCGTTCGAGCAGATCAGGCATAGCCAAATCCGTCAGATTCCTAATATCTATTTGGTCCGTGAAGGCCTTCAAGTGCTGCATGACCAAAGCTTGCCCCTGTTTGTCGAAATCCGATACGCCCGATACCACTACCACGTGCTTTGTGCCGGGCTGGAGCCGCAACGCTATCTCCAGCGTCTCAGCCGGGGCCATATCATTCTCGACCCCTGTAAAGTTGGAATCTAATGCGGGAGTCCCCGGAGCATTACCGTAAGGCAGGCAGAAAACAATGGGAACGCCCGGAAAGGCTTTTTGGTGCACCTCTAACATGAATTTGAGCGGGGATGGCCCGACCGTGATGATCACATCCGGTCTGCGATTCTGATATTTGCGAAGGTAAAAATCGCGAAGCTCCTGCTGTGCGGCGGGATCGGGGAACAATACGGTATCCAAGTACTCGGAATAGAACTCAAGTTTGTCGGCTGAATTTTCCAGCGCAGTTTGGATCCCCTCATTGATGATTTTAGTCGCCGGATACGACGTTCCCACCTCGTTCAGAACAAGAATCCGCCGGATTTCCCTCTTGGGTGCCGCTGCAATCGAGTGGGGCAGGACAAGGGCTGCAAGTGCCACAAGTGGGAGCCAGAAGTGACGTATCACCCCTCTTCCTCGGCCCTGCTGTCCAGTCCTTTCCGGGCGAAGGCATGGGAGCGGCGAGGTGACACCATGGTCGCCGGTAGTCAGCAAAGTGACCCCTCAAGGTAGAACAGACTAGATTTACAGCAAACAGGTCCAACAATCTATCAGAAAGTTAATATCCAAAGCACTGGTAAAACTGACAGGAACTAACTTGATTAAAGTACGAGACAATACATTCCCTAGCGATACTCTACGCCGAATTTCGGTGCGCAACTGTGTTACTTTGTCGAGCCTGAGCCGTGGTACAAACGAGAGAAAGACGAGTCAGGGGAAGAACCCTGCTGCTAGCCGCACCCCAATGGCCACTTATGAGCATTGGTTTACGTAAACCCGATCAACTTTGCCGCCGTTGGTTTCTGCTCTTGGTGGCCCTGACTGTTGCGCTGCTGTCCTCCATAAACACCTGCAGTCAGACCGCCTCCACCGGAGCGCTGACGGGCGTAACGCTCGATCCCTCTGGTGCGATCCTTCCCCGGGTAAGCGTTCACCTTGCAAAGTCGGATGGGACGGAAACGATGTCGGCCGACTCGGACGAAAATGGGCTGTTCGGGTTCTTCTTACTGCCGCCTGGGACCTATGAAGTGCAGGCAAGCAAGGTTGACTTCAGAACCTTGCGACAACCGGAAATTCACGTCCATGTAACCGAGACGCTTCGGCTTCAACTTCATCTTGAATTGGCAACCCGCGTGGAGCAGACACAAGTATTCTCCGACCCTTCGATGGTTCAGCTCGACACTTCAGCGCTCGGAAGAGTCGTTAACAAAGAAACAGTCAGCCGTTTGCCCTTGGTCACAAGAAACTTCACGCAAATAGCCGGGCTTTCTCCCGGAGTATCCGTCGGAGTCTACAACGCCGGAGAACTTGGGACTGGGGCAACGGCGCTTTCACAAATTGGGAAGTCCAATGACGGGGTGTTCGTGCACGGAGCGCGATCCTATGACAATAATTGGCAATTAGACGGCATTAGCGTTAGTGACGTGCAGGGCTCTAGCTCGATAAGCGGGGGGATTCCGATTCCCAACCCCGACACGTTGGAGGAGTTCAAGGTGCAAACCGGGCTCTACGACGCAGCGTTCGGACGCGCTGCGGGGGCGAATGTCAGCGTAATCACTAAGACAGGAACTAACCAGTACCACGAAACGATTTTCGAGTTCCTGCGAAACGATGTGCTCAATGCGAACGACTTCTTCTTGAACCGAACTGGGCAGAGCAAGCCGGCCCTCAAGGAGAACCAGTTCGGATTCGCCCTCGGAGGACCAATCAGAAAGGACAAACTGCTTTTCTTGGGATCGTATCAGGGGACGCGACAAATTAACGGAACAGCCGCGGGTCAATCGCGGATTGCCTGCACCGCCAGCTTGAACGAACCACCGCTGACAAATGACAGATCGCCCGCAGCGCTTGGGGAACTATTCGGCGGCTTGAAAGGCGCATTGGGAGGCGTCGCGATTAATCCTGACGGATCGAACATTAACCCCGTTGCCCTAGCGCTCTTGAATTTCAAACTGCCTGACGGCAGCTTCCTGATTCCGACGCCTCAAACGGTTGACCCCTCGAAGCCGCTTACCAGCAGTGGTTTTTCAGCCTTCTCACAACCTTGCACCTTCAACGAAGATCAGGGATTGGGAAATGTCGATTATGTTGCGTCTCAGAAGAGCCGGTTTGGAGTTCGGTTCTTTATCGCCGACGCAGATCAGTTGGTTACTTTTCCTGGCGGCGCCCTGAATCCACTAGGTAACACTCATGGGTTCGATAGCCCAGGTGAATCCGCGTTCATCGTCTTCTCTCTTGCTCACACGTATGTGTTCAGCAATGCGGTGCTCAATGAGGCCCGAATTGGATTCGTTCGCACGCGAACCGAATCAAGGGCGGAGGCGCCCTTCAAGTGGTCCGATGTCGGCGTCACTGAGAGCAACATGAACGGAAATAACGAACTGCCCAGTTTGAGTATTGTCGGTTCCGTCAGCATGGCTAGCATACTTCCCAGAACGTATACGCAAAACAGCTTCGTTTTAAACGATGTTTTTAGCTTTCTCAGTGGTGCCAATGCCGTGAAATTCGGAGGGTCACTTACCCGATTGGAAGATAACCTTGACTTCGCCGGGTTTGGTTCATTTGTACAGTTTCTCAGTTGGCCGGATTTTCTGCTCGGCCTTGATGGGAAGAGCAACGGGACTGGAACTTTTAGTAATGTCTCGCAATCGGCTGATGCCTTTGGCTTGTTTAATCGTGAGTTTAGAGTGTGGGAAGGCTCGGGGTTTGTGCAGGATGACTATCGGATCGGGCGGTCGTTGACCCTGAATCTCGGAGTGCGTTACGAACGATTGGGGCTATTCAGCGACGAACTGGGTCGCAACTCAAGCTTCGATGTCAACAAGGCAAATGCAAGCCCGCCGCCGAGTGGAAGTCTCGACGGCTACATCGTGGCTTCCAATTTTTCGGCCGCTGTCCCGCCGGGTGTGATACGTGCGAACAATAAATTTGGAAATTATGGCGAAGGACAAAACGCGATTGCTCCCCGGATAGGTTTCGCGTGGCAGATCCTGCCAACGACAAGCCGGCTGGTGCTGCGAGGAGGGTACGGCATGTACTACTCTCGGCCGACCGGCCAGGCGTCTACTGAATCCGTGCTTGCCGCGCCGTTTTCCTTAACCCGAATCAACACCGGACTGACGAACGCGACGGCGACATTTCAAGCACCCTTTGCACAGCCATTCCCTACTCCGGAGTCATTTCCAATGTTTCCAGCCTATTCTCAGGCCACGGTGTCCTCGATCAGTGCTCTAGCCCCCAACTTTCGGCCAGCAATGGTTCAACAGTTCTCGCTGAACACGGAGGTAGAAGTGCATCAAGGTTGGCTGTTGGAGATCGGATATGTGGGTGCCCGGGGAACACACCTGCAACGCTTCCGTTCCCTGAATCAGGCGCTCGATGCATCTCCAAGCTATCCGATCAATGGCGTGACCTCAAACACGTTGGCTAACATCGGATCGCGGGTTCCCGTTCCTGGAATACGCGCCGATTCTCTCCGCGAGATCGAATCCGAGGGAAGCTCCTGGTACAACGGGCTAGAAATCAGCCTGGCAAAGAGGGTAAGCCACGGCCTACAATTCCTCGCCTCCTACACCCTTTCCAAGACTCTGGACACCGATGGCGCCGACATTAACTCAACGTCTGCAGGAAACGCACTGACACTCGGAGACCAAAATTCTCCGAGTCAGCGCTGGGGACGGGCGAGCTTCGACCGTACTCACCGGTTCGTTTTCAGCACCACGTGGACGCTGCCAAACCCACCTAGCGGTGTGTCACAGGCCGTCCTGGGCGGCTGGTCCCTAGCTGCGATAGCAACCATTCAGTCTGGCAGCGCGCTTACCATCGCCGCAACAAATTCCACCAATGTCTTCGGAATTAGCGAAGATCGGGCGCAACTGAGCGGCACATGTTCGAAAAACCAGTTGGTGAAGAGCGGGGAGGTCGAGTCGAAACTCGGCGGCTATTTCAACGCATCTTGTTTTACAAGCTCACCTATCATCGGGGCTGATGGCATTGGAACGTCATTTGGGAACAGCGGCACAGGAATCGTGACCGGTCCTGGGCAAGCGAACCTGGATTTCGCACTTTCAAAAACTATGATCGTCAATTGGCCGATCGAGAAAAGCAGCCTTCAATTTCGAGCCGAGTTTTACAATACATTGAATCATCCCCAGTTTGCCAATCCCGACAGCAACTTCACCTCGCCGACGTTTGGTGTGATCAGTAGCACGGCTGTAAATGCTCGCGTTGGGCAGCTGGCGCTGAAGTTTGAGTTCTAGCTTCCTTTGTGGAACTAGGGGTGATAAATCCTGTCGGTTGCTTTTCTCGCGATTGAAAAAATCAAACGAGCTCCCGTCTACGTCATCCAGAAGATCCCGGTCTGCCTGGACTGCGGATATACCGAGCTAATCGTTCCCCCAGCAAGTTAGCTGCACAGGGGTTGGGGAATTAGCCCCACGAATCCATGGCGGTGTTGGCCGGGCCGCAATTCAATTTTAATAGCCCGCCCTATCGGTCGGTTGTTCCAGCTACGTATTCGGGAAACGCGCAACCGCTTCTCGACAAAGGTTCCGCCAAAGAAAACAGGCGGGAAATATGCGCTGGACCTAGGTTTTCCCCGGCCGTTCAGAGGTTGGTCGTCCATGAAGCTCTAGCTGCCCTGGATGCCTCTGTTGACCAGCACTTTAACCTCGACTCGGCGGTTTTCGGCTCTTCCTTCCTTCGTTTCATTCGGCGCCGCTGGTTGGTATTCGCCCATCGCACCCGGAGCTACGATGTGCCGTATGGGTACGTTACACTGCTGGATGAAATAGGCGACGACCGCTTCGGCGCGATCTTCGCTCAGCTTTTGGTTCATGACTGCGTTGCCGCTCGCGTCGGCGAACCCCTTGACCTCGATGATGTAACCGGTAAGACCGATTGCAACTTGCGCCAACCGTTTGAGTTGTTGCTGATCCTCCGGCGAGATTATGGAGCTGCCAGAATTGAACCTTATAATTGCCTCGCCCTTGACGTCATAATCGCTAAGCTCGGAAAAACGCTCGGTGTTCTCCTGGATGTCCTTGACGTTCGTGGCTACTTGCTCTTTCGTAGGATTTAAGCCGGCTTGAATCATTTCGGCTGTTTCCAGGTCATCGCCATCGACCGTGATTGTTTTCGCTATGACCCGGCCTTCGGCGTCAGACACGCCGTCAATGTCCACCTTGAGTCCCGGTATCAGCACAGTGTTCGCCATGTACTCCTTTCTTAAGCCAAAAGCGCCCTTGTTATCTTTTGTCTTTGTCTCATCCGTGAGGATCACGGTGACCTTGCCGCTCGATCTGCTCACGATCAACGTTTCCCCGGTACGGGAAGCGATCATTCCTTTGACTTGGGTCTTTTCGCCGTCGGCACCAAATGTCGATACAGTTGCGAGCAGACAAATCGCCGCCGAACTCACTAGAAGCGTTATCCGTTTTCTCTGCATGGCTTCCTCCTCATCTCCGGTTGGGTTTTAAACTCAGATGGAATTTGTGACTCCGGAGGTAGCACCTCACATCTTGGGTCGCGTAACTCAGAAGGTCATCGGATTGTTGTTGCATGAATCCAAGGAATACCGCCCGGATGCTAGCGAGAGTCTGGCAGCTGTCCAACTGTCAGTTCTGACAGGCGTCACTTAGCGCCCTTTTCGCGCGAGCATTTGCATTCCAAGCCGAGGTCCTGACTAACGACTTATCGGGCACGGGGCAGCGGACGCCAGATTTGAGGACCTACTCGGACCGAGGCATGCACCTGGTAGTTTTGGCAGTTTAGAAGTCTCCATCAAAGCAGAAATATTGTCTGCAGGCATTGCTTAGTTGAGGTGCCTGAATATGAGATTTAAAGTGATCGCATGCATGCTGGCCGTGGCTTTGCTGTCCGCAGTAGCTTACGGCGGCGATGATAACGAGAAAAAAAGGGAGAAATCCCGCAAGATGGCAGCCCAAACCCTGCAGGATTTGTATAGGCTGCAACCCACAGTTCAGGCGGCTATCCAGAAGTCGGCAGGATATGCCGTTTTCAATAATATGGGGACGAACCTATTGCTTTTGAGCACCGCCCGCGGCTCCGGAATCGCCGTCAACACCCAGAGCAAGCAGGAGACTTTCATGAAGATGATTTCCGCTGGCGCCGGTTTGGGCGTGGGAGTGAAGGACTATCGAGTGATCTTTGTGTTTGAAAACGATCAAGCCCTGACGCAATTCCTCGACTCCGGCTGGTCAGCTTCAGCGCAGACGGACGCCGCCGCCAAGGCAGGCAAGTCGGGCGGAGCTTGCTCGGGAGCGGTTGAGGTTGCGCCGGGTGTATGGGTCTACCAGATCACCAAGAATGGCCTCGCCCTCCAGTTAACCCTGCAGGGTACGAAGTACTACAAGGACGACGACCTTAATAAAAAGTAGCTATGGGTCACGATAGGTCGACTAGCCCGCTTTGTGGCAGCTCCGCTATGCGGCTTGCTGCACGCCGCGGCTTCCTTGCCGCGTACCACGACCCGAGGCGGTAAAGATTCAGACGCAGTTAACTTGCTTTTCGTAGGCTCTCGAAATCAGGTCGAGGACGCGTTCACGGCCGCAGGCTGGCGCACCGCCGATGCCAACTCCAAAAACGCTTTCTTCAAGCAGTTCGGTGCCTTTCTGACATTTTCCAATTATCCCAACATGCCTGTCTCGCGCCAGTTGCTCTCCGGCCAGCTGCAGGACATGACTTGGCAGAAGAGTTTCAATAGTTACGGCAAGCGTGAACATCTTCGTTTGTGGTCCCAGTCAAAAACGATTCAGGGAGAACAAGCCTGGTTGAGTGCCTATACTCGTGAAACCAGCGTGGCTCTTTCCATGAAGTATCACAAGTTCATCCACCACATCGACCGCAACCTCGATGACGGCATCAACATGCTCGTGCGCGACCTTGCGCTGACGGGTTGTGTGGAATCCGTGTGCCAGCTCCCTCGCCCCAACTTGCCGCAGACCATGCTCAACTCCACCGGCGACGAAATGCACACGGATGGCAACCTTACCGTCGTTCACTTGAAGAGTTGTGCCATGCCCGTGATGCAGTACCCGCGGAATGCCCCCCTCATCCCCGTGCGCCCGCGCAATCGCTTCGTGCGCTATCTCCGCACCCAAGTTCTCCTCTACAAGAGCGACGTCATTCGCGGAAATATCATTTACGGCGCATTCGACCTGTCACTTATGACCATTCGTTCCCTGCGCCACCGTCACTCTACTCAGAATGACGACAGCTATGACGACTTGCCCATGTCCCCCGTCTCGCCAGACACGCTCTTCCCGCAACTCACATTCAGCGAGTGGCCTCGATTCCCAAACCAAGTAACTCCGTACTAGATGGGGGGCAGGGCCCCGTAGCTTCCCGTTGAAACTTTCGCAATAGCCATTCCCCCGGGTTACGGTTTAGGACGTCAGCATTTTCCATAGTTGTTCGGATGGGGCGGTCCTTAAGTCGCGCCGACTCTTGGCCTGCATTTTCGAGAGAATATTCGAGAGATGGAACTTTACGGTGCTCACGCGGATTTGCAAAAGCTCTGCAATCTCTCTGTTTGAGAGACGAATGCGCACGAGTTCCAGAATCTCATTTTCCCGAGGGGTGGTTGTCTGACAATCCCGAGCGCCTTTCCGAAGCACAGAGGCTGCCTCACGCAGGAATTCCATAAATGCGTCGTGTGGAACGCAGAACTCATTCGCGGCAACAAGAAAAATCGCCCGAATCAACGCGCGGGACACCTCAGCGTGCGGTACGTACCCATGTGCGCCCATAGCAAGAAGTTGCACGATTCCTTCATTGGATTTCTCGTGGTCCAGTATCACAAATCTCGGGTCCGGGCTGCGAGGTCGCAGGTGCCGAAGACACTCGCCGAGTGGTGCTTCGAGACCACATTGGTCGACGACGAAAACTGTCTTCTCCCGTCGGAGTGGTGAACTGAGCATGAATTGCTTGAGGGTTAGCGTGCGGATCAGGCGCTCTCTCCCTAGAACTTGGCAAAGATATGCCTCCGCGAGACAGTTCTGGGATATAACGCAAACCTGGACGGTAGCCTGTGGGGAAACGTGGCCCATTTCGGCCTCCGGCAGCAAAACGAGGGACAAGAAGGTCAACGTTCATAATAACGAGTGACGTACTGACCTGCACACCCCATTGAACGAAAGTATGCTACTCGGGACGGCGGACTGTCAACTTGCCCGGATTGCCCCGTCTTTCGGTCGAGTCGAGTCCCGTCTTTCGGTTGAGTTCGACCCTCCGCTGAACAGCGGTTGTGGGCCCTTTGTCCATGTCAGTAGCGTACGAATCTGTATTTTCCATGCGTGGCGGGTACACTTGGGCATCGACCAGCGCCATTTTGGACATGCTGGGCGATGTCAGCATCGATGCCGCAGCTGGGCAGTTTGTTCGAAGAGTGCAATTGGGATTTCCAAGGGGCTTGGTAGTGTCCACGTAACCGCCGAGAGGGAACGAAAACGTGACCCTGGCAGGCACTCAACAATGCGAGGCGAGCAGTTGTCCACAGCACTTCAGAATCACCACGAAAAAGCCAAGTCCGCCTTGCGGCCGGTGAAAGCGTTGCACCATTCCAGGCCCAGACTTCCATTGGGGATCGACATGCCATGCAAGTCGTGCGGATCAATCAACCAGAGCAAGTTCACTGGAGAGATAGGCATCCATTTTCCCGGCCTGAAAAACATTGACAAGCCTGTCGTGTGGGTATTTCCGGAGATTGTCGTCTGTCTGAATTGTGGCACCGCCGAATTCGCTGTGCCGGAAGCTGAACTGCCCCGCCTTGCGAAAGGCGAGGTCGGCGCGACAGGCTAACCTAGAATTGAGGTCTTGAGCGATTCATCGCAATTTAGTCGCGAGGATTTGCTCCCCGTGGACCGATACGGTCGGTCTTCAAGCAGATACTGACGAGCTTGCCTTGCAGTGTATTCCACGGCGGCAGTAACTATCTCACTGAGAATAAACGGCTGAGTGTTCCGCACAGACGCTCTTGAAAACGTGCTCGTCTTCCTGGCCGTGAAAGCTGCTCAACGCATACGCGCAGAGGATATCCACCTCGAAGGTTGTGCCTACCTCGTCCCAAAGTTGTTCAAGCCGAATCGCGGCGTCCGCCTTACCTTCCGCCCACAAGAGAGGCGCACACTCTCCACAGGCCACAACGCGGCAATTCTCTCGCTTCGTCGCTTTGGCGGCTGCCTCAATGAGACCACCTACTATCTCGAATAATCGAGCCGAGTCGGGCATGTCATTGACCATGAATGTGGAGAGCGTCTTGGCGACATCCAATTGAATGTACGTCCCCTGTTGCGTGGCGGCATCGACATCCACGCCCTGTATCTTCAATCTCGGGACAAGACCGTTCAGGTGCGACCCAGTAGCGACCACGATAGCCGCATCACCCGCCTTGATAGCAACAGCGATAAAACGGGCAAAGCTGTCCAGAAAAACTGCGTCATCCGAATAGAATTGCACCTCGTGGCAGGGAGGCGTTTTCTCTCTTGGGGCATCGCTGAGTTCGTAGCCCTTTAAACTGTTACTGACAAATTGCTTGCCCCGAAGAACCGCGTACACGGCAGGCAGAAGTTCGCTTCCGGCATCTGTCTTATGAACGTAACCTCGGGCGCCCGTGCTCAATGCAGCCCGCACGACGTCGAGGTCATTGTTGTGACTTAGGAAGATTATTTTGGAGCTAGGGGAAACTTGCCGTATCCGCAGGGCGACTTCGATTCCATTCAGCTTTGGGAGACCGATGTCCAGCACAATCAAGTCCGGCTTCAGTTCTTCGGCCTTCTGAAGGGCTTCGGGTCCATCCGACGCCTCAGCGATGACTGGCATTCCTGGCCGCGCCTGAAGCAGCAACCGGGCTTGGCGTCGCCAATCTTCGAAATCATCGGCAATGAGAATGCGAATTGATGAAAACAGGTGCTTCTCCAGTTGTGTCCTTACTTACGAACACGCCGTGCCCAAAATAGTTGCACAAACCTAACGGTCCCTACGCCGATTGACCTGCCCCCGAATCTGTTGGTTGAAACATGGCGCGGAGCACCGCACGATGGACCAATTATTATCACACGCCACTGTTTCTGGGAAGGCGGCTACAGTCTCATACCAGATGGTGTTGCATCGACCGGTTGAGCTGGCAGCCGTAGTCAGAAAAGTAGATCTTAGTACCCAGATGTCCAGTAACGCGACAAGTCTGGAGTTAGTCTTTGGGTGTCTCGCGCCGCGGCAACCAGCCCTTCAAACCTTGGTGGACTCCGAGCTGACGATCGACTGACTAGATGTATTTGTTTTTCAGGATCACCTCGCATACCACTGCAACTTTTGACAGTTCACAGGAAATCATAGTTCCAGTAGCTGTTAATTCCATGGCAAGGCCACTGCGGAGAACCTTATGGCCTTGGTGCGGATGAGTGGAGACAGTTTTGCTCGTGCACACATGCGATCACCAGGTGAAAGACCAGGAGGAGAGAAATGAAATTCAGATCCGCAGTTCTTTCAGGGAGTGCTTTGTTATTTGCAGCCGGGGCGTTTGCTCAAGATTACCCGAAGGTAGAAATCCCCGTCGATTACTCCTATATGCGGTTTAACCCAGAAAACAGCGGGATCATCAAGAGTTTCTCTCTGAACGGTGGTGGAGGCGGAATTATTTATAACTTCAGCAAATGGGCTGGAATCGAGGGCGAATTCGAGGGCTATGGCAGCCAATCGAGAACTTTTACATTCCCTACGGGAAGCGCAGTCTGTCCGGTCGGTTGCACCGGTAATTTCGAAGCCAACCTGTTCACCTACAACATCGGTCCTGTATTCAAGCACCGCGCTAAGCATTTCGAGCCGTTCATAGAGATACTGTTCGGCGGAGCCCACTCCAATGCTTACGGTAATCTGCTGACAGCTTGTCAGGCCTCCTGTACCACCAGCTCATCTCCTAGCAACAATGCCTTTGATTTCATCATTGGGGGCGGCATCGATGTTCCGGTCAGCAAGTCGATCGCCCTTCGGCTGGCACAGTTTGATTATGTATTGACCCGATTTGGCAATGATTTCACAGCTGGCAACACGAATCAGAGTAACTTCCGTTACCAGGCCGGCATCGTTTTCAGACTCGGCGGTGGTGTTCCCCCTCCGCCTCCCAATGGTCCCCCAGTGGCGTCTTGTTCCGCCAATCCGACCCAGGTTATCGCTGGCTCTGGGGACACGGTTGAAGTCCGGGCCGACGCCACTGATCCTGACAACGATTCGCTTACTTATGCGTGGACTGCCTCAGGAGGTAGCATTGATGGCACAGGGCGGCAAGTCCGTTGGAACCCCACAGGTGTGGGCTTGGGCACTTACTCGGTCACGGCGCGAGTGAATGATGGCCGCGGGGGCGCTACGAGTTGCACGGCGGATATCAGAGTAGATCCTCGGCCCAATCGTCCTCCTACGATGAGTTGCTCCGCAAGTCCAGCCTCGGTTCATCCTGGGGACCGCGTACACATCACCGCAACTACCAGCGATCCCGACAACGATTCGCTCACTTTCACGTGGAAATCGAACGGGGGCCAAATCGTCGGATCTGGCGCCGAAGTTCAGTTGGACACCACTGGTGTGAGCGCGGGAAGCTATACGGTGACGGGAAGGGTGGACGACGGACGCGGCAGTGCGGCGGATTGTCAAGCTCAACTCAGCCTCGAACTGCCCCCGCCTCCCGCGGTAGAAGCTCGGCTGGCCATTCGCAGCATCTATTTCCCGACAGCGCAGCCTTCGCCTGGAAGGCCAACTGTGGGCCTGGTTGAGAGTCAACAAAACACACTCACCTCGCTGGCAAACGACTTCAAGGAATATCTCACAAGCCGACCCGATGCCCATCTTGTTCTCGAAGGTCATGCGGATCACCGGGGCACTCCGGAATTCAATCAGGCACTTTCCGAGCGTCGTTTGGTGATCACAAAGCAATTCCTGATTGGATTAGGCATTCCGGAAGCAAGCCTGCAGACCAAAGCGTACGGGGAAGAGGAAAACATGACCCCCGAACAAGTCAAAGCACTGGTCGAACAACATCCCAATTTGACCCAGGAACAGAGGGACAAAATCCTGAGCAACCTGCGAACCGTTACACTGGCCCAAAACCGTCGCGTGGACATTACCTTGAGCAGCACCGGGCAACAGTCCGTTCGACAGTTCCCGTTTAACGCTGAAGATTCCTTGACGCTGCTCAGCCCCAAAGTGTCAGGAGCAAAACCGGCGGCCAAGAAAAAGCCGTAGAACAAGCTGATCAGCCAGGAGTCATTCGACTCTGTGGCGGTCCTGAGAGAACTACGAATCCTTGGGTAGTGAGCTTGCTCTTAGCTACCGGCGGTTACTTCCGCTCAGGCCACCGTCGCCGTCCTCGGCGCGGTGGTCCTGGCGCTGACCGTTTGGCTGGTTGTCACAATTGCCCACAAGTTTCTCGCCGCCGTCGGGGAGTGATTTATCCGCGTGCCTTTAGTAGCGAATGCCCACAGTGACGGCGATCAATTTCGTACTGATACTACCCGTGGGTGCGAAGTGATATCGCGATTCCACGTACACTCTATAGGGGGCTTCTCCTACCCTGACCGTGAACCCAATGCCTCCATTAAACCCGAGGGCACCCGCGTTCGAGTGCACCCGGGTCAGATTGGTGATTACGATTCCATCGGCGCAGTTGTATCCCCACCATAGCCAAGCCGGGAGACAACTAATCATCGTGCCCGCCGGAACAGGTCGCGAGAGCCATACCGTGCGGTAATACCAACCAGGACCCCCTATGAAATAAATTCCGAGTGCATTGCCTCGCAATTCCAATCGATAGTTTG
>Ga0070704_100001199_pt1 | contig 13578 bp, 13 predicted proteins | sample KBSK5252metaG_FD_65467 | JGI IMG/M metagenome (GOLD analysis project Ga0070704, IMG submission 65467) | Corn, switchgrass and miscanthus rhizosphere microbial communities from Kellogg Biological Station, Michigan, USA - KBS K5-25-2 metaG | ecosystem: Host-associated > Plants > Roots >...
CGGGACTCGACCCGGGGCGCGAGCAGGATGGACGTGCCGGGGATCGTCGCGCGGCGCACGAGACGGGCCCCGCGGCCGCGCGTCGATTCCTGGCCGCCTCTCCCTTCCGGCTCGACGTCGGGCGCGGTGATCCGGGAGCCGGCCGCAGGGACGATCGCCGCTCCACGGCCCGCGATCCGCAACGCCAGGGCCCCCCGCCGGAGCGACGCGTCCAGGCGGGTTCCCTCGCGGCGGGCCGCCGTCCTGGGCGCCGCGATCCCGAGCGGGCCCGCCGGCGCGGAGAGGACCCCCAGATCGATCCGATCCCGGGGCCGCCCCTGCTCGGCGTCCTCGCGGAACCGAATCGCCACGACGAGGGGATCGGGAGAGGGGTGCGCCAGGCGCAGGCCGAGCACGAGCGCCGACAGGTCGTCGAGCGCCGCCTCGAGGCGTCCCCGCGCGAAGCGGAGCGATCTGAGGGGGAACCCCGGATCGAGCCGGCCTCGAGGCACGAGAGTCGCGAGGTGCTCGGTGCGGGCGATGCGGTCGAACAGGAGAGCCGGGCGTCTCCCGGCCGGGTCGCCCTGCCCGGCCCGGGGGATCGCGGCGGCGAGCCGGCCCACCTCGAGCCAGGTCTCCGCCTCGGCCAGGAATCCGCGCAGGTCCGGTCCGAGCAGGATCGCAAGCCTCGAGGCGCGGGGCAGCGAATCGAGCGTCGACGCCAGCGCGTCCAGGAGCGTTCCGGCGCGCCGCCGGAGCCTCCCGTGCGCCCGACCGCGAAGGGCGCGACGCACGCGCCCCAGACGCGCCTGCCCCAGACGGGCGAGGCGCGCCGACAGGGCGCCGCGGCTGCCCAGGGGCTCGTCCCAAAGCCGGCTCATGGAGCGCCATTCTCGTCCAAATTGAAAATGCCCTACAATAGCCGGCCATGATGCGCGCGTCCTCCAGGTGGCTGAGAGTCGCGGTCTTCCTGCCGGCGGCCCTTTTTTCCTTCTCTCTCGTCCGGGCCCAGGGGTTCGGCGGCACCGCGCTGGATCACCTGGTGCGGGGCGACAACCTGCTGGCCCAGAAACGGGGGAGCGAGGCGATCGTCCAGTTCCAGGAGGTCCGCACCCTCTGTCCGACCGACGCGGAGATCGTCGCGGCGCTCGCCGGAGAGGCGCGCGGCAGGCTCATGCAGAACGAATGGCTTCCGGCGGTGGGGCTTCTCGAGGAGGCCGCGACCCGGTTCCCCGACGATCCGCGCGCCTCGAACCTGCTGTACCAGGCGGGCTCGGCCGCGCAGCGCGCCGACGAGATCGACCGGGCGATCGACCTGTACAAGAAGGCCCTCGAGCGGAACCCGACCCCCGACATCGTCCCCCCCCTGAAGTTCCAGATGGCGCAGGCGATGCGCCTGAAGGCCAGACCCGGGGACGCCATCGAGGTCCTGAAGGACTTCGAGAAGGACTATCCGGAGAGCCCTCTCCTTCCCAACGCGCTCTACACGCTCGCAATCGCCACGCACGACAAGGGGACGGGCGACCACAACGGTCTGGTCAGCCGCCTCCTGCACCCGTTCCGCGAGCATCACCCTCGCGATCCCGCGCTGCTCCGGGATTCGGCCGCGATCTACGGGAGGCTGATCGAGCGATTCCCCGGGCGGCCGGCGGCGAATGAGGCCCACTTCGAGATGGGCCTGGTCCTATCCGAGCTGGGCCGGCGGGCGGAGGCGGCCGAGTACTTCTCGAAGTACGTCACCCTGAACCCCTCCTCGCCGGAGGCCGCGACGGCTCTCGAGCGGGCTGCCGACCGCAAGTTCCTGAGGTCGCCGACGGAGAGCGCGCAGCTCTATGCCCTGGCGCTGGTCAAGGCGAAGGCCAACCCGAAGCCCGCCGTTCCGGACTATGCCCTGAGCAGCTGGCTGCCCTTGAAGCGCACGGTCGCCGATCTCCTGTCGCGCGTCTGGGTGCTGGCGATCCTCGGGGTCGTGGTTCTCGGGACGGCGCTTTTCGCGGGACGCGTCGTGCTGAGGCGGTTTCGGAGGGCGTCGAACCCGGTCGGCGCCTAGGAGACCTGCTCAGTCGGCGTCGAAGGGGCGCGGAGGAGGGTCCTTCGATTCGGCCGCCTTCTTGCGGGCCTCCTGGAACTTCTTCTCCAGGATCTCCTCCCGGTGGCGCGACTCTTCCATGGCGCGGGCGAGCTTGTCCTCCGCCTCCTTGCGCTGCGCCTTGACGTGGCCCATCGCCTCGTCGAGCGACTGGTGCTCGCGCTTGTGGCGGCGCTCTTCCAGGAGGATCGCGCCGGTGTCCGGATCGACGGTCAGCAGGGTGTCGCAGCAGGGACACGTGAGCTTCAGGGGCATGGGTGATTATAGCGTGAAGGGGTCCACATGAGCGACCGGCCGAAGAGCGCGTACGAGATCACCCTCGAGAAGCTGAAGCAGCAGGACCGGGAGCGGGGAGTGTCCGCCCCCGCCACCCTCTCGGCGGCGCAGAAGAAATCGATCGCCGAGATCCGGAAGGTCGCTCAGGCCAAGCTGGCCGAGCGGGAGATCCTGTACCGTTCGGAGCGCCTGAAGGTCCTGCAGGATCCGGAAGGGGGCCCCAAGCTGGAGAAGATCGAAGAGGAATACGCCGCGGACAGGCGCCGGATCGAGGCGGAGCAGGACCGGCAGATCGACAAGGTGCGGGCGGGGCGAGGACGGGCTACTTGACTGCCTGGAAGATTTCGGCCAGCTCGATCTCGGGGGTCGCGCCCGGCTGAGCGCCCATGCGCGTGATCTCCTTCCCGTCGATCTTCACGATGATGGTCGGGATGCTGTTGATGTTCCGCCCCTGCCATGGCCCGGGCGCCTGCGAGAACCCTTTCGGCACGCCGTAGAGATTCAACTTGATGTTGGGGTTCTTCGCGTCCGACATGACGCGCAGGAACTTCGGCATGTGCTCCTTGCAGTGCGGGCACCAGGTGGCGAAGAAGGCGTCGATCTGCACCTTCTTCCCGTACTTGTTGATCCGGGTGATGGCGGACGGGTCGGGGGAGTAGGCCTTCATCCCCTCGCGGTACTCGGGCCGGTCGGAGACCAGCGCCGCCATCTCGACCGGACCGACGATCGGCGGCCGCATCAGGCAGGGGAGGATCCGGACCTTCTTGTCCTCGGCCTCGAACTGGATGATCGGCCCGTCGATCGAAAAGGCGTACGCCGGGGCGGTGCTCGGGACGCCGTCCGGGACCTCGACGCCGCTGCTCGTGGCCTTGACCTGATCGCGCGGGACCGCCTGGATCTTCTTGGCGGGGAGATCCAGCAGAAGGCCCGTGGTGCAGGCCGGGACGTCGATGAAGAACTTCCCGCGCGCATCCGACTCGTAGAACTTCGCCCCCTCCGGATAGCTCCCCTGAACCTCGACCGCGAAGTCGTAGTTCGGCCGGCAGGCGATCGACTGGGCCATCGCCTGCGTGGCAGGGAGCAGGGCCAGGACCGCCAGGGCGGCCGGCAGGAGGCTTGTAAGGGCCGGGGTCACGGTTTTCCGAGTCATGATGCCTCTGATGATAGCAGGTCCGCGGCCGCGGGGGGAGCGCCGTCGAAGATTGCCACCACCCGGCCCGATTCGACCAGGAAGAAACGGGGCAGCCGGCGGTACAGCCGCTTCAGGACCGCCCGGTCCACGCTCTGCGTGTCGAAGGCGGGCACGGCCGACCAGAGGAAGGCGGCCTTCTCCTCCTCGCTCCCGGGGGTCAGGGCCAGGACCGGGGGGGCGCCCGGCCGGGAGACGATCTCGTTCAGGACGGTGGTGGTCTCGACGGCCCGCGGGTCGGTGACGTCGATGAGGGCGACCAGGTGGCGCCCCTCCGAGAGCTGCGGCGCCTTGTCCAGCAGGGCGAGGTCGCTCACGCTCCGGCCGACCGCCAGCCGGGTGACGTACGGGTCGATCGGCAGGGAGGGAGAAGCCAGGACCAGGGCGCCGGACAGGGCGAGGCTCCCCAGGAGGACCGCCGCCCCGCGCCGCAGCGACATCCCGGCCCAGCCTGCGAGGCCCCAGAGGGCGAGGGCCGCCAGCCCGGCGAACAGCACATCCTCGACGATCACCTGTCCCGGGGTGCGCTGCACGTAGGCCCCGAAGCAGCCGCACGACCCCGCCTTGCCGATCGAAAGAGCGTACGCCTCGATGGCGATGAAGCCTGCGAGAAGGGCGATGGCGCCCAGGCCGGCCAGCCGCGGCCGCACTCCGGTGAGGAGCGCCACCGCGAGCACCAGCTCGAGGACGATCAGGGCCGGCGCCACCTGCGCCGACAGGCGCGCCCCCAGGATGCCGTACTCCTGGATCTGGTGGGCGAACTCGGCGGGATCCAGGGCCTTCAGGATCCCGGCCGCGAGAAAGATGAGGCCGAGCGTCACGCGCCCGAGGTGTCCGGCGACCCGACGCCATCGGTGGGTGCGAAGACCGCTCACCGCGGCCGGGGCCTCAGTTGTTGTTGCCATGGGGTTCTACGGTACAGGCGGATCGGCATTTTTTCCAGCGCAGCGCCTATCCCCAGATCAGCCGCACCACGGCGCTGCCCGCCCAGACGGCTCCAAGCCCGATGAGCACCTGGAGCAGGACGTTGGCCACGGCCGCGAGCATCTCACCCCCCCGCAGCAGCTGAAACGTCTCCTGCCCGAACGCGGAAAAGGTGGTATAGCCGCCCAGGACGCCGATCAGCAGGAAGGCGCGCGCTTCGGGGGACAGGACGCCGCGAGCCTCGGAGAGCGCCGACAGGAACCCGATCGCCAGACAGCCGGTGGCATTCACGAACAGCGTGCCGCAGGGAAGGACCGAGCCCTCCGCCAGCCTCTGCACGGCCCCCCCGGCCAGATACCTGGTGATGGAGCCGAGGAACCCACCGCAGCCGACCAGGAGCGACTTGGTCATCCGGGCTAGGGGCCGTAGTCGATGAAGCCGGGATTCAGGATGCCGGCCGGATCGTAGGTCCGCTTCAACCGGCACATCTCGTCCCAGCGCGCGCCGAAGTGCTGTTTCCAGCGGGCCCGGTCGAACTCGATGAAGCCGGAGAGGTATCGGCTGGCGCCGGCCGCCATGCTGAGGTCCGACATCATGTTGAGACGCTGCCGCGCCTGGGCCAGCAGATCGGGGGGCACGCCCGGCAGGATGCCGAACCCCATGACCAGCGGCGTCTGCGGGTGCATGAACAGCGGCACGCGCGACGAGGTGCCCCGGCACGGCCACAGCAGGACATGCCCCCCTCCGAGAGCCGTCGGAGGCAGGTTGGCGAGGACCTGGGAGATGAATGGCTGGGCGGCCCCCCAGGGGAGGATCGTCTCCGTCCAGGGGTGCGCCATGGCCCAGTTGCCGATCCTCTTCCAGATGGCGAAGAGGGGCTCCAGGCGGGCGGCGAACAGGAGCGTGTCCTGGTCCTCGATGTGCGTGCGTCTGTAGGGGTTGAGGCCTTGCAGGGCCTGGGCGTCGTTCGGCGGGTTGGCCGGGTCGAATTCGATCGTCAGGTGCAGGGGGAAGAACCAGGCGGCGAACGCCTCCTTCCCCATCGGCCCCGTGCGAAATCCCTGCGGGCACGGAACGCAGGTGGATTCGATGTAGTCGAACCGGTCCTGCTCGATGGCCAGCTGCGCGTCGCGCATGACGGCGCCGAGGTCGTCGTACAGCAGGAAGTAGGTGCGGGTCCGCGGCTTGCAGGGGCGCAGGGTGACGCGCGCGCGGGTGATCACCCCGAACTGGCCGAGGGTGGAGCGCACGGCGTCGAACACCTCGCGGTTCGAGGTCTCGGAGCAGGTGACGACGTCCCCCGCGCCGGTCACCACCTCCAGCTCGAGGACCTGGTCCCCCTGCGCTCCGTGGCGGAACGACGCGACCCCCAGGCCGGCGACGGAGATCGTCCCGCCGAGGGTGACCCCCAGATTGTTGGTGAGGACGGGGGGCACGAGCCCCTGCGGGAGCGTCTGGCGCACCAGGGTGTCCCACTTCACGCCGGCCTGGCAGTCGGCCGCCGGTCCCTTCGGATCGATCGCCAGGATGCGGTCGAGGGAGGTCACGTCGAGGAGGATGCCGCCGTCCGTCAGCGCCTGGCCGCTCTGGGTGTGCGCCTCGGCGCGGGTCGCGACCGGAACCGAGTTCCGGCGGGCGTAGCCGATCACCGCCGCCACGTCGGCGGTGGACGCCGGGCGGACCACCACCCCCGGCAGGCGGGTGATCATCCTGCCGAAGTCGCCGCTGCGATCGACCCGGGAGGCCTGGTCGTCCAGGACCTGCCCGGACACGATCCCACTGAGGTCGCGCGCCAGATTGCCGGCCATCATGCCGTCCAGATTGAAGCGATCAAGGCCGGCCATGATACGGGATTGGAGGTGGTCCTTCAAGCGCGCCCCGGCCACAACTTTCCGGGCGGGAGCCCTGGTGTAAACTGGAACGCTCAACGGGGAGACCGGAACGATGGACGCGAGGAAGAGGGGGTGGCTCGTCATGGCGGCCATCAGTCTGGCGGCCGCGACCGGCCCCGCCCTGACGCAGGACGATCATCCTTCGGAGGAGAGCCTGCGCCAGCTGCAGGATCGGGGCCGGACGATCGCCCTCTACCTCGACGCCGTGGATCGGGGGGCCAAGCGCTTCAGCCTGCAGAGCGGGCAGTCGAAGCCGCCGGACCGGACCATCGCGATCGTCGATCGGGACGGATGGCGCGTCATTTTCCTGAGGGACCTGGCGATCGACCCGGCCCCGACCGGGCCTAAGAAGGGGCTGCTGCTCATGGGGGACACCACCTTCAGCCCGGATGCGCGCGAGGTGGGGGATCTGCGGCTGATGCTCCCCCCCCACGCCGCCACGGCCAGCGCCCAGTCGTACGCGCGCGCCCTGGGGGAGGCGGAGACCGCCACGGCGGCCAATCCTGCCGGCGGTCCCCCCTGGGACGAGGCTGTCGTCCGGGAGAAAGACGGCACGTTCTCCGTCTATCGCATCTCGCGCAAGCAGGACAAGGATGAGACGGCGACCGCCGGGGCGCCGAAGAGCGTGACCTTCGGACGCGATTTCCTGGTCCGCGTGGCGGCGAGCGGCCGCCAGGTGACGTCGGTCGAACTCCTGCACCCGACGAAGGCCACTCCCGTGTCGCTCGATCGGCGGCCGGCCGGACAGCCGACACTGCACGAGCACCACGAGGGGGACCTCCCGACGCCCACCGACGTGGCGCTGGTGGTGCGCAACCCGTCCCTGGCGCCCCATCTCGTCCTGACCCCCCGCTCGATGTTCCGCATCGACGCGGAAGGAGGGGTGACCTGGCTCGGGGCCAACCCGGTCCCGGGTATCGATGCGGCGCAGAAACCGGGGGCGCCAGGTGGAGGCATGCCGTGAGCCGGGCGTCCACAGGGGGAGCCCCGTGAGCGCGGTCCCCGCGGGGCGCTACGTCGCGCTGTACGACGGCGACTGCGGATTCTGCACGCGCTGGCGGGACCGGATGATGGCCCGCGATCCGGGAGGCGTCGTCGAGTGGCTGTCGCTGCACGAGCCCGCGGTCGCCACCCGGTTCCCCGGGATCGATCGTGAGGACGCGCTCAGGCAGATGTACGTCGTGGCGCCGGACGGGTCTCTGCACCGGGGGGCGGAGGGCTGGCGGGAGCTGTTCCGCGTCCTCGATGGCCTCTCGTGGGTGGCGGCCCTGTACAGGATCCCCGGCGTCCCCTTCGTGATGGATCGCGTCTATCGCTTCATCGCCGCGCGGCGCGACCGGCTCTCCTGCTCCAGCGCCGCCTGCCGGCGGCCGGGGGGGGGCAGGGGTCGTGCCGCCGCCATCCTCCTCCCGCTCCTGGGCCTTCTCGGCGCCTCCGCCCTGTCGGGATGCGAAGCCGAGCAGCCGGACCCGATGCGGACGCGCCTCGCCGGGATCGCCGATCCGCAGGGAGGGACGGTCGTCGCCGCGATGCTCGACGCCTACGGCCCCTACCAGGCGTGGAAGGAGCACCGCAACGTGGAGTACACGTACCGCCTGAGCATTCACGGCGGAAAAGAAGAGCCGCAGATCCAGTCGCTCCAGACACACCGGCTCGACCTGGGCCCGGGGGGGCGCTCGTTCGCGCGGGATCTCGAAGGGGAGGCGCCTCAGATCGTGCGGGTCGACGGCGATCGGCTCGACGTGTCGCGCGCCGGTGTCCCGGTGACCGACCCGGCCCAGCTCGAGTTCCCGCGGGCCTTCATCCGGATCGCCCGCTGGTCGTTCCTGCTCCCCTGGAGCCTTCTCGACTCGGGATCGGACCTTGAGTATCGGGGCGAGCGCACGCCCCCGACCGCCAGCCGCGTGCCGTCCGACCCGTGCGACGTCGTCCGCCTGACCTTCGATCCCAAGGACGCCGCGCGCCGGAACGACTGGCACGACTTCTACATCAGCCGCGTGAACCACCTGATCGATCGCATCCACTCGTACCGCGCCGAGGACAAGACGTACCGCGTGGTGCTGTGGTCCGACCACCGCACCTTCGGCGGCGTGCGCGTGGCCACGCGCCGCGAGACCCGCACCACCGACGTGACCGGCGAGCTCGGGCCGCTCGAGGCGGTCGTCGAGTACACGGACGTCCGCTTCGACGCCCCCTTCGGGGACGAGGTCTGGAGCAACATGCCGGAGGCCCTGCCTACCCCCGAGGCGATGCTGCCCACCGCTGCGGGGCGCCTCGAGGCACCTCCCGTCGAGCGCTGAGACCTTCCCCATCGATCGAGTTGCTGGGCAGGGCGGGGTGCCGCGCAAGAGCCGCCCCGCACCGCCCCACGCCACCGGTGACTGAGGAGACTCTTGTCGCCGCCACCGGGGAGGAGTATCTTGCCGGTACACGAGAAAGGAGGTGGTCCAGAAGATGAGTTATGACAGTAGTAGCGAGGTGACCTACCGGACCCGTGAGGTGGTGGCAACTTAGGCGGACCCACGGTCATCGGGCCGCTCGGTATCTCCGCCTGAGGAATACCGGCCGGCCACCGAACCCGGAAGCCCCGGCATGGTCCAGCCGGGGCGGCGCGCTGCGCCGCAGACGCTTCCGGGTTTTTCTCTGCTCTGATAGACTTGCTCCATCGTCTTAAACAGTGGTGTTTCAGTCTACGGCACGTCCCGGAAGGGCCGGCAGGGAGGCAGGGGAATGTCCAGCACCTACGATGCGATCGTCAGCCGCTACATCGAGCGGACGAAGAAGTCCCGCGCACTGCATGACGAGGCGAAGCACCTCCTGCCGCGCGGCGTCTCCTCCAACTTCCGGGTGGTCGACCCCAATCCCATCTTCATCGAGTCGGCCATAGGCTCGACCATCACCGACGCCGACGGCAACAAGTACGTCGACTTCGCCAATGCCTTCGGCGCCATGCTGGTCGGCCACTCCCATCCCAAGGTCGCGCAGGCGATCGAGGCGCAGGCGAAGCGCGGCACGCTGCACGCCATGCCGCACCGGCTCGAGATGTCGGTCGCCAAGGAGCTGAAGGACCGCTTCCACCAGGACCAGTGGCGCTACTGCAACTCGGGGACCGAGGCCACCATGCACGCCATCCGGCTGGCGCGCGGCTACACGGGACGCTCCAAGGTGATCAAGTTCGAGGGGGCCTACCACGGCGCGCACGACACGGTCCTGGTGTCCGGCAAGCCTCCGCTGCGTGTCGTCGGCCACAAGAGCCGGCCGCGGCCGATCCCTGGAAGCGAGGGGATCCCGGTCGAGTCGTACGCCCACACCGTCATCGCCACGTTCAACGATCTGAAGGGGGTCCGCGCCCTGTTCGAGCAGCACCTGAACGAGGTGGCGTGCCTCATCGTCGAGCCGATCATGCTGAACATGGGAGTGACCGAGCCGCTGCCGGACTTCCTGCCCGGCCTGCGCGCGCTGTGCAGCGAGTTCGAGGCCCTGCTGATCTTCGACGAGGTGAAGACCGGCGTGAAGATCGCGCGCGGCGGCGCCACCGAGCACTACAAGGTCCAGCCGGACATCACGGTCCTGGCCAAGGCGATCGGCGGGGGGATGCCCCTGGCCGCGTTCGGCGCCTCGGCGGACATCATGGAAGAGCTGAACTCGCTCCGGGTGATCCACGTCGGCACGTACGCCAGCAACCCGATCACCCTGGCGGCGGCCGAGGTGACCCTGAAGGAGATCCTCACCGACGAGGCCTACCGCAAGGTGTTCGCCCTGAACAAGCGGCTGGTGGACGGCTACAGCCAGATCATCCGCGAGCACAACCTGCCGGCCTACGCCAACTTCGTCGGCTCGATGGGGACCATCAACTTCAAGAAGGACGTCATACGGAACTACCGAGACTGGTACACCCTCGACCGCGTGGCCTCGCAGGCCTGGTATCTCGCCATGCTCAACGAGGGGGTCATTCCCCAGCCGCCGGGCCCCGACGAGCAGTGGACGATCTCGGTGCAGCACACCGAAGCCGACATCGACGCGCACCTGAAGGCGTTCGGGAAAGTGGCGCCGCTGCTCAAGGCGCTCTAGCCCCGGGAACACGGCCCGTGAGCGAGACCTCCCGCCCGTCGGCCGCGCTGAGCTTCTTCGCAGCGCATCAGGACGAGGCGATCGATCTCCTGAGGCGTCTGGTCGAGATCGACTCCCCCACGGCCGACAAGGCGGGGGTCGATCGCGTCGGGGCCCTCGTCGCCGAAGAGTTCCGGGCGGCCGGCGCCCGGGTCGTCTCGATCGACAGCCGCTCGTCCGGCAGCCCGCTGCGGGCTGAGATCCCCCGGGCCGACGGCGCCGCGTCCAGGGATCCGCGCCCCGCTCTTCTCCTCGGCCATCTCGACACCGTCTGGCCCGCCGGCGAGGCGGCACGCCGCCCCTTCCGTGTGGAGGGATCGGACGCCTGCGGTCCCGGCGTCTTCGACATGAAGGCGGGGATCGTCCTGTGCATCCTCCTGGCGCGGGCCCGGCAGGCAGGGGACTTCCGCCCGTGCCTGCCGGTCGTCTGCTTCCTCAGCAGCGACGAGGAGACCGGGAGCCCGGTGTCGCGGCCGCATCTCGAGCGGGAGGCGCGCGGGGCGCGCTACGTCCTCGGCCTCGAGCCTTCGAACCCGGACGGCGGGGCGAAGACAGCGCGCAAAGGGGTCGGAAGGATCGTCGTGGATGTGGAGGGCAGGCCGGCGCACGCCGGCATCGATCCCGAGAAGGGTGTCAACGCCATCGAGGAGCTGGCGGCGCAGATCCTGGCGGTCAAGCTTCTCGAGGACCGCGCCGTCGGGACGACGGTGCACGCCGGACTCGTCAGCGGCGGCGTCGCCAAGAATGTCGTCGCGCCGCGGGCCCGGGCGGAATTCGACGTGCGGGTGCCGTCCGCCGGCGAGTGGCGGCGGGTGGAGACCGCGGCCGCAAACCTGAGGACGCGGGACCCCCGTGCCCGCGTGCAAGTCGAGGCGGTGCTGACGCACCCGCCGATGGAGAGGACCGCCGCCGTCGCGTCCCTCTACGAACGGGCGCGGGCCATCGCCCTGGGCGTCGGTTTCGATCTGAAGGAAGGATCGACGGGTGGCGGGAGCGACGGCTCGTACTGCGCCGCGCTCGGCGTCCCCGTGCTCGACGGCCTGGGGGTCGAGGGGGACGGGGCGCACGCCCTGCACGAAAGGGTGCGCCTCGACCGGATCGCGCCGCGGGCCGGACTCCTGGCGGGAATCCTCGAGACCGTCGAGGAGGCCTCCTAGCTCAGCGCCTGGAGGGCCGTGACGATCAGGGCGATCGGCAGGATCACCACGAAGCCCGCCCCGATCAGCGTGAGGAACGCCCGCCAGGCCGAGAAGCCGTGCGCCTCCCCGAGGCACTTCAAGGTGATCGCGAAGCCCCACAGGCCGATGACGACCTGCAGGAACTGCAGGAAACCGAAGAACAGCAGCGCCTCGGGATTCCCCTGGACGATGGCCGGGAGCGGATGGAAGGTCTCTTCTCCCAGGAGCGCCGCGCGCGGCAGCCACAGGAGGAGGCCCCAGATGGCGGGGACGTTCGCCCAGGCGAGCGCGGCCATCACCTCGGCGCTCCCGCCGCGTCCCTTCAGCCAGCGACCGATCGGTGCGATCACCGCCGTGAAAACGAGGATGCCGAGAATGCCGAGGACGGTCCCTGCGCCGAGGGACAGGGCCAGAAGCACCGGAATGGAGTAGGTGTCTCCGACGCCCTCGCGGACGCACAGAGCCAGGAATTCCGCGATCCCCCCCAGGGCGGCCAGGCGGAAGACGCCCCGCCGCGGATCGGTGGCGAGGATCAGGCGGAGGGTGGCGCGCGGCCGCGTCCAGATCGACAGCCAGGGCGTGGAGGGCTCGATCACGATGGGCGGAGGCAACACACCGTGCCCGCCGGGGGACTCCAGGGACGGGCTGTCGCTCATCGCATTCTCCCGGCCGGCAGCCCCTCCGCCCGCGGTGGGAAACGGGCGACGATCGACCGATTCGGCCGGCCGACGGGCGGAGGAGCAGACTCCAACACTCGCGTTCTGGCGCGCTCACCCGGCCATCGTCCCCGGGGCCGCGCGGGCAGGCGTGAGGCGGACGGGTCCTACTTGAGGTGCTTGGCGACCAGCTTGGTCATTTCGAACATGTTGACCTGCTTCTTGCCGCCGAAGACCTTCTTGAGCGACTCGTCCGCGTTGATCATGCGGCGATTCTTGGCATCCTGCAGCTTGTGCTTCTTGATGTACTCCCAGAGCTTCTTGGTGACCTGGGTGCGCGGCAGCGCCTTCGAACCCACCACGTCGGCCAGCGAATCACTCGGGGTCAACGGCTTCATGAAGGCGGCGCTCGGCTTCCGACCTTTCTTTGCGGGCATCTGTTCCTCCAGCTATAGTGTTGGAATCCTACCGGCAGAACCGCGGGAACTCTACCACGGACAGGGTCGGGCTGCTCCCCCGAGGTCAAAAGGCCGTTCCGAGAGGCCCCCGGGCGCGCCACGGATCATTGTCAGCGTGACTCCCAGACGAGGCCGACCGTCTCGTATCCGTGACCGGGGTGGCGCGTCAGCTTGTCGGCGGGCGCGATCGGGACGTCGTAGCGCGGGTCGCCGAGAAGCCGGAGTGTCGCAGCGCGCACGAGTTCCTGGTAGACGCGCTCGTCCGCCTCTTCCGGTGTCATGTCGAGGGTGATCACCAGCCGGCCGCCCGGCTTCAGGACCCGCTCGAACTCTTTCATGCAGGCGCCCCAGATCCCGCGGGGAATGTGCTCCATCACGCTCAGGCAGAACACCCGGTCGAAGTGCCGGTCCGGGAACGCCAGCCGGTCGGCCGGGTGCGGGTGGTAGCGGACGGAGCCGCGGCCCCGCCCTTCCGGCAGGCCCCAGAGGGCGTGAATTCCGGCCACCCGGAAGACCAGCCGCTTCAGGATCGACCGGGCGTTGCGGTACAGGCTCTTCTCCCGGTCGTACACGAAGCTCACGCCGCGATCGAGCGACGGGTCGGCGACGTGGCTGTCGTGCCCCTGCGACGCGAGGTACAGCGCGAACGGGCCGCCACCGCCGCCGACGTCGAGCGTCCGCAGCGGCCGCGGGCCGAGCTCGGCCGCCAGGACGGCCCAGGGGTACTCCCAGGCCCGCGACCAGTGATCGAATCCGGTCCAGCTCTGCAGGGTGCCGCTGCGGCGGAGCAGGGGGCGGAACCAGCGCGGCTGCTGGGACAGGTCGAG
>Ga0070704_100001202_pt1 | contig 13572 bp, 13 predicted proteins | sample KBSK5252metaG_FD_65467 | JGI IMG/M metagenome (GOLD analysis project Ga0070704, IMG submission 65467) | Corn, switchgrass and miscanthus rhizosphere microbial communities from Kellogg Biological Station, Michigan, USA - KBS K5-25-2 metaG | ecosystem: Host-associated > Plants > Roots >...
CGATGGCCGGCCGCTCGAACCTGCAGCAGGCGACGCCGATCACGTTCGGCTACAAGATGGCGACGATCCTCGCCGGCATCGAGCGCCACCGCGAGCGCCTCGCACAGCTGAAGGCGCGCGTGCTGATGGGCGAGTTCGCCGGCGCTTCGGGCACCCTCGCCTCGCTCGAGCGCGGCGCGCTGGAGACTCAGGCCGGGTTGATGCACGAGCTCGGCCTCGCGCAGCCGGTCATCGCCTGGCATACGGTGCGCGACACGATCGCCGAGACCGGCGCGTTCCTCGCGCTCGTCGCCGGCTCGCTCGGCAAGATCGCCTTGGATGTGAAGCTGCTGATGCAGACCGAGGTTGCGGAAGTGTACGAGCCGTTCGCGCCCGGGCGCGGATCGTCGTCGACGATGCCGCAGAAGCGCAACCCGGTATCGTGCCTGTACATTCACGCGGCGGCCGCGATGGTGCGCCAGCACGCCGCCGCGCTCGCCGAGGCGATGGTCGCCGACCACGAGCGCTCGACCGGGCCGTGGGAAATCGAGTGGATCGCGCTGCCGGAAGCGTTCTGCCTCGCAGCGGGCGCGCTGCGGCAAACCAATTTCATCCTTGCCGGGCTCGAAGTGGACGAAAAGCGCATGCGTGCCAATCTCGACCTGACGAACGGCCTGGTCGTGTCGGAAGCGGTGATGATGGGACTGGCGCCGTTTCTCGGCCGCGAGCGAGCGCACGATCTCGTCTACGACATCTGCCGCGACGCGATCGCGCAGAACCGGCCGCTCGTCGAGCTGCTCGCGGAGAATGCCGAGATTGGCAAGCACGCCGACCGCAACAAGCTCGCGGCGTTGTGCGACCCGGCGAACTATCTGGGCTTGTCCGGCGTGATGGTCGACCGCGTGCTCGGCAGCCTGAAGGATTAAAAATAGGGACGGACCCTATTGTTCGTCCGCGACCGTATTCGCCAGCGTTCCGATCCCGGACACTTCGACTTCGACCGTATCCCCGGGCTTCAGGTAGCGCGGCGGATCGAAGCGCGCGCCGGAGCCAACCGGCGTTCCGGTCGAGATCACGTCGCCGGGCTTGAGCGTCGTCCAGGTCGAGATGTAGCGCAGCAGGTAGCGGAACGGAAACAGCAAGTTCGCCGTCGTATCGTTCTGGCGCACTTCGCCGTTGACGCGCGTCGTCACCCTCAGGTCGCCGTAGTCGTCGAATTCGTCCGCGGTGACGATCCACGGGCCGATCGCTCCGCTCGAATCCCAGTTCTTGCCTTGCGTGACGTTGAATTTGCCGTGGCGGGTCCAGTCGCGGATCGTGCCCTCGTTCATGATCGTGAGGCCGGCGATGTGGCTTTCCGCCGTGGCCTCCGGGATGCGCCTTCCGCCCTTGCCGATGACGATTGCGATTTCGCCTTCGTAGTCGAGCTGCGCGGACTCGGGCGGGCGGAGCAGCGCCTCGCGATGTCCCGCGAGCGAGCCGGGAAAGCGCGGAAACAGGCTCGGGTATTTCGGCTGGTCCGATCCGTCCTTGTACTCGGCGTTGCGGTTGCCGTAGTTGACGCCGACGCAGAGGATTTTTTCGGCGTTCGGCACCGGCGGCAGGAAGCGGATTTCGGTCAGCGCTACGTCCGGCGCGGTGCGCGCGGCAATCACGGCAGCGCGCGCGAACCCGTCGCCCGCGATAAGGTCGCGCAGGCTCGGGAAGTCGTTGCCAATGCGGGCGCCGAGATCGATGACGCCACTGCCCGCCACCGCGCCGTAGGAGGCCTTGCCTTTCGCTGCGTACGTGAGGAGCTTCATCGGCCCTTCGTCGCCACCGCATAGACGACATTCGCTTCCACCGAGCGAACTCGTGATTCGCGAATGTAGTTCAGGTTCGCAATCCGGACACTTTCGCGAGCGCTGGCGTCGAGCTGATCGAGCGTTCCCCGGTAGCCCGAGCCGACGACTGCGGACCACCAGGCTTCGGGCGACGGAATCGGATGCGTACCCGCTTCGGCCACCGCTACGACTTGCTCTGCGCCTCCGGATTGCAGCAGTGCGCGCACGGATGCGGGGTCGGTAATGCGATCCCAAGGATTGAATCCTCTGTAGAGATCGGGCCGCACCTCGCGGACCGAATTCCAGAACGCAGTCGATGCCGGCTCGAAGAAGTTCGGACCCCAAGTGGTAATCGCGAGCCTACCGCCAGGACGCACGGCCCGCCATAACGCCCGAACCGCAGCCGGCATGTCTGGTATGAAGAAAATACCGAATACGCACACCACCGCGTCGAAGCGCGACTCCGGAATCTCCGAGCCGAGCAGGTCTCCCGCCCGGAATTCGACGTTCTTCAACCCGCGTGCGCCTGCCTTCGCGCGCGCGAGCGCGAGCAGCTTCTGGGCGAGGTCGACGCCGAGTACGGATCCGGTCGGCCCCACCGCCTCCGCTGCCGGAATCGCCGACGCTCCGGACCCGCAACAGGCGTCGAGCACGTGCGCGCCTGGCGCCAGACGAAGTCGCTCGATCGTCTGACGACCGAAGCCGGCCCAGAACGAATTCGCCGGATCGTCGTAGAAATCCGCCGCAGCGTTGTAGGCGGCGGCCACCCTCGCCTTCGCCTCGTCGTGCGTGCTCATGAGCCGGCGACCGCTTCATAGTGCTCGACGGTCGGGAACGGATCGTAGAAATGGTGGAGAAGCCTCTTCCATTCCTGGTACGGCTCGGATTGCCTGAACCCCTCCGTATGGTCCTTTAGCGTTCGCCAGCGCACCAGCAGCAAGTAGCGGTTCGGCCGCTCGATGCAACGCTGCAACTCGTGCGAAAGATATCCGGGCGACACAGCGATGATGCGTTGCGCGCGGCTGAAGGCTGCTTCGAACTCGCGCGTCTGGCCCGGCTTTACGTCCAGGTTGGCGGATTCAAGGATCATCGTGGCTCCGATGGCGTCCGTACGCCTGCCGTATAACATAGACCCTCGCAGACCATGAAATCGCTCGGCGGAAAATCGAAGGGGGCGCGCCTCGAGCGCATGAAGGACTCGCCGCTCTGGGCCGGCGAGCGGTTCGGCAACGTGCACCCGATCCTGCCGGGCCTGCGCGATACGAGTGCGCCGATGCCTACGCTCACGGAATTTCTTTGCGGCGGCTCGCGCCGCGTGCCGCGCGGGCCGCTGCCGTCGATGAGCCCGCTCGAGGGATGGCAGAAATCACCGCAAAGCGGGCTGCGCGCGACCTGGCTCGGCCATTCCACGGTGCTGATCGAGATCGACGGCGTGCGCGTGCTGACCGATCCGGTCTGGGGACCGCGCGCGTCGCCATCGGGGCTGATCGGTCCGAAGCGCTTCCAGCCGATCCCCGTCTCGCTGCGCTCGATGCCTCCGGTGGATCTCGTGGTCGTGTCGCACGACCACTACGATCATCTCGACTATCCGACGATCCGCGTGCTCGCCAGGACGGACGTGCCGTTCGTCACGTCGCTCGGCGTCGGCGCCCACCTCGAGGCCTGGGGCGTGCGGCCCGAGCGCATCGTCGAGCTTGGCTGGTGGGAATCTCACAAGGTGCCGAACAGCGAAGTCATGGTGACCGCCGCGCCGTCGCAGCACTTTTCCGGGCGCGGCCTGAAAGACCGCAACGCGACGCTGTGGTCGTCGCTCGTCCTGCGCTCGCCGCGCCACGCGGTGTTCTTCAGCGGCGATACCGGCCTCACGACCGAATACCGGACGATCCGCGAGCGGCTCGGGCCGTTCAACCTGGTGATGCTCGAGGTGGGCGGATTGCATCCTGCGTGGGGAGACATGCACCTCGGGCCGGAGAATGCGCTCAAGGCGCTCGCGCTGCTGGGCGGCGGCACGTTCCTGCCGATCCACTGGGGCACGTTCTGCCTCGCGATGCATGCCTGGGACCAGCCTGCCGAGGTACTGCTCGAGCGCGGTCCGAAAGCAGGCGTGCAGCTGCTGATGCCGCAGCTTGGCGAGCCTGTCGAGCCTGCGCACGCGCCGCATGTCGAGCCGTGGTGGCGAGTGGTCGAAAAAACCGCGCGGGGACCGGAACCCGACGCCGCCGCAGCGACGACGTTGCCGAAGACGATGCCCTGGCCGATCGACTGAGCGTGTCTCCGGCCAGCGCCCTTACCCCTCAGCCCGGAGTCATTCCCTTCACCCGGAATACCGTTGAGGCACCGGGTGTCCTGAGGTAGGCGATGAATGCCTTCGCGGCTTCGGCTTCTTTCGTGTTCGCAGCCACCGCGGCGGTGTACACGACTTCCAGCTGCAGCTCCGGAGGAAACGGTCCGACGACGTCCAGACCGGGCGCGGTCAGCACGTTCGTCAGAAACACGCCCAGCTCGGTCTCGCCGTTCGCAACCGACTCTACGATCCGTGCCGGCGTCGGCTGCGGCTTGATCCGGTCCTTCATCGCCTCGGTGATGCCGAGCCGTTCGAACACGCGCGCGAGCAGGTAGCCGGTTGCGCTTTCCGGAATCGAGGCAATCGATCGCGCTTCGAGCAGCGTCTTCTTGAGCGCCTCCGGCGTGCGGATGTCGGGCCTGACCGCGCCCGCACGGACCGCAACGCCGAGGCCGACGCGGGCAATTCCAGTCTCTCCGGGCGCGAAGCGCGCCCGCGTCGCGGAGTCCTTCATCACGTCGACCGGGACGACAGCGAGATCGAACGGGCCGCCGCTCGCGGCCATCTTGATCAGCTCCGGAGTGGTACCGAAGCGAATGACGAGCTTGTGCCCGGTCGCGCCCTCGAACGCCGTCGCGAGCTCGCGCAACGGCGCCGCGATGCCGCCGCCCGCCAGGATCTGCAGCTCAGCGGCCTGCACGGCGGCGACTTGCAGCACGACCATTGCAACGCACAGCAAGAATCTCTTGCCCGGCATGTTCGCCTCCTTTGCGCATTACTGCTTCGGCGACATCTTGGCTGTGGTGTACAGCTCGCTCACTGGCACCACGCGGCCGTGCAGCGGAAGGATCTTGTCCACCGCAAGCTTCCGGCGCTCGATATTCTCAATGAGGTTGACGTTGTTGGCGTTGGGCGTCGCGGGCGGGGCTGCGTTCGGCGCGAGCGGCGTGTAGGCGTCGGCTTCGATGAGCAGCTTTTCCTTCGGCAGGTAGACCATCAGGAACGCGTCACTATGCCCGCCTCCGGTAATGCGCAGGATGTCGAGCGTGCGCGTGCCGTCGCTCATGCGCATCGTGTCCTTGACGCCGACGACCTTCGCCTTCTTGCCGGATTTCGCCAGGCGGTCCGGACTGATGGTATTGTGCACTGCGAACGCCTTGTCGAAGTACGCCTTGCTGCCCGACTGGGTGACGATGGTGGCGCCCTCGGCCGCCGCGGTGCGCAGGCCTCCGGAGTGGTCGAAATGGCTATGCGAATTGATCGCGAAGCGGATCGGCTTGCCAGGGGCGAGCTGCTTGACCTGGTCGATGACCGGCCCCGAGCGTGCATCGTTGAGCGGCGCTTCCACCAGCACGAGGTGGTCCCTCATCTCGATCGCGACACTGTTGTGCGAGCCCCCGGCGATGAACCACACGCCATCTGCGACCTTCTCCGTGGTCACGCGCTCGGTCGCGTTCTTGACGGCGTCGGGCAGCGCGAAGTCGGCCGCCACGTTTGGTTGCACTTCTTTCACGGTCACATCCAGCACGGGATGGCCACCTTGCGACTGCCGGATCCGGGTCGGATGCTTGACGCCGCCGAAGTCGCGGTAATCCGAATAGGTCGTGACGACCGTGGTGACGCCCAGCACCGGATCGGGGATGCGTGATTCGACGCGCTCGACGAGGAATTCGTCGTTGAAATAGGCGGTCGCGATGAACTGGCCCGGCTCGGTGAAAGACACTGCGGCGACCGATTTGCCGCCCTTGTTCTGGAATTGCAGGTCAGCCTTGTTCTTCATCGCGGCTTTCACCACGCCGATCGGCGTGATCCACAACTGATGCCTGCGCGCGTCGACGAAACGCGGTCCGGCCAGCGCGTTGCCGCCGGCGACGTTCCACGCATGCCCGCCGCTCACGTACCACTCGTTTTTCTGCTCACCGGAAAGTGGATAGCCTCCGCCGCCTTTCGGCTCGGCACGGCTCAGCACGAAGTCTTCGCGCATCGAGCCGGTGTCGTAGTTGATCGTGCGGACCTGGCTATGGACCGTGATCTTCGGCCACGCAGTGTCCGGAACGTAGGCCTGGCCGAAGCTGTACCCCGTGCCTTCGGCGGCATAGCGCAGCGTCTTCACGTTGGTTGCGCCCATGGCATTGGAAGCGCGCTTGAGCAGCGCTTCGGCGCTCTCGGCGAGAGCGCCGGTGGAAACGCAGGCGAACGCGACCGAAACGGCGCTGCCAAGCAACACGATTTTGCTGCGAAACATGAACTCCTCCCCTTTAGGTTGAGTGCCGCCCCCGGTAAACAGCATCTGCCGGAGCTGCTATTCCTCAGAGATCGTTATTCGTGCAGAGGAAAGTCGTAGCGGATGAACCCGTTGTACTTTGCGACCTTGTCGTACAGCACACGGGCGACCGCGTTGTTCTCCTGAGTGAGCCAATAGTAGCGCGTGGCCCGCGCTTCCCTGGCCGCGGCCGCGACGGCCTCGATCAGTGCGCGTGCCGTCCCCTTGCCGCGTACTTCGGGCGCGACGAACAGGTCCTGGAGGTAGCAAATCCTGGTCGCCCACGCGCTCGTGTGGAAGAGGTAGTGAGCGATGCCGATCAACCGGCCATCCACCTTGGCGCCGATTCCGAACACGTCGTCTCGCTGCATCAGTCGGTCCCACGTGGTCTCGTACTCCGCGGGCGACGTTTCGGTCTTGTAGAACGCCTTGTACCCGCGCGCCAGCACTTCCCAGCTCGCGCGGTCGGCCGGCAAGAGGGGCGACAGGACGAGGCTCATCAGAACATCGTGTTGCTGTTGGCGGAGGTGGCGGGCACCACCTGCAGGACGTCCCAGTGCTCGACGATCTTTCCGTCGGGGTCGAGGCGGAAGATATCGATGCCCGCCCAGTCTCGGTCCTTGTCGCCCGGCCACTCCTGGTGGCAATGCAGAATAACGCAGTCGCCCTCGGCAAAGATGCGCTTGAACGTCACGCGTTTGCCTGGGTAATCCCTGGCCATCTTCTCGAAATAGGCAATGAACGCTTCCTTTCCGTCCGCCACGTGCGGATTGTGCTGGTTGTACGTCGCACCGGTGTACTTGCTGATCGCCTCGCGCGGGTTGCATTGGTTGAACATGAGGTCGTAGAACGCCTTCACCGTCTGTTTGTTTCGCTCCAGTCGATCATCCATGGTGTTGCGTCATCCCTTCTGCCGCGTCGATGTGTGCCCGTGTCCATCGTGGGAGATCGGCGCCAGTGCTTCTGTGCGAGCAGGCTGCGCTCGCCTGCGGCGAAGCACCCAGAAATTCAACATCGTTGGCGTAACCACGACCAACGCGAGAAGAGCAGAAGGCACAGCAGCGGCAGAACCAACTGCCACAACAAGCGTTATCGCAAGCGCGCCAGCCAGCAGTGAAACCGCGAGATTCATGAAATAGGCGCCGTGAACCGTTCGTCCAGGGTTGCGATGGGCAATTGCGGCCAAGATTAGCGGGACGAGCACAACACTGGCAACAACCAAGATTGCAGCGACCTCAGTGTCCGAAAACTCACGGAACGGTACCGTCACATACGCGATTGCCAGAAGCGCGATGGAAGTCGTGTTCCAGGACTTGGCAACCCCCTCCATTGCGCGGCCTAGTCGTTCTCCGTCTTGCGTTCATGGACGGTGGTAAACCAGTCACCTGGACCGCGCCAAGCAATCGCGATGGAGGCATCCATGATGCTGGGAAAAAGTAGAGCGCCGATAGCCAAGGCTCGCAAGGGGCGAGCGATCGTTATGCACACGAGCCGGCTGCCACACTTCCATTGCATTCAGAGGCCTAACTATTCGATGACCCGATCGGCGCGCAGAAGGGTGGACTGCGGGATCGTGATGCCGATGGCACGCGCGGTCTTGAGGTTGACCACCAGCTCATAGCGGGTCGGTTGCTCGACGGGGAGGTCGGCCGGCTTCCTACCGTTCAGGATTTTCGCCGCATACAGACCGACCTTTCGATACAGATTTCGGTAGTCAACTCCATAGGCCAGCAAGCCTCCGCGCTCAGCGCTGCTCGCGCGCCCCCAGATCGTCGGAACGCGAGCACGCACCGAAAAGTCCTGAATCTTGGACTCGTGTACTCGCATGAATGGCGCATTGTCCACAATCAAGCCAGCCGCGCCGCGTACCCGATAGACCTTGAAAGCCTGCTCGAAGTCTTCAGCCCGGCGCACCTCGAGAGATATGAGCTCGAGTCCGGTGGCCCGCGCCGCACGTTGCATTTGCTCATTGCGCTGGCGAGCGGCTGGGAGTTCCGGATTCCAGAGCACGGCCAGGCGTCGAGCATCTGGAAGTACGCCCTTCAGCAGTTCCACCCACTTTGTAGTGAACTCGTCACCGTAAGGCGAACTGAAGCCCGTGACATTACCGCCCGGCCGCGCAAGGCTTTGGACGAGACCCAAGCTGACCACATCGCTGGCACCGGCCATGATGATGGGTATCGTGTTTGTCGCCTTCTTGAGGACGCTCGTTGACACCGCGTCGGCCACGACAATGAGCTGCGGCTTGAGCCGCACCAACTCCGCTGCAAGTTCTGGCAGTCGCTCGAGCTGGCCCTCCGCAAAACGGGATTCCAGGGTGGCGGCGAAACCATTGTCGCGAAGAACCTCGATGAGCACGTCACGGACGCTGCCCGCAGCGCCTGTGTAAGACGCGAATGATCCTGAGCCTAACCACCCGATCACGACGGCCTTCGGCTGTTGCGCTTCGATCGGGAATGGCGCGCCCAGCAACGCTCCGACGACGATCAGGAAATCGCGACGTCCGACTTCGCCCAAGCACCTTTCTCCCGCAGTGAACGATGCCAGAGTCTACGCGGCCCGCCCAGTAAGTCTTTGACTTTTTTAAGCATCCGGACGCCGCGCCAACGGTGCATATCCCGTGGCCGACCCTTAACCCCTTCCGCCCGAGCCTGCGTTTAAACAAGTCATCGCAAACGGAGGACCCCGATGACCAAGAAGAAAGCGCTCGCATCGATCGCACTCGCGGTGACTTTTGCCCTGTCTTTCCCGGCATTCGCCGACTCGACCGCGCCGCGCAAGACGTTGAAGGCGTTCGCGAGCGAAGCGGAGTTGGCGGAATTGTTCAAGGGCTGGGCGGCGGAGTACGCGGCCCGCAGGCGGGATGAACCCGCCCGGCGAGCGCAGGGCTACAGCGGGATCGGAAGCCTGGCGCAGGCGCCTGCGTCCGCACCCGCGATGGCGGCCAAGGAAATGGTGGCGGGAGCGGCGGTGGCGGATTCGGTCACGAACGTTCAGCACGCCGGCGTAGACGAAGGCGGGATCGTCAAGCTGCACGGCGATCACCTGGTGATTCTGCGGCGCGGGCGGCTCTTCACGGTGCGCGTCGGCGACCGGGACCTGAAGCCGGTCGCGGCGATCGACGCATTCGCGCCGGACGTCAATCCGAGCGGCGCGTGGTACGACGAGATGCTGATCGCGGGCAACACGATCGCGGTGATCGGCTACAGCTACGCGCGCGGCGGCACGGAGGTCGGCCTGTTCGAGGTAGCGGCGAGCGGCGCCCTCACCTACAAGGCGACGTGGCACCTGCGCTCGAACGACTACTACTCTTCGCGCAACTACGCGAGCCGCCTGATCGGCAACAAGCTGGTCTTCTACACGCCGATGTATCTCAATCCGTGGCAGGGCGTGCCGTTCGCGCAGTTTCCGGCCGTACGCAAATGGCGGAGCGGTGCGACACCGGAGGAGTTCAAGCGCATCGCGCCGGCCACGCGCATCTATCGCACCGACGAGCCGCTCGACCCGTACCAGGGCGTCGCGCTGCACACGGTGACGTCGTGCGACCTCGAGAAGCCGGAGCTCGCGTGCGAGAGCACGGCAGTGCTCGGCTCGCCGGGACGCGTGTTCTACGTATCCGGAAACTCGGTGTTCGTCTGGACGACCGCGTGGCAGCGAGGCGGCCAGCAACAAAGCGTGCGCTCGGGCGTGTTCCGCATCCCGCTCGACGGGTCGGCGCCGAGCGCGTTGAAGGTCGCGGGCAGTCCGATCGACCAGTTCTCGTTCCTCGAGGGCGAGGATGGGTTCCTCAACGTGCTCGTGCGCTCGAACGGCAAAGGCGACGGAATGTGGGCGGCCGAGACGAATTCTGGCGACCTGGCACTGATGCGCGTGCACCTGAGCCTCTTCTCGGACGGCAGGGACAGCGTGCCCGCGGAGAGCTACAAGGGAGTACCGAAGCCGGCCGGCCATGCGCTGCAGAACCGCTTCGTCGGCGAATACCTGCTTTACGGCGCGGGTGCGGGCTGGCGGCGTCCGCAAGGGGTCACCGAGTCCGAGGTCTACGCGGTCCGCTACGCGGGCGGCTACACCTACGCGGTGCCGCTCGTGCACGGCGTCGATCGCATCGAGGCGCTCGGCGCGAACGCAGTGGTGATCGGCAGCGATGGCGCGGACCTGCACTTCACGAGCGTGCGGCTGCAAAACTATCCGGTCGCGCGCGACCGCTATACGCGGCGCAACGCCGCGCAGGGCGAGACCCGCAGCCACGGCTTCTTCTACAAGCCGGAAAGCGACCACGACGGTCTCGTCGGCCTGCCGATCATCGGCGGCGGTCAGTCCGCCGGGCGCAACCTGCGCCACGAATCGGCGTCGCTTCTGTACCTACGCAACCAGTCGCTGACGCTCTCGGAGCTCGGCACGCTCGACTCGCGCCCCGGCAACGTCAACGACGCCTGCCGCGTGTCCTGCGTCGACTGGTACGGCAACTCGCGCCCGCTCTTCGTCCGCAAGCGCGTGTTCGCGCTGATGGGCTACGAGATCGTCGAAGGCCGCATGCAGGAAAACCGCATCGCCGAAGTGCGGCGCGTCAACTACGCGCCGCAATCGGCGGACTACGCGATGATCTCGAAGTAGTAGGCGGCGGCGCCGGGTCAGCGGCGCCCTTCGCGCAACACGAACAGCTGGCTGCGGTGAAAGCCGATGTCCCGCAGCATCGAGTCGCTGCGCTGGCTCAACTCGTCCAGCGCAGCGGCCCGCCGCCGGGTCTCCTCCTGGCGGCGGCGCCAGGCAGCGAATGCGACGAACGACCTGCGCACCAGGACGCCTAGTGCGCGAGTGCTCATCGCGCGGGCCCGTCTGGAGTGGGCACCGCTGGATCCGCTGGAAGTCATGCGCTTCATATCGAACTCCTTCTGACATCCGTTTCCGAACGAAACGTGAGCAGCTTAGAGGGTCGATGTATGCGGCTGACGTCACTCCTGAAACGGTTGGTATCGACGCCGTGGAGTAGTTGGCACCGCCGCCGTTACACGGCGGAAACAAACGCGTAACCCGGGGGACATCGGCCCCGCCGGCACGTCGGCTAGCATCGCCGGCCATGAGACAGGAACCCAACACCGCCGCGCGCGCTATGATTTCGGCCATGGCCGGGGAGCGCGTACTGATCGTCGACGACGACGCCGACATCCGGGAATCGACCGGCGAGTACCTCGCCGGCCACGGATTCCGCACGGTCCTTGCGGCCGACGGCAAGCAGATGCGCGATGCGATCACCGCCGGCGCACCCGACGTCGTGCTGCTCGATCTGAACCTGCCGGGCGAAGACGGCCTTTCGCTGACGCGCTGGCTGCGGCTCAACCACGACGTGCCGATCATCATGATCACCGCCGCCGGCGAAGTGGTCGACCGCGTGGTGGGCCTCGAAGTCGGCGCGGACGATTACATCGCCAAGCCGTTCGATCTGCGCGAGCTGCGCGCGCGCCTGCGAAGCGTACTGCGCCGCACGCGCGTACGCGCTGCACCGGCCCCGGCGCATCCGGCGACAAAGCGCGTCCGCATCGGTCACTGCGAGCTCGACCTCGCCACCCACCAGCTGTTCGACGCGGACGGCGGCGAGATCTCGATCACCAGCACCGACTTCGACCTGCTGCGGGTATTCGCCGAGAACGCCAACCGCGTGCTGTCGCGCGACCAGCTGCTGACTATGACGAGCAACCGCGAGTGGGAGCCTTTCGATCGCGCGATCGACATCCGCATCGCGCGCCTGCGCCGCAAGATCGAGCCCGACCCGGAGAATCCAGCGGTCATCCGTACCGTGCGCGGCGCCGGCTACATGTTCGTTTCCAACGGATCGACCAGCGCATGACCACCAGAGACTCGCAGGACAACGCAATTACCGGCGCCTCCGCCGAGGGCGCCGCGTATTACCAGCAGGCACTCAAGCTGCTGCTTTGCTACATCGGCGACCCGCTCGCCGAGACCGAGGCGGCGATCGCAACCAGTCCGCGCATGCCGATGGCGTACGCGCTGAAAGCATGGCTGCACCTGCTCGGCACGGAGCCTCGCGGCCTGGCGATTGCGCGCGCCGCCTTGCAGTCGGCGAAGGCGCTGCCGGCCAATCGGCGCGAGACCGGCCATCTTCGCGCGATCGCGAGCCTCGTCGAAGGGGGGTGGCACGAGGCGGCAGGCATCCTGGAAGACCTTTCGATCCAGTTTCCGCGCGATCCGCTGGCGCTGCTCGCCGGCCACCAGCTCGATTTCTTCACCGGCGATGCGCGCATGCTGCGCGACCGGATTGCGCGCGCGCTGCCGGCATGGAACGACGGCATGCCCGGCTACCACGCGCTGCTCGGCATGCACGCGTTCGGGCTGGAAGAAACCGGCGAGTACGCGCGTGCAGAGGCGAGCGGCCGCAGGGCGATCGAGCTCGAGCCGCGCGACGGCTGGGCGCAGCACGCCGTGGTTCACGTGATGGAGATGCAGGGCCGGCACGCGGACGGCATCGCCTGGATGCGCGCCGATCCAGACGCATGGTCGCGCGAAAGCTTCTTCGCCGTGCACAACTGGTGGCACCTGGCGCTGTTTCATCTCGACCTCGGCGAGCCGGAGGAGGTGCTGCGGCTCTACGACGGCAAGATCGACGCCAAGGCCTCGACGATCGTCCTCGAGATGGTCGACGCCTCGGCGATGCTGTGGCGGCTGCATTTACGCGGCATCGACGTGGGCAGGCGCTGGGAAAGCCTCGCCGACCGCTGGGAGCCGATCGCCGGCGCCGCGAACTATGCTTTCAACGACGCGCACGCGATGATGGCATTCGTCGGCGCGCACCGGCCTGCCGCGGCGTGCACCGTGCTCGAAGCCCAGCTCGCGGCGATGGATGCGCCGGGCGACAACGCAACCTTTACGCGCGAGGTCGGCTACCCGGTCGCGCTCGCGCTCAGGGCGTTCGGCGAGGGCGACTACGCGCAGTGCGTGAGCCTGCTGCGCCCGTTGCACCCGATCGCGCATCGCTTCGGCGGCAGCCATGCGCAGCGCGACCTGCTCGACCTCACGCTGATCGAAGCGGCGCTGCGTGACGGCCAGCATGCGCTCGCCGCCGCGCTGATCGCGCAACGATCGGCGGTACGGCCGACGAGTCCGTTCACGCGGACGCTGCAGGCCCGGGTCGCCGCAGGCGCGGAACCGGTCCGACTCGAGCGCAACGCAGCCTGAGTTCGCTACACTGACGGCCTTCGCGATCTTGG
>Ga0070704_100001204_pt1 | contig 13570 bp, 13 predicted proteins | sample KBSK5252metaG_FD_65467 | JGI IMG/M metagenome (GOLD analysis project Ga0070704, IMG submission 65467) | Corn, switchgrass and miscanthus rhizosphere microbial communities from Kellogg Biological Station, Michigan, USA - KBS K5-25-2 metaG | ecosystem: Host-associated > Plants > Roots >...
CTGATGCTGATGATCTTCTGGCTGTTCCGCGTGCGCCGCTACTCGTGGTCTTTCCGCCGCGAGTCGTACCGCTCGGCGGCGGCATCGATGAGCCTGCCGAGCAGGTAGACGACGATGATGATCCCGAAGTTGACGAGGACGACGGTCCAGCCTAAAGACATGCGGCACCTGAAATCAGCTGGCAGCTGACAGCTGGCAGCTGGCAGCCTCTGAACGTTGCTGCCTGCCGCCGGCTGCCCGCTGGCTAGAACGAATTCCCCAGGAACGGCAGCATGCGGCCGCAGTACATGACCGCGACGAAACTGCAGAGCGCCGCGCACCCGATGGCGCGCTCGCGAAAATGCGTCGGCGTGTCGGCTTCCGTCTTCCACGCCGCGGGCCACACCGTGAGGTACAGCAGGTCGGTGGCTGCGATCAGCAGGAAGATCAGCTTCCAGTAGAAGACGACGTTGGTCGTGTATCCCTTCGGCGTGGCGATGTAGAACATCATCCCGCTGACTTCGTTCACGCCGAACCCGAGCAGCGCCCACGGCAGCAGGCGGTGCAGCGACGGGTACGGGATGCGCGTGAACCATCCCATCAGGCGAAGGTTCGCGAGCAGCAGGACGCCGAACCAGAGCGTCATCCCGACGAAGTGCGCGCTCTCGAGCGTCGGCCACACCCACTGATGGCCCGGCCCGTTGACGAAGAACGCCACCGCGGCGGCCGACATCGAGAAGAGTGACTGCGCGCCCGCCGTACTCGGATCGGCCAGGATCTCCGGGTGGCGGATGCCGCCGCCGATGCTGGCGGCGACCGTCATCAGGCCCAGCGAGACGGCCGCCATGACGAACACGAGGATCGTGGCGCTCGGCGGCACGCGACGGGTCCGCCGCCACCTCCACAGCCCCCACCACGCGACCGCTCCGGTCAGCTCGAGCACGACGAAGGCGAGCAGCGCGGCGTTTTCGTGTGCGCTCATCGCGTCCTTGGAGATGCCCGGCAGCTTCTCGATCGCCCCTTGGGCCGCGAGCCCGGTCGTAAACACCGGCAGCGTCACCACGGCGATACCGAAGAGGACGCCGAGCGCCGTCGGCCTCATCGTGTCGCCCGTGACGGCCTCGCTGTCGCTGAGGATCGACACGACGAGCAACGCGAACGCGACGGTCAGGCCGACGGTCGGGAAATGGTTCAGCAGCAGGTGCAGGTGCGACAGGTTTCCCGGGGTGATGAGCGCGGACATAAACGGGCTACATGTATCCGAGGAGGCGTCCGGTGAAGATCGTCGCCGCCCATAAAGCAGCAGACGCAGCGGCGAGCTGCCGTGTTCCACGGGCGACACTGGTCGGCTCGGCGCCGCCGCCGTAGATGGTGCGCTCGAGCCGCCGCAGCAGCGGCAGGTTGACGACGATCAGGAGCATCTTGAAGCCGAACAGGAGCGAGGTGGCTTTCCGCTCGGGATCGGCGATGAACAGCAGGACGCCGGTGGCGAGGTTGATCCAGAACGCCGCCCACATGATGCGGAAGAGCGGACGCAGCGGTCCGATCGGAATGCTCCGGGCGACGCCGAGCAGCCGGAGGTCTACCACCCACGCGCAGCCGACGAGGAGCATCATGCCGAGGGTATGAACGGTGAGTACGGTTGGAAACGCCCAGACGCTTTCAGACTCGCGGATCCAGGTCGAGAAGGCGCTGTCGTGCAGCGCGGTGAGATATTCCATGGAATTTACGAATTTACGAATTTATGAATTTACGAATCTACGAATTGAATTTACGAATCGGCCGACTTCCAGCCTCAATTACCATTCGTCAATTCGTCAATTCGTCAATCGCCTGCAAGGCCGGAATATAGCATGCGCGGTCACGAGTGCTATCACTGCAAGCAGTGGGTCGAGGCCGGCGAACCGCACGACTGCTGGACGACGACCGAGGCCGCGCTCACGCGCGACCTCTCCGAGGATCTTCGCGATGCGTGGGAGCGGCTGCGCGAGACCGCCGTCTCCTTCGGCGATCAGCGGATCTACGCGTCGCACAGCTCGATCATGTTCTCGCGCAGGTCGTGCTACTTCTTCGTGCGGCCCAAGAAGAACTATCTCGAGGTGGTGATCTTCCTCGGGCGCGCCGTCAAGGCGCCGCAGGTCCGGCAGGTCGTCGAGTCGTCGAAGCGCAAGAAGGCGAACATCGTCCGCCTGACGCACCGCGACGAGGTCGAGGCGCCGGTGACCGACTGGTTGCGGGAAGCGTACGAGGTGTCGGAGACGCTCAGCGGGTCGCGGCCGTCTTCACGTTCGGCGGCACCGGGAAAACGAGGTAAGGGTCGTTCGTCTCCCAGGTCTTGACCTGGATGTCGAGGACCGTGCGGCCGCCCTGCTTCCGCACGATGTGGCCGGGCGTCTTGATGTCGGTCAGGACTTCGGCGCGGTCGGCGTAGTCGGAGTACTCCGTTTCGGTGGCCAGGCTGGCGCGCGCCGCGTTGTCGGGCCGCGTTTCGACCTTCGTCACCAGGTTCTTTTCGTCGAGCGTCGCCTTGACCGTGACGCCGGCGAGCGGCCCGCTCAGCGGGAAGGTGAGCACCGTGGCCCCGCCCTCCGTGGAGACGATCGTCTTGTCGCCGGCGAAGAGCGCGCCCTTGACGACCCCGAAGGGCAGCGTCCAGAGCTGGAGCAGCCGTTCCTGCGCGGCGGCGTTCATCGGCGTCGCGGTCCCTTTGCCGGGAACAAGGCCTGCGCCCATCTGCGATTCATCCCACGCGTAGGTTTCCCGCACCGTCTGGATCGTGTGCTGCGCGGCGCCGCCGTCGGGCGTCCGCGTCATCTCGACGCGCATCGCCGCCGGGTTGTAGCCGAGCGCCACGTGATAGTCGGTCTTCACGAGCCGGCCGCCCATGTCGCTCGTGCCGCTGGCGACGAGTTCCATCGTGTTGATGATGTCGATGCCCGGCAGGCGAGTGTTCGCGCCGCCGATGTCGGACCACCGCACCATGCCGAGCGCGTCGGCCGCGGCGCGGAGGACCCTCGCGCGGTCGGGCGCCTGCGCCCGGACGGACTGCACGGCAAGCCCGCCTGCGAGGGCGAGCACCAACGCGACGGCGATCCTGGCTCTCATACGCTCAGTGGTGTTCCTTGGTGACGATGTGCGCGAGGTCGCGCTCGCTGCACGGCTGCGATTCCGGGAGCATCGCGGCGGGGCGGAGCAGCGCGACGCGCGGCGTCGTGGTCCACGGCTCGAGCAGGTAGTCGGGGTCTTCGACGGTGGCGGTCCACGTCAGCGTGTTGCCGTTGCGCGTGAAGCGCTCGATCACGTGCATGTTCTCGCTGTGCATGTAGCCGCCGATCTGGTCGAACCACGTGTTGCTGTTGAAGCCATGCGAGTCGACAACGAGCGTGTCGCCGTCCCAGTGGGCGACGCTCTCACCCGTGTAGGTGCCGTCGAGCTCCTGCAGCGGCGTGTGCTTGCGGCCGTCGGTCGGAATCATGCGGTACATCGTCTGGGTGGCAATCAACCCGCCCTGGCCCGGATACACGAAGAACACGTAGTTCGGGTACTGAGCGATGTACGACGGGATGGCGCCGCGAGGAATCCCCGCCGGCATGCAGTTGTTCGACGGGTCCTCTTCGTTGGCGTTGTGGTCGTTGTACTTGACCATGTCCCAGTATTCGGGCTTGTAGATGGGCCTGTTCGACCCGCTGCGGCGCAGCAGCGACGCGGCGCGTTCGGCCTGCTCGTTGTTCAGCGGGCGATTCGTGTTCCGTGGAAACACGGTCACGGCCTGGCCGCTGTGCAGGTCGCGCGCAGCCGTCGCGCTCTCGATGACGATGCCGTTGTTGGCGAGCTGATTCGGCACGCCGTTCAGGTTGTCGCCGAGCCCGTTCCAGACGCCGGTCAGGTCGGGATGGCCATCCGCCGTGCGCGGCGTCGTGCCCGTCGGCTTCGGCGGCGCGTTGACGGTGCGAGGGGCGCCGGCCTCCTGGGCCAGGACCGCGGCGCCGGCGACGCAGAGCGCCACCGCGGTTGCGATGAATCGGCTGTGCAGGGGCATACGGGCCTCTCGTCGCTTAACGGCTGTTGCTTGCCGGAGCGTCCGGCGCGTCGGCCAGGAGCTTGAAGTCGCGGCCGTCGGCCATTTTCAGTTCCTGCGCGAGCCCGCTGTTCGATCCGTCGCGCGCGGCGAGCGCGATCACGGTCAGCTCGTCGCCCGGCTTCAGCCCGCCGCGGTCGGCGCGGCTCAACCCGGCGCGGCGAAGGCCGGCCAGCCCGGTCATCTCGAAGGCCCACTTCGTCACCTTGCCGTCGGCGTCCTTCACGTTGACCGTCAGGTAGGAATGCGGATTGATGAACTCGATCCGCGCCACCGTGCCGCTGACGGTGATCGTCTTGTAGATGTCGAACTGCGCCTGGATGGAGTGGTGCGCCGATACGAGGCCCGGCGCCGCCACGGCCAGGGACACCGCCAACAGCGCACTGAATCGAACACGCGTCATATCGCCTCCGTGGGTGACCGCGCCCGAATCCTACACCTGAGCCTCCGTCGCTCGCAAACGTGGAGGCCCTTGTTGCGTCAACCATTTGCGACGATTTTTCACGGCGCAACCCCCTGATCCGGCTGACCTTAGACGCGCGTCCCCTTCTCAAAAGATCGCTGTTCTCCTGAGGGATTCTGCGGCAGAATGTCACCGCTCTTCAGTGACGCCGTCCGTCACACCAGGAGGTATTCGATGACTCCTCGACGTGTACCAGTCGCAGTGGTCACGGTGACCCTCGTCATCATCGCGTTCTGCGTGGCAACAGGTCTCGCGCAAACGCAATCCCGCGGCACGAAGCTCGCCCCAACCGTGGTCGACCCGCAGGCGGCCATCAAGGCTGCGGGGGCCGCGTTCAAGCAGGCGAAGCCGATTCCCAACTTCGCGCCGGCGAAGACGGCGTGGGGCGATCCTGATATCAGCGGGACGTACCTGACCGCGACCTACACGCCGCTGCAGCGTCCGGAGCGGCTGAAGGACAAGGCGTTGTTCACCGAAGACGAAGCGATCAACGAGCTTGCGCGGGTGATCGGACAGGACGCCGAAGTCGATCCCCGGAACGTTCATTACGACTGGAAAGAGTACGGGATGGACGGTTGGCAGAGCCCGATCCGGCCGAGCCTGCGCACGTCGCTCATCGTCGATCCGCCCGACGGACGCATTCCTCCGATCACGGCCGAGGCACAGAAGCGGCGCGCCGATCGCGCGGCGGCCGCGCGCCTGCGGGCGCCGGAGGTCAGCGTGCGGACACTGGCGAGCACCTACACGCGGTGCATCACGGGCAACGCCGCCGGTGGGCCGCTCGTGCGCGGCGGCAACCCCGACCCGGTGAACACGACCGGCAGCGAAGCCGGCGTGACCGCCGAGATCCAGATCCTGCAGTCGCCCGGATATGCGTCGATCATCACGCAGTCCGGCTCCGACGTGCGGATCATTCCATTGGATGGGCGTCCATTCCCGCCGGCGAACGTCCGCGCGTGGCTCGGCGTGTCGCGCGGCCATTGGCAGGGCAGTACGCTGGTCGTCGAGACGGCGAACTTCAACGACAAGACGCCGGCAACCAACTTCCAGGGATCGACCGAGAACCTGAAGATGACCGAGCGGTTCACGCTCGTCAACCCCACGACCATCAAGTACGAGTACACGCTCGAGGATCCGAAGACGTGGACGCGTCCATGGTCGGCGGAGGCATTCATGCCGAAGATCCCGCCGGGGCTGTTCGAATTCGCATGCCACGAGTCCAACTACGGCGTGTTCAACGTCGTCAAGGGCGCGCAGACCCGCGAGAAGGAATTGATCGACAAGGGGCTGCCGATCGGAGCCGCGGGCGGCGGCGGCGGGGCGCAGTAGCAGGATTTCGGCGGTTCGCTGGTGCGCGGGTTTCCTACCTGCGGCACCAGCGAACGCCGTCACATCAACGGTCTAATTCGGCTTCACGAACAACCCAACCAGACCGGCGCTGCCCTTGGCGTGTGACATCGCGGGGGCGGGCGGCACCAGCTTCGCCAGGAACTCCTCGCGCGTCAGCCCGGGCGACAGCTCCTTCGGATCCAGGTCCGTCGCGATGATCACGAACGTGTAGTGGTGCGGCGTGCCCGGCGGCGTGCACGGGCCGGAGTAGAAGCCGACGCCCTGCGTGCTCTTGCCGCCGACGTACTTGTCGGTCGCCTTGCTCACTTCACCCTCGGCAAAGCTGGTCACCGACGGCGGAATGCCGTAGGCCACCCAGTGGTGCACTCCCGCGCCGCCGCGTCCTTCCGGATCCTCCATCAGGAGCGCGAAGCTCTTCGTCCCCTCAGGGACGCCGGTCCAGGAGAGCTGTGGCGACACGTTGTCGCCCACGCAATTCGGGTTCTGCGGATTCTTGTTGGCGACCTTCCGCGGCATCAGCTGGCCGTCCTTGAAGGTCGATGATGTCAGCGTGAACGGATCGGCGGCGGCGGCGCTGGCGGCGAAGGCAGCGACGAGTGCGCTCGCGGCGAGCAGGTGCCGAACAACATGACTCGAATACATATTCCCTCCACGACGTGACCCGCGCGGGTCGTCTGCGCGAGATTGTATGTCAGACTCGCCCGCGGACGATGAGCGCGGAGAAGCGGCCGCTGAAGACGCTCGAGCGCGTCCTGTCGAAGGCCGGCGTCGGATCGCGGACCGAGGCGCGCGGATGGATTGCGGCGGGGCGCGTCAAGGTCAACGGCAGGATCGCGCGCGATCCTGATCAATGGGTCGACATGGAGCGCGATCGCGTGCAGTTCGACAACAGACGGCTCGAAGCACGCGAGCGCCTCTACGTGCTGCTGTACAAGCCGACCGGATATCTCACCACCTACAAGGACCCGGCGGGGCGGCCGACGGTCTACGACCTCGTTGCCGATGTCGGCACGTTCCTGTCTCCCGTCGGCCGGCTCGATCTCGACACGTCGGGATTGCTCTTGATGACCAACGACACCCAGCTCGCCGAGCGCGTGACCAATCCCGAGTCGCACGTGCCGAAGACGTATCTCGTCAAGGCCTCCGCCGTGCTGAGCGACGAGCAGCTGCAGCAGCTGCGCGACGGCCTCGAGCTGTCCGACGGTCCGACGCGGCCGTCGGGCGTGAAGCGGGTGCGCGATTCCGCGCGGTACACGCACTTCGAGATCACGCTGACCGAAGGCCGTAACCGGCAGGTGCGGCGGATGGTCGAAGCGCTCGGCGCACGCGTGCTGAAACTCGTTCGCGTGCGGCTTGGACCGATTGCGATCGGCACGCTGCCGATTGGCAAGTGGCGGCTGCTGACGCCCGCCGAAGTCGCCACGCTCAAAAATTGAGTCCGCGCTTACAGTTCTGTGGACGCCGACGCGGCGGCCTCGCCAGAATTCCTGCGCAGGACGCCGGTACATCGCTTGCTCTTGCCGTTGCGCGATGTTTCCTGGTTCGCCCTTCCTGCGGCGATCGCTTGCGACGGTGCTGATCATGGTGTGCGGCGCGGCGACCGTCACCGCCGCCGGCTCCGCGACGAGCGACTTCGCGAAGAAGTGGAGCGGACGCCGCGTCATGGTGAAGAGCGCGCTCTACACCGTCCTGTACGATGAAGTCGGCCGCACCGGCATCCATTACAACGGCAAGCAGGCCGGCCTCACCATCGCCACCCCGGAAGGCCGCTACTACGAGTTCGACGCACCTGGATCGGATGAAGACGTCGTCGACGATTCGCCCAACCGCGTCGTCGACGAGATGTCGACTCGATTCGTCCGCGCGTACCACCTCGACATCGGCATCGTGAAGACGATCACGCCGCTGTCGCTGCGTCAGTACGAACCGGGTGTCATCCTGATCGTCGACTCGGTCAAGGTCGAGCGGAACCGCATCCGCTTCGCGTTCCGCCGCTCCGACGAAGCCGTCGGCGAAGACGACGGGTTCGCGACGAGTCTCACCGTCGAATGGCCGATTCCGCTCTCGAAGACGTTGCGAGAACGCGACGGGATCGAGGGCGTGCTTGAGCGCTTCATCGAGCCGCTCTAACAGTCGAGGCTGAAGCTCAGCCCACACCTCGCGCCGATTACCTCACTCGAAAGCGATTACGCGCAGCGCGCGGACTGCGCGCGTAAACCATTGCGTTCACGTGCGCGATCTGCGGCACACATATAGCTTGGCGACCGCCGCGAACGCGGCGTCGGCCCCCCCGGTGCGCTGCATTGACCAGTCACACGACTGGCAAAAAGGGGGTCACACGCCATGCAGCCGAGGCCACTGCTCATCGCGATCTTCCTCATCCTCTCAATTCCCCTCATCGACGCCAGCAACGCAACCGCACAGACACCGCCGCCAGCCCCCACGCTCATCAGTCCCTCTAACGGCTCCACGCTCGCGCAGCCGTTGACGCTGCAGTGGTCGACGGTCACGGATCCGGACGGACCGATCGGCAGCTACACGTGGCAGGTCGGGACCACGTCGAGCTTCAGCCTCGTGATTGCATCGGGCTTCACCGACAGCCGCAACGGCGATCCGATCCCCACGTTCGGTCGCGTCAGCGGCCTGCCGAACGCCACCTATTTCTGGAGGGTGAAGGCGACGCAGATGGTCGGCGGCGCGGTGGGGTCGATCGATTCGCCGTGGTCGCAGGTGCAGACCTTCACGGTCAACAGTCTCGGCCCGGCGCCCGCGGGCACGCCATCCATTACCGGTCCAGGCACCGGCTCGAGTTTCCATCCGTACGAGTTCTTCAAGATCACGTGGTCGGCAGTGCAGGGCGCCCAGTACTACATCCTCGAGGCCGATGACGAGCCGAGCTTCTCGTATCCGCTGACGCTGAGCACGAGCCCGATGGAATTCGGCGTCTCGTTCGACGCGGGTTGGGGCAACGAGATCCCCAACATCTATTACCGCGTCCGTGCGGTCTCGGCCGACAACGTCCGCGGACTGCCGTCCAACGTCCTGAACGTGCACATCGTCAACAGCGCGCCGGTGCCTTCGTCGCCGACGCCGCTGTCGCCGTCGGGCGGCGCCACCGTGTCGCTGCCGTTCACGTTCGACTGGACCGACACGGCCAACCCGCAGATCCCAGGCTACGACATCGACGTGGACGATGAGCCGACCTTCGCGGGGGCCTTCGGCGTGCTGATGGTGCAGAACGTCAGCCGATCGGATTACACGCTGGTGTCCGATCTCGCGCCGGGCACGTATTACTGGCGCGTCCGCGCGATTCACGGCAACACGTATGGGCCCTGGTCGTCCGGTACGAGCTTCCGCGTCGTCGCTCCACCACCGACACCGCCAGGTCTGACCTTGTTCTGGATGCTGGTGCAACCGAGCGCGGTCGAGGGAGGCGCCTCGACGCAGGCGCGGGTCACCTTGAGCTCGCCCGCGCCGACCGGCGGCGCCCAGGTCCGCATCGCCAGCGACATGCCGCATGCCGAGGTCCCGATCAACGTCACGATCCCGGCGGGATCGACCGATGCCATCGTTTCGCCGATCACGACGATACCGGTGCATGGCGCAACGATCGGCGACCTTCGCGCCGCGTACGGCACGAGCTGGCAGCAGAATTCGCTCGGCCTGTTCCCGCTGCTCTTCAGCCTTTCCGTCAACAAGAACGCCTTCGTCGGCGGCACCACCCTTACGGGAAAGGTGACGCTGCAACGGGCGGCGCCGGCTGGCGGCGCCGAGGTGACGCTCGTCAGCAGCGACACGTCGATGGTGCGGCCGCCTGGGAAGGTCGTCGTTCCCGCAGGCGAGTCGAGCGTCAGCTTCTCGATCCCGACATCGTCCGTGGTGTCGTCGACGCAGGTCACGATCAATACGGGAACCGCCAACGACGACTACCGCGCGCCGGAAACGTGGCTGAACCTGCTGCCCGCGGGCGCTCCCACGCCTGCGCCCGCGCTGTCGTCGGTCACCGTGGCGACGCCCAGCGTGCTGGGCGGTGGCTCCACGACCGGAACGGTGACGCTGACGGGCCCCGCTCCCGCGGGCGGCGCGACGGTGTGGGTGAACGGCAGCATGGAAGGTCAGGTCATCACGCCGAACGGCAACGTGACGATCCCCGCCGGAAGCACGAGCGCGAACTTCCCGATTCAGGCGCCCCAGGTCACGGCGTCTTACTGGGTCCTGGTTCAGGCGTCGTACGGCGGCGAAGCCGGCATGCACGCGGCGGTGATCCGGATCGATCCCGCCCAACCCGCGATTCCCGATCTGTATGCGCTGGGGCTCGATGGGGTGTCGACCATCGGCGGCGGCTCGCTGCACGGAACCGTTGGCCTCGCGACGCCGGCGCCTCCCGGTGGCACCACCGTTTCGTTGTCGAGCAGCGATCCGGCGACGGCGCAGGTGCCGCCAAGCATCCAGGTCGGCGCGGGGAACAGCGCCAACAGTTTCACCATCAGCACCTCCGCATCGGTGACGAGCTTCCAGTCCGTGCAGATCACCGCGCAATCGGGCGCGGGCATCAAGTCACAGTGGATCAGCGTCTACCCGAACCCGAACTCGGTGGTGCTCAGCTCGATCACGCCGAGCGTCAGCGGAACGACCGGCGGTAACAGCATCCCCGCCACGCTGTTCCTCAGCGGAAACGCGCCGGCGGGAGGCGCACAGGTGACGCTCTCGAGCAGCAATACCGCGGCGGCGCAGGTGCCGGCCAGCGTGACCGTACCCGGAGGCCAGGGATGGGTTAATTTCACTATCACGACATCCCCGGTTTCCGCGGATACGGCAGTGACCATCACCGGCAATTACGGCGCCACGCAGACGGCCACCATCACCGTGATGGCTGCAGCCGCTGCGAGCAACACGGGCCTGCTGAGCCCGACGGCCAACGCGCCCGACAGCGCCGGCGACGGCAACGGCTTCGAGGTCAACCCTGGCAACGCCATGGCCGACGACACGCTGAACGCCGTGGACAACAACAGCGGCACCGCGTCGAGCACGTCGTGCACCAGCACCGCGCGCGACAAGCACCGGTTCTTGAACTACGGCATCACCCTGCCGTCGGGCGCTACGGTCAAGGGCATCGAGGTCCGTCTCGATTCACGTGTCGACGACACCGCCGGCTCGCCGCGGATGTGCGTCGAGCTGTCATGGGACGGCGGCAACTCGTGGACGGCGCCGATCGCCACGTCGACCTTGAGCACGTCGATGCGGTCGCGGACCCTCGGCGCGGCGACCAACACGTGGGGCCGGTCGTGGACCCCCGCGGAACTGTCGAACGCGAACTTCCGCGTTCGGATCACGGACGTGGCGAACTCGACCGCGCGCGACTTCACGCTCGACTGGGTCGCGGTCAGAGTCTCCTACTAAGTGGAAAAGTGGAAGAAGTGGAAAAGTAAGTTGGAAGTTCTTGACTGGAAGGAGGGGGGCCACGCAAGATCGTGGCTCTCGGATGTCCTGGAGACCCCTCCTTGCCGTCGGACTCGGCACGTTCGTCCTTGCCGGCCTCTCGGCGTCTCTCGGTGCCCAGCGCGCCGGGACGTTCATGGGGTCGTCCGAGGACCCGGCCATCGCGTACACGACCGCGCGCCTGAACAACGCTGTCGCCGACGTGAACCGGAGGCTTCAGGACGGGAGCCTCCGGTTCACGTTCGACTCCAGCAGCGGGTTCCTCCGCTCGGCCCTTGACGCGCTGCAGATTCCGATCGATTCGCAGATGCTCGTGTTCTCGCGGACGAGCCTGCAGGGCAAGCGGATCGGCGAGCAGAATCCGCGCGCGCTGTTCTTCAACGACCGCGTCGCGCTCGGCTGGGTGCGCGGGGGTGATCTGCTCGAGGTCGCCGCGCACGACGAAACCGCGGGCGTCGTCTTCTACACGCTCGAGCAGAAGGCCGATGCCGCCGGTCCGCCGCAGTTCCAGCGGGCGTTCATCTGCCTGGGGTGTCACATGGCCGGCAACACGTTGGGGGTGCCCGGCCTGCTGATGTTCAGCACGACGCGCGCCGAGCCGAACCAGTTCTCCGGCATTCCGCGCCACATCGATCACAGCGATCCGATCACGCGGCGGTTCGGCGGGTGGTTCGTGACCGGCAGCACGGGCTCGGTGCGCAGCATGGGGAACGAGGTTGCCGCGCTCGACGCACGCCCGAGCCACGAGCTCGCGTCGGTCGAGGGTCTGTTCGACGCGGCCGGCTATCCGGCGCTCTCGAGCGACGTGGTCGCGCAGTTGGTCCTGACGCACCAGGCCGGCATGACGAACCTGCTGACGAGGGCGGCCTGGGAAGCGCGGGCGGCCGATCCGTCGCTGCACGCGCCGTTCACGTCGACCCCCGAGCAGCAAGCCAGCATCTCGGCCGTCATGACCGGCGTGGCGAGCGAGGTCGTCGATTACCTGCTGTTCGTAGACGAAGCCAGGCTCACCGAGCGCGTCCGGGGCGCGTCGGGGTTCGCGGAGCGGTTCCCGACCAGCGGGCCGCGCGATCGGAAGGGCCGCTCGCTGTACGAGCTCGATCTCAGCCGGCGCTTGATGAAGTACCCCTGCAGCTATCTGATCTACGCACCCGCGTTCGATGCGCTGCCGCCGCTGGCGAAGGCGCCTATCTACAAGCGGCTGTGGGAGGTGTTGTCCGGCGAGGAGAAAGACCCGCGCTACCGGTCGGCTCTCTCCCTGACGGACCGCCAGGCCATCGTCGAGATCCTGCGGGAGACCAAGAAGGATCTCCCGCAGTACTTTCAGGGCGCGATCCGGTAGCCGGCGCCTTCCTCACGCCCTCACTGAGACCTGAACCCGACCGCCAGCGCGAACCACGCAGACGGTAAATCGAGGGCGGCTGGCTTCCAGTCGAACGACGTCCATCCGGGCGTCGTGTTGTACAGGTGCGCGTAGCCATCGGACGATTCGAAGGTCGACCCGTCAGCTTCTCCGGGGTAGGTCACCCCGTCGAACAGGCAACCGGTCGTGGTGCAGTCGACCGGCGGACCGTGACCCATCGGCAGGGTGGCGATGATCAGGCCGGGTCCGGTGCTCGAGATCTGGGGTGCACCGAGGGCCGTTTCGTTGGCCAGGTCGTTCCCCGTGGCCTTGGCGGCGCCGTCGAATGGGGCCGTGGACGCGCCGGTGATGTCGTACATCACGAACTGCACGAACTTCAGGCTCGCCGTGATCGCAAATTCCAGATCGGGCCCGGTGGCCGCATTCGCGGCATAGAGCATCTGCGGGTCCGTCGGCTGGACCGGCGCCAGCGCGACTTTCGTCCAGGTATTGGCCGGCGTCGACGCGATCGACGAGACGTTCGAGTTACCGGTGCCGAAGGACGTCGCCAGCACGAGAAGGTTTCCGGTCGAGGGGAACTGCAGCTTCGCCGGCGTGCCCAGCCAGTACCCGTGATACACGTGGACCACACGTATCCCGGCCGCGGGGGGCGTCCCCGCGGTTGCGGCTTTCAACGCGATCGCCAGCGAATTCATCGACCCTCTCACCGAGGTCACGGTCATCGCCGGAGTGATCGCCCCTGCCTCGGCCCGCACCGCGTACTGCGCAGCGGATGCGCGAAGGCGGTCGGCGGAAAGCAGCGTGAAGCCCGTACCCGACGCGACGCCGGTAATGGGAGCGCCGTAGTTGTTCGTCGTGACGTAGTTGTAAATCAGGTCGCCGGGCATCGTGGTCGTCA
>Ga0070704_100001213_pt1 | contig 13547 bp, 9 predicted proteins | sample KBSK5252metaG_FD_65467 | JGI IMG/M metagenome (GOLD analysis project Ga0070704, IMG submission 65467) | Corn, switchgrass and miscanthus rhizosphere microbial communities from Kellogg Biological Station, Michigan, USA - KBS K5-25-2 metaG | ecosystem: Host-associated > Plants > Roots >...
GGCGCGCTGCTGGCCCGAACCGTCCTGAGTCAGCCGGCGTCGGCCCGGCCCGGAGGGGTGAACCTGGCCTGGGCGCTCCTCTGGGATGGCGGCCTGTACGGCATCATCGATGCGCTCCTGCTCAACATCCTCCCAGTGCTCATTGTCTATGGAGCCCGTTCGGCCGGAGAGCTCCGGAACCCCGCCGCTCGCTGGCGCTGGGGACTTTCCGCGCTTCTGGCCAGTACCATTATCACCGCCGCTTACCACTTCGGCTTCACGGAGTTCCGCGGCCCGACGCTGGTGGCGCCGCTGATCGGTAATGCGATCGTCACCCTGAGTTATCTCGCTTCGGGGAGCCCGATCGCCGCCCTCCTGTCGCATGCCGTCATGCACGGCGCCGCCGTGCTGCAGGGCATGGCGACGACGGTGCAACTGCCGCCGCACTGAGCGACCCCGGCAAGGTCCGGTTCTCCCCGGGCGGGGCCCCTCTCGCGGGATCGGTAGGTCGGCTGCCCTATTGACCGCCTGGCGGCCGCCGATTCCGCGAGGACCAGTGAATGGCGCGGATCTTCCAGGCGCCTGACTCCCGGCTGAATATCATGAGCTCGGCGCTCACGGAATTGATCTGCCGCCCGCGCAATTCTCCCTCGACCGACGTAGTGGAGCTGGCCCAGGCCACCTCGCCCTCGACCCGCACGGTGATCGGGCCCTGCCGGCTCTTGACCGCCCTCGCGAAGCCGATGTCGGCCGGAAGATGATGCGCTCGGAACTCGGCGCGGGTTTCCACGCCGCCGCTCTCGAGAACCACCACATCGTCCGCAAGCAATGCCAGAAGGCCCGCGCTGTCGCCTGCCACCATGAGGGAATCGAATCGCTGGACCAGCGCCGCGACTTCGCTCGAATCGCTGGCGGAAGCAGGCGTGCCGCTCGCGTGGGCGGCCAGGGTGCCGGCCTGCATGGCAAGGGCGGCGAGCAGGAGTCCGGTGCAGAGGCGGGCTTTATTCGTCATGGTCTTTTCCTGGAGCGTGGGTGTGGGGCTTCCCGGCGGGTCGAGTCGTGTCCCGGACCGGTGCCGCGGTTGTGTCCATTGCGTTCGGCCTCATCTCCTCCTCGTCATACCCGGCGCGCTCATTTCCAACCTGTCTCAGCATTCCGGTTGGAATCCCCAGTGCGTGCCGGTAGACCATTTCTCCTCCGAGGTAGCCCGCGGCCCCGAGTCCCAGCGCGCCTACTGCCCCGACCGTCAGGGCGCCTCGCGAGAGCGGCCGGCGCCAGCGCCAGATCGCACCAATGAGCAGAATCGTCACCGCCAACAGGGCGAGATTCCGGTGCCGTGTCATCACCTCGTGGGCGGCATCCGAGTGGTCCACCCTGCCATACGCGACGAGTCCGGTGCCGATCGCGGCGGCGGCACCGACGAGCCCGACCCACCAAAGCAGCGTGGCTGCGCTCCGCCATCCCGTACCTCCCCGAAACACCGCAATCCCGTCGAGCACCACCGCCAGCATGAGTACCACCAGCGGGAAATGCACGACCAGGGGATGGCCACTGTGCATCGGCAGCCAGCCTGACTCCATTGGCAACCGCTCTGCGCCGGGACCGGGGCGTGAGGCGTCCCTCGCTGGAGTGGGGCCTGGCTTGGCTGCAGCGTGCTCCTCCTCGTCGTGCTCATGCTCCCGCGACAACGCGGCCGGCCGCCCAGTCGGAGCTGGTGGGTGAACGTGCACTGCGGCGTCGGGCACCGGCGCGGGAGCAGACGTTGCCCGATGGACATGGGCCGTGGTGTCGGGCGACGGTGTGTCACCGGGCGCGGATGGGTGCTCATGCGCGGCCGTGTCCGGCTTCGCTGCCGCGCCAGGAGTACCATGCTGCATTCCACCCATGTGGCCCCCGGCAGGAGGCGGCACCAGCAGCCCGGTTGCCGGTCCTCCCATCATCCCGACCCCGCCGGCCATGTCATGCCACTCGTTCATCGAGATGACATTGCGGCTTCCGTCGCGAAATTCGGCGAGCTGCTCGTAGATGACCGCGCGCTTGCGATCGCGCGGGATGGTGTCGGCGATCAGGATGTCCGAGATGATGTCGTGCATCATGTGCAGGTTGTCGAAGATCACGGCGGCGCGGGGGTGCTTTGCGCTGAACCGCGGCGCGATCGCCGCCGTCATCGGCATCATCCCGGGAAAGTTTCCTGGCGGCGCTTCCAGCATGCTCCAGAATCGCGCCAGCGTCGCCTTCACTCCCGCCTTCTTCTCCGCAGGTGTCTTGCCGAGGATCAATGGCTCATAGAGCCCAACCTGGAGCCAGTGGTACGCCCAGATCAACCCGTTGAACTTGGGATGCGCCGTGCGAAATCCCTGGCTGAAGTACTGCTCGTCCATCAACGTCATGGACTTGGGCACCGACGCGAACGCGTAGTCCTTGCGGCTCAGGTAGTAATCGGTCACCCGCTCGATCAGGCTGTCGCGGGCTTCGGGGGCGAGGCGCTCGTCGGCGTAGATATCGTAGATCTGACGATGGAGCACGTGGGCCCAGTCGAACATCTGCTTGGCCTGCCAGGCCAGTTTCGCATAGACTGGTTCGATGACCTCTTCGGCGACGGCGAAGCGCGGCGGCCGGATGAGCAAGTTCGTGGTCAGGAACCGGTATTCCTTCTCGAGTGCGGCTGCCCGACGCGACGCCGGCTCGGTCAGAAGCCGCTCATAGAGCACGGCGTGTCCGTAATCGAAGGCGTTGAATAACCGGCCGCCTTCCGGATAAGTCTTGAGGAAGGCCCAGTTGAATCTGCCGGGATAATAGAACTGCTCGTCGCGACGGTCCTGCGCTCCGGCAGATAGAGGGAGCGAGAACAGCACGACCACGAGCGCGGACATCAGCCGATAGAGGGGCATCGGGCTACGGCCTCCCCGGCAGCAGGCCGGCGAGGGCAAAGGCTCGTGAGATGCCCATCGTGATTTCATAGTTCGGTCCCGTCCTGCGAAGCCGGCGAGCGATTCCCAGGTCGAGCACCATGAGCGGGGTCCATTGATAGCGCATGCCGAGCGAGGCATTCAGCTCGACTGGCTCCGAAGTGGCGGGACGGAGCGCGTAGACCTCCGCGATCAGCAGCATGCTCTGCCGGTAGAGGGTGCGATCGACCGCGCCACCGATCCACCATTTGTGGGCCGCGTCGGCCGCGGCGAGCGGACGATTGGATCCAAAGGTGTAAGCCCCGTTCAGATGAATTCGGGAAGGGCCCCAGGACCGGGTCGCAATCGCTTTGGCGGTGAATCGAGTCCCTTCGCCGGCGAGGCTTCCGACCGGAACTGACGCATCGACGCGCAGGGCCAACGCCGGCAGCCAGTGACTTTCCGTGTTGAAGTTGTACAGGCCGAAGACACGAAGGCCCGCGATCCCCCACTCGTGCCCATCCAGCGTCTCGGCCCGGGCAATCGGCAGCTTGAGGCCAAGGTGGAAGTTGCCGAGAAGGCCGTACTCGATCTCGGAAACGAAAGAGTGCACGCCACCCGTCCCATGCGTTCGTGAATGGCGCCAGGCTGCCAGGATCTCGAATGCATAGCGCTCTACTGGATAGGCATCTTCGATCAGGGTTGGCCGGTCGTCATCGAGATTGCGATAATCCAGTTGGGCATGGGCACCGGCGGGAATTGCCAGCAGGGCGGCGATCAGGAGCGAGCTTCGACGAGTCGTCATCCTGATCAGTTTATCATCCGGAGATTACCCCATGTCCAACGTCCAGTTAAGGTTCCTTGAGAGAACTCGGGAGTCGCTGGATTCGGCTTGCTGGGGTATTACGCTCCAGCAGGTCCGATCTCACGCCGGAGCAGCACGTGCGAATACTGGTTGTCGAGGACGATCCCAAGACCGCGCGATTCCTGAAACAGGGTCTGGTGGAAGCAGGCCATGCCGTCGACGTCGCCGCAGACGGTGAAGAGGGGTCGTACCTCGGCCATCTGAATCCGTATGATCTGATTCTGCTCGATATCCAGCTTCCCAAGCGAAACGGATTGCAGCTCTCGGCGGCACTGCGCCGCGAGGGCGTCGAGACCCCGATCCTGATGCTCACGGGCCGGGATTCGACTCCTGACGTCGTCCGCGGCCTGAACGCCGGGGCTGACGACTACCTGACGAAACCTTTCGACTTCGACGAGCTGCTGGCGAGGGTCAACGCGCTGACCCGGCGACGCACGGGGCCTGCCACCGGGGTGCTGCGCTTCGGCGACCTGCAGCTGGATCGCCTGAAGCGACAGGTGCGACGCGGGGCCCACCTCATCGACCTGTCTCCCCGCGAATTCCGCCTGCTCGAATACTTCATGCTGCACCCCGAGGAAGTGGTCACCCGCGTCCAGCTGCTCGAGAAAGTGTGGGATATGTCGTTCGACCCGGAGACCAATGTCGTCGATGCGCATATCTCGAATCTTCGCAAGAAACTCGGACAGTATGCCGATCCCCGTCTCCTCCACACCGTCCGGGGCGCGGGTTATGTCCTGCGAGAAGAGGGAAGCGAGTGAAATCCTTTCGAGCCGCTCTGGCCTTCCGTGTGGCGCTGGGAGTGCTCGCGCTGCTCGCCGCGGCGGGGGTCGTGAGCGTGGTCGCGCTCCGGACCATTCTCTATCGGCAGCTCGACGGGACCCTCCTCCATCTTGCGGAGGTGGAGGCGCAGGCCGGCGCCGCGACGAGCGGCTCGGAGTTCCAGTTTCACGAGGGTGTCCTGCTGGCCGCGCGAGAAGGTCCCTCGGTCGAGCTGATCCGGTATGCCCAGCTCTGGAGTCATGACGGGCAGCCGGTGGTGCGGAGCCGCAACCTGTCGACCGATCTCGACCTTCCGGGGTCGGCCCTCGCCGAGGCCGGCGCCGGCCGGGTCGCGACGCTGACCCACGTCTGGCGCGGTCGGTCGATCCGGAGTGTCGTGTATCCCCTCGAGCTGGTGGGGGCGGCACACCAGATCCACTTGCTCCAGATCGCCGCACCCACCGAGCCGCTGAGCCAGACTCTTGCTCGTTTCGCTGTGCTGATCGGTGTCCTGACGCTCCTCGGAACCTTCGGGGCGTACGCCCTGGGCAGGAAGCTGGCGACGGTGGCGCTCCGCCCGACCGGCGAGATCACCGCGCAGGCCGAGGCGATCTCGGAGGGCACTCTGTCCGAGCGGATCACCGCCCACGCCGATGTCGACGAGTTCACCCGGCTGGTCACGGTGCTCAACGGCATGCTGGACCGGCTCGATCGCGCGTTCCAGGTTCAGCGCCAGTTTACCGCCGACGCAAGCCACGAGCTGCGCGCCCCACTCACGGTTCTCAAGGGCGACATCGATGTGACCCTGAAGCGGGAGCGCACGGTGGAGGAATACCGCGACACGCTGGTGCGATGTCGCGAAGAGGTCGAGCGCCTCGCACGACTCGGGACCGATCTCCTGGTGCTCGCCCGCTCGGACGGCGGCTTGCCGCTCGAGCACGTCATGGAAATCGAGCTGCCCGGGCTGGTCAATCGAGTCGTGGAGCGATTCCAGCCGGTTGCGAATGCCCATGGTGTCCGGCTGGAGCTCGTGACAGAGGAGGCTGTCGTCCAGGGCGACGAGCGGCTACTCGAAAGAATCGTCACCAACCTGCTGGACAACGCCGTAAAGTACGGCAAGCCGGGTGGCACGGTTCGCATCGAGCTCGTGCGGGGAGAGCAGGCAGTCGTTACCGTGCGGGACGATGGTCCCGGAATCCCGCCGGAGCATGTGCCACAACTATTCGTACGCTTCTTCCGCGGTGATCCTGCCCGGCGGCGCAGTGAGGGCACCGGACTCGGGCTCGCCATCGCGAAAGCGGGCGCCGAAGCCCATGGAGGGCGACTGGAATTCCTGGGCAATGCTCCGGGCGCGGTGTTCCGACTTAGCCTGCCGCTCTACGCCTCCGCGGCTGCCGGGACGGCCGCCGGCATCGCTTCCGTTCGCTCGGCCCGCACTTCCCGCTCCTTCCAGAGCGAATAGACCGCCGGGATGACGACGAGCGTCAGGATCGTGCTGCTGACCATCCCGCCCACCATGGGCGCAGCGATCCGTTTCATCACGCTGGCTCCCGCGCCCGACCCCCACAAGATCGGCAGTAAACCCGCCATGATCGCGGTCACGGTCATCATCTTGGGGCGCACCCGCTCGACCGCTCCTTCCATTACCGCCTCGTATAGATCGCGCAGGGCGGGGCGGCTCCCGGCCGCCCGCCGCGCCGCCCAGGCGTGGTCGAGGTAGATGAGCATGACCACGCCGGTTTCCGCCGCGACCCCGGCCAGCGCGATGAAGCCGATCGCCACCGCCACCGACATGTTGTAGCCCAGCAGCCAGAGGAACCAGATCCCGCCCACCAGCGCGAAGGGCAGCGAGAGCATCACAATCAGGGATTCGCCCACGCTGCGGAAATTGAAATACAGGAGGAGAAAGACGATGGCCAGCGTGGCGGGAATCACCAACTTCATCCGCTCCTTGGCGCGCTGCATGTATTCATATTGTCCGCTCCAGACGATCGTATAGCCGGCCGGCAGCCGGACCAGTCTGGCCACTTCGCGCTGCGCATCGGTCACGTAACCCGCAATGTCCCGGCCGACCACGTCCACGTAGACCCAGGCGGTGGGCTGGGCATCTTCGGTCCGGACCACCATCGGCCCGGCCACTTTCCGGATGGTGGCCACCTGGCCCAGCGGGACGAACGCGCCACTCCGTCCCGCGGCCGGCGTCCCCATGGCGCCGCCTCCCACTCCCGGCGTGGCGCCGGCATCCCCACCAAGGCCATGGGCGACCGGGATGAGCACCGAGGCCAGCCGCTCGGGATTGTCCCGTAGCTCCTGGGGGTAGCGAATGCGCACCCCGTAACGCTCCCGCCCCTCGACGGTCTGGGTGATGGTCATCCCGCCCACGGCGGTGGCGATCACGATCTGCACATCGCCCACGTTGAGGCCATGGCGCGCCGCCGCCGCGCGATCGATGTCGATATCCAGGTAGTACCCCGACACCGCCCGCTCGGCAAAGGCGCTCCGGGTGCCCGGGACCATCTGCACCACCCGCTCCACCTCCTTGCCGAGCCGTTCCAGCTCGGCCAGGTCCGGCCCGAAGAGCTTGATCCCCACCGGAGTCCGGATCCCGGTGGCGAGCATGTCGTTCCGGGCTTTGATCGGCATGGTCCAGGCATTGGTCACGCCCGGCATTCGGACCGCGGAGTCCATGGCCGCGACCAGCTTGTCGTAGGTCATACCAGGGCGCCAGGCGGATTCCGGCTTGAGGGTGATGGTGGTTTCGAACATGTCGAGCCCCGCCGGGTCGGTCGCGGTGTTGGCGCGGCCCGCCTTGCCCCACACCCGCTCCACCTCGGGAAAGCCCTTCAGAATGCCGTCCTGGATCCGCAGAATCTCGCGGGCCCGCGCCACGCTGATTCCCGGGAGCGTGGTCGGCATGTAGAGGATGGTGCCTTCGCCGAGCGGCGGCATGAACTCACCCCCGATCCGGGACCAGGGAATCACGGTGAGCACCAGCACCACCACCGCGGCACCGATGACCGGCCAGCGGCGTCGCAGGACGAAGGTGATCACCGGCCGATACAGCGCGATCAGCCAGCGATTGATCGGGTTGGCGCGCTCCCGATAGATGCGGCCCCGGATGAAGAGCCCCATCGTGACCGGCACCAGGGTGACCGAGAGCAGGCTGGCCGCGGCCATCGCAAACGTCTTGGTGAAGGCGAGCGGCTTGAACAGCCGGCCCTCCTGGCCTTCCAGTGTGAAGACCGGCAGGAACGACACGGTGATGATGAGCAGCGAAAAGAACAGCGCCGGGCCGACCTCCTTGGCCGAGTCGCGAACCACCTGCCAGCGCTCCTGCGGTGTCAGTAGAGAAGTATCGAGGGAGCGGCCCGAGGGACTTCTCCCCAGGGCCAGCTCCTTGGCCTCCACCGCGCGTTCGAGGTGCTTGTGCATGTTCTCGATCATCACGATGGCGGCGTCGATCATCGCGCCGATCGCGATCGCGATCCCGCCCAGCGACATGATGTCGGCGCCGACCGGCACGCCCCGCATGGCGATGAAGGCAATAAGGATCCCCATGGGGAGGGTGAGAATGGCCACCAGCGCCGAGCGGGCGTGCAGCAGGAACACCAGGCACACCACTGCCACGACGATGCTCTCCTCGAGCAGCTTGCCCTTGAGGTTTTCGATGGCCCGTTCGATCAGGTCGCTCCGGTCGTACACCGGCCGGAGCACGACTCCAGCGGGGAGTCCGGACTGGATGTCCCGGATCTTGGCTTTGACCCGATTGATCGTCGCCAGCGCGTTCTGTCCAAACCGCATGACGACGATGCCGCCGACCGCATCGCCGCGCCCGTCCAGGTCGGAGATCCCGCGCCGGACCGCCGGACCCAGGCTGACCCGGCCCAGCTCCGCCACTCGGATCGGGGTGCCGTTCCGGGTCGCGCCCACCACCACGTTCTCGATATCTCCCAGCGACCTGAGGTAGCCCAGCCCGCGGACCATGTACTCCCGCTCGGAGAGCTCGATCACCATGGCACCGATGTCGGCATTGGCGTTCTGGATCGCGGCCATTACGGCGGTGATCGGGATGCGATAGCCCAGGAGCTTGGCCGGATCGAGATCCACCTGATACTGCTTCTCGAATCCGCCCAGGGCAGCCACTTCCGAAACGCCGGGCACTGCGGTCAGCGCGTAGCGCAGGTACCAGTCCTGGATGCTGCGGAGCTCGGCCAGGCTCTTGCGGCCGGTGGTGTCTTCGAGCGCGTATTGATAGACCCACCCCGACCCGGTTGCGTCCGGCCCCAGCGTGGGCGTCACGGCGGCGGGGAGTTTGCCCTTGAGCCCGCTCAGGTACTCCAATACTCGGGAGCGGGCCCAGTAGAGATCGGTGCCGTCCTCGAAAATCACATAGACGAACGAGATGCCGAAGAACGAATAGCCGCGGACGGTGCGGGAGCCGGGCACCTTGAGCATTTCGGCGGCGATCGGATAGGTGACCTGATCCTCCACGATCCGGGGCGCCTGCTCATTGTATTCGGCCTGAACGATGACCTGCACGTCGCTCAAGTCGGGCAGTGCCTCGAGCGGGGTGCGCCCGAGCGCCCAGATGCCTCCCGCAATGGCTGCGAATGCGCCGAGGAAGACAATCAGCCGGTTGGCCACCGACCAGTCGATGATGCGCTTGAGCATGGCCGGTCACTCCCCGCTCGGAGGAGTGTGATCGGCATGGGGGTCCGGCGCAGGCATTTTCATCCGCATGGTATCCGGCGGAGCGGCGGGCTTCGCGGGGGTGCGCGGCGCCGCCTGCCCCGGTTGAGACGGTGAGATGTCCATACCGGGCATGCTGCCCATTCCGCCCAGCAACGTCGCCAGATTCGATTCGGAATCCAGCAGGAAAGTCGCCGAGGCGACGACCGTGTCGCTCGCTGTTAGGCCGGTGAGGATCTCGATTCGCTCGTCGGTGGCCAGCCCCAGGGTCACGTCGCGGGCGACCAGCATCCCGTCTGGAAGCCGCACGAAGACCAGATCGCGCCTGCCGGTGGACAGAACCGCCGAGCGGGGGACGCTGAGCACCGGTTGGGTGGCTGCCGCAAACCGGAAGGTGGCATACATGCCGGGTTTGAGGGTCAGCCCTGGGTTGGCGAGCTCCACCCGAACCCGGACCGTCCGCGTTTCAGGGTCAACGGTCGGATAGATGTACGTGATTCTGCCGGTGCGCGGCCCGCCCGGCAACGCGGGAAACTCAGCCACCACCTGCAAGCCCAGCCGCACCGAGGAAAGATCGCGCTCGAACACTTCTCCTTCCAGCCAGACCGTGCTCAGGTCGGCGATGCGGTACAGCGTCTCGCCCGCTATGATCCGCTGGCCGCCGAGCACCGACTTCTCGATGACCACTCCCCGCACCGGAGAACGAAAGGTCAGCGACTTCCGGATCACGCCGCTCGCCTCGATCTGCGCGACGTCTTCTGCTGGCACTTCCCAATAGAGCAGCCGCCGTCGGGCGGATTCGAGCAGCTCGTCCGCCCCGCGGATCGCATCCGGAGTGCCGCCGGCCACGCTCTGGCGCAGCCGCCGGGCGAGCAGCAGCTCCTGCTGAGCCGAGACCAGCATGGGGGCATAGAGGGTGAAGAGCGGCTCGCCGACCTGCACCAGCTTTCCGGTGAAGTCGAGGTAGAGCCGCTCGACCCAGCCATCCACCCTCGCGGTGACCGACTTGAGCCGAGTCTCGTCGTAGCTGATGGTGGCGACGGTGCGCACCACGCGACCCAGGGGACCCATTTGAACCGGAGCGTAGGTGATACCGATTCGGCGCGCCTGCTCCTCCGAAAGCATGACGGGCTTGGCGCTGTCCGATGCCGGAGCGACGCCATGATTGTGTCCTTCGGCGGCAGGGGGCGGGGAATTGCTCCGCCCGGTCTGGCGCACCAGGATGACAGCGACGGCCAGCACCAGGGCAAAGATCAGCAGAGCCGCCCAGCGCCGGATCCGCCGGCGCCCCGGGGGCTGAAAGGGCGACGGCGCGGCGACCGGCGTGCCGGGATCGGGCTGAATCATCATCGCGTTTCTCCGGGCGACCCTCTGGAGGCGCCGGGCTCAGGATCGAAGAGAACCCGGCCGAGCAGCATCTCCAGCTCGGCGAGCGCCGTTCCTTCCTCCGCGTCAAGCAGGAAGACCTGCTGCGTGTAGCGGTTGACCGTCATCCGCGCATCGAGCAACATCGGCAGGTCCACCTCGCCGGCCTGATAGGCCGAGAGCGCGGAGCTCACCGTCGCCTCGGCCTGGGGAAGAATCGTCGTGAGGTAGAGCTGTCGCAGGCTTCGCGTTCGACGCACCGCGGCGGTGAGCTCCCCGACCCGTCCCCGCGTCTCGGCCTGCATGGCGCGAAGCTCGGCTTCGGCGGCGATCCGCATCGCTTCAGTCTCTCGACGCATCTGGAGCTGCCGGCGGCCGGCCCAAATGGGGACCGAGAAGCCGATCATCAGGCTCAGCATGCGGTCCGTGCCCTCTGCCATCGGCCGCTGACCGTATTGGGCCCCGAGCTGCAGATCGGGCCAGATCTCCCGCCGGGCACGCTGCTGCGCAGCAGCGGCCGCTTCAACCTCCAACACCCCGGCGGCGAGCATCGGCCGCCCAGCCATGGCCTGGCGCTCGAGCGAATCCGCGCCCGCCAGGTCGCGCGGGAATCGCGGGAGCGCCGGTGACGGAACGGGAGTCTCGGCCGGGCGGTCGAGCAGCGCGTTGAGTCGCGCGGCGGCCGCCTCGCGCATCGCCCGCATGCGGGTGACCTCCTCACTCATCCGTTCGATCTCGACCTGGGCGCGAAGGACGTCCGCCTGGCGTCCCTGGCCAACCGAATACATGGTCCGCGCCGTCGTGGTGATGTCGCGAAGCAGGACCTGCGTCGAGAGACTCACCTCGATGGTGCGGTCGAGCTGGTAGATCTCGTAGAAAAACATCGCGGCGCGCGCCCGCAACTCCCATCCGACATCGGCGGCACGGGCTCGCGCCGCGCCCGCCTGGGCGGCCGCCGCGCGCCCCGCCAGCCCGAGCTGGCCCGCGATCGGGACCATCTGCATCACCTGCACCTGATTCATTCCGAGCGGGTCCTGCAATCCGAGCCCGGGGAGAGTCCGGTTCATCAAACCGAACTGGAGTTGCGGATCGGCAAGTGTACTCGCGGGTTTGATGCGAGCCTCGGCGGCGAATGCCATTTGCCGAGCGGCTTCCAAGCGCGGGCTTCGGACCTCGAGAACGTTGTACACCTCGGCCAGAGTCAGCCGCCGAGACGAAATGTCCGCCGGCGTCTGGGCAGCGAGGATCGGAGGGATGAGTGCGCCCGCCACCAACCACCGCATCAGTGCACGCCCAACCCCTTTTCGCACTCGGTGTCTCCTTCTCGTGATCAACTCGCTGGCAGAGGCTGACTTTGCCGAGCTGCGGAGGGAAGCTAGGTCATGCCGTACCTCGTGATCATGAACCGCGGGTTAAGGAGCATTGATCTGGCGAATCAACACTCTTTAATCTCGTTGTCACGGTCAGTTATGACTCGATTCGTAGATTGGTGCCCGGAAGAATCAGGACAGTGCCGAGGATCCGCGACGGTGTGGAGAGATCCCCGGTAACCCCTTCGAAAGGAGAATCGCCATGACGGTCGACACCAAGCGGTTCGCGTTCGCGGTCGCGTTGGCCTGGGCGGTCTGGTACACGATCTGCGCATTCCTGGTCGCGGTGGCGCCGGGACAAACGCAGGCGGTGTTCAGCTTCGCGATGCACTACAATCTGGCGGGCGGCAGACTCATTACCTGGTCGGGCTACGTGGGCGGCCTCATTCTGACCACGGCCTTCATCGGCGTCTTCACGGCCACTGCTGCGGCGATCTTCAACGCGCTGAACAGTGCCCGAGTCTCCGAGCCGAACGCCGGCTGGAAGCCGGCGATGCCGAGACAATAGTGGGCGCCGAAGCGCGATTGGTACGCGGAAAGGCGGGGGGCGAGCGATTGATCCCGCTCGGCTCCCGCCATCGTCAGGATGGTGCAGAAGACGTAGTCTTCAGCGATGCAGCATGAGCACGGGGGGCACACGCACCAGGGGGCCCGCCCCCACCCCAGGCATGGGAATCACCCAGCGCCAACCCCCGGGGCCAAGGCCCCCACCCGCCACGACCACGCGGCGATGATGGCGGATCCCGCACACGCGAAGGCGATGGAAGCCGACATGCGCCGCCGTTTCCTGGTGGCGCTCGTTTTTACCGCCCCCATCGCTTTGCTCGCCGGGCACCTGCCGGGCCTCCCCATGCTGGTCGAGCCACCGCTCAGCAGCTGGCTGGGGCTGTTGCTCTCCACGCCAGTCGTCTGGTGGTGCGGATGGATCTTCATTTCCGGCAGCTACCACGCGCTGGCGCGACGCAAGCTCGACATGTCCGTCCTCATCGCAACCGGTGTCCTGGCCGCATATTTGAGCAGCGTCTACCTCACCATCATCGGGTACCCCACCGCCTATTACGAAGCCGCGGCAATGCTGGTGACGTTCGTCCTGTTCGGACACTGGATGGAGATGAAGTCCCGCCGCGGGACTTCCGACGCGCTGCGGGCACTGTTTGATCTGGTACCTCCCACGGCGCGGGTGCTTCGCGGCGGCCAGGAGGTGGTCGTCCCCACCAGCGAGGTCTTGGTGGGCGACCTGCTCCGGCTCCGCCCGGGAGACAAGATCCCTGTGGACGGCGAGCTCGCCGAGGGTGAGACGGATGTCGATGAGGCCCTCGTCACCGGTGAGAGCCGTCCGGTCAAGAAACATCCCGGCAACACTGTGGTCGGAGGGGCAATCAACGTAACCACCGCGGTGACCATGCGGGCGACCAAGGTGGGTAGCGATACGGTGCTCGCCCAGATCGCGGCGCTGGTAGCCGAAGCGCAGAACTCGAAGGCGCCCGGCCAGCGGCTCGCCGACCGGGCCGCGGCCATCCTGGTGGTCGTGGCCGTCGGCGCCGGTGTGGTGACATTTCTGGGCTGGAAGGTGGTCGCCGGGGAATCATTCCTCATCGCGCTCACCTTCGCGATCTCTGCGGTGGTCATCGC
>Ga0070704_100001214_pt1 | contig 13545 bp, 13 predicted proteins | sample KBSK5252metaG_FD_65467 | JGI IMG/M metagenome (GOLD analysis project Ga0070704, IMG submission 65467) | Corn, switchgrass and miscanthus rhizosphere microbial communities from Kellogg Biological Station, Michigan, USA - KBS K5-25-2 metaG | ecosystem: Host-associated > Plants > Roots >...
TGAGTCGGCCACGCGGCCGCCCAGGTAAACCGCAAACAGCAATCCCGCCACGCCGATAATGCTCGCTTCCACAATCTTTCCTTTACGAAAGCGATACATGTAGAGGCCCATTAACAGAGCCAGCGGGATTGTGAAACCAACTGTGAAGGTCCCCCAGGGAGATTCGGCGAGCGCATTTACCACCACCAGACCAAGGCCCGCGAGGGCGATCACCACGATGAAGAGAATCGCGATGCCGGCCACCAAACCGGACAGCGGACTGATTTCAGTGCGCGCGATTTCGGCGAGGGATTTTCCTTTGCGCCGGATACTGGCAACGAGAATCATGAAGTCATGAACCGCGCCGCCCAGGCAGACGCCGATCACCAGCCACAACAGACCCGGCAGGAAACCAAACTGCGCCGCGAGCACTGGACCAATCAAAGGGCCCGCACCTGATATGGCTGCAAAGTGATGGCCGAACAGGACCCACTTGTTGGTCGGGTAATAGTTGTGGCCGTCGTACATGGTTTTCGACGGCACCGGCCGCGAGTCGTCGAGCGCCAAAACCTTTGCGGCAATGAAAGCTGAATAGTAGCGATACGATATGGCAATGACGCAGAGCGCGCCGACAATGATGGGCAGGGCATTCATCTGATGGTCCTCAGCGGCATATCATAACTGCGCCTTTCCTAATTGCGAAGCAAAAAGCGTGTCAGAAGCCCGACCGTCAGGGACGGCAAATTGCGCTGTATTCACCATCAAGGTAGCGGCGAGCGGCTTACCGAGAGCGGCGTTGCTCTTGCTTACGCGCGGGCTTGCGGACACTGCGATAGCGCTCTTTGACATCAACTAATTCCTGCAATAGAGTTACCGCCGTTGTTCAGTAAGAGACAAGTGAAGGGATTTTCATGAAGAGAGTTAAGCCATTTATTTTAGTCGTATTGCTGTTTCTTGGCGCGAGCGTTTCTCTGTCGGTTCGCGGGCAGTCATCGCCAGTCAAACGGATGTCTCCGGATGCTTTGGTAAAAGATCTCTACACCCAGCACGATCGGAAGCACAGCCCGTTCTTTCAAACTCGCAGCCGCGCCTTACTCTACAAATATTTTGAGAAAAGCATCGCCGACAAAATCTGGAAAGATGCGGTCACTTCCAAAGGTGAAGTCGGCGTCATTGATGGCGATCCGCTTTATGACGCGCAGGACATGGAGATCAGGAATTTCGTAATCAATAAGCCAACCTATGCAGACGGGAAAGCCAGAGTAAACGTGACCTTCGAAAACTTCGGACAAAAGAAGTCACTCGTTTTTGTGCTGGCGAATGGGAGAAGCGGGTGGAGAATCCGCGACATCGAGTACGGCGAGAGCGGGACCCTGGCCGGATGGTTCAAAGACCGGCGCTAATACGAACAGTTCGAGAGGTGAGTCATGAGCAGGTTTAGAAGACGGCAGATTATCGTCGCCACACTCAGCCTTTGCCTGACCACACCAGGCTTTTTCCCGATAACACCAGTTTGGGCTGCATTGCCTTCGGCAGCAGCGCCACAACCTCCCTCAATACCACAAGGTGCTTCGCAATTGCCCGGCGCCTCTCCGCCTGCGGCAAACGAAGAATTCAAATTCGGGAAGGTCGATCTCGAACTGCTCGAACAAGTGAACCTGCTTGACCGGCGATTCGAGCGAGACGGTTTGGTTCTTGAAGATGAAGCAACCAATGCGTATCTGAAACGCGTGGGCGAGGTGCTTCTGCCGCGTGGTTTGAACCTCGAGAATGTCTTGTGGAAGTTTCGTGCGTTGCGAGATCCCGTGCCGAACGCTTTCGCGCTGCCCAATGGATCGATTTACGTCACCACTGGGTTGCTCGCTTTGATGGACAACGAATCCCAGGTCGCGTCCGTAATCGCTCATGAAATGACTCACGTTGTCCGGCGGCACACATACCTGCAGAATCGCAGTAACCGCAAAAAGTTTCTCACAATGAATATCATCGCCGCCGTCGGCGCATATGCTCCTGGAGGAATCGCGGGTGCGGTCATCACGATTGTCACCGCGATTGCGCCTTTTATCGTTATGGCCACGATGTTTGGTTATAGCCGCGATCTGGAACGCGAGGCGGATCTGAGGGGCATCGATATGATGATTGCCGCTGAGTATGCGCCTGAAGAAATGGTGAAAACGATGAAGGTCCTCAACCAGGACATCGAAGGGGAGGAGATCAGGTATTTTTATAACGATCACCCTGCGCTAAAGGAGCGAATCAGCTATTTGAGCTCTTATCTCGGAGCGCGCGCCGACAGAGTGACGCCACAGATGGAGTTGAACCGTGAAAGAGCGGCTTACTTCACGAAAACGGAATCCATCATGCGTCACGACATTCAGTTGGCGATCAGCGCCGCGCGCTTTCGCTCTGCCGTTTACCTGGCGCAACGCCTGGTCGAATTCCGTCCTAATTCATCTGAGAATGTGTTCCTGCTGGCAGAAGCTTATCGCAACCTCGGCCCTCGGCCGCCGCAATTGACCGAAAAGGAGCTGACCAACAGCGCAAAAAAAGACGCCGCCAAGAAGCGAGAGAAACGAACACCGGAAGAGGAAGAGCGCGACTTGCTCGCGACCGCCGCAGGTCAGGAAAACTGGAAGACGCATCAGCAAAAAGCCGAAGAGCTTTACCAGCGTGCGGCAAATTTGGAGAATCCGTTTCCGGCAATCCATCGCGGGCTGGGCATGCTTTACGAAAAACTGGGCCGGCCAAATGAGGCGGTCACCGAGTACAGCATATATCTGGAACTCGCGCCTGGCGCTATGGATCGCGAACGAATTCAAAGGCGCATTGAAACTCTCAGGAGAACCCAGACATGACTTCTACTTCTACACTTGCTAAGTCGTGCAGAGTTCGAACTGCGACCCTGTTTGGGTTAGTGGCGCTGGTCGTGGCGATGTCGCCATGGGTTGTTCGCGGTCAGTTTCTGCACCCGAAAATCAAATCTAAGGAGTCCACGATCCGCAACGTGGTTATCCTGCCGGCCAAAGTGAGCGTCGTGAGGGACAGCATGAAAGGGCCCGAGGGTATGGCGGCTGAGTCAGAAGATCTCAGCGCACGCGTTGAGAAGGTGTTGGGCGAAGTCCTGGCGACACAGAAGCACGTGACGACGTTGAGGGGACCGGCGGCGTCATCCGCCGAGGGCGACGCGCAGCAGAAGTACACCGTTGCGGACTTCCAGGCGAAGTTCGACGCCCTGTTGCCGAAAGTCATGAAGAAGCGGTCGGACGTGAAGAAGGGACGGTTCTCAATGGGCGATGAAGTGTTGAACCTTAATCTCGACAAGTCGGCCGACGCGATCATTTTCATCCGTGGTCAGGGACAGAAACTCACGTCGGGCAAAAAGGCATTTTCTCTTCTGGTTGGCGGAATGCCGGCATTCTTAAGAATGCAGATTGGAGTCGTCGACGCTCGCAACGGTGAGGTGCTCGTTTATACGGATCCGATTTTTACAGGCGACCCCACCACAGCCGTCGATCGCCTGCGCAAGGCGCTCGAAAAAGGCTTCAAAAAACTTCCCGCCGCCCTTTAAGGATCATTCGCGGACTCAACTCCTGCCCTCAAGTCCGCGCACAACAGGCGATGGAAAAGATGTTCACCGGCTTCGCGTCGCACGGACAGCCGGCCCGCGTTATATGCTCGCGAACCCAAACCGCGCTGCACCGATTCACAAATGTCCAGATCTTCCTGCTGAATACGATCACCGACGTCGATGCTGGCCAGATTGCGTTCACGCGCAGCCGCAGAAAGATCCGCAAAGTAAAAATCAAAGATAACTTCGGTACGATCTACCGCGAGCGGACGGACGAGATTGGTATCCAGAACACCTTCATACCAGTTGATCATAAAATTGGGATAGAGCCAGTAATAGAGCGCGCGCCCTCCGCTGCGAACAGCGCCAACTTGATCATCATCGCCCCCGCTGACCATCGGGCTGGATTGCAGGCAAGAGTGGGCGCCGTTTTCGATCGTGTAGTTTTGGTAATCCAGCACACTGTCCAGGCCCTTGTGCAGGTGCGGCACGTGATAACCACCATCCAGATAATTGTCGACAAAGACCTTCCAGTTACAGTTCAAGGTGTAGCATCGACGTTCGATCCAGTGAAGAGTTTCCAGCCGCAGACTTTTGAATTGATTGACTAGAACGTTTCCCAAAAAGTCAGCGAGAGATTTTTCCGTCTGGTTGAGCGATTCTGATCCGCGGTCGAGCCTGGTGAATATCCACTTCTCCCAATTCGAGGTCTCAACGGGCGCCAACCCCATGTCCTCTTTTTTGAAGTTGCAAACGCCGCTAAAGTCCGGCGTGCCTTTCAGTTCGCCTTGTAGCGAATAGGTCCAGCCGTGATAAGGGCAACGCATTTGGTGAGCGCGTCCTGCGGCTTCGGTCATCACCGCGGCCGCATGATGACGGCAGACGTTGAAGAACCCGCGCACGACGTCGTCGTCCCCGCGAACGACGACGATGGGTTCGCCGGCAATTTCGCTGGTGACGTAATTTCCGCGCCCACCGAGTTGATCAGATCGCGCGGCCATCTGCCAGGATTTACTAAAGACAGTCTGCTTCTCGAGTTCAAAGATGCGTTCGTCGGTGTACCAGGGGGCGGGTATGGTCGAAGCTTCAGCGAGCGGGGCGTCAGGATTGTAAGCATCGACGATGTCTTTGAGACAAGCTTCCATGATTTGGGTTTGCGGCTTTGCCGCCTGATGTGCGGAAAGCCTTCGGCTTTCCGTCACGACACCTTCTGCTTTCTGGAGGCTGCGCCTCCGTTTGCGAGGCGTAGCCTCGCTGGGACCAACGAGCGGACAGCACCGGAGAGACAGAGCCTTTCCGCACATCAGACGGCAAAGCCGCGGTCTCCTTCAGATCGGTGTCGCCGTCTTTTGCTCAGGATTGTAGAAAGGCGTCTTTGTTACTCTGGCCGCCACGCGATACCTGACAGCTTCGACGGTAGTTTCAATTTCGACTGTCGTGCCTGGTTTGACAAACTCACCGTTTACGGTCGCCAGCGCTATCATCTTTTTCAAAACGGGTGACCAGGTGGTGGAAGTTGCTTTGCCGATCTGCTCTTTCTGGTGGTAGACAGGAACGGCAACTCTTGAAGCGATCGGCGACACTGCCGGCGGCAAGCCTGCTGCTTCGTAGTATCGCTCGACTTCGGTCCAATCGACTTCCAAACCAACGATCAACTTCGCCGGCCCGCGTTTGTTTTCTTCAATCAACGCCCGCTGTCCGACGAAACGGTTCTTGCCGAGATGCACCAGGCGGCCCAGACCCATCTCAAACGGCGAATATTTTTGTGCCGGTACCAGCGCTTTCTTGCTGCTGTTGAAGTCAATGTCAATCAGCAGCAAGCCGGCTTCGATGCGTGCTACGTCCAGCGCCAGCATACCTGCGGGCTTAACATCAAAGATGCGCCCCGCGTTAATCAGCGCATCCCAGACTTTCAAGGCTTGTTTGGCCTCGACCCAGATTTCATAACCCAGGTCACCGGTGTAACCCGTGCGCGAAATTTCCACCGGCACGCCGGCCACTGTCCCTTTCGTGACTCGAAAGTATTTCAAGTTTGCGATGTCTGCGTCCTGAGCCAGCGATTTCAATATTCGTCCGGAGGTTGGGCCTTGCAGCGCCAGGGCAGCCACGCTTTCTGAGATGTCTTCGATCTGCACGTCCAGACCCGAAGCGTTTTGGGTGAACCAGCGCAAACTCGGATCGGCGGCGGTCCAGCGATACACGTCCTTTCCCAGTCGTGACACGGTGCCGTCGTCAATGACTTTTCCCTGCTCATCGCACCACGGCGTGTAAATGACCTGACCTTCCGCGACCTTGTTAACGTCCCGGGTGATGATGCGGTCGACCAGACGCGTGGCGTCTTTTCCCGTTACGCGATACTTGAACAGCGGCGAGATGTCGATCAGTGCGGCGGCATTTCTAATCGCGTTGTACTCGTGTTCGTGATGAGTCTCGTAAGCGCTGACGGTGTAGTAACCTGACCACTCGCGATAATTTAAACTTTCGCAGAGCGCCAGCGTGCGGTCGTGAAATGGAGTACCAATGGGCATCGATCTTGATTGTTTAGAGTTCAAACTTTGGTTTGCGCTCTGGACCGGCAACCTGAAGGTTGAACTCTGAACTAAGCTATCTTCGGTGCGTTGTCAGGGCGAGCGATTATAAGTATGCTGGCATGGAGCGAGCAAGAAAACATTTGGCCCCTGAGGTTATTAGTTCAAAGCCAGAGGTGGAGTTATGAAGAGAACCATCGACATATTTCGCGCCATTTCGTTTGCAACTATCTCAATTGTCCTGGTCGTGAGTGTCGCGGGTGGGGCGCGCGGCCAATCAAAGGACGCGAAGAAAATCGCCAAGGCAACCGGCGAAGCCCAGAAAGCAGCGCAGGTCTTTACTGAAATCATGAACATTGCGGATAAGGCAATACCTCAGAGGCTGCTGGATAAAGCCGAGGCGGTAGCCGTTTTTCCGGGAGTTATCAAAGCCGGGTTTATCCTGGGCGGCCGGGCCGGCGACGGAGTGATCTGCCGTCGCACCCGGGGCGGCTGGAGCGCTCCGGCATTCTTCAATCTTGCCGGGGGCAGTGTCGGCCTGCAAATCGGCGCCTCCAAAACTGACTTTGTTCTGTTATTCATGAATCAGGAAGCGCTCGGCGGTCTTTTGAAAGACAAGTTCGAGATTGGCGGGGAGGGAAGTGTCGCTGCCGGACCGGTAGGCCGCAGCGCCAGCGCTTCAACGGATGTGCTGTTGAAAGCGGGAATTATTTCCTATTCACGCACCAAGGGCGCGTTTGCCGGGCTGGAAGTCAAGGGAGTCGTGATCAGTCCGGACAACAACGATAACCTGGCCGCGTACGGTAAGAAGGCCGGGGAAATTCTTTCTCCGGGCCAGAATTGGACGATGGCGCAGATACCTGCCGGCCTACGCATTGTGCCGCGAACACTGGCGCGATATTCGGTGCGACGTTAGTGTGGCCATATCGAAAATGCCTTTCGTGATTCTTCGTGTGATTTAGTAAATCGTATTCCGCGAATTAGGACCATCCACGAAATCACACGAAACGTCACGAAATACTGGAGCGGTGTTTGTTTTTGGAATACGACAATTGAAGAGGGAAACATGAAGACATTAGTCCAAAGAACGTTCTTACTTTCGCTTTGCACGCTTTTGCTCTTTTCGGTTTGCGCCGGCGCCTTCGCCCAAACCGGTCGCGAGCGCAGCACCAAGAAAGCACGGGCTGCCGCGGAGCAGTCGGCCAAGGCCGCGCGTGTGTTTGATCAAATCATGGGCACGCGCGAGAAATCGATCCCTCGGGACCTGCTGGATCGGGCCGAAGCCGTCGCGGTCTTTCCCAGTGTCATCAAGGCCGGGTTTATCCTGGGCGGTCGTGGTGGCCGCGGCGTGATCAGCCGGCGGGTGGCCGGGGGCTGGGGCGCGCCCGCGTTTTTTGATTTGGCCGGGGGCAGTATCGGTTTGCAGATTGGCGCCTCGTCCACGGATTTTATTCTGCTCTTCATGAACGAGCGCGCGGTTGAAAGCCTGCTGGGAGACAAGTTTGAGATTGGCGCGGAAGGTAGCGCCGCGGCCGGACCTGTTGGCCGATCAGCGAGCGCTTCGACTGATGTAAAGCTCAACGCTCAGATTCTTTCTTATTCGCGAAGCAAGGGTGCGTTTGCCGGGCTTGAACTAAAGGGCGTGGTGATCAAGCCGGACAATGAGGACAATCATCAGGTTTACGGGATGAGCGCGCGCGACATCCTTACCGGCGCCAACAAGATCTCGATGGAGAAAATGCCTGAAGGCGTGCGCGTATTTCCCTTGACGCTGGCGCGATATTCAACTCGGATACGTTAATTAATCCGACATTTGGGTTTGGGGGCGACGACGCTGACCTTAACGGCAGCAGACGTTATGGTTGTCACCAAAATGCCCGCTACCGTTAAGAAAAGCCCCGCCGGCAATATACCTTAGCCCACGAATCTACGCAGCATCCAGAGCTGCCCAGGTCTTTGGTCCGACGATACCGTCGGGAACCAGACCATGACTGCGCTGGAAAGCGCGTACCGCGGCTTCTGTTTTCGGTCCGAAATTCCCAACTTGGTCGACTCCGAGCTTTGCCTGAATCTGCCGCACCAGATCACCCTTTGCGTGACGGCGGAGAGTCGGACGACCTGGGGGTGCACCAGGTTGTGCGGGAGGTTCAACCGACGGGATTAGTACTGGGGCAGGCGCGGTGCCAGCCAGGATCGCTGCAACCGCCGTACGGAACGCGTCCATGTCGAAGTCAGGATCGGGTTTCCGACCGGTGGGCTTGGCGTATTCTTTGTGTCCAGCGCAAAACTCAGCCCCTCGTCCGATTTTCTTCAGAATGGCTGCTACCCCGCGTTGGTAAGCATCGATTTGCACCTCCGGCCAGGGAAAATCGTTGGCGGCTCCTGTATTCTCCGCCTCAATCCCTATCAAATTGCTGTTGCCGTTGACCACGCCCCTGAAGTTACCCTTTCCGGCATGGTTGGCCCTCCCCGCACTGATCACAAAGAACGTTCCGTCGCGGGCGAGGCCAAGTTGCGCGAGAGGCCCAGGAAGATCGGGCCGCCCGTTTAGGAGAACGTTTAAGCTGGGCATGTTTCCATTCCTTGGCCCAACGGTGTGGTGACAGAGAACACCTAAGATACTGCCAACGTCGCGAGAACCGCGGTTTTCCCAGCCGTCAACCAGGGCGACTTTTAGATCAGCGGCCCTCAGCACTTCTGGTAACCAGGTTAATGAGTGTGACATGTTAAGCTACACCTCCTTCGCTGGCTGGTAGATCTTCATCGGTAGTTGCATCCCCATCTGTGATTTCGACGTCACATCCATCGACATCGCTCTCGTCGTCCTCAGGATCCGGGATAAGTCTTTCATCTTCCATTTGTATGTTCCTCTCTTCCTTTACGAATCTTTCTTTACGAACTCTTTACGAACTCGTGGCCAGCGTGCACCGGCCCGGCAAAGTTGTACAGTGGCCAAAGTGCTCGGTACCGGCATTGCCATCGGCTGCAAACCCTTGCTTTGCTGGAAAGCAATGACAGCGTCCCTGGCGCCTGGCCCAAAGCTCCCGTCTACGCCTTCAGATCGAAACCCAGTCGTTTAGTTTCTGTTGAAGACTGGTCACGTCCGGACCCGATGAACCTTGTCTTAGTGCCGGCATGTTTCTCCTTTAGGTGAAAGCTTGAATCTGCCGTTAATTACGTCGTGCACCTCGCGGACGACTCTTGTGGCCATGTCTCGGTGCCGGACTCCTATTACTGGCGTTTTTCTATGCAAGCGCTAACATGTTGGTTCCAAAGGCCAGAGGCGGTGTCACTTGGCCTTATCGCTGACCTCTGAACTCCACTCGGTCCGCCTATTGGATTTAGAGTCTGCCGATCGCTGGCGGTTACTTACCGAAAACCATGACGTTCTTAATCTGGTCTTGGACCCAGATCGAGCCGCTACAGATGTGGTTCCACCCGCCCTGGTTCTTCTTTTGCTGCTTGAATTGCTCCGGATCCGTCGCGCCGGGTTCGGCAAACAGGAGTTCCGCAAAAAACCCGGCATCGCCTACGAATTCGGCTTGATTGAAATTGAGCACTAGCCCGCCCTCAGACATGGTCGCATTCTTAATGCCTATCAAGCGGAAGCCGCCTTTTTCCTGTGCCGCGACACAGTTGTCCTTGATTTCATCAAGTGTCAGGTTGCTGTCGATCTTCACAATTTTGTCTGGTTCTGGCATCTCACTCTCCTCATTTGTTGGCATTGAGAATTTCTTCCAACGCCTTGATTAATTCCGCGTCCTTATCCGCAGACTCAGATATTGTTCCCTGAAATTGCAGAAGAACTCTGATGTAGTCGTTCAGAGTGGCTTCCTTTTCTTGATCAGTAGTCGGCGTCGGTTTTTGCCTCAGTCTGGCGAGCATAGATCTGAGCGTTGCTTTGCCGCCTTCGGTAAGTTCCTGGTCGTCTTCGATGCTCTTGTTCAGCAGTGGCGACAATTTAGAATCGGCCGCGATCGCCTCAAAGATGCCGCGCAACTTGTCGAGCTCCGCGTCCCTGGCTGTTATGGCCGCGGCTTTGGCCGTCTCGGCAGCTTGTTTTTCCGTCGTTGCCTGAGTCTTGTCCTTTTCGGCTTTGGCCTTAGCGGCTTCGGCTCTCGCCTTGGCGGCGTCCGCTTGCGCTCTTGCGGTGGGGTTTGCCGCGTCGTTGATCTGCGCCGTCGCAATGCCTATAGCCTGATCGGCTTGACTAATCGCAGTGTCGGCAGCCGTAATCGCTTGATTTGCAGCGTTAACTTTCCCTTCCTCCGTAGCGATGTTAGTTTTCGCCGCGAAAAAGGCCGTTCTGTGGTCTCGGATCGCCGCACTAAATTTCTTCGATGCGGCAAGTGTTGCCGCTGGGACTGCGCCCCTGATGCCCGCGTCCCTTTTGGCCTTCACGAGAGCCTTTTCCGACTCCTCAGTCGCTATAGCGGTATCCTTTTGTAATTGTGTAAAGGCCCGCACAAGCGTGCCGGCATTGTAATAATCAACTATGTCCGATACCGCGGCACCGAGCGTATAGTCTACTGCCTCTTTTCCTTCTCTCTCGACGATAACGGCGCGGACCTTTGCTCGATTGCCATCCATCTTGCTGATCAAGATCGGCGTCGAGGTATCTTTATAGAAATTTGCATCAGCTGATTTGCGGCCACCTCTGAAAGCGGTCAGCGCGACGCCAATTATCTGCAGAGTACGCTCGCCTTTTGTGATGCCAACTGCAGCGGCCGTGCTCAGGTCAACCACGTCGAGTAGGAAATTGTTTCGATCACGTCCGGCTTGAATATCAGCGACGAAACTATTGTAAGATTCGTCAATATAGGACAGGGCGTTTTCGATCAATTCGTTTCTAACACCTTTGGCGTTGTCCAGATTCTGGACGTAGCCGGTGCAAGCGACGTTCTGGAAGTCGAAATGAGTAGGTCCGAAACGATAACACTCATATTCGCGATACTGTCTCTTAAGCGCGGCATTGAACTTATCTACCATGCCCTGATTAAAGTTAAGCGTCGGTCTGTATTGCGGCTTAGGACAGCCGGTGGCGAAGACAGCAGTTAGAATCAAAAGACAAAGTTGGATTTTTCTCATCGTTCTCTCCTTACTTAAGCGACGATCTTTAACTCTGAAAAGCTACTTCACACTCAGTCCTCAGACTTCTCTTCCGGATTCATCACCGTTCTTCATCATCAGCCTTGCTCAGGTTTTGTTGGTCTCGTCCTTTTCGTCCGGATTGTCTTTTGACTCTTGCTCTTTGCTCTTTTCATGCGGCTTAACAGTCGAACGGACAACGATCAACTTGTTCAGCATGTCGAACCAGAAAGGTGCGCCCAGCGATACCGCCATGGCGGTCAACAACCATCCCAGCCAGTGGGCGTAGAGCAAGTTCAAGATATCCCCAACCAGCGCGCCGAGCCCTTCTATGCTCATGAGACTATGGTCGTGTGTAGTGGGCAGTCGGCGCGTTAGTTGATCCTCTGTCAGCTCGGACGCCTTACGACACGTGGGACAGTCAGTGGGGAAGAGCTCAACCTTGTGTCGGGCTGCCTCGGCAGCCAGCTTTTTGTTCTCGTCCGTCGGACTGGCTGTTGCTGCCTCCTCGGCTACCTTGAGTTCGTCTTCAACTTTCTTAAGTTCCGCAGGCCTAGCCGCCCCTGCACTCTCACGCGCAGCCTTCGCTTTGTTCAGTTCAACTACAGCGTTGGCCTGGGCTGCTTGCGCTTTGCCCAACTCTGCTTGAGCTTGAGCAAGCGCCGCTTGCGTACCAGCCTTTTTGTCCTCAGGTGCCTTTAGGTTGTCGTCGCTTGCCTTCTGCTGATTCTCTTGGGCAGTCTTGAGATCGCTCGCAGCTTTCTGCGAATTGGCCACAGCCTTCTTCAATTTAGCCTCGGTGTCGTTCACAAGAGCACGCGCTTCATGGACGGCCGCGCAATTACCCGCTGCCTTCTCTTCGCCCGCAGTGCAAACTCGAATGTAGCCGATTGGCAGGCTTAACTTGTTGAGTTCGTCGAGACTGGCCTTGATACTGCCGATCGTTGGCTCGGGCGAAATCGCCGGCGCGGCAGGTGGATTTGCACCTGAACCGCCAGCGGCTCCGCCCGCTGGTGGCGTTCCCGCTGGAGGCGGAGTAGAAGCGGGAGTAGGCGAAGGAGTGGGTTGACCTTTCTTGGCAAGCTCGGGGGCTGCTGCCACTAACGAGTCGCGCACCGCTTTATCGTGCGACAGACTGTCTGCTACTTGTAGCGTATCGACATTTGCAAACACCGTCACAAGTACGGCAATGGTGACAACAAAAACATGTGATTTTCGTTTGTAGACACCCGAGACGCGATCCATCGCGTCGTCGAACCACTGCTCCACGTTCGCCTGGGCCTTAGTCAGATTTGTTCCGGCGTTATCCATCAAAGCCAGCAACGACACCTTTAGTTGGGGTGGCACAACACTGCCGGGCGCGGCGGCAACCTTCGCCCGCGCTTCCGTTAACAGGCTGGCCGCGGTTGGCGCCAATTTGTCTGCGGCCTCATTGGCCGTGTTACGTGCTGTTACGGCTGCCTTCTGCAGTTCTGTATCTTTTGGATTCGCTGCCGCACTGGCCTCGGCAGTTTTGGCGGCGGCCTCAGTATCCCTGGCGGCATTCACGTCGTTCGTCACTTGAGTGAGATAGGTTTCGGCACCAGTCTTCTCTTTGGTCGCCGCGTCCAATCTAGCTTGAGCACTAGCCACCTGCGCCTCGGCCGCAGCTTGCTTGCTCGCGGCGTCTTGAGCAATTTGAAGCGCGGTCGCCTTATCCGCTGTGCCTGCCGTTTCAACTGCCGCGTCTGCAGCTGTGCGAATCGTGGCCGCGTCATCGAACGCTTTTTTCGCAGCATCGAGAGTAGTTTGGGCGGCGGCCTGTGCCGTTTCTTTATCGGCGACAGCTTGAGCAGCGGCCGTCACTGTAGCCGTACCATCAAATGCCGCGCGCCGGACTATATCCATAAGCGCCAGAGAGAAGGTGCGCGCCGGAATGTAGGAAGGCTTGCGTTTGTCGGGACGCAGCGCCTTAATTAAAGGGTGCTCGTAAAACTTATCGCCGAGTTCTTTGCTGGCAAGGAGCCCCCGGATCCCTTTCTCCAATTCCTTCGCTCGTTTCTGGAGCCATAGAGCGACCAACTCATTGATCGCCGTGCAGACGAGGCTAAGTTGCAGGTAGATCACTACCACGCCAATGACCACGTCGAGGATTCCGGAGTTGAACATTTGCGCTCCCTTAGCGGTGGTTTCAATCAGGCGAAGAAAATCAGACTCGGATTAGATCAGCCCCAAAGAAACTGACGAACAGACCGTCCGTAGACATCAGAGAACCTCCCGGGGACAAAGGCGGCTTCGCAACCGACTTGTAAGGGGGGCGGCGATGTCGCGTTGGTTTTGTGAGAACGCGCCGCACGGCGCGCCGAATCAGAAGTCTTGGGACAGGCGCCTTATATCCTGCCC
>Ga0070704_100001216_pt1 | contig 13537 bp, 10 predicted proteins | sample KBSK5252metaG_FD_65467 | JGI IMG/M metagenome (GOLD analysis project Ga0070704, IMG submission 65467) | Corn, switchgrass and miscanthus rhizosphere microbial communities from Kellogg Biological Station, Michigan, USA - KBS K5-25-2 metaG | ecosystem: Host-associated > Plants > Roots >...
GGCGCGACCTTCATCCCCTCGAGCTCGAACTCCGCGTGCAGATCGAGGCGCGCGGCCATGCGGGAGATGTCGCCTTGCTGGTCGGGCGTGACGAAGGTGACGCTCGTCCCCGCGCGTCCGGCGCGAGCGGTCCTGCCGACTCGATGCACGTATGCCTTGTCGTCCATCGGCGCGTCGAAGTTCACGACGAGCGTGATGTCGTCGAGGTCGAGGCCTCGCGCGGCGACGTCGGTGGCGACGAGCACACCCACGTGCCCGTCGGAGAAGCGCTTGAGGGCTCGATCGCGGGCCTCCTGCCGCATGTCCCCATGCAGCGCGAGCGCGTGGAGCCCGTGCGCCTTGAGCTGACGAGCCAACGAGTCCACGGCTCGCTTGGTGTTGACGAAGACGAGGGTCAGGCCGGGCTGGGCGTTGGCGAGCTCGATCAGCTTCTCGATCTTCTCGTGCACGGGCACCGGCACGAAGCGGTGGTCGGCCTCCTCGACGATCTGCCGATCGTGCCCCGCGACCTCATGGAGCACCGGATCGCGCGTGTACACCTCTGCGATCCGCCCCACGGCTCCATCCAACGTCGCGGAGAAGAACATGGTCTGCCGGTCCTTCGGAAGGCGCCGGACGATCCGATCGACCTGGGGCTGGAAGCCCATGTCGAGCATGCGGTCGGCCTCGTCCAGGACGAGGATCTGCACGCCGCCGAGATCGACGAGCCCTCGCGTCGCGAGGTCGTCGAGACGCCCCGGCGTCGCGATCAGCACGTGCGAGCTCCCCACGCCGCGAGCCTGTTCCTTCACGTTCGTCCCGCCGTAGACCGCCTTGACGCGCAGGTTCGTTGCGTCGGCGACCCCGACGAAGTCCTCGCGCACCTGTTGCGCGAGCTCACGGGTCGGCACGAGCACCAAGGCGGCGGGCAGCGGAGACGCGGCGGCGTCCAATCGCTCGACGATCGGCAAGGCGAACCCCAGGGTCTTGCCGGAGCCGGTCTTCGATCGAGCCAGCGTGTCGCGCCCGGCACGGGCGTCTTCCCACACCATCGCTTGGATCGGGAACGGCTCGGTGATGCCGCGGGCTTGGAGCGCCGCGATGACCGGCTCGGAGACCCCGAGGGCTCGGAAGCTCTCGGGTACCTCGGTCACACGTCCAGGCTACCGCACCGGCCCTAGAGCTCGAAGGCGCCGTCGAACGCGCCCACCAGGTGCGACACGATCAGCAACTGGGTGAGCGCGAGGGACTCGCTGCGCTCAGGGTCGTACCCCGGGCGCTTGACGACGCCGATCTGGTCTCGTTGGAGCCGCTCGTCGGGGTGCAACGTCGACCAGAGCGCGTCCTCGAGCTCCGCACCGAGATCGGGCGGGCAGTCGCCGTCGATCTCCAGCACGCTCATGGGCCCGCGCGCATCGGTGCGCACCGACCATCGCACCGGGGTCTCCCCGCGCGCGCGGAACTCCCCGAGCAGCTCGCGCAGAGCCGGGAACGGCAACGTGGGACGCACCACGAGACGGGCCGACAGCTGCGCCTGCTCGGACTCGCCCGGTGCCCCGTGGAACCGAACGATCACGTCGGCGTAGTCGCGCTGCGGGCGGATGAACTGCGCCGCATCAGCTTCCCGACGCTTGAGCTCGGCGACGACCTCCTTGGGCGAGTACCCACGCTCGAAGACATCGCGCTCGAGCTTCCACCGGTGACGAAGCTCCTCGTCCGGCTCGAGGAACACCGCGACGTCGATCGCATCGCGCACGGTGCGATCCGCGAGTGGCAGCAGCCCCTCGACGATGACGATCTCGCCCGGCTCGATGATCTCGTCCGTCCCGAAGGTCCCGGTGTGGTGGTCGTAGGTCGGCTTCGACACCGAGGTGCCCCCGGCCAGAGTGCGCAGGTGCTCGGCCATGAGGTCGATGCGGTTCGCCTCGGGCGCGAGCGGCGTCACCCCGAGCTCGGCGCGCGCCGCCCGGTCGTAGCGGTGGTAGTCGTCGGTGCACACGCGGCCCACCCTGCCGACGCCCAGGATGAACTCGACGCCGCGGGACAGCGTCGATTTGCCCGACGCCGAGTCGCCTGCGAGAGCGAGCAGGACCGGGCGGAGCCCGGTGCTGCTCGCGGCCACCCGGGGCGCGATCGATGGGACGGAACCCTCGGGCGTCGTCATGAGGCCGGAGCGTACCGCGGGGTCGCTCGCCGCCGATACCGCGACGACGACCGTCGGTGGCCGGCGACGGTACGCTGCACATGGTCTCCTGGGGAGGATGAGCGGTGAACGACACGCAACGGTGGAACGAGCTCGCGGCCCAGATCGCGATCGACAGCATCCGGGCGACGACCGCGGCGGGGTCGGGTCACCCCACCTCATCGATGTCCGCGGCGCACCTGCTCGCGGTGCTGTTCGCCGACCACCTTCGCTTCGACATCAAGGACCCGCACTACCGCGGCAACGACCGCTTCATCCTCTCGAAGGGCCATGCGGCGCCGGGCCTGTACGCCACGCTCAAGGCGGCCGGGGCGTTCGACGACGACGTGCTGCTGACCCTTCGCCACGAGGGTTCGCCACTGCAGGGTCACCCGGTGCCGATCCCCGGGTTCCCGTGGGTCGACGTCGCGACGGGCTCGCTCGGACAGGGGCTCGCCGCCGGGCTCGGCATGGCGCTCGCGATGCGGATGGACGAGATCGACGCCCGCGTCTGGGTACTGCTCGGCGACTCCGAGATGGCCGAGGGCTCGGTGTGGGAGGCGATGGAGGCGATCGCGTTCCACGGCGCCGGCAACCTCACGGCGATCGTCGATCTGAACCGGTTGGGTCAGCGCGGCCCGACGATGCACGGCTGGGATGCCGATGTGTTCCGCGATCGCGCGCTCGCTTTCGGCTGGAACGCGGTGGAGATCGACGGCCACGACGTCGCGCAGATCGACCGCGCCTACCGTGAGGCCGCCGATGATGGTCGGCCGACGATGATCGTCGCGCGAACCCAGAAGGGGCGAGGCGTGTCCTTCCTGGCCGATCAGGAAGGCTGGCATGGGAAGGCGGTGCCCGCCGATCGCATGGACGACGCGATCGCCGAGCTCGGCGGCATGCACGACATCCGGTGCACGCCGCCCGCTCCCGCGGACCTCCCCGAGCGACCGGCTCCGCCCGCACCGGATGTCGAACGGCCCTCCTACGACGGCCCGGTCGCCACCCGGAAGGCCTTCGGCGAAGCGCTCGCGTGGCTCGCCACGATCAACCGCGACGTCGTCGTGCTCGACGGTGAGGTCGGCAACTCCACCTATGCGGAGGACGCCGAGAAGGTGGCGCCCGAGCGGTTCGTCGAGCTCTACATCGCCGAGCAGACGATGGTCGGTGTGCAGACCGGCCTGCAGGCGCTCGGCAAGATCGCGTTCGCGGCGACGTTCGGTGCGTTCCTCACCCGCGCCGCCGACCAGATCCGGATGGCCGCGATCGGCCGGGCCGACCTTCGGCTGTGCGGTTCCCACGCCGGGGTGTCGATCGGCGAGGACGGGCCATCCCAGATGGCGGTGGAGGATCTCGCGCAGTTCCGCGCGCTCAACGGGTCCACGGTGTTGTACCCGGCCGACGGCGCAAGCACCGTGACGATCGTCGAACAGATGGCGAGCCTCGACGGCATCTCGTACCTGCGGACCACCCGGGAGGCCACGCCCGTGCTGTACACGCAGAACGAGGCGTTCCCGATCGGCGGTTCCAAGACGGTGGCCTCGAGCGCCGACGACACGGCCACGCTCGTCGGCGCGGGTGTCACGGTGCACGAGAGCCTCGTCGCCCGCGAGCTCCTCGCGGGCGACCAGATCGCGGCCCGGGTGATCGATTGCTACAGCGTCAAGCCGATCGACGCCCAGACGCTGCGGCGCGCGTTGGAGGAGACCGGGACACTGGTCGTGGTCGAGGACCATCGGGTCGAGGGCGGCCTCGGCGACGCGGTGCTGGATGCGCTGGCGGCGACCGGACCGCTCACCGGGCGCGTCGTGAAGCTCGGCGTCGGCGAGATGCCCGGCTCCGCGACCCCCGAACAGCTCCGCGCATGGGCCGGGATCGACGCGGCCTCCATCGCCGCCGCGGTTCGGACGGCGCTGGGTCGCTAGGCGCTGCGCAGCGACGCGGCCGACGGGATCCCGCCGAACGCGTAGGCGATGATCTCCTCGGGCGGCACCGGCTTGGAGAAGTAGAACCCCTGTCCCAGCTTGCACCCGCGCTCACGGAGGAATGCGAGCTCCTCTTCGGTCTCGATGCCTTCGGCGAGCGTCACCAGATCGAGCCCGCTCGCCAACTCGAGGAAGGCCGACACGATCGAGGCGGCCTGGCGGTCGTTGTGGACGTTCGACACGAACGATCGATCGATCTTGAGCACCCGCACCGGCATGTGCCGCAGCCGCGACAACGAGGAGTAGCCGGTACCGAAGTCGTCGATCGCGATCGCGAACCCGGCTGCGGTCAGCTCATCCAGGATGCCCTGCGCCCGCTCGGGATCCATCATCGCGGAGGTCTCGGTCACCTCGACCAGGACCCTGCTCGGATCGACCCCCCCGGAGCGGAACTCCTGCTGGATGCGACGGGCAAGGTCCGGCTGCCAGAACTGTCGCGGCGACAGGTTGAACCCGACCTCGAGGTCGATGTCGAGCTCTCGCCACGCGGCCACCTGGAAGGAGAGCTCCCGCACGACCCAGTCGCCGATCCGTTCGATCAAGCCGAGCTCCTCCGCCAGAGGGATGAAGTCGTTCGGGGGGATCATCGTGCCGTCGGGCTCGATCCACCGGATCAACGCTTCGACGCCGACCATGCCACCGTCCTGCAGATCCACGATCGGTTGGTAGTGCAGCGTCCACCGCTGGGCATCGACCGCCTTGCGCAGCCGGGTCACGAAATGCAGCCGCGCGCCGGAGTCGGCCTCGACCCCGGCCGACAGGACGTAGGCCGTTCCACCGGTCCGCTTGGCCTCGAACATCGCGGACTCGGCGTTGCGGATCAGGCTCGGGATGTCGTCCGCCCCGCGCGGGAACAGGCTGATGCCGACCCCGGCGCTGAGGTACACCTCGGTGCCGTCGATCGTGAACGGCTCCGCGAACGCCTCGTTGATCCGCTGGCCCACCGACTCGGCGCGGAGCGCCGCTCCGTCGGGTCCGGCGTCGTCGCGGTCCAGGTCCGCCAGCAAGAGCAGGAACTGATCGCCACCGCGCCGCGCGACGAGGTCGGTTTCACGCGTCGCCTCCCGCAAGCGGTCGGCCACCGCCACCAGGAGCGCATCGCCGGCCGCGTGACCCAGCGAATCGTTCACGAGCCGGAAGTCGATCAGGTCGACGCAGAGGACCGCGACCGCTCCGTCGCTGCGTCGCGCACGCGCCACCGACAGCTCCAGGAGCTCCTCGAACATCTCCCGCGACGACAGGCCGGTCAACTCGTCGTGGTACGTACGGAACGACACCTGGTCATCGGCGCCGCGCCGAGCGGTGATGTCGACCATGACGCCGTGGGAGTAGGCGATCTTCCCCCGCTCGTCGCGGACGACCCGCGCTTCGTCATAGACCCAGACGATGTGGCCGTCTCGGTGCACCATCCGGTACTCGAGGCGGTAGGGCTCCCCGGTCTCGTTGTGCCGAACGTTCTCGGCGAGCGCGCGCGCTCGGTCATCCGGGTGCAGGAGGCGGGGCCAGATCTCCGGATCGCTCATCCACTCCTCGACCGTGTAGCCGACGAGCTGCTCGATCTGCGGGCTGACGTACACCGAGCTGGCGACCTCGTCGGGCGCATCGATGTAGCTGATGAGCGGACCCTCCTCGACGATCGTGCGATAGAGGTCCTCGCGGAGGACCCGCTCTTCCAGGATCCGCGCGCGCACGACCGACTCCCCGAGGGCGATCGCGAGCTCGCGCAGGACCTCCTCGGCCACAGGACTCCAGTCCCGATCGTCCGCGAGGTCGCACCCGATGACGCCCCACCATGTGTCGCCTTCGAACACCGGCACCTGCCAGGTCGACGCGGTACCGCCCGCGCGAAGCGCGTCGCGCGTCGTGTCCTCCATCCCGACCACCGCGCCGACGATCTGCTCCCCTCGCCCGAGCACATCGATCCACGACTGGAAGTCCGGGTAGTACGGACGTAGGTGAACGTCGGGCTGTTCGAAGACGGGCGTCCCGGCGGGACCCGTCCAGTGCCCGAGGAGATCCATCCAGAGCCGACCGTCGGGTCCGCGCAGGTTCTCGAAGACGTAGCAGCGGTCACAGTCCAGCGCGGCTCCGACCGCTGCCATCGCTTCCGGCAGCCGCGTCTTCCAATCATCGCCGGCGAGCAGCGCCCGGAGATCGACCCCGGCCGCGCCGCGGCCGGCCCCCGGCACCTCGGTCGCTGCCATACCGATACGGCATCGGTCGTGTGCGACCCCGCCTGAAGGCTGCGGACGCCCTGCGGCCGAACGAGGCTGAGGTCCCTGTTACCCTGTTCCGCGATGGCCGACTACCGAGAGATCATCCACGAGCGCCTGTACGTCAAGGTGCCTGGCGGCGATTCCCTGCGCAAGACAGCGGCCGCTCGCCTGAAGCACTTGCTGGCCAACGGATGGCGGGAGGTCGAGCGGAACCAGACGCCCGAGTACGTGCAGGTTCGGTTCGAGCGGACCGGGCACGCGCCGATGAAGGCTCGCCTGCCCAAGAAGGGCCCGGAGATCCGCGACCAGCGTCGACCGCGCCGCGACAATCGCGGACCCGGCGGCCCCCGCCGCTGACGGCGCGACCGAACATCCTTCGGTTTACGGCATTCCATTCCGGATGATTGCCGGGTATCATCCCGGGTAACCCTTGAAACGTCCGCCACGCGGCCCGCGTTCGATGCCGCGTGCCCTCGCCGTAGGAGGTGTCGCCGTGAGCGTGGAGTTCCACCCTGAGGCATCCAACGTCCGTCCCGGTCACCGCGAGGCCCACGCGCACGCGGCCGACCAGCCGTTCACCTACCCGCTCCAACGCGAGTACGTCGAGCCCGACTGGACGCGGCTGCCGGCGTACCGGGACGTGACCAGGGAGCAATGGGAGTCGGCTCAGTGGCAGCGCAGCCACACGGTGAAGAACCTCAAGGAGTTCAAGGAAGCGCTGGGCGAGCACCTGACCGACGAGCTCTACGCCGACATCGAGCGCGACCAGCAGGACCGCGCCACGATGTCGATGCTGATCCCGCCACAGATGATCAACACGATGGTCGAGGCGGACCTCTACGCAGACCCCGTCCGGCGGTACATGGCGCCCGCGTACTCCGAGCGGGAGCCCGACTGGCCGAGTCACCCGTTGTCGAGCCGCGACTCCCTGCACGAGGCGGACATGTGGGCGGTGGAGGGCCTCACCCACCGGTACCCGACGAAGGTGCTCGCGGAGCTGATCTCGACCTGTCCCCAATACTGCGGCCACTGCACCCGGATGGACCTCGTGGGCAACGACACGCTCCAGGTCCTCAAGTACAAGTTCGAGATGAAGCAGAACGATCGCTGGGACGCGATGTTGGACTACCTCAGCGCCACACCACAGGTGCGTGACGTTGTCGTCAGCGGTGGCGATATGGCGAACGTGCCGGCCAAGCGCCTGCAGGACTGGTTGTTCAAGCTGATGGACATCGAACACATCCGTGACATCCGCATCGCCACGAAGGGCCTGATGGGGATCCCACAGCACTTCCTGCAGGATGACGTGCTCGCGGCATACGAGGCGATCGCGACGCGGGCTCGCGAGCGCGACAAGGACATCGCACTCCACACGCACGTGAACGCCGCACAACAGGTGACGCCGCTCGTCGGGTCGGCGGTCCGCAAACTCCTCGAGATGGGGTTCCGCGACGTGCGCAACCAGGGTGTGCTGCTGCGCGGCGTGAACACCTCACCGAACCAACTGCTCGACCTGTGCTTCACGCTGCTGGATCACGGCAAGATCCTTCCCTACTACTTCTACATGTGCGACATGATCCCCAACGCGGAACACTGGCGACTGTCGGTCGGCGAGGCGCAGAGCCTGCAGTATGCGATCTTGGGCTACCTGCCGGGGTTCGCGACACCGCGGTTCGTCTGCGACGTGCCCTACGTCGGGAAGCGCTGGGTGCACATGCTCGATGAGTACGACCGCACACGCGGCATCAGCTACTGGCGGAAGAACTACCGCACCGGCATCGAGACCGAAGACCCAGAAGCCCTGACCCGTCGCTACCACTACTACGACCCGATCTACACGCTGCCCGAAGAGGGGCAGGAGTGGTGGCGTCAGGAGATCGCCGCGGGGCTCGACGACCTGCTCGCGGCGCTGTCCGCCGAACAGGGCATCTCGGTCGGCGCCTGAGGATCGCTACCAGGCCGTCTCGAACGAGCGCCGTTTCCGCTTGCGCTCCGCAGCGAGTGCGAGCTGAGCCCGTGCGATCGCCGCCCGGTCGGTGGCATCGAGCTCGCGCTCGACCGGCACCGCCATCCCGAAGAGCCGGCAGAGTGTCTCCACGACGTCGACGTCCGGGTCGGTGATCTGCAGGACCGCGTCGACCTCGAGCGGATCCGCGGTGCGCGGCGCGAGTGCCGACCACGCGGAGAGCTCCTGCGCCGTGTGCTGGCGCCACCCCGCGTAGCTCGCTCCGTAGGAGCATCGCGCGACGGCATCGGCCGCTCCTTCCGGCGCGGACGCCGGGTCGAACCCCAGGAGGAACGGGATCTCGGGATGGTCGCGCCGGGCCGCCACCCCGTAGCTGAAGCCATCGGCCCGCCACATGCCGAGCGCCGCGCCGACCTGATCCGCGGTGGTCCGGACGAGCTGGTCGAGCGCGAGCAGCTCCTCGACCACAAGCACATGGCCTCCGCGCCAGCCCTTCCCGATGGGCAAGGTGGAAGAGAGGGACGCGCTGAGCGACGCCCCCGCCTGATCGCGGAACGCCAGCCATCGCTGTTCCATGACCCTTGAAGTGTCGTACACACGAGGGCCTTCCTTGAGGAGGCGGGCTCAGGTCGTTCGGCGGCGCCAGACAGCGGCGATCGCGAGGGCAACGACCAGGGCTGCAGCAGCCGCGATGGCCCCCAGGGCGAAGGGTCCGAGACCCCCGTACACGGTGTGGATCGAGGCCGGGGACGACGGGCCGGTCGGCGTGCTCGACGGGAGCTCACGGAGCCGCAGCATCGGTCGGTCCCCGAGGCGGTCGCAGGCGGCGCCGTCCCGCACCACCACGCTCCACCGGGCCCGTCGCACGCTCTCCGTCCCGTTCTCGGCCTCACCCAGCAGGATCCGCCCGGGCACCCGAAGCTCGATCGTGCGTCCCTCGATCACCGGGGGGTTGAACGACACGTGTGCCGCGTGGTCGAGCCACACCACCTCGAGCGGACGATCGCTCGCGGTGTCGTCCCATCGGACGATGCGATTCATCCCGTGCTCGTCACCGACGGACATCGCCGGCAGCCGTGGATCGCGGATCAACACGTCGATCCGCAACGGCGCCCCGGCACGGTCGGGCACGGGGACCGGCTCAGCGAAGTGCAGACGCCACACCGCGGCGGTCCCGAGTTCGTCGGCGAAGGCATCGACCGACACCAGATCCGCCGACGGGTCGGCCACCGCCGCGCCGACGTCGCACGAGGTCACGTCCCCCCGAGGATCACGAGCGGCGGCAACCAAGAGCGGAACCAGCACGAGGACGGCGACGGCGGAGCGCCTCACGAGGTGGGGCAGACGCGTTCGCGGAGCTTGGGGACATCGAGCCGAGGCGGCTGCGTGAAGTCGAACGCACCCGCCAATGGCGAGGCCTGCGCGTCACGGTCGGTCATCGGGTTCAGACCGTGCAGGTCCTCGATGAACCGCAACACGCTGGAGAACTCATAGACCGTCGGATCGATCGAGCCACCATCCGGGTTGTCACCGGCGAGGGTGTAGGGAGAGATGATCAGCGCCGGCGTGCGGGGCCCGAGCCCCATCACATCGTAGTGAGGCGGCACCACGTGATCGTAGAACCCACCGAAGTCGTCCCACACGATCACGACAGCGGTACTCCGCCACGCCTTGGAGTCGAAGATCGCGTTCAGGTATTGCACGGTCCAGTTCTCACCGATGCAGATGTTGACGCCACCGCCGGGGTGCTCGTTCGCGTTCCCCTCCGGCGGGATCAGCCACGACACGGCGGGCAGGTCGTTCTTCTGCAGGTCGGTGAGGATCTGCGACGGATCCTGGACGTTGTTCCACATGGGCCCGAAACGAACGTGCTTGATCGCCTGCATCGCGTTCATCCAGATGTCGGGCGTCGCGTAGTACTTCCAACTGATGTTGTTCCGCCCCAGTTGGTCCGGGAGCACCGGGATGTTGACGCAGGTGCGCGTATCGACCCAGTACGCCGCGATCTTGAAGAGGTTCGCGGGATCGTCGAGGTAGTGATCCTCGAGGCCCATGATGCGCTTCACATCTTGCTGCGTGAGGTCCTCGATCGGGAACCGGCGTGTGAACTCGTTCGGGTCGTCGCAGTAGCTGCCCGACCCGGCTTCGGTCCCGGTCGTCTTGTTGTCGATGATGCCGTAGGACTGTGCCGCGATCGTGTACAGATGCTCGGGGAACGTTGGCCCGTACATCGACGTGAAGAAGTGATCCGCGAGCACGAAGCGGTCCGCGAGCGCCCAGTAGGCGGGCAGCGTCTGGCGACTGAACTGGGTGTAACCGGTCAGATCGTCGCCGTACGTGACGCAGTTGAAGCCGTCCATCGCGCCGCCGTGGATCGCGGTGAGCCCCGGCGCGAACGCGTGCCCGAGATCGTGCGGATACTGGTACGGCGCAGGGGTGAGCTTGACGGTCGGACCGGGCGCGTATCCGTTGTCGCACTGCAGCGTCTTGCCGCGGGTCGCCCCGTCGGCGCCCGGATACTTCCCGAAGTAGTTGTCGAAGGTGTGGTTCTCCTTGACCAGGAAGACCACATGCTTGATCGGGTTCTGCCCGGGCGTGATCGAGCTGTTCGGCGCCGCGCTCGATGGCGGCGGCGAGGTCGCGTCAGCACTCGGGCCCGGACCGGCCGCGCCTTCGGTCCCGCCGCTCGGCCAGAACTGCCAGACGCCCACGAGGACCACGATGACGACGAAGACGACCCCGGCACGACGACGAGCCACCTGCGCGGGGGTCGGCCGACGAAGCGACGCTGGCCGGATGATCGGCGGCCGGTTCTGCACCGCGCGAGTCTACCCCTCGGCTTTCGCGGCTAAGGTCGCGAGCAGCGCGCGAGCGCGCGCGAGATCGCTCGCCGCGCCGGGATCCTCGGCGACGTTGTGGAGTTGTCGCGCGTCCGACGATCGATAGAGCTCTTCGAAGCCGTCGGCGTTGTCGACGTAGAGGAATCGGCGCGTCACGACACCCTGCCACGGCGGCGCGCTCTCATCGCCGCCCCAATCGAGGAAGACGCCCGCGCGATGGGCGAGCGGCCGTCCGTCCAGCGCCGGCGCGAGGCTGATCCCATCCTGCGGCAAGCCCGGCTCCACCCCGGCGAGCGCCGAGATGGTGCTCGCCAGGTCCACGTTCGAGACGAGGTCGCCGACCGATCCGGCCGGCGCCCAGGGCGTCCGGATCGCGAACGGAAGGCCGATCGACGGCGTGTACGGGTATCGCTTCCCCTCGAGTCGATGGAGCCCCATGGTGTAACCGTTGTCGGTGAGGAAGATGATCACCGTCCGGTCGAGCTCGCCGCGAGCCGCGATCTCACCGACGAGCGCCCGGAACCAGTCATCGACGCTGCGCAGCATCGCGCGCTCGTTGCGGTCACCGGCGATGTATCGCTGCCGATCGGCTTGTGTCTTCGGCGCGAGCGCACGCACGTACGCTGGCTTACCGGCGACGTCGTTCATGACATGCAACGGTGGGATCGGTGGTTGCGCGTCGGCGAACGCACCTGCATAGGTTGGCGACGGGATCCACGGCAGGTGGGGCGCGTTCGGACTGAAGTACAAGAACCAAGGCTGGTCGACGGGCGCCGTCTGCACGAAACGCACCGCCTGCGCCCCGAGCACGTCGGTGGCGTAGTCCTGCGGCGCCGATCCATAGTGATGCTCCAACGCCTGGTCGACCACCTCGTAGTCGTAATAGGAGGTCGATTCGTCGGCGTTCTCCTTGGCGAACCACCGATCCCAGCCGGGGGGAACGAAGGGCGCCCGACCCCACGGATAGAGGTTGAGATACTTGCCGACCAGACCGGTCGTGTAGCCGGCGTCCTGCAGCCACACGGGCAACGTGTTCGTGTCGTCGAGGTTCGCGCCCTGATCGTTGTTGCGCACGTCGGTGTGCGTGTCGAAGCGGCCGGTGAGGATCGTCGCTCGCGACGGGCAACACAGTGGTGTCGATGCCACCGCGTGCGGGAACCACAGCCAATGCCCCGCGGGATCTTCCAGCTGCGATTGGAACCAGGGCATCGCGGGCGGATCGGTGGGCAACGTGTCGAGCGTTTGGTCATCGGTCAAGACGAGCAGCACGTTCGGGCGAGGATCAGGCGTGATCTCGGGGGAAGCACGGACCGTCGCCGGCACGGCGATCGCCACGACGGCCAGCGCGACCGCCAGCCCGCGCTTCAGGACGGCTCCTTCCGAACCTTCCAGATGTGCTCACCGGGGAAGTCCCGCGCCCACTCGACCGTGGCGTAGTCCTCGAAGGTCGACACCGCATCGGGAGGCGGCCGGAGCTCGATCAGGTCCTCGATCGCGAGGCGGTTCGCACGGAACAGCCGGATCCACTCCCCGTACGGGAGCTGATACTCCGCGCCGGGATCCGATGGGTCCCACACGATCCGGGGCGTATCGAAGTACGAACGCAGCAGCTCCCGGCCCGGCGGCCCGTCCACCATCGGCCACGTGATCCAGATGAACGGGGTCGTGCTGTTGAAGACGAACAGACCCTCCGGCCGCAGCACGCGGGCGACCTCCGGCACGGTCGCGCGCGGGTCGGTGAAGCCGACGGCGCCGTGGTCGCAGAAGACGAGGTCGAAGGAGGCGTCGGCGAACGGCAGTTCCTCGACGTTGCCGCGCACGAGCGGGAAGTCGACCCTGGTCTCGGCCATCAACGGAGCGGCGGCCGCGAGCTGGTTCGCGCTGAAGTCCACGCCGACGACCCGAGCACCTCGCATCGCGACGCGGATGCCGAACTGACCGGCACCGCACCCGAGCTCCAGCGCATCGCGGCCCTCGACGTCGCCGAGCGCACGGATCTCATCCTCGGGGATGTCCCAGATGCCCCACGCGAGGCGATCCCACCGGTTGAGCTGCGTCGCGTTGCGGCGCTGGTAGTCGGCGCTGTCCGCCTCCCAGCTGGAGAGGTTCGCGCGGACGTCGTCGCGGGTCATCGATCGAGCCAGCCGCCACCCGCGCCGTTCGCGTCGGCGACGATCCCGGCGGCGATCGAGAGCGCGATCCCCTCTGCATCCTTGCGCCCGAGGTCGAGGCCTACCGGGGCATGCACGCGCGCCACGACATCGTCGGGCACGTCCATCGCACGGAGCGCATCGAGATGCCGGGCGACGTGACGGCGCGAGCTCATCATCCCCACGAACCTCGCCGGCGACCGCGCCGCGTGCGCGAGC
>Ga0070704_100001224_pt1 | contig 13515 bp, 11 predicted proteins | sample KBSK5252metaG_FD_65467 | JGI IMG/M metagenome (GOLD analysis project Ga0070704, IMG submission 65467) | Corn, switchgrass and miscanthus rhizosphere microbial communities from Kellogg Biological Station, Michigan, USA - KBS K5-25-2 metaG | ecosystem: Host-associated > Plants > Roots >...
GCCGGCGTACGCCCGTATTCGCTCAGCCGGTTATAGAGTGTCTTGAGGCTGACGCCGAGCATTTCGGCCGTACGGCGCTTGTCTCCGCTGCATTGATCCAGCGTCGCGAGAATGGTCGTGCGCTCCATGTCGCTGAGCGGCGTGCCGATCTCGAACTGAAGGCAGTCGGCAGTGGCCACCGGGCTCGGCTGCCTTGCCAGGGCGATCGGCAACTCGACATCGACGTCGGTATCGGCAAGGATGAAGCCGCGCTGAATGCAATTCTTCAGCTCGCGTACGTTGCCAGGCCACGTGTGCTCGGCGATCTTCCGCAGCGCGTGCTCGGTCAGCTTCTTCGCCGTTCCCGCCTCTTCATTCAGCTCGTCGAGCAGATGACGGGCGAGCAGCGCGATATCGTCGCCGCGCTCGCGCAACGGCGGCAGGTGGATCGGGAAAACCGCGAGACGGTACATCAAGTCCTCGCGTAGATGGTTCTCCTCGACCGCAGTCACCGGGTTGCGGTTGGTGGCTGCGATGACTCGCACTTTCGACTGGATCTCGCAATCACCGCCGACCCTGCAGAACCTTCCGCTGTCGAGCACCCGCAGCAGGCGGACCTGCATTTCGGGCGCCATTTCCGTGATCTCGTCGAGAAACAGCGTTCCCGACTCGGCGCGCTCGAAGAATCCGCGGTGGGAGCGCATCGCTCCCGTGAATGCACCTTTTTCGTAGCCGAAGAGCTCGGCTTCGATCAGCGTCGCGGGAATCGCTCCGCAGTTCACGGCGACGAATGGGCCGCCGGCGCGTGCGCTCATGCGATGAATGCTGTGGGCGACCAGCTCCTTGCCGCTGCCGCTTTCTCCGATGACGAGTACGGTAGCTTCGGTGGGCGCTACTTTCTCGATCATGCGGTAGACCTCGCGGATCTTCGGCGAGGCGCCGTACATGAGGCCGAACCGGTCCACGGCTGGGGAGGAGGATCGCACGCAGCGGAGTATAGGGACGCATCCGCGGCCTCGCTGTCGGCGCTGGCGGCGACGTGCTGTAGTCCCTCTCCTACAAGCAGTCCTCGCTAAGTGCTTGACGCGGCTAGGGGTGCTTTTTCCTGGCCGGCATCGGATGGGCGGTGTTGCGCAAATGCACCGGTTCCTCGACGCTATAAGTGCCGAACATTTTCCGCGCCGAGCCGAGCTCCGGAAGAATATAGACGATCCCCTCGGTCCCGCTGAACGTAGGTGCCACGATATTCTCGTAGAACTTCTTCGGCACGTTGATGCATCCGTACGAAATCCGGTTGTCCTTCGACGTCGGGGTTGCGAGCCGTTCGAGGCGGCGTTCCTCTGGTTTCGTCGTCAATACGCGGTGCATCGAAAGGCCCGAGTCATAGTCGACCCACAGAACGTCTTCGCCGCGAAAATTGTTGCCGATTGCGGCGACAAACCGCCCGGCGGGCGTGGTGCGGTCTTCCGGAGCCATATCGGACAATTCGCGCTCGCCAATTCCGGGCACCGAATGATCGCCCGGCGCGGAACCCAGCAGCGCGGCCGCGTCACCGCGGATGCGCCCAGAGGAATCGAACACGAATACGCGCGCATTCGGCTTGTCGACGATCACGAACGGCAGTCCCTTGTGATCGGAGGAATTGACGACCCAGTCGGCGAACTGGCGAATCTCGCGGGGCGCACGCTCTTGCGCGAAATCCGCGCGCTTCGTGACCGGGCGCTGCGGGGCAGTCTCTTTGTCGCTGGAGAGCGCTTGCCCGCAAAACAACGCGGCCAAAACGACTGCGGCCGCGCCGAAGGAATAGGCGCGGCCGCAGTTCATACGCACGTCCGACGTGTGCTTAGTTGCGATCCTTGCGGATGGGTCGGACGACCGGCTGCGGCGCTGGGGCCGGCTGCTCGATCACCCGAGCCGGTGCCGGCGGCGGCGCAGCTTGCGCGAGTTGCGTCAGCTTGATGAACCCGTGTCCGCCCGAAAAGCCGGCCTCGCACGGACCATTGTCGCGGCTTACGCCGTTCGGGCCATTGATGGCTCCGGGCGTATTGTGATCGCTCGCCGCCGCGCTGCGCACCGGAACGCGTCTGCCGCTGGCAACTTCAACGTTCTCGCTGCCCGCCCACGATTCGGCGCGCGGGAAGCCGGCGATTGTCCTGCCGCTATTGGCTTCGGCGATACCAGTGGGGTTTCCGTCGTACGCGTTGAGACCCGGGGTCGGCTCAACGTACACCGCTCGCGTCGCCATGTCCTTCGCCATCACGCACGAACCGCCACCGCGACCGCCGGTGCCCATCGTCAGGCGATACACGCCGGGCGTCAGATTGGTCGTCGTACGGGCCGGGACTGCGCCCGCTCCGCCCTGGCCGCCTTGGCCGCGCACGTTCTGGCCGCCGCCGCCGCCACCGCCGCCACCGCCGCCGCCGCTCAGAAGGATCTCATAGGAGCCTTCGACGAACTGCGGTCCGGGGCCGCTGGGCGCCGCACCTGCCGGGTGAACCGTGAGGAAACACTGCTGGTTCAGCGCGCCCGGGGCTGCATTGATGACTGTAAACATGTTCTGAGCGGAATCGTAATTCGTAAGGACGCAGTTGGGCGAGCCGTCCTGAGCGAACACCGAAGTGCTCGTGCACGTAATGAATATCAGTGCCAATTTGCTGGTTTTCATGAAAGCTTCCTCCTGTCGTGAGGGTTTATTACGTCGACGTCTGCACTAACCCTGATGGGTGCAGTCTCAGCGGAGCAATGTACGTACCAGCAGTCTAGTTTTCCTTCTATTTCAAATGGTTGAGCTGTTTCGGATAGGTCCGAACGCGTGTAAATCCTGCTGTCCGCGATGTAGGACCGTCGCGACCCGAGGACGCGCGGATACGACTTCGCCCGCGCGAACCGCGCGAGGAAAATGAAGCCCGCCTAAAGCGGGTGTACGAGAATTTCTAGCTTGAAATCGTCGACGCGGACGGACTGAGCCGAACGATCTCGGTCTCCATCCACATCATCTCGAGCGAGTTCCAGGGCGGCGGCTCGGGCAGCGGCGAAACTTCCTGCGAGAGCTGTGGTGAGACTTGCTGGGGTTCGATACTCGCGCATGCGCCGAGAAGCAACGCAAGCACCGAGAGACTCCCGAGAGCCAGACGCCTCATCCCCCCTCCCACACAAAAAAGCGGCAAGCCCGTTTGCCGCAACTGGATTATGCGGGGCTCTCGACGTCAGCTCAAGTGAATTCTTCACGATCGGACTACTCGATCGGCGCAATCAGGGATCGCCGCTCGTCTTCCGCTTTGAGGCGCTCGTAGGGACGCAGCTCCTGCGGGGTGTCCGGGCGCACGTCGAGCAACTGGCGCTCGGTTGCGTGCTCCAGCCGTTGCCGCTCGCCCAGTTGGCGCGATTCGATCTCGCGCCGGCGTCCAAGGTCGCCCGGCGCGACCTTTAGCAGTTGCTGCGACTGGAGGAGCTGCTGCGCGAACGCATCCGACTGCTGCTGGCGGCGGATCAGCTCGCGCTGGACGGCCTGGTCCTGTGCCAGCGCAGGAGCCGCGAGCGCCGCAAGAAGAATCGCAACGAGGCGGTTCTTCACGGTTTGGCCGGAACCGGCTGGCACAGCTCGCTCAGCCGCGCGCGCTCCGGCCCGGTCAACCCGGCGGGATCGAAGCGGTAGCGTTCGTGCAGACGCAGGGCCTCGGCGAGTCGCTCGCGCGACACCGCGTCCAGAGAGCGCGCGACCTGCTGGAACCAGGCCGGGAGCGGCGTCCCGGCGTTTCTTGCGTGACCCTGCCCGGCCAGGGTGCGCTCGACCGCATAGAACTCGGAATCTGCACCGGGCCAGGCGCGTGGCAGGGCAGCAGCCCGGTTGGCGATATTCCTCACGCGGCGTCCGCGCAGCAACCGCCACGCGAGCACCGCAATCAGGATCACGAGCACTCCGTACCACGCGTCGCTCGCCTGCATCTCGCCGCGCTGCGACCAGCGGAACGCCGCCCAGCGCGCGAAGTCCATCAGTTTCTCCCACGCTGGCGCGAGCAGATCCTGCTCTTCCTGGAGCCAGCTCGGCGGAGTGGTGTCGAGGTCCACCCAGCGCGTGCCGTCCCATGCCCTCGCCCAGGCATGTGCATGGCGCGCGCGCACCACGAACGCGGACTCGAGCGGGCTGTATTCCATCACCGCGAAGCCGGTTGCATAGCGCGCCGGAATTCCCGCGGCGCGCAGCAGCAGCGTGGTCGCCGCCGCGAAGTACTCGCAGTGGCCGGAGCGCGCATTGCGCATGAAATCGCCGAGCGGAGTGACCCCCTCCGCAGCGGGTTTCTCGCGCCACGTCGAGTACGAAAAACTCGCGAAATGATCGTGCACCCGGCGCAGTGCCTCCGTTGCGGGCAGGCCGACGAGCCCCAGCTCCGCCGCGACGCTGGCAAACGTTGCGCGTTCGGGCCCAGGAACATTCAGGTCCTCGCGCGACGGAGGCGCACTGGTTTCGGCACCTGCAGCACCCTCCGCTTCGTACTGGATCCAGCCGCCGGGCAGTTCGGCATGCACAGTGCCGAGCGCATTGCGCTTCAGGGAATTCGCGGCAAGGCCGGTGATCCGTGTCGTCGTGGAGGGCAGCGCAAGCAGGATCCGGCCGCGCTCGACGCGCGAGGCGATGGGCGTTGTCCACTGCGGCGGCTGGGTGCCGAGGTTCCAGGTGAGTCCGCCGGCGTCGGGGGCGACCGCCTGCATCGGCGCGCCCCGCGACAGCCAGCTCGTGCTGACATACGTGTTGTAGCTTGCGCGATGAAGCAGCCGTACGCGCGCTGCGTCGCGCGGTGCGGCGTACACGCGTATGAGAATCGTATCGAGCATCTTCAGCCTGCCGAGCGCGCCAATATCGGTGGTCGCGCGATCGGGGTCGCCTTCGAAGCCTTTCAGGTACCACTCCGAGACCCACGCCTCCAGCTGCGACTGCAGGCGCGCAAGCGCTGCATGACCGGCGTAGCCACCGGCAATGCCCGCCACGAAGAGGACCGCCCAAGCGCTCGCGCTCGCGTGCCGGGGTCGCATCAGGTAGAGGCCCCAAGCCGCGGCGACGACGATCCCTGCGTAGTATCCAGGACCGCTGGAATTCGCCACCCCAGCCGAGATCAGCACGATCGCTGCGTAGACCGGCGTCGTGTCGACCGGCGGGTCCTTGACCGAAGGATTCTCGCGCCGCAGCTTGCGGATGTAGCGGAACAGCGCCGAGAGCGGAACACGCCGGCTCTCGCTGAGCATTTGCGCGATCACGATCGGCGCCAGCGCTGCCGGCAGCCATTGAAACGCGGCGAGGATGCCGTGCGCGATCCCGCGGTTGATCGCGAGCACTATCACGAGTCCGACGAAGACGACCGTGCACAAGTCCGCGATCCAGGAATGCTCGGTCGCGCCCAAGTCGAACCGGAGAGGCAGCCGCCGAACGCCCTCGATCAGCAGCGCGAGGATCGCGGCGGGAATCCAGCTTCCGGTTTGCCAGCCCCAGAAGAGAAGGCTTGCGCCGATCAGAAACGGCGGCGTCGCAATCATTGCAGCTGCGCGAGACCGCTCTCGACCGCGCCGGGACGCAGGACGAGCAGTCCGGGGTCGATGGGCGGTGTTTCGCCGGCACCGCAGACCAGCAGCGGACGGACTTCGAGCCCGCTTGCTCGCGCCTGGCGGATGAACTGGCGACGGGGTTCGTCCCACGCAAGCAGCACCGCGATGATGCTCGAGAGGGTGGATTGCCGGGCGAGCACGGCGCGCGCGAGCGTGGCGAATTCTTCCGGAGGCGACGGTTGAACGCCTGCAAGGACCTCGAGCATGTGCTCGGCTTGCGACTGCCCGCGACCGCTGGTGTAGGTTCTCACCGCTCCCCCGACGAAGAGCAAATCGAGCAGGCATTCCTGCGTGTCGATCGTGTAGACGAACGACGCGGCGATCGCGACGGCTTCCTCGAAGGCCGCGTCCTCGCCGCGCTGCGTGCCCGTGTCGAGCACGAGCGCATGGCGCTCGAAGAATTCGTCCTGGTACTCCTTTACGATCGGCTTTCCGGTGCGCGCGAAGCTCTTCCAGTGCAGGCGCTGCAGCGGGTCTCCCGGCCGGTAGTCGCGCAGTGACAGGAACTCTTCCGAGTCTCCGATCGAAGCCGACAGCGATACGCCGCCCTGCTGGAACTTGCGCGCCCCCGGTAGTGCGAGCGCCGGAATGCGATAGCGCTTTGGCAGCGCGACCACACGTGCTTCCAGCGGCACGCGAGCGAGGCCCTTGACAAGCCCGAGAGGATCGGCGCGCGCGGCGTTCAGGCCGGCCAGCTCGATCCTGCCGCGCCGGCGCGGCGTAAAGGCGAGCCGCAGCACGAGCGACTCGCCGGGCGCGAGCGCGGGGAGCTGCGCCTCGGTCGCATGCTCCGGGATGCGCCGCTCGATCAGCCAGCGCCAGCGAAAGTAGCCGATCTTGCGGTCGAACCAGTTCCTGCGCTCCTCGCCGGGCTCGCGCGTGGCGCGCCATTCCTCGTAGCCCGGACGCGGGTCGCGAAACTGCTCGGCGAGCGTGGCGCCGACGAGCGTCGCGTCGCCGCGGTTGGTGACGGTGACGCGGTAGATGAAATCTTCTCCGGCCGTCGCATAGCGCGGCAGCTGCCGGCGGATATCCACCCGCGCGCGGAAGGCACGGCTCGCGAGGAACGCCAGGAGCAGCAGGCAGGAGAGGAACGTGAACACCTGAGCGGTCAGCGTCTGGTTGAGATCGATCCCGCCGGCGGCCGCGGCGCCGGCGGCGCCGAGAACGAGCCACCCTGCGGGGGTCAAGCGCTCGCGCAGCCAGCGATCGAGAACGCTGAATCGGCGCAGCAGGCGATAGACCACCCGCCTCACGACGGGACCTTGACCTCGCGCACGATGTCGGCGACGAGCGCTTGCGCGGATGCGCCAGAGAATTTGGCCTGCGGATCGAGCACCATGCGATGCGCGAGAACGGTCACGGCGAGCTCGTGCACGTGCTCCGGCCGCACGAAGTCGTTGCCGTCGAAGAGCGCGAGCGCCTTTGCCGCATGCGCCAGCGCAATCGACGCGCGGGGACCGCAGCCGAGCGTCACCTGCGGGGCCGTGCGGGTGCTGCGCACGAGCTCGACGACATAGTGGCGCAGCTCGTCGGCCATGCGCACCTCGCGCACCCGGGCCTTGAGCGCCACGACCTCGTCGCGGCTCGCGGCAGCGCTGAGGCGCGCGAGCGGGTGGCCGAGTTCCTGAGCCGCGAGCACTTCGGCCTCGGTGTCGGCGTCCACGTAGCCGAGCGCGAGGCACATCGCGAATCGATCCATCTGTGCCTCGGGGAGCGGATACGTGCCGCGAAACTCGACCGGATTCTGCGTGGCGACGACGAAGAACAGGTCGTCCATGCGGTGCGTGCGCCCTTCGACGGACACTTGTCCCTCGGCCATCACTTCGAGCAGCGCGGACTGGGTGCGCGGCGATGCCCGGTTGATCTCGTCGGCGAGCAGGATCGACGTAAATACCGGGCCTTCGCGGAACTCGAACACGCTCTCCTTCTGGTTGAAGACCGATACGCCGAGGATGTCGGACGGCAACAGATCCGGAGTGAATTGCACGCGCGTGAAGCGCGCGCCGATCGAGGCGGCCAGACTCTTCGCGAGCGTCGTCTTGCCGGTGCCGGGATAGTCGTCGATCAGCACATGCCCGCCGGAAGCGAATGCCGCAAGGAGCTTGCGCACGGCGTCGTGCTGGCCCCGCATGACCTGCTCGATGTTCGCCGCGATCCGCTCGAGCAGCGAGCGCCCCGAATGGCCGTCCATCAGCCGATTGTAAGGTCAGGCACGGAGCTTAGAGACGCGCGGCGAGCTCCGCGCCTTCCCGCATCGCTCGCTTTGCGTCGAGCTCCCCGGCTTCGCGCGCGCCGCCGATCAGGTGCGGCGTGCGGCCCGACGCTTCGAGCGCAGCAACGAGATCGCGCTGCGGCTCCTGGCCGGCGCAGACGATGATCGTGTCGGCCGGGACCACGACGTCCGCGCCTTCCACGGCGATATGGACTCCGGCGGCGTCGATGCGCCGGTATTCCACTCCCTTCAGCATCTTCACGCCGTTCCTAGCGAGCTCGGCCCTGTGAACCCATCCGGTCGAGCGGCCCAGCGTGTGGCCGAACGGCGTGTGCGATCGCTTGAGCATCGTGATGCGATGCGCGGGCGGCGAGGATTCGCGCCCGCGAGCGTCGAGCCCGCCGACGCAGGCGTGGTCCGTACTGACTCCCCAGTGCCGGGAGAATTCCTGCGGCTCGAGCGCCGAGCGGCTCGATCGCTCGAGCAGGTAGAGCGCGACGTCGTAGCCAATGCCGCCCGCACCCAGGATCGCGACCGCTTCACCTACGCGTGCTCGGCCGGAAATGGCATCGGCATATCCGACGACATGGTCGCTTTCGACACCCGGGATCGCCGGCTTTCTCGGCTCGACGCCGGTCGCCACTACGATCTCGTCGAACGGCGCGAGCTCGCCGTCTCCGGGAGCATGGCCGGCAACGATCTTTGCGCCCGCCCTGCGCAGTCGCTCCGCGTAGTACGCGACCGATTGGGCGAATTCCTGCTTGCCCGGGACCCGCGCGGCGAGGTTGAACTGCCCACCGACGCGCGCGGACTTTTCGAACAGCACGACGTCATGGCCACGCTCTGCCGCGACCGCGGCGCACGACAGCCCCGCCGGTCCGCCCCCGACCACCGCGATGCGCTTGCGTCGCGCAACCGGCGTGTAGGCGAGCTTCGTTTCCCTTCCAGCGCGTGGATTGACGACGCAGCTCGCAGGTTGGCCCGCAAAGTAGTGATCCAGGCATGCCTGGTTGCAGGCGATGCAGATGTTGATCGCGGCAGGATCGCCGGCCATCGCCTTGTTGGCGAACTCTGCGTCGGCAAGCAACGCGCGGGCGAGCGACACCATGTCGGCATCGCCGCGGGCAATGATCTGGTCCGCGGCACCAGGCTCGTTGATCCGGTTCGACGCGACCACCGGGATTGTCACGGCTTGCTTGATCCGGCGTGCCGCCCACGCGAAGCCTGCGCGCGGAACGGCCTGCGCGATCGTCGGGATGCGCGCTTCGTGCCAGCCGATCCCCGTGTTGAGCAGCGTCGCGCCCGCGGTCTCGATCGCTTTCGCGACGGTCACGGTGTCGTCACCGGACAGACCGCCCTCGACCAGGTCGAGCGCCGAAATGCGGTACACGAGAATGAAGTCCGGGGTCGTCGCAGCGCGCACCGCGCGCACGACTTCGCAGGCAAATCGCGAGCGGTTCTCCAGCGGGCCGCCCCAATCGTCGCCGCGCTGATTCGTCCGCAGCGCGAGGAACTGGGTGATCAGATACCCCTCCGAGCCCATGATCTCGACCCCGTCGTAGCCCGACTCCTGGGCGAGTTGCGCGGCGCGCGCGAAATCCGCGATCGTGCGCACGATGTCCGCTTCGCTCATCTCGCGCGGGGAAGCGGGATTGATCGGCGCCTTCAGCGCCGAGGGCGCGACGATGCGCTGGTGATAGCCGTAGCGGCCCGCGTGAAGGAGTTGCAGCACGATGCGGCCGCCCTCCGCGCGTACCGCCTCGGGAATCGGGCGATGGCGGTCGCGGTCCGCGGGCGTGGAGAACTGCGCGCGATGCGGCCCCAGCTCGCCCTCATCGTTCGGCGAGAACCCGCCGGTGACGATGAGCGCTGCGCCGCCGCGCGCGCGCTCTGCGTAGAACGCGGCCAGCCGCTCGATGCCGTCCGGCCGCGCCTCGAGCCCGGTGTGCATCGAGCCCATGAGGATGCGGTTCGGCAGCCGGACACGGCCAAGGTCGAGCGGCTGAAACAGGTGCGGGTAGCGCATGGCGAAAAATGGGGTCCGTCCCCATTTTGCGGCTTTTAGCTGCGCGTGACGAGCACCGTGCCGGCGAGAATCAGCGCGCCGCCGGCGAGCGCTGTGGCCGGCAGCGTTTCGCCGAGGAAAATCCAGCCCCACAGCACGCCGAACAGCGGGATGAGATAAGTGACGGTCAGCGCGCGCGTTGCGCCCACGTCTGCGATCAGGCGGAAGTAGAGCAGGAATGCGACGCCGCTTGCCAGCAGCGCGAGCGCCAGCACGTTCGCGATCACGACAGGCGTCGGCGCGGCAAGCGGCGGGAAGAACGGCAGCAGCGGCAGCAGCACGAGCGCCGCGGCGAGCTGGTTTCCGGCTGCCATTCCGCGCGGCGACGCGCCGCTCGAAAAGCGCTTCAGCAGGACGCCGGTGACTCCATAGCAGCAGCACGCGGCGAGCGCGGCAGCGAGCGGGCCGACCTGCGCAGCTACGCCGCCGTCCGGCGGGCGGACGATCAGCGCGACGCCGACGATGCCGAGCGCGAGCCCGGCCGCCTTGCGCAGCGTGACGCGCTCGTCGCGGAACAGCGCGCTCCAGGCAAGCCCGAAAATCGGCGCCGTTGCGTTGACGATCGAAAGCAGCGACGCGGGCGCGTGCATCGCCGCATACGAATAGAGCGCAAACGGCGCCGCGATGCTGACGGTGCCGATCAGCAGATAGAAGCGCGCATGGCGCCGCAGTCCCGGATCGAAGCCGGTGAGGCGCAACCAGGCGAGCAGCGCGAGCCCACCGAGCAGCACGCGACACTCCGCAGTCCAGGCCGGACCGAGCACTGGCGCGGCGACGCGCAGGAATACGAATGCACCGCCCCAGAGGGCTGCGAGCAGTACGAGACGGGCATAGTCGGCGCCGTTCACGCGCCCAGGATGACGCAGTCGCCGGACGCTGACTGGCCGTTTTCGGACCTGGGCGTGCGGGCCCGGCCGCGACGTCCGAAAACGGCTAGCAAGACGCGCGGCATCGCATCACAATGGCGCCCATGACGCTCGACCTGCACACCTGCTACCGCGCGCTGCGCGCGCGCGACGCGCGCTTCGACGGTCGTTTCTTCGTCGCCGTGTCGTCGACCCGCATCTACTGCCGGCCCGTATGCACCGTCAAGCCGCCGAAGCGCGAGAACTGTCGTTTCTATCCGAGCGCGGCGGCCGCGGAATCGGCGGGCTACCGGCCCTGCCTGCGCTGCCGCCCCGAGCTCGCGCCGGGCAACGCGAGCGTGGATGCGACCACGCGGGTTGCGCAAGCCGCGGCGAGCCTGATCGAGGATCGCACGCTCGAGGACGGCGGGCTCGATGCGGTCGCTTCCCGGCTCGGCATCACCGACCGGCACCTGCGCCGGGCGTTCGGTGCCGAGTTCGGCGTCTCGCCGGTGGAATTCGCCCAGACGCAAAAACTGCTGCTGGCGAAACGCCTTCTGACCGACACCGTGCTCCCGGTCACCGAGGTCGCCTACGCGAGCGGCTTCGGCAGCCTGCGGCGATTCAATGCGCTGTTCAAGCAGCGCTACCGGCTGCAGCCGAGCCTGCTGCGGCGGCACATGCGCGGACGCGCGTCGTCGCCCGCCGAAGCCGACGCGCTCAGTTTCGAATTGAGCTTTCGTCCGCCGTATGACTGGCCGGCGACGAGCGCCTTCCTCGGCGCGCGCGCAATCGCCGGCGTGGAGGCGGTCGAACAGTCGCGCTACCGTCGCACGGTTCGAGTCGCCGCGGATGGCAAGGACCATCTCGGCTGGATCGAAGCAGGCCTCTCGGCGAAAAAGCCTGCGTTGCGAATCGCGGTTTCGGCGTCGCTCGCGCGGGCGCTGCCTCCGGTGCTGTCGCGCGTCAAGGCGCTGATGGACCTGTCCTGCAATCCCACCGAAGTGTCGCAGGCGCTTGGCGCGCTGTCGAAGCGCAATCCAGGGTTGCGCGTTCCCGGCGCGTTCGACGGTTTCGAAGTCGCCGTCCGCGCGATCCTCGGCCAGCAAATCAGCGTCGCCGCGGCCCGCACACTGGCCGGCCGATTTGCTGCGGCGTTCGGCGACGCGATCGATACGCCGTTCGCTTCGCTGGCAACCGTGTTTCCGGCAGCGGCGAGCATCGCCGAAGTGGCGCCGGGCCGGATTGCGCGCATCGGCATGCCGGGGTCCCGCGCCCGTACGGTAGTCGCGCTGGCCCGCGCGATCGCCGATGGCGCGCTCGTTCTTGCGCCCAACGCGGACATCGAGCCGACGCTCCAGCGGCTGCGCGCGCTGCCCGGCGTAGGGGAATGGACCGCTCAATACATCGCGATGCGCGCGCTCGCATGGCCGGACGCGTTCCCGCACACCGACCTCGGCGTCATGAAGGCTTTGCGCGAAACCGACCCGCGCCGGGTGCTCGAAGCCGGCGAGGCGTGGCGTCCCTGGCGAGCGTACGCAGTCATGCATCTCTGGCAATCCCTGCGAAAGGAATGAACATGCCGCACCGCTACGACCTCTACGACAGCCCGCAAGGGCAGATTCTCCTTGCAGCGAGCGACGCCGGAATCGCCGGCGTCTACTTCCAGGGCCAGAAGTACTTTCCGAAGGACGATGCGCAATGGTGTCGCGACGGAAAAAATCAATTCCTTCGACAAGCGAAGCGCGAGCTCGTCGAGTACTTCGCCGGCAGGCGCAAGCGGTTCGAGGTCGCGCTCGATCCTTGCGGGACGCCGTTCCAGAAGGCGGTGTGGCGGGCCATCTCGGACGTAGCGTACGGCGAGACCATCAGCTATGGCGAACTCGCTCGCCGCGCAGGAGTCGCCGGCCGCGCGCGCGCGGCCGGAGCGGCGACCGGGCGCAATCCGATCGGCATCATCGTTCCCTGTCACCGGATCGTGGGAGCCGACGGAAGCCTGACTGGATACGCCGGAGGCCTGGCGCGCAAGCGCGCGCTGCTCGCGCTGGAGGCAGGGGAGATCGCGCTGCTCGCCGCGGCCTGAGACGCCTACTTCGGGTTCTCGACCGGCCGGTGCGAAAACGCGCTCACTGCGGCCGGGTCTGCTCCCGCTTTTCCAGCGCCTCGGCGGTCTTGTTAAGCTGCGCCTGCACCTGGCCGATTTCATCCCTGCGCGCTGCAGCGAGGCGCACCGAATAGTCGCCTTCGCCGATCGAGCGCAGAGCATCGCGGGCCTGCAGCGCGGGGCGCGAGATCTGGTTCGAGATCAGGCTCGCCAGCATGACGGTCGCAATCAGTACGGGAAGCAGCGCGATCAGCGCGAGCGCGACGGCAAGCGGCAGAACCCATTCGCGCGCCTGCGTTTCGAAGGCGGGTTCGTAGCTGCGAGCGACTGACACGCCGTCCCAGCCGCCAATGCGGCCGTCCTTGCGTGTCACGCGGTAGTAGACGCGGTGCGGCGCGCCATCGCGGTTTTCCTTGCGGATCGCAATGCCGCCAACATCACCGCCGATCAACACGTCCTTGAGAACCATCGTCCAGTCCGAATACAGCCTTCGCTCGGCGTCGGCCAGCACATCGGCGGGCAGCGCGCCGGAGCCCCCGTCGACGCGTACGCCTTTGCCGGGGCGCCATGCGTACCGAAGGAACGGCCGGCTGGAATCGAAAAACGTGATCTCCAGGCTGCCGGAATCGATGCGCTCCGGTGCGAAGCGCACAAGATCGGCATGCGTCAGGGACGAGCCGATGATGAGCTGGCCGGGATTGAGACCCAA
>Ga0070704_100001227_pt1 | contig 13504 bp, 9 predicted proteins | sample KBSK5252metaG_FD_65467 | JGI IMG/M metagenome (GOLD analysis project Ga0070704, IMG submission 65467) | Corn, switchgrass and miscanthus rhizosphere microbial communities from Kellogg Biological Station, Michigan, USA - KBS K5-25-2 metaG | ecosystem: Host-associated > Plants > Roots >...
CACCGTTCGGCAACGAGAGGGCCCCGGAAAGGCGGCTGCGCATCGGCTACGTTTCGAGGGATTTCTTCCGTCACCCGGTATCCTGGTTCCTGGTCCCGGTGCTCGAACGGCACGACCGCTCGCGGTTCCAGGTCCACTGCTACGCGACCAGCGCGAGATCCGACGATGTCACTGCGCAAGTACGCTCGCTCGCCGATCGCTGGCTCGACGCATCGAAGATGTCGTACTCCGAGCTGGCCGACTCGATTCAACGCGACGGGGTCGACATCCTCGTTGACCTGCTCGGGCATGCCGGGAGCTCCGACCTCTGCGTTTTCGCACAGCAGCCTGCGCCAGTACAGGTCACCTGGCTGGGCTACCTGAATACCACGGGCCTAACCCGCATGCACTACCGGTTGTGCGACGCGGTCTCCGATCCGCCGGGCGTTGCCGAGCGCCTGCATACCGAAACGCTCGTACGGATGCCGCACAGCCAGTGGTGCTATCGCCCCTACCGCGAGATGGAGTTTTCCAAGGAGCATGCGACGGAACCGCCCTGTGTGCGCAACGGGTTCGTCACGTTCGGCTCGTTCAATCACCGGCTCAAGCTTTCTCCTTCCGTGCTCGCGCTGTGGGCGCAAATTCTCGTCCGGCGGCCCGATGCGCATCTGGTGATCATGGGCGTTCCCGCGGGGCCCGCGCAGGACCGGCTGCTCGGACAATTCACGCAGCACGGAATCGCCGCGGCGCGCATCAGGCTTGTCGCCCCCCTGCCGATGAATGACTATTTTCCGTGGTTCGATCAAGTCGACCTCGCGCTCGACTCGACCCCGTACAGCGGCGGCACCACGACATGCGACACGCTGTGGATGGGCGTTCCGGTGGTCACCCTGGCGGGGCGGAGATCCGTTTCGCGCAGCGCGGCGAGCATGCTGACCACGATGGGCCTCGCGGACTGGATCGCGCAAACGCCAGAGGATTACGTGCGCCTGGCACTGAAGTTTGCCGGCGATCAGGCGCTGCTCGCAGAACTGCGCGCATCGCTGCGCCGGCGAATGCGCGAATCGCCGCTGATGGACGAACTCCGCTTCACGCGTGATCTCGAGGCCCTTTACCGCACGATGTGGCGCGACTGGTGCGGGGCTTCGGGATCCTCAGCCGTGGCATAATCAAAAGCCCCTTCACACGCGTCGAAAAAGCATTGCCGGAAACAATCTCGTCCAGGGAAGTCGACCAGTTCGCCGATTCGATCGTCGCCGAGTTGATCGAGCGTCATCCGCCTGGCGGAGCGAACGCCGGCGAACGCAAGGAGCTGGCGCGTCTGCGCAAGGCATTCAGCAGGGTCTTTGCGCGCATCGATGTGTTTGCGAGAGGGCATCGCTTGAACCTCTACAGCAAGGCGCGACTTGCCAATCGCATCCAGTGGGGGCTGAAGGACGCCGGCTATCCCGAGCATTTCGTGGAGACGGCGACCCGCGAGGTGGCGACGCATGTGGCGCTCGCAGGGACGCGGGCAAGCGGAAGCAAGGACCGCTAGTGCAGACCGATGCGCCGATATCACCTTGCTCACATCATTCCCGATCCCGGAATTCACACCTTCAAGGGCTTCCAGGAGGTCATTGACACAGTCGCCTGGGGACTGGAACGGCTCGGGCATCGCACGACTCGCGCCGTCAACTCCTTCGCAAAGGACGCGACGAACATCCTCTTCGGCGCGCAAATGCTGCCCGTGCAAGCGCAGAAAGAGCTCCCCCCGGACACGATCGTCTACAACTTCGACCCGCTGCGCAACCTCTCGCTTCGCGACCACGATGTAAGGCCGGAAGTCATGCACTACGCGGCGAATTTCAGGATATGGGACTATACCGCCGCCAATTCGGACGCATGGAAGGCGCTCTCCCCCCGATACGAGGTGAGGGTCGTGCCGGTAGGGTTCGCGCCGCTTCTTTGCCGGATCGTCAAACCGAGCGTGCAGGACATCGATGTGCTGATCTATGGGACTACGGGCCAGGAGAGACTGCAGGTTTTTCACGAAATGTCGCACAGGGGCGTGTCCGCCGTGTACGTGTGCGGCCTGTACGGCGCGGCGCGAGACGAGCTGATTGGCCGCTCCAAGATTGTCCTGAACGTGAACTATTGCAACTATGCGAAGATTTTCGAGGTGGTGCGCGTTTCCTACCTGCTCGCGAACCGAAAAGCGGTAGTCGCCGATGAAAGCGCAGACACGTTCGTCGATCCGGACATCCGCCCGGTGGTACGGTTCGCGCTGCTTTCCGGAGTGGTCGATGCCTGCAGACAATTGATCGCCAGTGATAAAGAGCGCATCCAACTCGAGGAAGCCGGATACGCGGCGATCCAGCAACGAGACATCGTGAAGATTCTGACCGCGGCGCTGAGCTGAGCGCGCACCGCTGTACATGATCCGATGGCTCTTCAAGTCGTTCGGGCGGGCGAGTCCCGCCGCCCGCGCGCCGGCTGGGCTCGGTTCGAACGACGCGCGCGCCCGGGACGCCGCCCGGCGGGTCGAGACCGGCTTGATGCATCACCGCGCAGGGCGTCTCGCTGAAGCCGATGCGCTTTATCGCGAGGCGCTCGCGGACGATCCGGAAAGCGTCGATGCCCTGCATTTCCGCGGCGTCGTTGCTTATCAGAAGGGCGATCATTCGCAGGCGGTCGAGCTGATTTCACAGGCGCTTGCGCGCAACCGCTCGAATCCTTCGGCGCACAACAATCTGGGAAACGCGCTGGCTGCGCAGGGCAACAAAACTGCGGCTCTGAGCGCCTACCTCGACGCCCTCGCGCTCCAGCCGGACTACGCGGATGCCCTGTGCAACCTCGGAGAGGCTCTCAGGTCGCGCGGCAAGGTCGAGCGTGCGATCGCCTGCTTCCGACGTGCCGTGTCGATCGCGCCGGGTCTGCGCGTCGCGCAGGTCAATCTGCAGAAGGCCCTCGAGGAATGGTCGAAGCGAAGCGGGTCGCCGGCGTTCAGTGCGATTGTGTCCGCCGACGGCGCGAGCGTCGAGGCTGAGCTGAATTTCAATCGCGGCAATGACTACAAGGATCAGAAGCAACTGGACCGCGCGATTGCCTGTTACAAGAAGGCGGTCGCGAGCGCGCCCGACTTTCCTGCGGCGCACACGAACCTCGGAAGTGCGTTGCTCCAGCAGGGAAAAGGACAGGAGGCAACGCTCTGCTTTCGCAGGGCCCTGGCATTGGAACCGGAGCTCCCCGAGGCGCACTACAACCTCGGGCTCGCGTCGCTTCAAGCCGGAGATCCCGCGTCGGCAAGTTCGGCGCTGCGGAAATACCTGGAGTCGCAGCCGGGCGATCGCGCGGGTCTGCTCAAGCTCGGCGAAGCGTGCAGCCGATCCAATGAGCTGGATGAGGCCGCAGGCTGCCTGGAGCGCGTGCTCGCCGATGATCCTAGTGACGCTGAGGCACACAACCTGCTGGCCAATGTTCTGCGCAACCAGGCGCGGCATCAGGAAGCCATCGAACACTATGAGCTCGCCATTCTCCATGATGCGAATCCGGTCGTCGCATTTCAGAACCTGCTGTTCTGCATGATGTGCACGGGAACCTTCTCGGCCGCGGCCATCCATGCAAGGCACTGCGAGTTTGCGAGGCGTTTCGAAGACCCTCTTGTTCCACTCCACCTGCCGCACGCGAATGCACCGGACCCGGAGCGGCGGCTCAGGATCGGCTACGTCTCGCCGGATTTCCGCTCGAACATCGTCGCTCACTACATGCAACCGATTCTCGAGCGCCATGATCGCGCGCGGTTCGAGGTTCACTGCTATTTCACGGGATCCACTGCGGACGTCGAGACCGGGCGCATCTCGTCGCTCGCGGATCAATGGCACGACGCGTCGCTGCTCTCCGACGACGCCTTTGCGGCGTTGATTCGCGCCCATCAGATCGACGTTCTCGTCGACCTCTGCGGGCACGGCCCGGGAAACCGGATCCTGATGTTCGCCCGCAAGCCGGCGCCGGTCCAGGTGAGCTACCTCGACTACTCGGCGACGACGGGCCTGTCCTCGATCGACTATCGCCTGACCACCGAGTACTGCGATCCGACCGGAATCGCGGACCGATACTATTCCGAGAAGCTCCACCGCCTCGCGGACACGTACTGGACCTATAATCCCGCGGCCCGATTGCCGGTGTCCGCGCTGCCGATGCAATCGAGCGGGTATCCGACGTTCGGCAGCTTCAACATGTACTACCGGATCACGGACGAGGTCGTGGACCTCTGGTCGCGGCTCCTATCGTCCGTTCCACACGCTCGCCTCACGATCGTGGGGGTTGCCGCGGGTTCGACCCAGGCGACCCTGCTGGATCGGCTGGATCGCTCCGGGATCGCACGCCATCGCATCTCGATGCACGGCATGGTGTCCTATCAGACATACAACGAGTTGATGGCAACGGTCGACGTCGCGCTCGCACCGTTTCCCTACAACGGCGCGACGACGATGATGGATTGCCTGTGGAACGGTCTGCCCGTCGTGGCGAAGGAAGGCGGTGAAATGTTCTGCTCAAGGCTCGGATGCAGCGTCCTGGTGCAATTGGGGTTGTCCGAGCTGATTGGCTGCTCTGACGACGAGTACATTCGGATTGCCGTGGAACTCGCATCAAGCATGGAAACGCTCTCGGCCCTGCGCGGGTCTCTGCGGCAGAAGATGGAGCGTTCGCCCATGCGGGATTTCGCTGGATTCACCAGAGGGCTCGAGGATGCGTATCGCGGGATGTGGCGGTGTTGGTGCGCGCGTCAACGAGCGGACGGAACGGCGCCCGGGAAATTCTGACTGCTGGCTGACTGACGAAATTTGTCATTCAAGTGACCGAATTGGGCGCCTCGCGGAAATTGGAAGGCGCTGATTGTCGTCAGGTATTCTTGATCTGACGAATGGCACGTGACTTGCTACAATGCCGTTCGGCAGCGATGCCTCATCCCAACCCAAGAAGGAGATTCGAATGAAGAAACGCCTGCAACAGGGCTTCACGCTGATCGAGTTGATGATCGTGGTCGCGATCATCGGCATTCTGGCTGCGGTGGCGTTGCCTGCTTACCAGGACTACACCATCCGCGCGAAGATGTCCGAAGTGATCCTCGCATTGAGCGCATGCCGCACTTCAATCACCGAGGTCTACCAGTCGGGTGGCTCGCCGCCGCTCGCCAATGGCTGGGGTTGCGAGAGCGCCGGCACCACCAAGTACGTCTCCGGTATCTCGAGCACAGCCGACGGCGTAGTCACGGCGGGTGTCCAGGGCATTGCCGCCGCCGTGGACGGAACCACTGTCTCGCTGGCCCCTCTGTGCAACAGTGGGAATGTCGCAACGTGGAACCAGAACTCTGGCTCTGGCCTCTTCGGCTGGCGCTGCGGGAACGCGGGAGACGGAACCACCACCAGCGTGAAATATCTGCCCGGCTCCTGCCGCGGCTGATCGCAGGATCGTTTCGAAAAAAGGTACCCTTCGGGGTGCCTTTTTTTTTGCCCGGGTTCGAACGAGACAGCCGGCGGTGATCCGCTGCCAGCGGTGGAATTGACAATCCTCATGCCTTGCCTCGACGAAGCCGCGACGATCGTGCGCTGCGTGGAGAAGGCGCGCCGATTTCTCGAGGACGCGGCCATCGCGGGCGAGGTGCTGATCGCGGACAACGGTTCGACCGATGGTTCGGCCGCGATGGCGGAGGCCGCGGGCGCGCGCGTGGTCCATGCCCCCGAGCGCGGCTACGGCGCGGCGCTGCGCGCTGGCATCGCGGCGGCGCACGGCAAGTACGTCATCATGGGGGATGCGGACGACAGCTACGATTTCAGCCGGCTCGAGGCGTTCGTCGAGAAGCTGCGCGCGGGTTTCCCGCTGGTCATGGGCAATCGCTTCAAGGACGACATGCGTCCGGGGGCGATGCCCCTGCTGCATCGCTATCTCGGCAACCCGGTTCTTTCCTTCGTCGGCCGGCTGTTCTTTCGCACCGGGGTCGGCGACTTCCACTGCGGCCTGCGCGGCTTCGATCGGGAGCGCATTCTTTCGCTCGGCTTGCGCACGCCGGGCATGGAGTTCGCATCCGAAATGGTGGTGAAGGCCGCGCTCGCGGCATGGCCCATCGCCGAGGTGCCGACCATCCTGAGTCCCGACGGCCGCGGGCGGCCCTCGCATCTGCGCAGCTGGCGCGACGGCTGGCGGCACCTGAGGTTGCTGCTCCTGTTCAGCCCCAGGTGGCTGTTTCTCTATCCCGGGCTCGCCTTTCTCCTGGCGGGGATCTTTCTCACCGCGGCGCTTTATTTCGCGCCGCTGCGTATCGCGGGCGCCGGACTGGACGTGCATACGATGCTCTATGCGTCGGCTGCCGCGCTGCTCGGCTTGCAACTGTGCGTATTCGCCCTTTTTGCGCGACTGTCGGCGCAGAACGCGGGCCTGCTACCTCGCAATGCGGCCTTGGAGCGGCTGCTCGAGGCAATCACTCTCGAGCGCGGCCTCGCGCTCGGGCTCGGTGCCGCCCTTGCCGGATTCCTGTGGAGCGCGGCGGCTTTCTGGCAGTGGCGCGAGGTCGGTTTCGGCGCGCTCGATCCGCGGGTGGTGATGCGCGACACGATCCCGGCGGCCGCGCTGATGGTCGGCGGCATGGAGGTTTCGCTCGCATCGTTTCTGCTGAGCGTGCTGAGGCTGAGCGAGGACCGTTAGACCGGCCGAAACGCGCCGCCATGCCTCAACTCACCGTCGTCGTGCCCGCGTACCGCGAGCGCGAGAACATTCCCGCGCTGCTCGCCGCACTCGAACGCGCGCTCGAAGGCCGCGATTGGGAAACCATCATCGTCGTCGACGACGCGCTCGACGGCACCGACGAGATCGTCCGGGAGCGCGCACAGCGCGACCCTCGCGTGCGCTGTATCCACCGCGTCGGCCGGCGCGGGCTCGCTTCGGCGTGCGTGGAAGGGATGCTCGCCAGTTCCGCGCCCTACCTCGCGGTGATCGACGCGGACCTCCAGCACGACGAGCGCCTGATCCCGCAGATGCTGGACGTGATCATGCAAGGCGATACCGACATCGTCGTCGCGAGCCGTTACATGGAAGGGGGCGGCACCGGCGAGCTTGCACCCGCGCGGGTGCGCATCAGCCGCGTTGCGAGTGTGCTCGGCCAGGCGCTCGCGGGCCGACTCAGCGACCCGATGAGCGGATTCTTCGTCGTCCGCAGGGCCTACCTGGAGAGAGTTGTGCGTCATCTCTATGGCCGCGGATTCAAGATCCTGCTGGATCTCATCGCCGCCGCGCGCGGCAGCGTCCGCATCCGCGAGATTCCTTACCGCATGAGAAGTCGCCTGCATGGCGAGAGCAAGCTCTCGGCGCGCGTGATCGCCGAGTTCTTCATGCTGATCTTCTATCACCTGTTCGGCAGGCTGATCCCGGCGCGGTTCTTCGTCTTCAGCGCAGTGGGGCTCATCGGCGTGGGAGTGCATTTGGCAGTGCTGTGGTCTGCATTCGCCGCGACCGGAGGGAATTTCGTCCTGAGCCAGTCGCTGGCGACCTGGGTCGCGATGACGGGGAACTTCTTCCTCAACAACGTCTTCACCTACGGCGATCAGCGCCTGCGCGGGCGCGCGATGTGGCGAGGTCTGTCCAGCTTCTATCTCGCGTGCGGCTTGGGCGCGATCATCAATCTTGCGGTTGCCGACTGGCTCTACCTGATGTCGGTAAGCTACTGGGTGGCGGGGCTCGCGGGTGCAGTGATCGCGGCCTTCTGGAATTTCTTCACCACGGCATCCGTCACCTGGGGCGAGGCGAGCGACGTCAAGCGCTAAGGCGGCGTTGCCAGGCAAGCACTGCGGCAACTGCCAGAGCAGCAAAGATGAGCAGCAGCGCCGCGAGCGTCACGACATCGGCGAGGGTTTGCGATACCGGCCGCTGGAACGCATACGGCTGATAGCGCAGGAAATGCGTCGCCTCTTCACGCTGCTCGCGGCGGAAATGATCGCCGGGCGCGCAGGCGTTCGCCGCCGGGAAAACGTAGCAGGCCGGGTTCTTCAGGTTGAGCGTCCCGTCCGGAAGTTCGGCCAGCGCCGGACCGGGGCGCAGCTCGCCATAACGCAAGCGCTCCAGCCCATAGCCGAACATCGGCTGGTAGCAAACCAGCTGTGAATAGCCGCGCGCCATGTCGTCGTTGCGGTCGAGCGGTACCGCAAGGTGACTGGCCTTGTCCACACGCACCGAGAGATGCGTCACCGCCGGCACAGGCGCGCCGGTATTGACAGCTTGCCAGGCCCGCTGCATCACGCCCGGGTCGTAGGTTTGTGCGGTGTAGTAGGAGCGATCCGCCGTCCAGTTCCACGCCAGCGTCGCCGCGGCGATCGCTATCGCTGCGCGCGCGCGCCATGGTGCTGCAGGGAATACGGCGTCGAATGCCAAGCCTGCCCACAGTGCCACCAGCGGCACGTACAGCACGTACCAGCGCACCAGGGTGCTGCTCGAGCCGAGCAGCGGCTGGCTCTTGAGGAACGCGTGCCAGGCGGGCTGGTGCCAGTTCAGCGCCAGCGGTAGCGCCAGTGCCACGACGATTGCGACCGTGGCCAGCCAAGCCGATGCGGCCCACCGGATGCCTTTCGCGGCACGCACTGCGCCCGCCAGCAGCAGCAGCGCGGCGGCCGGCCCGAGTCCGTACTCCCATTCGTGGCGATCGAGGGGCAGGTTCACGCTGAGCAGCGGCCGGGCAAGCTCGTCCGGCGGTCGCCAGAACAACGACAGCAGCACGACGCGCACCTCGGCCAGCAGGCTGGGGAAACCCGGCAGTGCGTATTCGTCGCGCGGGAACTGTTGCAGGAGCGCGAGCGCCGCGCCGAGCCGCTGGGCCCCGAGCGCGAGCGACAGCAGCACCGCGCTCGCGAACACCAGCCACGGGCCGCGACGGTGGCCCTGGAGCTGGCCATGCAGCAGCAGGATCACGGCGACCGCAATTGCCACCGGCGGGATCGCATGCACCATGCCCGCATGGAACATGTAGGCGAACATCAGCGCTGCGGCGCAGATGGAGAGCATCGTCTGCCAGACGTGCGCCCTCACAGCGAGCAACGCCCAGGCCAGCCAGGGCGTCAGTGTGATGGGGTGGAACGTGAGATGCCCCACCAGCATGCGGTAGGTGAAAAATCCGCTGTAGAGGAAAAGCACCGCTGCAGTGGCTGCCGCCCACGGCGTGGCAGCAAAGGGCCCGCGCAGCAGCATGAAGCAGCCGACTGCTCCGAACACCGCGAAGAGGACGAAGGTGAGGTGGATGGCGCCGACCGGGCCGACCGCGAACGTCGCCCACTGCGGCAGCGAGTAATACGCGACGTTCAGGTCGGCGAGGAATGGCACGCCCGCGCATTGCGCCGGGCTGAACCAGGGCGCCGCAAGCAGGCCGTTCTGCTGGAACCAAAAATAACCCGCAAGCAAGTTAGGCAGATGCAGCGCGTAGTCGTGGCCCCAGTGAGCGCCGCTGGAAGGCAGGTACGGCACGAAGATCCACAGGTATGCGCCCAGCGCGGCGAGCATCAGCAGCCCGGCGCGCGAAGCTTCGCCAGCAAGCAGCCGGTCGATCAATCGCGGCCTTGGGTGGCGCGGCGCTCGAGGGCCGCGGCGACGCGCGCAATCGCACCGGTCCAGTCGCCGTCACGCTGCTGGCGGAACAGGCGCATCGTCGGATACCAGGGATTGTCCTCGCGCCCCAGGTGGTAGCGCCAGTCGGGCGCGTGCGCGGTCAGCACCCAGACCGGCAAACCCATCGCCCCCGCCAGGTGCGCGACCGAGGTGTCGATGGTAACCACCAGGTCGAGCAGACTCGCAAGGGCCGCAGTGTCCGAGAAGTCTGCGATGCGCGCGCTCGGATCGACCAGCTTCATGCCCGGAGGCGGTGCGGCCGCCTCGGCTGCGGCCGGGCCTTTCTGCAGGCTATAGAACGTGACGCCGGTGACTGCGGCGAGCGGCGCCAGCATGGCGAGCGAGATCGTGCGCTTGCGATCGTCCCACTGCTGCGGCCGACCCGCCCACACGAGTCCGACCCTCAGCCACGATTCGTCCGGCAGCAAGGCATCCCGCCACGACGCAACGCGGCTGGCATCGGCATGTACGTAAGGACCCGTCCACGGCACGCTGTCAAGCGTTGTGCCGAAGATGCCGGGCAGGCTCAATAGCGGCGCATGGGCAGCGAAGGCGGGCAGCGTCTCGCCTTGGGCAATCACGCGTTGCACGCCCGCCATGCGCTGCATCAGCGCCTTCAACTCCGGCTGGCACTCCAGCATCACTTGCGCGCAGCGCTGTGCCACCAGCGACGCGTAGCGCACGAATTGCAGCGTGTCGCCCAGGCCCTGCTCCGCATGCAGCAATATCGTGCCACCCGGAAGCGCGCCGCCGTCCCAGATGGGCTGCGCGAACCTGCGCGCCGGTGCATTGAACGCGGGGATGCGCCAGCGCCACTCGTACTCTTTCCATCCTTGCGCATAGTCTCCCAGCAGCAACTGGACGAACGCGCGGCTGAAATGCGCCTCTGCCAGACCCGGATTCAGCGCCAGCGCGCGTGCGTACGCCGCCAGCGCCTCGTCGTGCCGCCCGAGCTCGCGCAAGGTGTTCCCCAGGTCGTTGAACGCATGCGCGTCGTTCGGGTTGGCCTGCGTGTGGCGGCGGTAGTCCTCGGCGGCTCGCGCCAGCGCGCCGGCATCGCGCACGATCGAGGCGTAGTTCTGGTTTGCCTGGGGCAGGCCGGGGTCCAGCTCCAGCGCCCGGCGATAGGCGACCAGCGCCGCCTCGAGCTTGCCCTGCATGTGCAGCACGCCGCCCAGATTGTTGTGCGCTCGCGCGTGTCCCGGCAGCAATTGCACAGCTCGCCGGTAGCTCGCTTCGGCCTCGGGCAGGCGCCCTGCACCCTGCCACAGCCTGCCGGCGACGTAGTGCGGCGAAGCGGAATCCGGGTCCGCGGCTGCGGCACGCTGCGCCCAGCGCAGGCCTTCCTCCGTTTGTCCGGCATCTGCCGCAATCGATGCCATCACGCACATCGCCCGCGCCTCGCCCGGCGTGTGTTCCAGCAACGCCGCGCACAAGCGCCGCGCCTCATCGAGGGCGCAGCGCTCGTAGGCGGCCTCGGCCTGCTGCAGGAGTATTTCCGTCTTCGGCGCCGCACCGAGCTTCGATCGGATCCAGGTCAACATCGCTGCCGAATGATGCCGAAAAACAGCATCATCAGGAAGGCACGATAATGTTAAAGACCTTGTATCCCTTCACGCTGAGGCGCAATGCTCGGTTGGTTACGCTCACGGATTTCTCTGGCGTTGCAGCAGGCGCCCAAGCCCGACGCATCCCCATGAACCGTTCGGTGGGTGCGCGCACCCGTCACTCGAGGTGATCATTACCGAAGCGCGACGGGTGTGGGTCGTATTTGGCGCGGCCGCTGCGCTCGCGGTTCTCTGGACACTCCATGGAGGGAAGGATCTCAGCTGGGATCTGCTGCACTACCACTACTACGCGGCGCACGCTTTTCAGCAGGGGCGGCTGGAGCGCGATTTCTTCGCGGCGAGCGCGCAGGGCTATCTGAACGGCGTCGGCTACCTGCCTTTCTACTGGATGGTTTCTTCCGGATGGCACAGCGCCCTGGTTGCCACTGTGCTCGCTGCGGCTCACGCAGGCAACATCGCGCTGCTGTATGCCATCTCGCACCGGCTCTTTGCGCATCACCGAGTGCGCCAACGCGCGCTGCTTTCGTTGCTTGCGGCGGCTCTCGGTGCGGCAAGCGCCGTATTCTGGGCGACCGTCGGAACGTCCTATCTGGACCCATTGACTGCCGTTCCGATGCTCGGCGGAGTTCAGCTCCTGATTGCGGAAGGGAGCGATCGGGTAGCGCGCCGGGCTGCATGGGCGGGCGTGCTTTTCGGCGCCGCGACAGCGCTCAAATATTCGAACGGAATGTTCGCGCTGGCGGCGGTGGTGCTTGTGGTCTCGCAGCCTGCCGCGCGAGTCCCCCTGCGGGTGCGCGCGCTTGCCGCGTATTGCGCCGGCGGAGCCGCCGGGTTGGCGATATTCGGCGGCCAGACGTTCGTGCACCTGTACCGCGAATATGGCAACCCGGTGTTTCCGCTGTTCAACGCTTGGTTCCGCTCGCCGGACTTTCCGCTGCTCAGCATCCCGGCCGAACGTTTCGCGCCCAAGACCGTGGAAGAGGCGCTGACATTTCCACTGCGGATCGCCTCGCCCGAAAGCATGATCTATGCGGAGATCAGCGCGCCAGACCTGCGGTTTGCGGCGCTCGTCGCGCTGGCCGTTGCCGTGGCGGCTGTCGCACTCGTGCGCCGCGGCGGCCATGCCGCGGCCGCGTCCCCGGCTGCGCTGGCGAGCGTGGATCTGCGGGTGCTCGGATTTTTCGCTCTTTCCTATGCGGCATGGGTCGCCAGTTCGGCGAACGGCCGCTACGGGATGTTCGTATTGCTCCTCGTCGGACCGCTCGCGGCTCGCCTTGCCGATCGTCTGCTGCCTCAGGCGGCGGCGCGCGCAGCATTGCTTATCCTGCTGGTCGCGCAAGCGACTGCCTGTGTGCTGATTTCCCCGCCCAGGTGGTTCATGATCGACATGTGGTCGGATCGCTGGCTCCCGTATCAGGTACCCGAGCGCGCACGGCGCGAGCCGGCGCTCTATCTTTCTGTCGAGACGCAGACCATGAGCGCCATCGTGCCGTTCCTGCACCCCGACTCCTCGTTCATCAATTTGCGCGGTCAGCACAGCATCGAACCCGGAGCAGCGCGCCTGCAAGCGTTGCTCGCACGTCACGAGGGCCGCGTGCGCACGATTGGGCGCACGCTGCGGCTGCAGCGCGACGGCCGGCCGCGGCCAGGCGTTGTCGAGCTGTACGACCAGACGCTGCTGCGCTATGGCTTTCGCGTCGACGCGCAGGACTGCTTCAGGATTGCGTGGCAGCCCCAGCGCTATGACCGACTCTCGCAGTTCGCCAACGTGCTCGTGACCGAGGAAGCCGGTGTGCGCGAATCGAACGTCGCGCTCGTGTCGTGCGCATTGCGCCCCGGAAGCCTGAGCCCGGCCGAGCTCGAGGAAGAGCGTCGCGTCACTGCCATGTTCGAGCGCATGGAGCGCTCCTGCCCGGGGATCCTGCGCGGTCAGACCACAGTCACCGAGAGGACCGGCACGGAATGGGCGCGAAGCTACGCAGGCCTGGAAGCACGAATCGAGACGAAGCAGGGCGCACTCGTATACGTGCCATTCTTCAAGTTCCGCAACCACTTTCTGGGCACGATCGTCGAATGGGAGGCGGGCGTCCCGCCGACGATGGAGAAGCCCTGCCGCGAGGGGCTGCCGCGTTGAGGGTCGGGGGCTTGCGACGATGAGCGAAAACCGCAGGGCCGCGCCGCGGATCTGGCAGCCGGACTGGTACGTGCTGCGGGAGCTGGCGCGTGCCATCCGTGAAACCATGTCGCGTCTGGAACTGAAAGGCGCGCGCGTGCTGGACTATGGTTGCGGGGAGCGCCCGTACGAAGCGTGGTTCACGGCAGCCGGCGCG
>Ga0070704_100001228_pt1 | contig 13503 bp, 12 predicted proteins | sample KBSK5252metaG_FD_65467 | JGI IMG/M metagenome (GOLD analysis project Ga0070704, IMG submission 65467) | Corn, switchgrass and miscanthus rhizosphere microbial communities from Kellogg Biological Station, Michigan, USA - KBS K5-25-2 metaG | ecosystem: Host-associated > Plants > Roots >...
CACCACATTCAGGATGCCGTCGCTGCCGGCGACGGTGAATGAACCCGTCGTTGTCTCGCTGGTATCACCCACCAAGGTCAGGCCGTGCTCGAATACCGTCGCGTCCGGGCCTATGATCTGCGCCGTCACCACGCTGGCGGCGTCGTCCGCTCCGTGGACCGTAATCGTGAGCTTTGCCGGGCTCGTGTCCCCGTCGGCGTCCTTCATCGTGTACCAGACGTCGTAGGACAGCGTGCTGCCCGAGGTCAGTGCCTGAGTCACGGCCCGGCTGTTATCGAGCGAGTAGCTCCAGGAGCCGTCGGCGTTCTGCGTCAGCGTGCCGAAGGTGTTCAGTGCCGCGAGCGCCTCGCTGTTGTCGTGCCCCGTCGCCGTCCACGTGTCGAACGCCTTGGGCGTATCGGCATTGGCCGTATCGTTGGTCAGCACATTGCCGCTCAGTGTGACGCCCGTATCTTCCGTGACCGTGCCGCCACTATCGTCCGCAGCAAGCGGCACATCGTCGATCGCGCGCACAACGAGATCGTCCCCCGCGCTCGTGCCACCGATGCCGTTCACTGTGACGTGGAGGCTGTCGTCGAAATTGGCAAGCGTGACCGCATCCGTGCCGCTCGGCACCTTGCTGTCGTTGTCGATCGTGGCCGACAGCGTGTAGCTATAGCTTACCGTGCCGCCGAAGCTGTTGCCGGTGTAGCCGGTGAGCGTGAGCACACCTTCTCCGGCGTTCACCGTCTGCGTGCCGTTGAACGCCTGCATCTGGGCGAGCGTGAAGGTGGTTCCGCCAATCGATACATCCAGGATGCCGTCGGTTGCGGAGACCGCGAACGAGCCCGTCGTCGTCTCGCCGGTGTCGCCCCCCGAGGTCAGGCCATGCTCGAACACGGTGGCGTCGGGGCCTTGCGTGTTTACCGTAACAACGCCGGCGCTGTCGTCGGCGCCGTCGATCTTGATATTGAGCGTCGCCGGGCTCGTGTCGCCGTCGGCGTCTTTCATGCTGTAGGCCAGGTCGAACGACAGGTGGTTTCCAGAAGTCAGCGCCTGGGTGGCCGCGCGGCTGTTATCCAGCACATAGCTCCAGCTGCCGTCGTTATTCAGCGTGAGCGTGCCGTAGGCATTGAGACCCGCGACCGCACTTGCATTGCTGCCCCACGTGTCGAACGCCTTTGGAACATCGGCATTGGCCGTGTCATTGGCAAGCACATTTCCGGAGACGATGCTCGCGCCGTCTTCAGTTACCGAGCCGCCACTGTCATTCGCCGCCTGCGGCACGTCGTCGACGACTGTGATCCGCAGAGTTGCGCTTGCAGTAGTCCCGCCGATCCCGTCCACGGATACGGCGACGGTGTCCAGCAGCGTTGTGTCGTGCGCGGGCTGGTCGTGCGTGAGCGGGGCGTTCAGCGTGTAGCTGTAGGCGATGGTCGCAGTCTTGTCGTCTGCGCTCGCATAGCCCGTGATCGTGAGCGTGCCTTCGCCGGTGTTGATGCCGGCCGAGGGGCTACCGACCGAAAATATCTTGAGCTCGGCGAGCGTGAACGTGCTTCCACCGAGGGTGACCTGCTTGATGCCGTCGGTCGCGGTGACCTGGAACGTGTCGCTGTCGGTCTCGCTCGTATCGACAACCGCGGTGAGCCCGTGCTCGAACACGGTGCTGTCGGCGCCGCCTCCCTGGGCGGCTGTGACGACGACGGCATTGTCGTCCGCGCCGTCGACCTTGATCGTCAGGATCGCCGAACTCGTGTCTCCGTCGGCGTCCTTCATCGTGTAGGCGAGGTCGAAGGAGAGGTGCGTTCCCGACGTGAGCGCCTGCGTGGCACCGCGGCTGTTATCGAGGACGTAACTCCAGTTGCCGTCGTTGCCTAGCGTAAGCGCGCCGTACTTGACAAGCTCGGTGATGGGGGCGGAGTTCGCGGTTGCGTTCCAGGAATCGAACGCCTTCGGCGCGTCGCCGCCGCTCAGGTCGTTCGCGAGCACATTCCCGCTCGCGGCGCTTGCGCCATCTTCGACGACCGTCGCCGGCCCGTCATTCACTGCCAGCGGAACGTCGTCCGCCAGCACGATGTCGGCGAAGATGTCGGTCGTGACTTCGGTCGTACCGTCGGTGACGACGACCTTGAATTGGTCGGTTTCCTGGACGCCGGGGACGTCCGTGACCGACCCGTAGAGATCGTAGGTCCAGGTCCAGGTCTGTCCGCCGTCGGTCGAGCCGATCGTCAGGATGCCGTGGCCGGTGTCGATCGTGGTGCTCGTCGTGCCCGGCGGCAGGCCGATCACGAAGAATTCGCCGGACTCGGTCGGCCGGTATTGCACGACAGCAAGCGTGATCGCATCGCCGTCGAGGTCTTCGATCGTGAACGCTCCGCCGGTGTGCAGCAGATTGGGATCGGCAGGGCGAGTATCGGTTGCGAGGCCGGCTTCGTAGACCGTTCCAGTGACCGCGATCGGCTCGAGTACCGGCGGATCGTTCACTGGCGCAACTTCGATCGAAACCGTTGCGGTCGATGGCGCGTTGATCAGCGCCCCGTGCTCACCTTCGCGGATCGTGTAATCGAACGAGTCCGACCCGTTGAAGTTCGGGCTCGGTGGCGTGTAGACAAAATTGCCGTCGGCGCCGATCGTCACGCTGCCGCCGGCGGCGGTCGTGAACGTGCCCACCGTGATGACGACCAGCTGTTCCGGGCCCTGTGCCGTGTCGTTCGGCAGCACGTTGCCGCTCAGCGTCTGGCCTTCGTCGATCGCGAACGTGTCGTTCACCGCGATCGGCGGGAAGTCGTCGTCGATGATCGTGATCGTTGCGGTGTTCGCGGTCGGGTTGATCGTTGCATTGATGGCGCTGGTGAGCTGGATCGTCACCTGCTCGTTGAACTCGACGAAATGGTCCTGCACGACCGAAATGTCGATGACGACCGACGAAGCTCCGGCGGGGATGATCGCGGTGCCGCCGGGCGCACCGGCGAGATCGGCCCCGTTTCCGTCCGCACCCGGCGGCACGATCAGGTAGTTCACGCCAACCGCGACGGACACGGTCTTGTCGAGCTGAATCGTGAAATGGATGAGGTGCGGCGAGTCGCCGTTGGTGCCTTCGGGCACTCCCGGCCCGTCGGGTCCGACGAGTGAAGCAATCGGCGGCGTTACACCCCTCGGGAGCAGCTCGAACAGGAACGTCGGAAAGCCGATGCCGGCACCGAACGTGGCGAACCCTGACGTAATGGTCGAGCTGCTGTTTGCCTGCTCGAGAACGATGACGACGTGGCTGCCGCCCGCGCCTTCGTCGGTGCCCCCCGCCGCGGGCGCACCGGCGGCGGTCGGATCCGCGACCTGGCTCGGATCGGCGCCCGCGAGGATCGCTTCCTGGAGCGCGGAAAGCCCGGTAGGTTTGCCAACCGCAAGCAGCGCAGGGTTGAGCGTGAGCTCGGCGCCGGGTGCGCATTCGAGCGTGCCACCCCCGCTGAGCGCAATGTTGACCGGGCCGGCGCCCGAGATGATGGTCTCGTTCGCGAAGACCTTGTCGCCCACGCCCAGGGTTCGAACCGAACCATCGGGCGCGGTCACCCTGACATCGGCGCCCGAGCCAACGACGGTGCCGATCAGCCGGCCGCCGCCTGTACCTTCGGTCTGGAATCCGGCGGTCGGGCCGGCGCCCGGCGCCCCCTGTCCGGTGACCGCGGCGGTTCCGCCCCCGCCTTCTTCGGCGCCGCCCGCGCCTGGTGCGGCGTCGACGCCGACCTGGTACTCCGAGCCGCCGGCGATCTGGACGATCTGACCGTTGCCGAGCTGGACCTTCACGGCCGCGTTCGTGGTCGTCAGGATCATCTCGTTGTTGAAGATTTTTCCGCCCACGACCACCGAGCGCGCGGAGCCGTCGACCCCGATGATCTTGGCAGAGCCGCTAACGGATTGAATCGTCCCGAACGGCTGGCCTTGCGTGGTTGCCATGTCTTTCCCCTCGATGAAGCGTCCCCTTAGGCCGCGGGGGCAAAGCGTCCTGCGCGAACTGCCAAAATTGTCCTCTTTCTGGGCAGGAAGGGCAGGGCTGGAAGTGCCGGTACTTTGGTACGGGTACGGGCCGCAACCACTCTGGTACCATGGGCCGCTCTCTCTGCAGAAGGCCCGGGTCCGCCCCAACCATGAATTTTAGTCGATCGCTGATTGCTGGAGTGGCTTTGGTCATTTCCGCTGCCGGGGCGCCGCTTGCGCATGCCGACAAGGGGACGGTGACCCATCTCTCCGGCGTTCTCTCGGCGAAGAAGCCGGACGGCACCATCCGCGTGCTCGCCGAGCGCTCGGAGGTCGCCTCGGGCGAGGTCGTTACGAGCGAGCGCAACACCTACGCCAACATTCGCTTCGCGGACGGCGGGCAGATGACGCTCAAGCCCGCGAGTTCGGTACGGATCGAAAAATTCGCGTACCAGCAGGACAAGCCCCAGGAAGATTCGTTTGTCATCAGCCTGCTGACCGGCGGGCTGCGTCTGGTGACCGGCGTCGTCGGCGCGCGCAGCCGTGCCAAGTTCCAGGTCGGGACGCAAACCGCGACCATCGGCATCCGCGGCACGACGTTCAATATCGACGATTGCGTCGGCGGCGGGGAAGGATGCGAGGGCCGTGACGCGGGTATCTACGTCGGTGTGAGCAACGGCGCCGTCGAGCTCTCCAACGCGGAGGGCCGCTTGGTGCTGCAGGCCGGGCAGTTCAGCCGCGTCGCCAGAGGACTTGCGCCGCGCCCGGTCGCCAACCCCGGGTTTCTGTTCACGCCGCCGCCGTCTTTCTTGCGCAGCGCTTCGAGCGGGCCGAGACCTTCGGAGTGCGTAGTGCGCCGCTAGGCGCGGTTCAAACCCTCAGCGGCCCGGGCTTGCCCTCGGCGACCGCGAACGTGGCGAGCGTGCTGCACTTCGCTTCGCGGGTCTTCACCGTCTCCATCGCGCGCAGGTCTGCGCGCCACTGAGCGGGCGTCAACTCTACGCGCACATAGCCGCGGTGTTTCCCGTCGGCGAACTTCACGTGCGGATTCTGGGAGAGCAGCTCCCCCACGCGGTCCCCGGTCCCGACCCCGGTCAAATGCGACGTCAGCGAGCTTCCCGAGAATTCGCTCGCGACCAGCTTTGACTGCGGAGGGTCGAAGTGGCGTCGCAAATCGGCGACGCTGAATGCATGTGCGCCGCCGCCGATCACCACCGGATTGGCGATTCTCTTGTCCTGCAGGAACGCGAGCAGTCGCTTGCGCGCCGCGGGATAGCCGTCCCAGCCGTCGGTCCAGGCCTTGCGGCCTTTGCCGGACTTGCGGTCGAACTGCGTCATCAAGAGCGGCTGTGCGAGCACGTTCCAGCGCGCCGGCGACATCTCGAGCGCTTCTTCGAGCCAGCGCGTCTGCTGCTGGCCAAGCAGCGTGCGCGCCGGATCTTCCAGCTCCTTGCACGCGGAGACGTCGACGACGTTACCCCCGGCGCGCTTGCCTTCCGGCGGACAGGCCTGCGGGGCGCGGTACTGCCGCCCGTCGAGCACGAAAAACCGGGCCAGCGAGCCCCAGCCCATTTGCACGTACAGGCGCATGGCCGCGCCGTTCGGCCGCATGCGATCACGCAGCGGCAGATGCTCGTAGTAGGCCCTGTAGGCGGCGGCGCGACGCGCGAGGAATAGCTCCGGGGAAATGTTGCTGTCCGGCAGGTCACCGGCATAGCCCGGCTGCACCTCGTGGTCGTTCCACGTCAGGATCCACGGCACTGCGGCATGCGCGGCGCGCAGGTCGGCATCTTCCTTGTACAGCGCGTGACGTACACGGTAATCGTTGAGCGATACGGGCTCCGCGCCGGTGTGCTTGCGCACGACGTCGGTCGTTGCAGAAGAGCTGTCGATGTAGTCGCCGAGGAAAACGATCAGGTCTGGATCGTCCGCCACCATGTGCCGGTAGGCGTTGAAGTAGCCCTGCTCGTAGTGCTGGCCGCTGGCATAGGCAAGGCGCAGCCGCGCGGGCACGTCCTTGTGCGCGGGCGCGGTGCGGGTTCGCCCCACCGGGCTGACCTCGTTCCCGGCGATGAACCGATACCAGTACGGCCGGTTCGGCTCCAGCCCCTTCACTTCGATGCGCGCCGAATGGGCCCACGCCGGCACCAGGTATTCGAGTCCCTGGGCGACGACGGCCGCGAACTTTTCGTCGCTCGCGACTTCCCAGTTGAGCCGGATGCGAACCGGATCGATGCCGCCGTCGCCGCGCGTCGGATCGATGATGAGCCGCGTCCAGATCACGACCCCGTCCTGGGTCGGGTAGCCCGAGGCGACACCGAGGGCAAACGGGGCAGCGTCGAAGCGCGGCCTCTCCTGCGTATGCGCGGGTGCTGCGTTGCTCGCCAAGCCTAACGCGGCACAGGCCCTGAGGAACTCGCGGCGATCGATCATGCGGAAAGCATAGCGCAAATCGGCGGCCGCGAGCCGCTCGCGCGGTAGACTTCGGCCTTTCTGCAGTGGGGAGTTCCCGGATGATCCACTTCGTAGTGCATGAAGAAGGCGACGGCGTGGGCGTCGTCGTGGTCGAGGGCGTCAAGGCCGGCCAGGAACTGACCGGCTGGATCATGGAAGACGACAAGGACCTGCGAATCGTGGCGAAGAGCGACATCCCGATCGGCCACAAGCTCGCGCTCAAGGACTACAAGCCAGGCGAGACGGTGATCAAGTATGGCGTCGACATCGGCAAGGTCGTCGCGCCGATCGCCAAGGGCGAGCACGCGCACGTGCAGAACATCAAAACCAAGCGGTGGTGACCATGGACCTTTCGAAGGCGAGCTTTCACGGCTACCTGCGCGAGAACGGACGCGTGGGCGTACGCAACCACGTGATCGTCCTGCCGGTGGACGACCTGTCGAACGCTGCGGCGCAAGCTGTGGAGAACAATATCAAGGGGGTGATGGCGATCCCGCATCCTTATGGGCGGCTGCAGTTCGGTGCCGACCTGGAACTGCATTTCCGCACGCTGATCGGCGCCGGTTCGAATCCGAACGTCGCGGCCGTGGTCGTGATCGGCATCGAAGACCAGTGGACCCAGCGCGTAGTGGAAGGGATCAAGAAAACCGGCAAGCCGGTCGCCGGTTTCGGCATCGAGCTGCACGGCGATCACGACACGATCCACCGCGCCTCCAAAGCCGCACGCGAGTTCCTGCAATGGGCGAGCGAGCTGCAGCGCGAGGAGCGACCCATCAAGGATCTCTGGGTGTCCACCAAGTGCGGCGAATCGGACACCACTTCCGGGTGCGGTGCGAATCCGACGGTCGGCAACGCCTTCGACAAGCTCTATCCGCACGGTGTGACGCTGGTGTTCGGCGAGACGACCGAGCTCACCGGCGGCGAGCACCTGGTCGCGGAGCGTTGCAGGAACGATGAGGTACGAAAGAAATTCCAGTTCGTGTTCGATCGCTATCAGGAAGTCGTCAACCGGCACAGGACAACCGATCTGATGGACTCTCAGCCGACCAAGGGCAACATTGCCGGCGGCCTGACGACGATCGAGGAAAAGGCGCTCGGCAACATCCAGAAGATCGGCCGCAAGTGCGTGGTCGACGGCGTGCTCGACAAGGCCGAGACGCCGACCGGCCCTGGCCTGTGGTTCATGGACTCGTCGTCGGCGGCCGCCGAAATGGTGACCTTGTGCGCCGCGGCGGGCTATGCCGTGCATTTCTTCCCGACCGGGCAGGGCAACGTGATCGGCAACCCGATCCTTCCCGTCATCAAGCTGTGCGCCAATCCGCGCACGGTACGGACGATGTCCGAGCACATCGACGTCGACGTATCCGGACTGCTGCGCAAGGAGCTGTCGCCAGATCAGGCCGGCGACAAGCTGCTCGAGTGCATGTTCCGCACCGCGAACGGCAGGCTGACCGCCGCGGAAGCGCTCGGCCATCGCGAGTTCGTGCTGACGAGGCTCTACGAGAGCGCCTGAACAGAATCGACGACGTCTGATTCTCGGCGCGGGCGGCGCCTGGCTCGCGCTGGCCGCCTCACGTTCACAAGCGCAGAAACCCGCTACGCCCAGACTTGTCGCTGTGCTTTTTCCAGGAACGCAATCTGGGTTTCGGTCGCGCTTTGAAGCCTTCCGGTCCGTGTTGAAAAGTCTTGGTCACATCGAGGGCAGGGACATCCTGATCGAAGCGCGCTGGGCGGAAGACCGATCCGAAAAGCTGCCTGCGCTGGCGCAGGAATTGGTGAGGCTGACACCCGTCGTCATTCTGACGACCGGACCGGGCATTGCAGCCTGCAAGAAGGCAACCTCGGTCATTCCGATCGTATTTGCAACCGGAACTACGCCTGTGGAGCGAGGGTTCGTCGAGAGCTTGCGACGTCCCGGTGGCAATATCACCGGTGTTCTTCTGCCGGACCTGACAGAAAAAACGATGGAGGTCGTGCGCGAAGCGTTGCCACGAGCGCAGCGGCTTGCGATTCTGTTGCATGAAGTGGATCCTTTTTTCGGCCCGACGCTTGACGCAGTGGTTTCGGCTGCAAATCGGTTCAAGTTCGAACCGGTCATCGTCCGCGTGAAGCGGGTCGAGGAGCTGGCGTCCGCCTTTGATGAAATCGTCCGCAGCAAACCGGACGCGCTGTTCCTGACGGGGCAGGCGTTCACGCTCTCGCACCATCCGTATCTTGTCGAGCGTTCGCTCGCTGCCAGATTGCCGTTGTTCAGTCCGCGTGAGGAAGCGACTGAGGCCGGAGGCTTTCTGAGCTACGGGTCCTCGCGTATAGAGAACTTTCGGCGAGCGGCGACGCTCGTCGACAAGATCCTGCGCGGGGCGAGGCCCGGAGACCTTCCTGTAGAGCAGCCGGAGCGCTTTCAGCTTATCGTCAATCTCAGGACGGCAAAGGCGATCGGTGTGACCGTCCCCCAATCGACCCTGCTGCGTGCGAACAAGGTCATCGAGTGACAAGCGCGCGTTTGCCCGCACGGCGCACAATCCTGCTCGCGAGCGGCGCCTGGCTCGCGCTGGCCGCCGCGGGCCCGCTTGCCCAGCAGACGACGAACCCGCGGCGGGTCGCGGTCCTGCTGCCTGGCACGCAATTCGGATATCGGTCGCGCTTCGAGGCGTTCCGTGCCGTGTTGAAGGAGCGCGGTCACGTGGAAGGGCGCGACATTCTGATCGAGGCGCGTTGGGCGGATGACCGAACTGAGAGACTTCCAGCGCTCGCGGCCGAGCTGGTCGCACTCGGGCCCACGGTTATTCTCACCGCCTCCTCGGCGGGGGTCGCGGCCTGCAGGCGAGCGACTTCCACGATACCCATCGTCTTTGCGACCGCGGGCAAACCGGTGGAGCAGGGCTTCGTCGCCAGCCTGGGGCGGCCAGGCGGCAACGTTACCGGCGTAGCCATCCATATCATGGACCAGAAGATGGTCGAGATTGCCCGCGAAGCATTGCCTCGCGCCCAGCGACTCGCGATGCTGGTTCACGAGCCCGATCCGATGTCGAAACCGACTGTAGAGGCGTTCGTTCAGGCGGCCCGTTCCTTCAAATTCGAACCGGTCATCGTATCGGTGAAGCGTGTCGAAGAGCTTGCGTCGACTTTCGATGAAATCGTCCGCAGCAGGCCCGACGCGCTGTACCTGCCGAACCTCGTGTTCTCGTTTTCGCATCACCGCTACCTCGTCGAGCGCTCGCTCGAGGCCAAGCTGGCGTTGTTGAGCGGGCGCGAGGAAACGACGGATGCGGGCGGCTTGTTGAGCTATAGCTTCTCTCGCAATGAAAACTTCCGGCGCGCGGGGAGCCTCGTCGACAGGATCCTGCGGGGTGCAAAGCCCGCGGACCTCCCTGTGGAGCAGCCCGATCGATTCCAGCTGGCCGTCAATCTCAGAACTGCCAAGGCAATCGGTGTGACACTGTCGCAGACGATGCTGCTGCGCGCGAACAAGGTTATTGAATGACGCTTCAGGTCCGGATCTGGCGAGGAACGGAGGACGGGAGCTTCCAGGCGTTCGAAGTGCCGCGTTACGCGAGCCAGACCGTTCTCGATGTCGTCACGCACATCCAGCGCGCGCTCGATCCGACTCTTGCCTACCGCTACGCGTGTCGCGTCGGCATGTGCGGAACCTGCGCGATGACGGTGAACGGCGTAGCACGCTGGACCTGCCGCACGCATATCGACAAGGTCGCAAAGGACGGCGCGCTCGAGATCGCGCCGCTGCGAAACCTGCCGGTGATCCGCGATCTGGTGACCGACATGGGCGAATTCTTCGACAAGTGGGCGAAGGCGCGGGGCCGCTTCGAGGGGGCCGCGACGCGAAAGGACGATTTTGCGAAGGTCACGCCCGCGTCGCCGAGCCGCGTGGAAGTCGATGCGGCGATCGAATGCATCGGCTGCGGCGTCTGCTACGCGTCGTGCGACGTCGTGACGTGGAGCCCGAATTACCTGGGCCCCGCGGCGCTCAATCGCGCCTGGACGCTCGTGAACGATGCGCGCGACACGGCCAATGCCGAGCACCTGCGCGCCGTGGCGGGCGACGCAGGCTGCCATGCCTGCCACACGCATGTGAGTTGCACCGACCGCTGTCCGAAGCACATCGCGCCGACGGCGGGAATTGCAGGATTGAAGCGCGCAGTCGCGAAGGCGGCGTTGCGCGGCGAACTGTGACGTTCAGAAACGAGACGCTGCTCTGGATGCTGCAGCGCGCGAGCGCCGCCGTGCTCGTGCTCTGCGTGGTCGTGCACTTGGCGACCATGATCTACGCGATTCGGGGCGGACTCAGTGCGGCAGAGATCCTAGGGCGCACGCGCGGCAATCATGCCTGGCTCGCGTTCTACAGCGTGTTCGTGCTCGCATGCGCGGTGCACGTGCCGATTGGCCTGCGCGCGGTGCTCACCGAATGGCTTGCATGGCGCAGTGGCTCGCGAGACGTCGCGCTCGTTGTATTCGCGGCTTTGCTTGCAGCACTGGGCATGCGCGCCGTGATCGGAGTGTTCTTATGAGAGGACACACAGGCTCCTGGGCCGCGCTGGTGCACCGCCTGTCCGGGATCGCATTGGCGCTGTTCCTGCCGGTGCATTTCTGGGCGATCGGCCATACCCTCGAGAGCGCGGCGAGCTTCGATGCGCTTCTCGAGTGGACGAACCGGCCGTTGGTCAAGTTCGCGGAGTGGGGGATCGTGTTGCTTCTAGCGGCACATCTGGGCGGCGGATTGCGGATTCTCGCGCTCGAATTCCTTCCGTGGCGCGATTGGCACAAGAGTCTTGCGGCCGCAGCGGTGGGCGTCGCGCTCGCTGTCGGGCTCGCGTTCGCGCTCGCGCTGTAGAATTGCCACATGGCGACAGACCTCGTACTCAAGATGCTGCGGGAAATGCGCGCAGAGGCGAAGGAGTCGCGCAAGGAAACACGCGACAACTTCGGCAAGGTCGTTCATCGGCTCGCCGTTCTCGAAACCCAAATGAGCGACATTCGCACCAGGCTGGGCTCGTTGGAACGACACATGGCGGCGCTCCTCGCGGCGATGCCAACGACGAGCGAGCGTATCGATGAGCTCGAGGCGCGACTGGCTGCGCTCGAAGCGCGCTTGCCGGGTTAGGCTCCCGCCCGCCACGCCTATAGGAGGGAGAAGATGAGATTCCGCGATCTGTTCGCATTCGCCGGCGGGCTTGCGTTGGCCGCGACTGTGCACGCTCAATCCTGGCCGCAGAAGCCGGTGAAGTTCATCGTGCCGTTCCCGCCCGGCGGCGCGACCGACATCTCGGCGCGGCTGATCGGGCAGAAGCTCTCGGAGACCTGGGGCCAGAGCGTGGTGATCGAGAACCGCGGTGGCGCCGGTGGAGGCGTCGGCGCTGCCGAAGCCGCGCGCGCCGCGCCCGACGGCTACACGCTGTTCTTCCCGTCGGGCTCGGTCGTTACCGCCAATCAGCACATCTACGCGCAGATGAACTACAACCCGGAGAAGGATTTCGTGCCGATCACCAAGGTGGTGTCCGGCCCGCAGGTGCTCGCGGTCCCGGCGAACTCTCCCTATAAGACGGTGAAAGACCTGATCGATGCGGCCAGGGCGCAGCCGGGCAAGCTCACCTTTGGCCACGCCGGCATCGGCTCGCAGACGCACCTCGCGGCCGAGAACTTCGTCAACAGCGCGAAAATCGATGCGGTGGCCGTCCCTTACAAAGGCGAGGGACCGGCGCTCACCGGTCTGGTCGGCGGCGATACCACCTTCGCCGTCACCAACGTCGCGGCGACGATCGGCCACATCAGCTCGGGTCGCCTGCGCGCACTCGGCGTCACCAGCAAGACCGAGTTCCCCCAGCTGCCGGGCGTGCCGGCGATCGCCAAGACGCTGCCGGGGTTCGAGAACACCGGGTGGTTCGGCATCGTCGCCCCGACCGGTACGCCGCGGGAAATCATCCAGAAGGTGTACCAGGACACGAAGAAGGCGCTCGAATCGACGGAACTGAGAGCGCGCTTGTACGTGCAGGGCCTCGCCCCGGTGGGCGACACGCCCGATGAGATGGGCCGCGCGATGAAGGAAGAGACGCAGCTGTGGTCGCGCGTCGTGCGCGAACGCAAGATCTCGGTGAAGTGAAAGTCGAACCGCTCGGGGTCGAGGAAGCCGCGAAGGAGCTCTACATCCGCGCGCTGAAGCTGCTGCCGCCGGATATCAAGAGCGGGTTCGACGCGCTGGCGAAGCGCGAATCCGACGCCGGCGCGCAGCGGGTGCTCGGCACGATGATCACCAACATCCGCGTGGCCGAAAGCACCGACAACCTGCTGTGCCAGGATACCGGGATCCCGATCTACAACGTGTGGATCGGACGCAACGTCGAGGTCGATGGTTTCGCCCTCAAGGAGGCGATCCGCAAGGGCTGCGAGCGCGCCACGCGCGAATATCCGCTGCGATCGTCGGTCGTGCACCCGGTCACGCGCAAGAACGAGCAGACGGGCTGCGGCCGTAACGTCCCCGTGATCAACATCGATTTCAGCGCCGATCCGGAAACGCTCGAGATCGAGATGATCCCGAAAGGGTCCGGATCGGAAAACAATTCCTGGCTGCGCATGGCGATCCCCGCCGAAGGCGTCAATGCGATCAAGACGTTCGTCGTCGATTGCGTGCTCGAGGCGGGCGGCAAAACGTGCCCGCCGACGATCGTCGGCGTCGGCGTCGGCGGCAGTGCGGACCTCTGCGTGCACCTTGCGAAGGTGGCTGCATCGCGCCCGCTCGGCTCGGCCTGCGAGGATCCCGAGGGCGCCAAGCTCGAGCGCGATCTCCTGCAAGCGGTGAACTCGCTCGGCGTCGGCCCGCAGGGCCTCGGCGGAGATTCGACCGCGTTCGCAGTGCACGTCGAGACCGCGGCGACGCATATCACGATGAACCCGGTCGCCGTGAACATGCAATGCCATTCGGCGCGCCGCGCTCGGGCGACATTCACCCCGAAGGGGGTCGAATATGGCTACTAGGTACGCTCTCGCAGCGCTCGCATTCTGCGCCGCGTTGAGCGCGCAGGCCGCGGACGTCGCGGGAGTGAAGCTGGACGACCGGGTGAAGGTCGGTGCCGCCGAGCTGGTGTT
>Ga0070704_100001230_pt1 | contig 13496 bp, 14 predicted proteins | sample KBSK5252metaG_FD_65467 | JGI IMG/M metagenome (GOLD analysis project Ga0070704, IMG submission 65467) | Corn, switchgrass and miscanthus rhizosphere microbial communities from Kellogg Biological Station, Michigan, USA - KBS K5-25-2 metaG | ecosystem: Host-associated > Plants > Roots >...
TCGAGTTCACCTTCCTGGGCGTTCCGGTGATCTCGACGACGAAGAGCTGCACCGCCGTGGTCCGCCTGTTCCGCAGCGGCCGCATCGAGATGCAATACCGCTTCTGGAGCGCCTGGTGGGGGATTCTGGGAATCAGCCCGGGCGGCGACGGCACCGAGCCGAGCGCGGCGATCGACTTGACGCGGCAGCTGCCGTTCTCCGGCTCGGCCGGCCAGGCGCTGTACGAGCACTTCGAATTCGCGCAGAATCCCGTGAACGGCGGTGAGAATGCCCTGAGGCACGCCTTCGACGCGAACGGATCGCTTTTGATCTTCACGCCCAACGCGCAGGGGGGCTACGACTGGAGCTCTCCGAACTACGTCAACGTCGCGCCGAGCGAGGTCCAGAACCTCGAGTTCACAACCGGCACCGGCTTTGGCTGGGATGCCCTTCCCGGGGCGGCGTCCTACAGCGTCTATCGGGCCACGCTCGGGGCATTCGTGGATTCCAACGCCGACGGCGCGGCTGACAGTTATGGCGCCTGCCTCGACACCGGCCTGACGCTCAACTCCGACAACGACGGGACGCCGCCGCCGGCCGGTTCAGTCTTCACCTATCTGGTCACCGGCAGGAACACGGTCGGCGAGGGGACCCTCGGCCGTGGCTCGAGCGGTGCCGTGCGACCGAACACCTCGCCCTGCCCCTAGGATCTTCGCACTCCCGTCAGGCGTATTTCCGCAGGACTCCGGTCACGATTCCCTGGATCTGAACCGTCTCCGGGCGCACGACCAGGGGGGCCACATCGGGATTGGCCGGCTGGAGACGGATCCGCCCCTTGTCGCGGCGGAAGGTCTTGAGCGTCGCCTCGCGGCCGTCGATGAGGGCGACGACCACCTCGCCGTTCCGGGGGGAAGTGCGCTCCTCGATGACCACGTAGTCCCCGTCCCGGATCTGCTCGTCGATCATCGAGTCGCCGGCCACCCGAAGAACGTAGGTCCCGCCTCCCCGGACCAGGCTGGCCGGGAGCGCCACGGACCGCTCTTCGCGGATCGCCTCGATGGGCCGGCCGGCGGCGATCGTCCCCATGAGCGGGACTTCGATCGCGCTGCCGGTGGAGGCGCGCGGCTGGAGCTCGATCAGCTGGCGCCTTCCCTTGCGTCGGCGCCGCAGGAGGCCCCGTTCCTGCAGGAGCTGGAGGTGCTTGTGCACGGTGGAGACTGAGGCGAGCCCGGCGCGGCGGGCGATGGCGTCGAGCGTGGGGGCCTCGCCGGTCTCGGCGAGAAGCGCGCGCACCGCCTCCAGGATGTGCTTCTGCCTCCGGGTCGGGAGCATCGGTCCCCCTTCAGGACTCGGACGAGCCCCGGGACCCGATGAACCAGTCATCCTTGTCCTTGAACAGGACGTTGAACGACGTCAGGGTCCCGTAGACCCGCGTGACGTACTGCTGCAGCTCGATCTTGTCCTCTTCGCCGAGCTTCGGGTGGGCGTTGATCCTTTGCTCCAGGACGCGCAGGCGATCGCGCGCCATGGTGATCTTGTGGAAGAAGACCTCGATCGGGATCGCCTTCTCCTGCGCGTCCGACCGGCCCGGCTTGAGGACCAGGCTCCCCCCTTCGAAGCGCGACGCGAGCCGGACGTCGCTCAATCCGAGCAGCTCGTCCAGCGCTTCCTTGAGGGCCCATTTCACCGCCCCCTTGTCGAGTCCCGGCGAGTCATCGCTCATGGCTGCCTCCTCCCGCGCCTACTGCGGCGCCAGCCGGTCCACCGGCAGGAGATCCACGATCGCCAGGAGAGACTCCCCCTGGCAGACCGCCCGGGCGGCGCGGGCGGTCGCCTCGCTCGCCGGGTTGAACGCGATCGAGAACCCCGAGTGCTCGAACATCGAGATGTCCCCGTCGCTGTCCCCTACCGTGATGACCTCCCGGTAGTCTACCCCGAACTGACTGCAGAACAGATCGACCGCCTCTCCTTTCCGGCCGTGCTCCACGTTCACCTTGACCTCCCCGGTCAGGACGCCGTTCCGCGCCACCAGACGGTTGGCGATGGCGTAGGCCAGGTCGAGTTCACGGTTCAGCCGCTCGATGAGCAGTGTCAGGCCGGTGGAGATGACCCCGACCACGAGCCCCGCCTCCTTCAGGAGATCGACGCACTCGCGCACGCCGGGGCGATAGGGGATCCTGTCGGTGATCGCCCGCAGGTCGGCCTCGCGCATGCCCTTCCAGTGGGCGGCGTCACGCGCGCAGTACTCCTCGTAGCCGATCTCGCCGCGCTCGAAGGCCTGCTGGTGGCGGTGCGCCTCCGCGTCCCACAGCCCCAGCCGCTCGTGGATGTGCTGCCAGACGCTGCGCACCGGCGTGAGGGTGCCGTCGAGGTCGAACAGGACGGCGCGATAGGTGCGCTTCACATTTCCTGGTACGCGACCGCCTTGGCGGGCTCCTTGAAGGCGCCCGCCTTGTAGGCCTCGGAGAAGGCGGTGACGACCCGGCGATCGTAGGCGCGTTCGCACAGCTCGAACAGGCGGGCGATCGCCTTTTCGAACGGCATCGCCTTCTGGTAGGGCCGGTTCGTCGTCATGGCGTCGAAGGCGTCCGCCACCGCCACGATGCGGGCCGCCATCGGGATCTGCTCCCCCTTCATCCCCATCGGGTAGCCGGTGCCGTCCCAGCGCTCGTGATGGTGCCGGATGCCGGGGAGGATGTCCTTCATCGCCTTGATCTTCGACAGCATCTGGTACCCCTTGTTCGGATGCTGCTTCATGACGGTGTATTCCTCGTCGGTCAAGGCGGCGGGCTTGCGCAGGATCTTGTCCTCGATGCCGATCTTCCCGATGTCATGGAACAGCGACGAGATGTGGACCTCGTAGATCTCCTTCTTCGGGAGACCCAGCTGCTTCGCGAGGAGCACGGCGTAGCCGTTGACCCGCTCCGAGTGGCCGCGCGTGTACGGGTCCTTTTCGTCGATGGCCTCGGAGAGGGCCTTGACCGTGCCGAGGAACAGCTCGCTGTTCATGGTGACCAGGGCGCTCAGGCGCTGGATGTAGTTCTGGATCTGGTCGGCCATCGTGTTGAAGTTGCCGGCCAGGGCCCCGAGCTCGTTGCGGCTCCGGATGTCGACCCGGTGATCGAGCTGTCCCTTGGCGAAGGCCTCCGTGCCGGCGGCCAGCGCCTTGATCGGGCGCGTCACGGTCGCGGCCAGCAGGTAGGCCAGGATGAGCGCCAGCGCCACCGCCAGGCCGGCCCAGAAGAGCGTGGTCTGGATCATCTGGTTGACCGTGGCGTAGGCCTGGGTCTTCTCGATCTGCACGAAGACCTTCCAGCCCTGGCTGGTGGTGTCGCACGAGGCGATGGTGGGGACGTTCCTGCCGTCGATCGAGAGCAGGTATTCCGCGGTGAGGGCCGAGTGGCCGCCCGCGCGCAGGCAGTCCTGCACCACCCCGAAGCTCTTCAGATCGCCGCGCTTCAGGATGCCTTCCTCGTCCTGCGCCGCGATCAGGCGCCCCTGGCTGTCCAGCGCGTAGATGACGTAGCTGGCGCGGCGCCCGCCGACCACCGGATCCCAGTACGCGGCGAAGTCCACGACGCCGGTGAGGGCCCCGGCCGGCGCCCCGGCCATGACCACCGGGACGGTCACCACCAGGACGGCGTGCCGTCCCTGGTCGGTCTCCAGCACCACCGGATCGCTGACGTCCTGGTCCCCCTTCAGGGCCGCGCCGACGCCGTCCCGGATGGCGTCGTCCACGGCCGTGCGCGGGAAGCCCGGCTGGCGGGCTTCGATCGGCTCGGCGTCCTTCGGGGTGTAGCGCACCAGGAGCAGGTCGGAACCGAGGAGCCTCTCCATCAGGGAGCGATCGGCGGCGATCCGTCCGCCGCCCGCCGATCCCGGCGCCTTCGGGAGCGCTCCCAGGACCTCGGCCAGACGCCCCATCTGGAGCCTCATGGCTTCCACCGCGGCGTTCAGCTGGCGGGCGATGGAGGCCGCCACCTGGAGCTGCACCTCCTGCTGCGAGGTCACCAGCGCCTCACGGCTGTAGCTGATCAGCTTGTTCGCGGAGATTCCCAGGGGCAGCAACCCCATCGCCGCCAGGACCAGCAGGAACCAGTAGACGATCTTGCGCGTGGGGGGCCGCCGGGCCGCGTCGGTCTTCGGGGGGCTTGGGGGGGCCGTCATCTTTGAGCCGGGATCGCCTGCCTCCGGGACCGCGGGCCGCGACGAGCGGAGAAACACGGGCGGAATGGATTATAGGGAGCGGTCGTGCGCAGAGTCAACCAAACTGCAGCAATTAGGTGCTTTCAGCGGTCGCGCGGCACCGCCATCATGCGCTCGAGGGCCCGGCGTGCCAGGCGGGCGTCCTCCTCGTCCACGGTGATTTCGAAAACGTTCTCGCGGAGGGAGCGCTCGAGGCCCTCGAGATCGATCATTTTCATGTAGGGGCAGTGGAGGCGGCAGCCGATGCAGCCGTCGGCCGGAATGAACTCGCGGTCCGGGAATCGCTTCTTGAGCTGGTGCAGCAGCCCCCACTCGGTGGCCACGATGAAGGTCTGCGCCTCCGGGTGGCGGACCACGGCGTCCATCATCCCCGAGGTGGAGCAGATCTCGTCGGCCATCGCCAGGATGTCCTCGCGGCACTCGGGGTGGGCGATCACCACCGCCCCGGGGTGTCCGGCCTTGACCTTGTCCACGCTGGCGTCGCGCAGCACGTCGTGCGTCGGGCAGGCGCCGTCGTAGATCACCATCTCCTTCTCCGGGACCTGGCGCGCCACCCATCGCCCCAGGTTCCGATCGGGCGTGAACAGGACCTTCTTTCCGGGAAGGCTGCGGACCACCGAGACGGCGTTCGCCGAGGTGCAGCAGATGTCGGAGAGGGCCTTCACCTCCGCGCTGCTGTTGATGTAGGTCACGACCGTGTGGTCCGGGAAGCGCTCCTTCCACTGCAGCAAGGACTCCGGCGTGATCGAATCGGCCAGGGCGCAGCCGGCCGACAGGTTCGGCAGGAGAACGGTCTTCCCCGGGTTGAGGATGCGGGCCGACTCGGCCATGAAATGGACCCCGCAGAAGACGATCACCTCCGCGCTCGTCTTCTGGGCCTCGAGGGCCAGGCCCAGCGAGTCCCCCACGAAGTCGGCCGCCTCCTGCACGGCCGGCAGCTGATAGTTGTGCGCCAGGAGCACGGCGTTGCGCGATCGCGCCAGGGAGCGGATCCGCGCGATGGTCCGTGCGGCCTCGCGCGGATCGGCGACGCGCCAGTGCTCCGGGATGCCCTCTTCCGCGATCGTGACGACGTCCGCGATCGCCTCGGCGCTCTTCATGCCCCGCCCCCGGCGCCCCGCTCGGTCAGCCTCGCCCCCCGATCGGGCTTGACGGTCCGCGTTCCGCGCGGGAACAGCCGCCAGAATTCCTTCTTGATCAGGCTGGTGATCGTGCCGCTCTTGGAGAAGCCGTGGTAGCGCGCCACGGTCTCCAGCATGACGAGATCCTGCTCGGTGGCCGTGAACGTCCGGATTTTCTTGTGCCCCGCCATCGCCGCTCTCCTTCGGTGACTAAATGGATCTTATATAAGACTTATATATATAACGAATAGTATCCTACGCCACCGAAAGCCGTAAGTCAAGTGGGCTGCGGGCCACGCCACGGTGCGGGAGGTTGGCCGGTCAGGTCCCTGTGGGCAGGTCGACGTCGCGAAACGGCCCGGAGGCATCCTCGGAAGGCGCGGCGTCGGCAGGCTCCTCCCCGGCGACGCCGACCGTCTTGAGGACCCGGATGAAGGCCTCCACACACTCCGGGCAGAACTGGATCCCCGCCATTTTCCGCATCTCCTGGATCGCGAATTCCATCGGCAGCCCGACGCGGTAAGGGCGCGTCGAGGTCATGGCGTCGAAGGCGTCGGCGAGGCAGACGATGCGGGCGTGCAGCGGGATGTCCTTTCCCTTCAGGCGATCCGGGTAGCCGGATCCGTCGTACATCTCGTGGTGGTGCTTGATGCCGGCCACATGCTTGGAGAACGTGGACACGGGCATCAGGATCTGCGCGCCGATCACCGGATGGGACTTGATCGCCTCCCGCTCCTCGGGAGTGAGATTGGAGGGCTTGTTCAGGATCTTGTCCATCATGCCGATCTTGCCGATGTCGTGCAGGAGCGCCACCTGCGCGACGATCGAGACCTCCTCCTTGGGCAGGCCCAGGGAGCGGGCGATCAGCCGGGCAAACTTGGACACGCGCTGCGAGTGGCCCGCGGTGTAGCGATCCTTGGCCTCGAGCGCGATCGCCAGCGACTCCACCGTCTGGATGTAGGAATGCTCCATGTCGCTGCGGGCCTGCTCGAGGTTCCCGAGGGCGGTGGTGAGCTGGGAGTTTCTCACTTGAAGGTCCGCCAGCAGCTTTTCGTTGAGGAGCTTCATCTCCCTCTGGCGCAGCAGGGCGGTGATGGTGAACTTGACGTCCTCGGGATCCCAGGGGGTGGGGATGTACTTGTCGAGACCGGCGTTGTTCAGGGCGGAGATCGCCTCGTCCAGGCTCGGCGTGTCCGACAGGAGGATCTTCCCCACACCCGGAAACTGGGCGTTGACGATCTCGAGGAAGCGGCCTCCCGGAATGCCGGGCATTCCCTGGATGGCAATCACGAGCTCGACCGGCCGGTGCTGCTCTCGCAGGGTGTAGAGAACGCCCAGCGCCTCCTCGGTCGAGGCGGCCGCCACGACCTCCATGCCCGGAGGGCAGACCGCCGCGATGCGCTCCCGGAGCTGCGATCGGGAGACCGGGTCGTGATTGACCAGGAGAATCACCGACCGGCTCACTGGGGCTCACCGGAGCAGAGGACCACCCTGAACGTCGCCATTCCTACCCAATATGGGTTGCCGCCGGCCCGCGGACAAGAGCACGACGGAGGCGGCGCGGTCGCCCCGGCGAAGCGTTGACGCCCGTCAAAGCGCTGAACTATACTGGTGGTTCATGTATCGCCTGTACGGGGCCCTGCTCGTCCTAGCCTGGGCCGCCGTTCTCCCCTGCCAGATGTTGATGACGTTATTGAAACGAGCCGCGCCCAGTCCGCTGCGCGAGCGCCTTGGGCACCTTCCGGCCGGAGCGGCGCCCGGCGGATTCTGGATCCATGCCGTGTCGGTCGGCGAGGTTCGTCTCGCCCTGTCGCTCCTGGCGGCGCTGCGGCGGCGTTTTCCCGGCGTGGCCGTCCACCTCACCACGGCGACCGCCACCGGACGCGCCCTGGCCTCCGCGGGATCGGGTGGCGCACCGCCCCCCGAGTCGATCGCCGCGTTGCCGTTCGACCTGCCCTTCGCCATGGGGCGTCTCCTGGATCGCCTGCGGCCGCGGGCCATCCTGATCCTGGAAACGGAGATCTGGCCGAACCTCCTGCGGCTCGCGGCGCAGCGCGGCGTGCCGGTCATCCTGGTGAACGGCCGGATCTCGCCGCGCGCCTATCCGCGCTATCGCTTCGCGGCGCCCCTCCTGCGCCGGGCGCTCCCCGGCATGAGCCTGCTCGGCATGCAGTCCCGTGAGGACGCGGATCGCATCGTCAGCCTGGGGGCGGACCCGCGGCGGGTGCGCGTCACCGGCAACCTGAAGTTCGATCTCGATCCTCCGCCGGACGATCGGCGCGGCGTACGCCTCAGGCTGGGGCTCGAGGACGGCGCGCCGCTGTTCGTGGCGGGCAGCACGGCCGCGGGGGAAGAGCGGCCCGTCCTGCACGCCTTCGCGACCCTGCGCCGCTCCCAGCCCTCGGCACGGCTGGTCCTGGCGCCCCGGCACCCGGAGAATTTCGCCGCGGCGGAGCGCCTGGCGCGCGAGGTAGGGCATGCCGTGCTTCTGTGGAGCCGTCTCGCGGCGGATGGCCCCGAGGCTGCCCGTTCCGGCGTGGCCTCCCGCCAGGCCTCCCCGCGGTTCGACGTCCTGGTTCTCGACGCCATGGGGATCCTTCCGGCGATCTACGCGGCTGCCGATCTGGTGTTCGTCGGCGGCAGCCTCGTGCCGCGCGGGGGGCACAACGTCCTCGAGCCGGCGGCGGCCGGAAAGCCGGTCCTTTTCGGGCCTCACATGGAAAACTTCCGCGCCGCGGCCGAGGCGCTGACGGCGGCGGGCGCCGGCTTCGTGGCGCGCGACGCGGATGAGCTGGGGAATCTCCTGCTGCGCCTGGTCTCGGACCGCGCCGGCTACGCCGTCTCATCCACCATGGCGCGGCGGGTCGTGGAGGCGAACCGCGGCGCTCTCGACCGCACCCTTCTCCTCGTCGAGGAGGTCCTGGCTCCCGCCCGGGCACCCGGGCTTCAGGCAGCCCGCCCGTGACCGCCCCCGACCGGCTCTCCGCCGCTCCCGCCGTGGCGCCCCTGCTCTACCTTCCCGCGGTGGCGTACCGCGCGGTGGTCGGTCTGCGAAACGCCCTCTACGACTCCGGCCGGCTGGGCGTCCAGCGGCTCCCGTGCCTGGTCATCAGCATCGGGAACCTGACCGTGGGCGGGACCGGCAAGTCCCCCCTGACGTCGTGCATCGCCAGTCTCCTGCGCGAATCGGGCTACCGGGTCGGCGTGGTCAGCCGCGGCTATCGGCGGAAGGCGGCGGTGGATCCCCTCCTGGTCTCCGACGGCCGGGCGCTCCTCGCCGATGCGCGGAGCGCCGGGGACGAGCCGTACCTGATCGCCCGCGACAATCCCGCCGTGCCGGTGGCCGTGGGCGCGGATCGGGCACGGGCGGCGCGCCTCCTGCTGCGCGCCGTCTCCCCCGAGGTGATCGTGCTCGACGACGCCTTCCAGCACCGCCGCCTGGCGCGCGATCTCGACCTGCTTCTCGTGGACCGCCACGATCCATGGGGCAATGGTAAAATGCTGCCGCGCGGCCCGCTGCGCGAACCGCTTGCGTCGATCACGCGGGCCCACGCCGTCATCCTGACTCGCTCGGACGGGCAGTGTCCTTCGAGCCTGGCCTCCGCGCTGGAGCGATTCAATCCGGGCGCGGCCCTGTTTCATTGCACCATGGAGCCGCGCGCGTTCGTCCGGCCGGATGGGGAGACGATCGGCCTCGCGGCGCTGAAGGGATTCTCGGCCTATGCCTTTTCGGGGATTGCCCGGCCGGAGCGGTTCGAGGCGGACCTGCGCGCCCTCGGAGTCCGTCTGGCGGGCTCGCGACGGTTTCCCGATCACCACGCCTTCCGCCCCCGCGACATGGAGCAGGTGGCGGCGGAGGCGCGGCGCGCCGGCGCCGAGGTGCTCGTGACCACGGAGAAGGACCTGGTGCGCATCGGAGAGGCCCCGGACTCCTCCCTGCCGCTCTACGCCCTGGCGATCCGGGTGTCGTTCCCCCCGGGACGTGACCTGCAGCCGTGGCTCCTGGATCGACTCGCGGATCTCCGCCCGGACCGGGGGCGCTGAGGTGCGCACCGAGACCCTCTCCGACCCCAGCACCCCCCTGCGCCGCCTCCGCCACCTGCGGCAGACACGCGGAGTGCGGCACATCCTGTCCTATCTCTTCTGCCGCGCCCTGCTGACCGCCCTCGGCCTGCTGCCGCGCCGCGCCGGGCTCGCGATCGGCCGCGCCTGCGGCCTGCTGTTTCACGCCGTCTCCGCCCGGCATCGGCGCATCGCCCGGGGGAACCTGGAGCGGGCCTTCGGAGCAACCCTCGCGCCCGGCGAGCGCGAACGCCTGGCCCGTGCCTCGTTCGCCCATGCCGGGATGATCATGGCGGATGCGGCCTACTTCAGGCGCTGCGCCACGATGCCCCTCGAGCGCCTCGCGGTCTACGAGGGGACCGAGCATCTCCTCAAGGCGGCATCCGGGAGCCGCGGCGTCCTGGTCTTCTCGGGCCATTTCGGGCACTGGGAGATGGTGGGGCTCCTGCAGCCCCGCATCGGCGTGCCGTACTCGATGGTCGTCCGGCCGCTCGACAACGCCCAGCTGGACTCCTACCTGTCCGGCCTGCGGACGATCACGGGGAACGCGCTGATCTCCAAGTACGACGCCGCGCGCGGCGTGCTGCGAGCCCTGCGCCCGGGGAACGCGATCGGGTTGATGATCGACCAGAACGTGCGCGGCGAGGGGGGCGTGTTCGTCGACTTCTTCGGCATGCCGGCCTCCACGACGCCGGCGCTCGCCATCTTCGCTCTGAAGACCGGCGCGCCGATCGTGCCCATGTTCTCCTATCCGCTCCCGGACGGCCGGCTCCGGATCCGATACGGCGAGCCGATCGTGGCGACGCGGCGCGGCACCCTGGCCGAGGATATCCACGCCATCACGCAGCAGTGCACGCGCCTGCTGGAGCAGGAGATCCGCGAGCATCCCGAGTGCTGGCTGTGGATGCACAACCGCTGGCGCACCCGGCCGACGGCCGGAGCTCCTCCAAGAGCCGCGACTGCGGCGGCGCCCGAGCCCGAGCAGGCACCCGCGGTTCCTGGTCAAGCCCCCCGCCCCGCCGCCGGGCGCGCCACGACACGCCCATGAGCCGCCCCGCCGTCTTCATGGACCGGGACGGGACCATCAGCGAAGAGGTGGGGTACGTCAATCACCTCTCCCGCTACCGGCTCCTGCCGCGGAGCCTCGAGGCGATCCGGCTGGTCAACGAGGCCGGCCTCCTGGCGGTCGTCACCACCAACCAGTCCGGAGTGGCGCGCGGCTACTTCAGCCAGGCGCTGGTCGAGGAAGTGCACGCGCGCCTGCAGGCGCTCGCGGTCCAGGGCGGCGCGCGCCTGGACGCCATCTACTACTGCCCGCACCACCCCGCCGAGGGCAGCCCTCCCTGGCGCGCCTCCTGCGACTGCCGCAAGCCGAAGCCGGGTATGATCCTGAGGGCGGTGCGCGAGCACGATATCGATCTGAAGTCCTCCTTCGTGGTCGGCGACAGCGTCGTGGACATCGAGGCGGGGGCGTCCGCCGGCATCCCCGGGGTCCTGGTCCTGACCGGCTACGGGCGCGGACTGGTGGAGCACCAGAGCGGGCGGTTCAAGACGCCCCCGGCCCACACGGCCGGCGACCTCCTGGACGCGGTGCGCTGGATCCTGGAACGAAGGAAGGCCGGAGGAGGCCTGTGACCCTGCGCGACTCTCTCTTGAAATCGATTGACCGGATGGCCGGTGTGAGCGTCCTGGTGGTCGCCGATCTCGTCCTGGACGAGTTCGAGTACGGCGAGATCGACCGGGTGTCGCGGGAGGCGCCGGTCCTGATCCTGAGCCACCGGAAGACGGACCGCCTCCCCGGCGGCGGCGCCAACGCGGTCAACAATCTCGCGTCGCTCGAGGGGCGCCCCGTGGTCGTGGGCCGGGTCGGCCAGGACGAGGCGGGCGACAGCCTCATCGCGATCCTGGGCGAGCGCGGGGCGGACACATCGCGCATCTGGCGCGACCCCGACTACCGGACGCCGGTGAAGCGCCGGGTGCTGGCCGGAAGCGCCCACTCCGTGAAGCAGCAGATCGTCCGGGTGGATCGGGGCGGGGGCCCCGGCGCGGCCGTTCAGGGTCGCCCCCTGTGGCCCTCGATCCGCGAGGTCCTGGGACAGGCGAAGGGGGTCCTGATCTCCGATTACGGGCTCGGCCTCCTGCACGCAGGAACCATTCCCCCGGTCCTCGAGGCGGTGCGCGGCGCCCGATTGCCCCTGTTCGTTGACTCGCGCTCCCAGCTCCGCTTGTACCGCGGCATGACCGCGGCGACACCCAACCTGCAGGAGGCGGAGGCGGCGCTCGGCGAGCCCGTGAACGACGACCCCGATCGCCTGGCGCGCGCCGGAACGCTGCTGCGCGAGGCGATCGACGCCGAGACGATCGTCGTGACACGCGGCAGCCGCGGCATGTCCGTGTTCACCCGCGGCTCCGAGCCGGCCCACCTCCCGGTGCACGGCACCGACGAGGTGGCGGACGTGACCGGGGCGGGCGACACGGTGATCAGCGTCTGCGCCCTGGCGATGCTGTCGGGCAGCGCCCCCCTGGAGGCCGCCCGGCTCGCCAACTACGCGGGTGGAATCGTGGTGATGAAGCGCGGGACGGCGACCGTGAGCCGCGACGAGCTGCGCCGGGCGGTGCGCTCCGACCCGGCCGTCGACGCTCCGTCGCGCCCCGCTTGAGCCGGAGCGGCGCACGGGGCGGCGGCCTGATCGTGGCGCTCCCCCGCCTGCAGAGGATCGTCGAGCGCCTGCGCCGCCGACGGCCGCGCCCGCGGGTCGTCCTCGCCAACGGGCTGTTCGATCTCCTGCACGTCGGGCACATCCGGTATCTCAGGGCGGCGAGCCGGCTGGGGGACGTCCTGATCGTCGCCCTCAACAGCGACCGGTCCGCCCGCGCCCTGCGCGGTCCCGGCCGGCCGATCGTGCCGGCGGTCGATCGCGCCCGGCTGGTCGCGGCGCTCGACGGCGTGGATTACGTGCTCCCCTTCTCCTCGACCACCGTGGCGCCATTGCTTCGCCGGCTTCGCCCCGACGTGCATTGCAAGGGGACGGACTACACCGAGGCCAGCGTCCCCGAGCGGGACGTGGTGCATTCCTACGGCGGCACGGTGCGCATCGCCGGCGATCCGAAGCGGCACGCCACAAGCGTCAGGATTGCCGCGCTGCGGCGGCGGTTCGGGCCCGGGGCTGCCGGTCGCCGCGGACGCCGAAAATAAAAAGGGGGAGCCTCGCGGCTCCCCCCCCACCTCGTTCCCCAGCCGGCGCGAACCGGCGGGAGATTATTTCTTCTTCTCGTCCTTGTCGTCGTCCTCGTCCGGCTCGACGGCCCCCTCAGCGGCCCCTTCCATCGCGGCCGCCTCGGCCGCCTCCTTCTCGCGCACCTTGGCCTTGCGGTCCCGACGGGCCTTCTTCTCTTCCTTCTGCTTCTTGAAGACCGGCTCCGAGCCCACGAGCTCGAGGATCGCCATGTCGGCGCCGTCCCCCGGGCGCGGCTCCAGCTTCAGGATGCGCGAGTAGCCGCCCGGTCGGGAGGTGAACCTCGGCCCGAGGGTGTCGAACAGCTTCTTGACCACCCCCTTGTCGTGGATCAGCCCCAGGACCATGCGTCGGGAATGCAGGTCGTCGCGCCGGGCCATGGTAATCAGCTTCTCGGCGTACGGCCGGAGCTCCTTGGCCTTCGGCAGAGTGGTGGTCAGGCGCTCGTGCCGGAACAGATCAGTCGCCAGGTTGCGCAGCAGAGCCTTCCTGTGCTCCTTGGTGCGGCCGAGCTTCCGGTACCCTGCATTGTGGCGCATCGGAGTGCTACTCCTCCTTCGGCTTCAGGATGTGGTCGACCTTCATGCCGAGCGAGAGCCCCATCTCGGCCAGGAGCTCCTTGATCTCGTTCAGCGACTTGCGGCCGAAATTCTTGGTCTTCAGCATCTCCGCCTCGGTCTTCTGGACCAGGTCGGCGATCGTCTTGATGTCGGCGTTCTTGAGGCAGTTGTACGAGCGCACCGACAGCTCCAGCTCCTCGATCGAGCGCATCAGGTTCTCGCGCATGCGATCCTTCTCGCGATCGACCTCCTCCACGTCCATCTCGGGGGTTTCCTCGAAATTGATGAAGATGGACAGGTGGTCCTTCAGGAGCTTGCTGGCGAGGGCGACC
>Ga0070704_100001233_pt1 | contig 13475 bp, 14 predicted proteins | sample KBSK5252metaG_FD_65467 | JGI IMG/M metagenome (GOLD analysis project Ga0070704, IMG submission 65467) | Corn, switchgrass and miscanthus rhizosphere microbial communities from Kellogg Biological Station, Michigan, USA - KBS K5-25-2 metaG | ecosystem: Host-associated > Plants > Roots >...
GGCTACCGCATGCAGCTGCGCATCGAAAACGGCGCGGCCGTGATGCGCACGCGCAAGGGCCTCGACTGGACCGGCAAGTTCGCTGCCGTGGCCGATGCCGGCCGGGGGCTGGCCGACGGCATCATCGATGGCGAGGTGGTGGCGCTCGACCACAACGGCGCACCGAGCTTCGCATCGCTGCAGGCGGCGCTCTCCGAAGGCCGCTCGGCCGACCTCACGTACTTTGCGTTCGATCTGCTGTTTGCCGATGGCGAGGACCTTCGCAAGCTTCCGCTGGCCGAGCGCAAGGAGCGTCTGAAAGCGATGCTGAGCCGCAAGGGATCTCACACGCAGCACATCAAATATGTCGAGCACCTCTCTGAGCCTGGCGACGCCGTCCTCAAATCAGCCTGCAACCTCAACCTTGAAGGGATCATCTCCAAGCGTCCGAGCGCGCCTTACACGTCCGGCCGCACCGAGAGCTGGCACAAAGCCAAATGCCGTGGCGGCCAGGAGGTGGTGATCGGCGGTTGGAGCGGCAGCGCCAACAACCTGCGTTCGCTGCTTGTCGGTGTCTATCGCGGCGATCATCTCGTGCACACGGGTCGCGTCGGCACGGGCTTCAATCAGCGCAATGCCGGCAGCCTTCTGAAGAAGCTCAAAGCGCTCAAAACCGATCAGAGCCCGTTCGGCGGCAAGGATGCCCCGCGCCGGAAGGGCGATTGGACCTGGGTAAAGCCGAAGCTCGTCGCCGAGATCGAGTTTGCCGGCTGGACCGGCGATGGCAATGTGCGCCAGGCGGCCTTCAAGGGTCTGCGCGAGGACAAGCCAGCCTCCGAGGTGCGGGCTGAGCCCCCGGCGGCGCCCGATGAGGCGGACCTGCCGACGCCGTCACCCAAGGCTCGCGGAAGCCGTATCAAGAGCGGCCACGATGTCGTCATGGGCGTCGTGATCTCAAAGCCTGACAAGCCGCTATGGGCGGAGCCGGAGAGCTACACCAAGATCGATCTTGCCCGCTATCTCGAGAAGGTCGGACCCTGGATGATCGAGCATCTCAAGGGTCGCCCCTGCTCGATCATTCGTGCACCCGACGGCATCGGCGGGGAGCGTTTTTTCCAGCGCCACGAAATGAAGGGCATGTCGAACCTCATTTCGCTCGCCAAGGTCGAGGGCGATCGCAAACCCTACATCCAGATCGACCGGGTCGAGGGCCTGATCGCCGCCGCGCAGATCGCCGCCATCGAATACCACCCGTGGAACAACCAGCCCGGCCACCCGGCCGTCCCCGGACGGCTCATCTTCGATCTCGACCCCGCGCCCGATGTTCCCTTCGATGCCGTCATTTCGGCCGCGAAGGAGATGCGTGCGCGCCTTGAAGCACTCGGCCTCGTCGCGTTCTGCAGGACGACTGGCGGCAAAGGCCTGCACGTTGTCACGCCGCTCATTGTCAAAGCGAAGGATGGCCTCGGCTGGGATGAAGCCAAGGCCTTCGCGCAGGCGGTGTGCTCGGCGATGGCCGCCGACAATCCCGACCGCTATCTGCTGAACATGTCGAAGAAGCTGCGCTCAGGGCGCATCTTTCTCGACTATCTGCGCAATGACCGGATGTCGACGGCGGTAGCGCCGCTCTCGCCCCGGATGCGACCCGGCGCGCCGGTGTCGATGCCCCTCCATTGGAGCCAGGTGCGGTCCGGTCTCGATCCACAGAGCTTCACCATGGCCACAGCACCCGCGCTGCTCACCAAGCGCAAGCCATGGACCGACTACTGCGATGCCGAACGACCGCTTGCGCCGGCGATCAAGAAGCTCGTTGGCCCTCAGCGCCGCAAGTCCGCATGACGCGCGCAGCAAACTCGCTCGCCACGCTCGGCATCCCCCTCGCCCTCAGCCCAATGGAAGCGTTGCTTGTTCCCGACCTCCCGAAGGATGCTGAGGGCTGGCAGTTCGAGCCAAAATGGGACGGCTTCCGTTGTCTGGCCTTCCGCGCGGGTCGCGAGGTCGAGATCAAGGCCAAATCCGGCAAGTCGCTGTCGCGCTTCTTTCCCGAGGTGCTCGCGAACTTGGCCGCGCTCCCTCACGCGACATTTGTGCTCGACGGCGAACTCGTCATTCCCATCGACGGCGAGCTGTCGTTCGACGCCCTGCAGATGCGGCTGCACCCGGCACAGAGCCGCATCAATCGCCTGGCCGGCGAAACACCTGCCACTCTGATGCTCTTCGATTGCCTGTTGACCAAACCTCGGCAGCCGCTGCTCGCCAGGACTTTCGCGCGACGCCGCGAAGCGCTTGAAGGGTTCTTCCAGACCATCGGCGAGGCCCGTGGTCTCGCTCTCACACCCTTCACCCGCGAATCGCGCAAGGCCAAGCAGTGGCTAAAGGGCCGCCACGCATCCCTCGACGGGGTTGTCGCCAAACGCCTGGACCTGCCCTACCGCCCCGGCGAGCGCGCCATGCTGAAGATCAAGCGCCGGCGCACGGCGGACTGCGTGGTGGGCGGTTTTCGCTACGAAAGCAACCGCCGGCAGGTCGGATCGCTCCTGCTCGGCCTCTATGACAGGGACGGCCTGCTTCATCACGTCGGCTTCACCTCCGCACTCGCCGGCAACGAAAAGCCAACTCTCACCAAGCGTCTCGAGAAGCTTGTCGCTCCGCCGGGGTTCACAGGTGATGCGCCGGGTGGACCCAGCCGCTGGAGCACGGAGCGCTCCACGCAATGGGAACCGCTGAAGCCGAGGCTGGTGGTCGAGGTCGAGTACGATCATCTCACCGGCAACCGCTTCCGCCACGGCACAAGGCTCTTGCGATGGCGGCCCGACAAAGCCCCCGGGCAATGCACCTTCAATCAGCTGCCCCGCCGGTCGGGTTCGGTGCTCCGTCTCGGCTAGCCAGGCGAACGCGACCGCGCTGAATTTGGCGCTACGCGATGCGCTTCAGCCTTCCCCTCGCCGACGATTGGGGCGGCTCGTGTGGTATGGCCACATCAAAACTTGCGCTGGAAGTCCTTGTCCTTCCGCCCTTGCGGGCCGCCGCGGTCGGGACGATCGGCGTCATGCTGCCTTTGCCGCTGCCGCTCCTTGGCAGCCTCGCCCCGGTGCTTAGCCTTGACCCCAATCTCGGCCGGACCCTTGCGCGACCGCTGCGGCGCCACGCCCTTCGAAGTCCTTCTGCGTTGATCGCGCACGCGCTTCCTCCAATGGAGTTCTACTCATGCCGCGAGCCCGACCAACTAAGCCCGACATCTCCCGCTGAAACTCTACCGCCTCGCCTGAGTTCCTCCAGAAGACAGCCAGGCTGGACTCGGCGCGTGATCCTGAAAGTCCTCAAGACCGCGATTGACCAGTGGTTCCGGCATCGGAGCGCCCGTTTGGGCGCTGCGCTTGCCTACTACTCCGTGTTCTCGATGGGGCCGCTCCTGCTGATCGTAACCAGCGTGGCGGGACTGTTCTTCGGGGCGGATGCCGCGCGTGGAAGCCTCACGGCGCAGTTCCGTGCTCTCCTCGGTGAGACTGGGAGCAAGGCCGTCGAAGCCATGCTCGCCGGCGCCAGCTCAGAGCAATCCGGGCGCCTCGCCGCCATCATCGGAGTCATTCTGCTCCTCGTCGCGGCCTTGGGCGTCGTGGTTCAGCTCAAAGACGCCATGAACACCATCTGGAATGTCGAGGAACCCAAGCAGGCAGGCCTGTGGTGGTATGTGCGCACCTACCTGATCTCTCTCGCTGGCATTCTCGGGTTGGGTTTCCTGCTGGCCGTCTCACTCGTCGTCAGCGCCGCCCTCGCCGCGCTCTCGTCCTGGAGCGGCAGCGCCACGGCCGTCGGGGAGGCCATCAACTTCGTGGCCTCGCTGGGCATCCTGACGGCGCTGTTCGCCATGCTGTTCAAGTGGTTTCCCGACACCGCGGTCACCTGGCGCGATGTGCTGCCGGGCGCCGTGGCCACCGCGGTTCTATTCAACCTCGGCAAATTCGCCATCGGCTGGTACATCGGCACTCAGGGTATCGAGTCGACCTACGGTGCGGCGGCCTCCATCGTCGTCCTTCTGATCTGGGCCTACTACGCGGCGCAGATCGTTCTGTTCGGCGCCGAACTCACCCATGCCTATGCCGCCGAGGGTGGATCACGGCGCGGGGAAACCGCCGATGCCGGCTCTCCGCACAACGCCAACTTCTGAACGAACCGAGCGCTTTGGCGTTGTCCTGCCAAGGGTTCAGCTCAGGAGACATCGATGACACAGACGCCACGGGCGGGTAGCCGTCCGGATGACCTAATCGACAAGGGAGCGGATCAGTTCAAGAAGGTCGCAGATCGTGTGGAAGGCTTGGCCACAGGCGCCGCCGGCCAGGTGCGCGAAGCCTCGGACCGCACCGGCGAAGTCGCCGGCAACTTCAAGGGAGCCCTCGACAAATCGGTGAAGGATCAGCCGATGGCGACGCTGGCCATCGCCGCGGCCGTCGGATTCGTTCTCGGCGCGCTCTGGAAATCGTGAGGCCAACGTGTTCGCCGGTCTCATCAGCCAGGCCAAGTCAGCGGCAAGCGGCCTTGTGCTCAAGTACGTGGCGCGGGCGTCCGTGGCGGTGCCCTTTGTCATTGCGCTGGGCTTCGCGCTCGCCGCCGTCACCGTGATGCTGGTCGAGCGCTTCGGCCAGGTCACAGCCTATTGGCTGCTGGCCGGAGTTCTCGCCGCCATCGGCGCCGTCGCTGCCACGGTCGTCTCGGTCAAGGAGCAGGAAGAAGAACAGGCCGAACAGCTGGCCGAGCAAGCCGAAACCCAAGAGGTTGTGAGCGAGGCAACCGCACAGGCTGTCGTTCAGACGCCGATCGCCTTGCTCGGCGCGCTCTTTAGCATGCCTGGAGGCGCAACAACCTCGGCGCTGAGCGTGGTGCGGCTGCTCAGCCGCAACTTCCCGCTGGTGTTGCTCCTCGTCATGATCGGCGCCCTGTTCTGGCCGACGGATGAGGCCGCGCCGCCCCATGACGAGGTCGACGCCCCGAGGCGGCCCAACGGTGCCGACGATCACATGCCGAGCGCCCTGCAACATTGATCGTCCAGTCCACCTGCGGCGCTACCAGCTTCCGCTTCCGATCATCCATGTTTTTCAGTAGGGCGCGGGAACCGAACTCAACCTGCAATGTTGCTAGGAGGCACGTCACCCGCTTCCCCCTCCCCAACGACGTGCACAAGGTGCGCTCCGGTCCCCCTCCCGAGCGCACCGTTCATTCGGGGCCCTTCACCCGCAACGTGAAGGGCCCCGACATTCTTGCTCTCGTTCGAGATTGGCGACCACGGTCAACAGGCCGGCCCTCAAGTGGCGACGAACAAAGCTTAATCCTTGCTCTTTGTGCGCCGATTGGTGAACCGCGCATTGCCGAGACCCGTGCCGATCGTCAGCACCCCCCATTGATCATGCTCCTGCATCAAAGGTAGCTGGCTCAGGCCCTGCACGACTGCATCGTTGTGCATGACGACGACGGTGTCATGGTCGCCGATCCTGGGGATCTCTTCGCAAATGCAACGCGGAAGGTTGAAGCGGCTGCTCTCCCAGTTGCCTGGCAGGTTCTGCGCGCCCCGTTCTATGGAACCGTCCTTATTGATGATGCCGGGGCAGCCGATTCCCACCACGGGAGCCAGCGCGACCTGGCTTTTCTTCGCCTCCTTCACCAAGCCCTGGAGCATCTCAACCAAGCGTTCCACGGCATCGTCGCGCTTCGCGTCTTCATCGCCATGCCGCCAATGCTCCGAATGCATCACGGCGGACTCCGATAGGTCCTTCGCCTTCTTCAGGTTGAGTTGCACGACGCCCGCCCGGATGTTGGTGCCGCCCACATCAACGGCCAGCATGCCTTCAAAACCTGCCAGCATCCACGCCGGCAGCAGATGCGCCGCGCCGAGAAGGCCCGCCTCATCGGGATCGTGGCGGATAAGCTCAATGTCGATTGCGGCGCCTTCGGCTTTGAGGATCACCCCGCTCCGCCCGATAGCAAGCTCGCCCACTCGGCTTGCTCGGAAGCCGCCGCCGACAACGATGGCGTCGGTATCGTGCCACGCCTTCGCCTTCATGAAGCGGCGAATGACCTTGGCCAGCTGCTGCGCGAACTCTTCGACCGCGCTCTGCACCAACCCGGCCTCCTCAGGGGAGCCCTTGCTGAGCAGCGCGTCGAGCTTCTTCTTGCTTATCTCTTCGGTCGGCTTGTCACCGAGCGGGTCTTCGCCGAGCTCGCGCAAGGGTTTGCGCCACTTATCGAGGATCTCCCTGAAGGCGCCCTTGCTGGCCTTGTCGCCGATGAAGCCGTCCTCGTCCTCGACCTCGAGGTTGTAGCTGTCGACATGAACGCTCGGAAGCACCGCGGCGCCGTGCGTGGGCAGCGTCGCCTTCTCGGGGTCCTTACCCTTGGGCATTTCTGTCTCCCGTACTTAACGGTAGCGAAGGTTCTCGCCTCTTGCCGGGTTCGGTCGTGAGTTTGTTAGCCATTGCCGCCAACCAAGTGCGCACGTCGGAGGGGTTCGTGAAGTCGGCCTGTTCCCTGAAGTGTTCTCCAGCTACCCGCAACCCCATTCCGCCATGACGAACGGCAGCCTCCAGGGCCGATTCATCCGGCACATCATCGCCTATCATGATGGGCCGCCTGCCCTTGAATACGGGCAGACCCAGCAACGCTTCCAGCGCCGCGCCCTTGGAGACGTGCCTCGGGACCACCTCGACGACGTAGCGGCCCGGGCAGAGGATGAAGTGATCCGGACTGCCAGCAACGATATTTTTCAGCGCCGCTTCGAGCTGTGGCTCGACCGACGGCGCGAGGCGGTAGTGTACGGCAATCGAGTAGACCTTGGGTTCTACGACGATGCCCGGTGCAAGCTCACTCAACCTGCTCACCGCAGCGGCCACTCCAGGATCCATCGGTCCAACCGCCAACAGCACGTCGCCGTCCCGTTCAGTCCGTAGCTGCGCGCCATGCACACCTGCAGCGATGGGACGAAAGGGATCGAGAAAGCGATCAACGTCCACAATCTGACGCCCCGTGACGATTGCCAACGCGCCCCGCAAGGTAACGCACAGGCGTGCAAGCAAGGGCGCGAGATCGGGAGGGATTGAGACCAGCCGGGGCGTTGGAGCGATGTCAATCAGCGTTCCATCGAGGTCCAGGAAGACAGCCCATTCCGATGCGTCCTCGACCATTATCGCCACACACAGCTTGCCGGAAGTGAAGCTTCAGCTTCACAAACTCAGCACCGGCAGTTCCGTTCCGAGTCGCCGATACCCGACTGGCCAGGGAGATGTGTCGCCCGCGCGTGTCGTAGGCGACGCCGCGACCATGAGGGCCGCAGGGCCCTTTAGCGATCCGTCTGTCCAGAACATTGCGCGCTGCAAAACGCAGCATCTGGGCTAGGCGGCCGCCTTCCGGTTCACCACCGTCTCCGCGATCTGGCTAAGCAGGCGATCGGCGTGTTTCTCTTCCTCGAGGTTGGCCTCGAGCAAGTCGATGGCCTCGTTGCGGCGAAGCTGCTTCGCCCACGCGATCAGGGTGCCGTATCGCGTGATCTCGTAGTGCTCGACAGCCTGGGCAGAGCCGATCATGCCGGCATCGAGCACTTCGGGGTCTTCGATGTCCTCCATATGCGCCTTGGCCTCGGCGATGATCCCCTCGATGGCCTCGCATTTCTTGCCGCGCGGAGCGATGTCGAAGAGCTTGAACACCTTCTCCAGGCGATCAACGTGTCCCTCCGTCTCTTGACGGTGGGTATCGAGGGCGTCCCGAAGCTGCTTGGAGCCCGCCTTCTTAACCATACCGGGCAGGGCCTTCAGGATGTGTTTTTCGGCGAAATAGATGTCTTTGAGCGTTTCGACGAACAGGTCTTCCATGGTCTTGACCGTCATGGGCGTTCTCCGCGGCACGGATGGTGCTGATCTATCGGAACGTCACGCGAAAGCTTGCGTTCCGATTCATTGCGCTTGCGGCAGCCGGTCACCGTAATCGTGACCTCGCAATGAGATTTCGCTGGTTCGTGAAGCGGAACGCGCTGCATCTGAAAACCGTTACTCCAAAGACGAAGGTTTAGCCCCGCACGAGCCACTCGGCGGGATGCAGTGCGGAGCAAACGGCATGCACAGCATCATCTACCTTGTTGGGCTGATCGTTGTGGTCATGTTCATCCTCAGCGTCCTCGGCCTCCGCTGAACTCTCTGAATGAGAGGAGAATGACCAAATGACAGAGCTCGGCGCAACCCGCACAGCACCCGCGGCCGGCGTGGTGCCCACGGGCGCCCTTCCTAGCTTCATCGAATGGGGGCCGGTATTCGCTGGTGCCGTGCTTGCCGCGGCGCTCTCGTTTGTACTTCTTACTTTCGGCACGGCGATCGGGCTGTCGGCCACATCACCCTGGCCCAATTCCGGACTGCCCGCGAGGGTGATCGCCTCCCTGGCGATTTTCTGGATCATGGCCCAGCAGATAGGGACATTCATGGCGGGCGGCTATGTCGCCGGCCGGCTGCGATCGCGATGGCATGAGCCAGCCCAGGATGAAGTCGCGTTTCGCGACGGCCTGCATGGGGGCCTGGTGTGGGCGGTCGGGATCGTTATCGGCGCGGCACTGCTGATGGCCACGGCTGGCGCCGTGGCCAGGACCGGAGCCGAGCTTACGGGCAAGGCCGCCGTTGCTGCAGCAGCGTCAACGACCAACCCGATGGACTTGGTCCTTGACACCATGCTGAGGCCTGCGGCCGCGGCGTCCCCTCGAGCGCCGGGACAGCCGACGGATGATCCGAGGCCTCAGATGTCCCGGATCCTAACAAGTGCGGTGGCCAGTGGGTCCCTGTCAGGACCCAACCGTACATATCTCGCGCAGCTTATCGCGCAACGGGCCGGCATCCCCCAGGAAGAGGCGGCCAAACGGGTGGACGAAGCTCTTAGTGCCGCTCGGGAGGCTGCCGACAAAGCGCGCCGGGCGGCTATTCTCACGGGCCTGGTCACAGCGATCTCGCTGCTGGTCGCGTTTGCGGCAGCGTGGTGGGCCGCCATCAAAGGAGGAGAGCATCGAGACAATGCCGTACCGGCGAGGTTCGCGTTCGGTCGCCAACTCCGGCCCCGCACCTGAATGACCTGAAGGAAGTGCAATCCATGCTTGGCAATCTCATCCTGTGGTTCGCAGGCGTACCGATCTTCGTCATCATCCTGCTGAACGTGTTCGGCTTTCTCAGCTAGAGCGCCGGCTTGACCTCCTGTCAGGTTAAGTCTCGGAAAAGGATGACCGCAGTGGCGGCGCGATGCCCCGGTCCACCTTTAACTGAGAAGGCTACTCGTTCAGGCGCACGCGCAATCGATGAGGCCGCGCCATCCGAAATAAGCGCCCAGTGGACCTAGCAGGCTATTGAAGGCGTTTGCCCTTGAGCAACAGCGGAGACAACCAATGGCACAAACGACACCGTACGCCGCCCCCCCGTCCGGATCACAAGGTTTTTCCGAGAGGGCCATGGAGGTGGGCGAGCAGGCGTTCGACCGCACCACGGAGGCAGCAGCCGCTGCGCGCGACACCGTCAAAGAGCACCCGATCGCAACCCTAGCCATCGTCGCTGGGCTCGCCTTCGCTGTCGGCGCCCTCTGGAAGATCGGCCAATCGCGCCAGCAGACGCGCGTAGACTCCCTGCTTTCCCGCCTGGGAGAGCTTCAGAACCAGTTGCCGCGCGGTTGGCGGATGTAGCCGCTAGTCGCCGAAGTGGTCGTGTGGCCGAACCGTTGATGTGATCGCGAGCAGAGCTGCCGCGTCCGACGTTCAGCGGCAATCGTTGCGCTTCAAGGTATCAACGATTGTCGCTGCTTCTTACCCATAGTTATCCTGCCGCGCGAATCCGCCCCTTCAGCCGGCACGCAACATGCCTGAAAGCACCTCTTCCATTGCACGCGGCGAGATCCCAAGGTCGGCAAAGCGCGGCATATCCGGCGATACCACCGTGTCGATCTGCATCAGCTCAATCTGGTTCCGGGTGATCGGCGCGCCTGGCATCATCCCGCCGAGCCACGCCAGCGCGTGCCAGACACCGAATGGCAGCGGCATCAAGATCGGCCGCACATTCGCTGCGCGCACTATTGTTGTGAGGAGTTCCTCATAGGAATACACGCGCGGTCCGCCGCACTCGACCGTCAGTGGTTCTCTGCCTGCGCGCTGCATGCCCCTCGCAACCGCCTCGCCTACGTCTTCCACGTCGGCTGGCTGCAACCGCGTTTTGCCGCGACCAAACATTGGATAGACAGGAAGCCGGCGCAGCAGCTTGATGAGAGTGTTGAGAAACGCGTCATCCGGACCGAACATCACTGCGGGGCGCATCACGGTGGCCGCGGCAAAGGCCGCGCGCACCGCCTGCTCTCCCCGCCCGCGCGCTCGGATATAGGGAGAGCGCGACTTTGCATCCGCCCCGATTCCTGAGATCTGCACCAGACGCTCAACTCCCGCCTTCCGCGCCTCATCGGCGAGCCGCTCGGCGGCGACGAAATGCACCGCGTGAAACGTTTCCTCGCCACGCTCGACGTAGAGACTAACCGCATTGACCACCCCGAATGCGCCGGCAACAGCCCTCGCTATGGACTGCCCCTCGCGAAGATCTGCTGCCATGTGCTGGAGCTGCGGATCACTGCCGGTGATCGGGGTCGGGTGCCTGCTGGCGATGCGAACAGCAAACCCCTTGTCATGCAAATGACGCACGATCCGGCGCCCCAGAAAGCCGGTCCCGCCGAAGACGGTCACAAGCTGCGCCATCGCTGAAGAAGTGGCTCCTTAGAACACCTCCTCTAGCCTACACCTCTCTTCTGGATGCGCGAACTTCCGAATAGACAACCGGCAACGCGCGTGCCCGACCGAAGTCGTCCCGAGATGCCAAGGATCTGGGACGATCTATATAGATAGTGTGCAAGAGCGGCCTCGACCACCTCCCCGGAGACATCGTCATCGAGCGCAAGAATTTCCGCCTCTACCTGCCGATCGCAACGTCGCTCCTCATCAGCGTAGGTTAAGCGTCCTGTTCCGATTCTGAGCCATGCGTGCACCCCTCCTCGTCATCGATGGCGACTCCTTTGCGCACCGCGCCTATCACGCCCTGCCCAAGACCATCCGGCGCCGGGGTAACAGAGGCCAGGGGCCATTCTGGGCTTTGCCAACTACCTCTTGCGCTTTTATGAGACCGAGAAGCCGAGGGCGGTACTGATCGCCTGGGACACGCTCGACGCTCCAACCTACCGTCATGATGCCTTGCCGGGGTATCAGTCGGGGAGGGAGTTCGATGACGAGCTTGTCGACCAGCTCGAAGTGCTACCCGAGTTCGTAACGGCCTGCGGCTTCGCCTGCGCTAAGGCGGCCGGCTACGAGGCGGACGATTTCCTGGCCGCCGCGGTTGCCCGGGAAGAGCGCCGTGGCGGCACGGCGATCGTGGCGACGGGCGACCGCGACGCCTACCAGCTTGCGTCCGATCGCACCACCATCCTGCAGCCGGTTCGGGTCGGCGAGCTGGCGCGCATCGGGCCGGCCGAGGTGCGGGCACGGTATGGTGTCGACGCGAAGCAGGTGCCGGACTTCATCGCCTTGCGCGGCGACAGCTCAGACCGCATCCCGGGTCTCGCCGGCATGGGGCCGCAGGGCGCTGCAAGCGTGCTGCGCAGATACGGCTCGCTTGAAAACGCCATCAGGGCGGGACGCTTCGCGCCCCAGGCTGAAATGCTGCGTCTCTACCGCTCGATCGCGACCATGGACAAGGCTGCGCCGCTGCCTCCGCTGCGCCGTCAGAAGCCCAGCTGGGGAAAGGCCGCGGAGCTCGTGCACCATTGGCAGCTCAAGAAGCTCGCCGAGCGGCTGGAAGACCTTGGCGTCCACGGCTCAAGGGGTTCGCAACGGTGAGAAGCTTCAGTTTGTTGCCACCTCGCCAACCTCTCGCACCGGCCAAGGCGGCAGCGCCGGAAGTCCAAGCGCCCGACGGACTGGTCCGAAAGAACGACGGTGGAGAGCGCAAGCGCCCAGCTTGCGAAGTGCGGCACGGTGCTCAGGGACGGGATAACCCTTGTGCCTTGCAAAGCCGTATCCAGGATGGAGAGAGTCCAGCCTGGACATCAGGTCATCGCGGGCTGTCTTCGCCAGGATGGATGCCGCGGCAATCGTCAGGCTTTTGGCGTCGCCCTTGATGATTCCTTGCTGCGGAAGCTCAAGCCCTTTCAAGCGCCGGCCATCGACAAGCACGTGGTCCGGCCGATGCGGCAAGCCGTCGATGGCGCGGCACATGGCAAGACGGCTCGCCCAGTAAATGTTGATGTTGTCAATCTCGTCCACCTCGGCAAACGTCACCGACCATGCGACAGCTGACGCCTTGATCTCGACTGTGAGCCGCTCGCGGTAGGCGGTATCGAGCTTCTTGGAATCATCGACACCCTCGATTCGCGTCCCCGGCGCAAGGATGACCGCAGCGGCGGCGACCGGACCGGCAAGCGGGCTCATCCCGGCTTCATCCACGCCGGCCACGTATCGAGCCCCGGCCGACCACAGCAACCCCTCGTACTGAAGCATCTTGCGGAGCCGCTGGCCCTCGGACCGGTTCTCGAACCGCCGCCGCGCGACGGCGGCAAGAATCGATCGCGCACCTGGGCGCCCATCCGCCTTGAGGGCTGCTTCCGTGGCGCCGTCGAGCGCCCGCCCCTCAACCACGAAGCGCAATCGGACCCGCGCAAGGCAAAGCCGTGTCATGGGCGGCAATCTAGCCCAACGGCTGCGCCGGGCAACCGCGGGTGATGCTCCCACCACCAGGCGGAACTCCGTGGCGCTCCAAATGGTTACACGTCGCGCCGTTGGGTAGATGTGGAATGGCCCGCGATCTCAGTCCCACAGAAGCTGTCGTCGACCCGAAGGAGGCGGCCGAGCATGCCGGGCTCACCTACGTCTCCGACGACAAGCCCGGCATCCGCCGCCGCAGAGCTGGCACTGGTTTCACCTACTCTGGTCCAGGTGGCAGCCGTATCGGCGAAACGGCGACCCAGAAGCGCATCAAGGCTCTTGCCATCCCGCCGGCCTGGACCGACGTCTGGATCTGTCCGAAACAGGATGGGCATATCCAGGCAACCGGCCGCGACGCGAGAGGCCGCAAGCAGTACTGCTATCACCCGCGCTTTCGCGAGGTCCGCGAGAGCACGAAGTATAACCACATGCTGTACTTCGCCGAGAGCCTGCCCGCGATCCGCAAGAGAGTCAGAAAACACCTGGCCCTGCGCGGCCTGCCCCGCGAAAAGGTGCTCGCGACCGTCGTCAACCTCCTGGAGACGACGCTCATCCGCGTCGGGGGCGATGAGTATGCCAAAGAGAACAAGAGCTATGGCCTGACCACGCTCAAGAACCGCCACGTCGATGTGAACGGTTCCGAGCTGCGCTTCAACTTCAAGGGCAAGGGCGGAAAGGTCTGGCGGCTCGGCGTGCGGAACCGCCGCGTCGCCAAGGTCATCCGTGCCTGCCAGGAGCTGCCCGGTCAGGAGCTCTT
>Ga0070704_100001234_pt1 | contig 13464 bp, 14 predicted proteins | sample KBSK5252metaG_FD_65467 | JGI IMG/M metagenome (GOLD analysis project Ga0070704, IMG submission 65467) | Corn, switchgrass and miscanthus rhizosphere microbial communities from Kellogg Biological Station, Michigan, USA - KBS K5-25-2 metaG | ecosystem: Host-associated > Plants > Roots >...
GTCGGTGGGAAGAACAGCGACGTACACGAGCTGGAAGCGTTCATGCAGGGGTACAACCGCACGCTCCACGCGATGGGCACGTCTCCAGGCATCTCGAAGATCTCCGTGCAGACCGGGACGAGCCATGGCGGCGTCGTGCTGCCGGACGGATCGATCGCCAAGGTCCAGCTCGACCTCGAGGCGCTGAAGGCGCTGTCGCAGGCCGGCCGCAAGAAGTACGGGCTGGGCGGGGCGGTGCAGCATGGCGCCTCGACGCTTCCACCGGAGGCCTTCTCGCAGTTCCCCCAGTGCGAGGCGATCGAGATTCACCTGGCCACGAACTTCCAGACGATCGTCATGGATCACCCCGCGCTGCCCAAGGATCTGCGCCGGGAAGTGAACGAGTGGGTGAAGTCCGAAGCCAAGGAAGAATGGAAGAAGGGCGACAGCGAAGAGCAGTTCCTCTACAAGAGTCGCAAGAAAGCGATCGGACCGTTCAAGCGCCGGTTCTGGGACCTGCCCGAGGACGTACGCGCGAAGATCGGGGCCGATCTCGAGAAGACGTTCTCCTTCCTGTTCGAGCAGCTGCGCGTGAAGGGCACGCGGGGCGCCGTGGACCGCTACGTGAAGCCGAAGCTTGTGTCGCACGCGGAGCCCCGCGCTGCGCTGGTGGCGGCGCCGGATGACGCGGAGGCGGGCGAATGAGCGACCGGAGCGGCGGCGGCGGGGGGGGAGGGGGGGGGTTCGGCGCATTCCTCTTCGGCATCGTGCTCGGTGCCGTTGCCGGCTTCGTGTTCGCGCCGACCGAGCGTGGCGAGACGACGCGCCGGAAGGTCTCGAAGGGACTGCGCAACCTGAAAGAGATGGCCGAGGAAAAAGTCGATGAAGTGCGCGGCCTGTTGAAGGAAGCGGAAGAAGAGGCGGAGTCCGAAGAGGCCGAGGACGCCGAGGATGAGGAGGAGCCGGAGCTCGCGACGCGCGAACAGCTGCGGCGCCGGCTCGAGGCGGCGCGGCGTCGCCGCAGGGCCGCGCGTCCCGCGCCCGCACCCACGCCGGAGGAGGAGGACGAGCCGCTCGCGTGAACGGTGAAGGCGGCTGGCACCGTACGGTCACGGGCGTCATCCGGCGAACCGTCGAGGCGGCCTACGAAGACAACATTCCCTTTCTCGCCGGCGCCCTCTCGTTCGACATTCTCCTCACTGCCATTCCATTCGTCGGTCTCGTGCTCGCGGTCGTCGGGCACCTCGCGCAGTACCAGCTGGCGATCCATCAACTCGATATCCACGAACTGCTGCAGCGCTTCCTCCCCGAGTCGAGCGGGGGCGAAAGCGGCACCTTCGGCTTCATCGAGCGCGCGCTCGGCGACCTCATCGCCCGCCGCGGCAAGCTCACATTGCTCGCCGCGCCCCTGTTCCTCTGGTTCTCGACTCGTATGTTCGGGGGTCTGCGTGCGGCGCTCAACGAGGTCTTCGACACGGAGGAGAACCGGCCCTGGCCCGTCGCCAAGCTCACCGATCTCGCCATGGTCTTCGTCGCGGGCGCGCTGTTTCTCGCCAACGCATTCGCGTCGACGTCCGGCGGCCTGAAGGGCCAGCTGCTGCCCCTCGTTTTCAGCACGCTCTTGTTCTTCGTGATCTTCAAGTTCCTGCCGAGCCGGCGGATCTACTGGCGCACCAGCCTGGTGGCCTCGCTGTTCTGCGCCGTCGCGTTCGAGGTTTTCAAGCGGCTGTTCGCGCTGTACGTCGCGCGGTTCGTGACGTTCGACCGCGTGGCCTCGGACGCCAACCTGATCGCCTTCCTGCTGTTCATCCTGTGGATTTACTACACGGCCTACGTCTTTCTGCTGGGCGGCGAGGTCGCGGAGACCTACGACCTGATGCGCATGCGGCGATTGCAGCGCGTGCGCCTCGGATGACCGCAGCCACCATCGATCTCCGCTCCGACACGGTCACCAAGCCATCCGCCGGCATGCGCCGCGCGATGGCGGAGGCCGACGTCGGGGACGACGTCCTCGACGGTGATCCCACCACACGGCGACTCGAGGAGCGCGTCGCCGAGCTGATCGGCACCGAAGACGCGCTGTTCTTTCCCTCCGGAACGCAGGCAAACCAGACCGGCATCTGGCTCGTCACCGAGCCCGGCACCGAGCTGTTGGTCGAAGCGAACGCACACGTCGTGACGTTCGAGCTCGGCGGCGTTGCCGCCCTGTCGGGGGCACAGATTCGGCCCGTCGCCACCCCGGATGGGCTGCTCCGACCCGAGTTGGTGCAGGGCGCCCTGCGCGCGCCGTCGCCGCATGTGCCGCGCGCCACGGCGCTGGCCATTGAAAACACGCACAGTGCGGCTGGTGGACGGGTCCTCGATGATGGGGCGTTTAGCGCCCTCGCGCGGCTCGCGCGCGAGCGCGGGCTGGCCCTGCATCTCGACGGCGCGCGGCTCTGGAACGCCGCCGCCGCGACGGGCGTGAAGCCGGCTGTGCTCACCCGGGGCGCAGCGACCGTGATGGTCAGCTTCTCGAAGGGACTGGGCTGCCCCGTCGGGTCATGCCTCGGATTCCGGAAAGCCTGGCGGCCCCGCGCGTGGGAAATTCGCAAGCGCCTGGGGGGCGGCATGCGGCAGTCCGGCATCCTGGCCGCTGCCGGATTGTACGCGCTGGATACCAATCTCGAACGGATCAGCGAAGACCACGCAAACGCCCGGGAATTTGCCGAGATCCTGTCGGACAGTCAGGCCGTCCGACCGTCCGCGCCGGAGACGAACATCGTCATGCTCGATCTGCTCCGTGAGAGGGATATGCCGGAGACCGTGGTTCCCGCGCTGGCCGCCGCGGGCGTGCGCGTCGCGCAGTGGGGGCCACGGCGACTGCGCGCCGTGACGCATCTCGACGTCAGCCGCGCCGACGTCGTGCGCGCCGCGCGCATCATTCTCGAGACGCTGGTATGACCCCGGGTCGCCTCGAGCCCAAGCTGCAGGCGATGCCGCTCGACCGGGCGATTCTGTGGAATCCACCCGCGGCGCCGGGAAGCACGAACCCCGGACGTCCGTCCACGCGCTCACCCTACCCGATCTTCTTCCAGCAGGAAGCGGTCATCGCACTGCAGGAGCATCTCAAGAGCTCGCCCACACAGGCGATCTTCGGATTTCTGATCGGCGATGTCTATCGCGACCCCGAGACGGGCGTCTTGTACACGGTGATCGACAAGACGTTGAAGCTCAGCCAGGCGATCTACGGCGACAAGACGGAAGTCGTCGTGTCGCGCCTGTGGGAACGGATGCAGGAGCAGCTCAAGAAGGCGTCGGCCACGCTGCTCGGCTGGTATCACAGCCATCCTGGGCAGGGGGGCTTTCTCACCGCGCACGACGTCGAGACGCACGAGAAATTCTTCAGCGAGCCGTGGCATGTCGCGGTGCTGGTCGCGGCGGAGGCGGGCGGCGTCACCGGCCGCTTCTTTCGCGCGACGCAAGCCAACGATTGGCACAAGGCGCCCGTCGCGTTCTACGAGCTGCTGCAGCCGGAATCGATCAAGCCGGATGGGAAGAAGCGCTCGTTCATCACCTGGAGGAATTACAAGGCCTACGGGCCGACGCTGACTGGGCCAAAGCCGCCCAAGCCCACGCCGCCTCCCCCGGAGCCCACAGCGGAAGAACCGGAAGAAGAGGCGGCAGAGGCGGCGGAGGCAGATGAGAAACAGGGATTTCGCATCATGCGCGGGAGCGCGGACGACATCCCCGTCGTTCGGACGAGCGCGGACGACGAGCCTGCACCGGCGCCACAACCCGAGCCTCCGCCTCCGCCGGCTCCTCCGCCGCCACGCGTCGAAAAGCGGAAACCGCCCGAGCCGGAACCGCCGCCGCCACCTCCGCCCCCGCCCCCGCCCCCGCCCCCACCTCCGCCGACGCCACTGCCGCCGGGACGGAAGCCGATCGACGATATCCCGTGGACCGTGACGCCGGAGTCCGTGGCGTCGGTCCCGCCGCCCGTGATCGAGCCGCCCCGCCCCTTGTCGCGGGAGCCGCGCCGCACGCCGTCACACACATTCCGCCTGCTCGATGAGTCCGGCGGCGAAGAACCCAAGCCAAAGCCGAAACCCAGGCGGCGCCGGCGGATCCCGTGGGGACGCTGGCTCAAGCGCGTCGTGGTACTGCTGGTGATCGCGGGCGTTGGGGCAGGAGGGTACTGGTACTACGTCTTGCGCACGCCCCGCCCACCGCCGCCGTGGGCCGGCCTCGCCGGCCTCGTGGATCGCGTCAAAAAGCTGGTCGCGCGGCCCCCCGCGCCGCCGGCCCCGCGCCGGCCCTCCCCCCGTGCGCCGCCACCAGCGCCGGCGGCCGGGACGTCACCGGCGCGCACGACACCACCGCCGCCCGCGCCGATTCCGCAGCCCGTCGCGCCCCCGTCGCCGTTCGCGCGTTTCGATCGCTTGAGTGATTCGCTCGCGCGCGCTGTGCGGAATTATCACGATCGCGCGGCGCTGTTCGCGAGCGGCCGGCTCGATTGCGGTGGCCTCGCGAGTGGCCTCGTCGCCGTCGAGAGCCTGTGGCCGTCCTACAACGTTGAACGGCGAGCGCGTATGGCCAACTTCGATCAGCGCCGTGCGCTGCAGGATCAGGGGACTTACGCGTCGGTCGATTCGGTGGAGAGCAGCTTCGAGCAGTCGGGCTGCCGGCGCCCCTGACGCCCCTAGCGGGCCGAACGTCCAATGTCCAATGATCACTGATCAATGATCATTGGACATTGATCATTGGACATTGATCATTGGACATTGATCATTGTACATTCCGAGGCCCCAGGTCCGCAGGCTTTCCGCTCGTGAACCGCGTCAGGCCCCCGCAGGGAGCAGCGCTAAACGATGTCGGGATTCGTTGCGGGGTGCCTGGGGCAATTTACTGTCGGACGGTTGGACCGTTGGACTGTCTGACTGTAAACGCTCTACCGTCCAACCGTCCAACCGTCCAACGGTTAGATTTCTCCAGATGATCGCTCTCGCTCGCAAATACCGCCCTAAAAAGTTTTCGGATCTGATCGTCCAGGACCACGTGGCCGCCGCGCTGCGTGGTGCCGTCGCCCAGGGTCGGGTGGCGCACGGGTATCTCTTTGCCGGTCCCCGCGGAGTCGGCAAGACCACCGCCGCCCGCATCCTGGCCATGGCGCTGAACTGCGAGCAACGGTCGGCGGCGGGTGAGCCTTGTGGCGTGTGCGATTCGTGCAGTCGGATCTGGACAGGCCAGGCCAACCTCGACGTCGTGGAGCTCGACGCCGCCTCGAACCGCGGCGTCGACGATGCCCGCGATCTGCGGGAGCGGGCGATGTACGCCGCGAGTACCGAGAGTCGCTCCAAGGTCTACATCGTCGATGAAGCGCACATGCTCACGCGCGAAGCGTGGAACGCGCTGCTCAAGATTCTGGAAGAGCCGCCGCCACGCGTCGTCTTTGTGTTCGCGACAACGGAACCGCAGAAGATCGCCAACACCGCCGCGCCGATCCTGTCGCGGCTGCAGCGCTTCGATTTCCGGCGCATTGGCCCTCATGCCATCGTGGCGCGCCTGAAGGACGTGGCGAAAGCGGAACGGCTGCAGGTCGAGGACGATGCGCTCCATCTCATCGCCAAGAGCGCGAACGGCGGCATGCGCGACGCGTTGTCGCTCCTCGATCAGGTGCTCTCCTTTGGCGAAGGGCCGGTCACTGCCGCGCGTGTGCGCGAAGTGCTCGGCCTGATTCCGGACGAGCTGTACGGCGAGATGCTGCGGGCCATCGTCGAACGCGATCCCGGTGCGATCTTCCCGCTCATCGATCGGCTCCTCGAGGCTGGTGCAGATCTCGGCGAATTCGTGAACGGTGCAGCCGAGGCGTTGCGCGCGCTGCTGCTGGTGGGCGTCGGCGGTCAACCCGAGGGCCTGACAGAAGGGCTCGCCGGGGTGATTCGGGAGTACGCGCCCCAGCTGCCGCCCGCCGACATCGTCCGACTGCTCACCATTCTCGGCGAATCCGAGGAGCGCCTCAGTCGGAGCGCGAATCAGCGACTGCTCGTCGAGATCCTGCTGCTGCGATGGGCGATGCTGGACAGAACCGTCGAGATTTCGGAAGTGATCGATGCTTTGAAAGGCGTTGGACAGTCTGACGGTCTGACTGTTGGACGGAACCCACCCAAACAACCTCCGTCCGACCGTCCGACCGTCCGACCGTCCGACCAACACTCGTCCGACCGTCCGACCGGCCAGAAGCTGGAGCCGACGCTCGAAAACGTCCGCTCGGTCTGGGCAGCGATCGTCGCCGATGCTCGCGCCAAGTCACAGATGCTCGGGAGTCTCCTCGCTGAAGCGGAACCGGTGGCCGTGGACGGTCGCGTGATCACGGTGCGTCCGGGCAACGCGGGTCATACGGAGGGGCTCGAACGGCAGCGTGACACGATTGCGCAAGCCATCGGTCAGCTCATCAGCGAAGCACCGCGTGTCAAGATCGAGACCGGTCCGGAAGGCCGGGGCGGGGGCGGGGGAGCTGGTGCCGAGCGTATGACGGCGGAGCGCGCCAGCGCGGAGCGGCTGAAGAGCCTGCGTGCGAAAGACCCTACCCTGAGCGCGGCTGTGGACGCATTAGATTTGGAGCTGCTCGAATAGCTTGCTAACGCTCCTACGCGGGGTAACTTTCGATATATGGCGGATTTATCGAGCCTGCTCCAGCTCTCCCAGCAGATGCAGGGGCGGCTTACCGAGATCCAGACCCAGCTGGCGCAGCAGACCCTGACCGTCTCTTCCGGCGGGGGCATGGTTCAAGCCACCGTCGATGGGCGCGGCCACATTCGCACCATCAAGATCGACCCCCAGGCGGTCAGCCAGGGCGACGTTGAGATGCTCGAAGATCTCGTGCTCGCCGCGGTCGCGGAGGCGCAGAAGCGCGCGGCCGAGCTGTATCAGGCCGAGGTGCGGAAGCTGGCGTCAGGACTGCCGTTCCCGTTCCAGTTACCACCGCTCTAGGCCGGGTTCCCCCGTGTCTGCTATCGAGGAGCTTGTGGCGGAGCTGGCCAAGCTCCCCGGCATCGGGCGTAAGACAGCCCAACGACTCACGTTCCATTTGCTGAAGCAACCGGCGGAAGCCGCCGAACGGTTGGCGGAAGCCATTCGGCGCGTCCGTGGCCAGGTCGTGGCCTGTGGGACCTGCGGCAATCTGGCTGACGTCGATCCATGCCCGATCTGCACCGACCCGCGGCGCGACGCCACCCTGCTGTGCGTGGTCGAGGAGTCGGGTGACGTGGGCGCCATCGAACGCGCCGGTCGTTTCCGCGGCCGTTACCATGTGCTGGGCGGCCGGCTGTCGCCGCTCGACGGCATCGGTCCGGACGAGCTGCACGTGGACCGGCTGCTCGCACGGCTGGCCAACGGCTCGGAGGTTCGCGAGGTTATCGTCGCGACGAATCCCTCGATGGAAGGGGAGGCGACGGCGACGTATCTCCAGCAGGTGCTCAAACCGGTGCGCGAAGGAGGGGGGCACCTGCGCGTCACGCGCATCGCGCGCGGGTTGCCGGTGGGTGGCGACCTGGAATACGCGGATGCCGTCACGATCGCCCAGGCGCTGGCGGCACGGCGCGACATGTCCGAGACCGACTAGGAGGGAAGCATTGGCCGGAGCCGCTAGCTGGTCCTTTAACGAGAACGACTTCAAGCAAATTCAAACGCACCTGCAGGCGTTCCTGCGCGATTCGAACGCCCGCTGCGCGCTGCTCGTCGATCGCAACGGCCAGCTCGTTGCCACGGTTGGAGAAACACCGCAGTTCGATCCCACCGCCTTTGCGTCACTCACCGCCGCCGATTTCAGCGCCAACGACCAGCTCGCGAAAATGATCGGGGAGGCGGAGTTCGCGTCGCTCGTCCACCAGGGCGAGAAGGAATCGATGTATCTCGCCGACGTCGCGAAACGCGTCATCCTCGTGGTGCTCTTCGATCAGCGGGCGACTCTGGGACTCGTGAAGCTGAAAGCGAAAGCCGTCGTCGGAGAGCTGAACAAGGTCTTCGAGGAGATGTTCAATCGCGTGGGGACCGGTCAGGCCCAGCAGAAAGGCCTGCTCGAGGGGGCAGAGGACGAAATTGACAAACTCTTCGGTTAGACGGACGCGCCCATGTCGATGATCAACTATGCGTCCCGCGAGATCAACTGTAAGCTCGTCTACTACGGCCCCGGGCTCGGGGGGAAGACGACGAACCTCGAGCACATCTACGGCAAGGTGTCGCCCAACACGCGCGGCAAGATGATCTCCCTCGCCACCGAGACCGAACGGACGCTCTTCTTCGATTTCCTGCCCGTCGATCTCGGCACGATCCGCGGCTTCAAGACCCGGTTCCACCTCTATACGGTGCCGGGGCAGGTGTACTACAACGCCAGCCGCAAGCTCATTCTCAAAGGCGTCGACGGCCTCGTGTTCGTCGCCGACAGCCAGATCGAACGGATGGAAGCGAACGTCGAGTCGATGCAGAACTTGTACGACAACATGTCCGAGTATGGCTACGATCTTACGAAGATTCCGTTCGTGATTCAGTACAATAAGCGGGATCTTCCCAACGCGGCGCCCATCAAGGATCTGCAGGCCGCCCTGAATCCCGGATGGCCCGTCGAAGACGGCGCGAGGCAGAAAGTGACGCCCGACCCCTCCCACCCGGGCGAGAATCTCATCGACAAGGTCGGCAGCGATTGGGTCGGTCACGCCGCCTATCATGAGGCGGTGGCCGTGCGCGGCGATGGCGTGTTCGACACGCTCAAGGCGGTCAGTAAGCTGGTCCTCAAGACGTTGAGCTAATGGCTGGTCCTACGTCGGTTCGATGGACGCTGCCCAATATCATTACCCTGGCGCGCATTAGCCTCACGCCGGTGGTCGCACTCCTGCCGTTCATTCAGGGGTATTGGCCGAAAGTCATCGCCTTTGTCGTCTTTCTCATCGCCGCGTTTTCTGACCTGATCGACGGCTACCTGGCGCGGCGCTACGGCACCACGAGCGAGCTCGGCATCTTGCTCGACCCGATTGCCGACAAGCTCCTGCTCTTTGCCACGCTGATTCCGATTTTTTGGATCACGCGGCACCCCACGATTCTGGTCGACTACCGGATCCCGTGGTGGGGCAGTCTGCCGGTGTGGGTCGCGATCCTGCTGGTGGGGCGTGAAGTCCTGATCACGGTATTTCGCTTTTTCGCGAAGCGGCAGGGCATCATCATCCCCGCGGTGGGCGCGGGGAAGCTGAAAGCCGTGGCGCAGAACATTTTCATCGGCGCCACCATCGCGTGGTTCGCCTGGAAGGACGCGATCGCCGAGATGCATCTGGCCGGCACCTACCGCGATGTCTGGGACGAGTTTCACGGGTGGTTCGTCGCCGTGACCCTCGCCGGCGCGATCGTGCTGACCGTCTACTCGCTGCTCGTCTATCTCTACCGCTACCGGGCGCTCCTCAAAGTCCGCAAGTGAAGCTCGAGGTCGTCACGATCGGCACCGAGCTGGTGCTGGGGCAAATCCTCGACACGAATGCAGTCGATTTGGGACGCGAGCTCGCCGCCGCAGGCGTCGAGATCGTGCGCCGGACCTCGGTCGCCGACCGTCCCGACATGATTCGCGCCGCCGTTGCCGAGGCGCTCGACCGGACGGGGTTCGTGATCACGACCGGCGGTCTTGGTCCGACGCGCGACGACATGACCAAAAAGGAAGTGGCCGCGATCTTCGAAAAGCCGCTCATCCTCGACGCGGCCGTCCTGCAATCGCTGGAGGAGCGGTTCCGCCGGCTGGGCCGGGCGATGCCCGCCAGCAACCGCACGCAGGCCGAGGTGCCGGCAGGCGCCACCGTGCTGCCGAATCCACGCGGAACCGCGCCGGGGTTGTGGGTGGAAGAGGCCGATCGCGTCGTGGTGATGCTCCCCGGCGTCCCATCGGAAATGCGCGGGCTGCTCGCCGAAGAAGTATTGCCGCGCATCGCCGGTCGCGGTGAGACCGCCGGCATCGTGGTGCGGTCGCGCACGGTGCGCACGACAGGGATTGCCGAGTCGGCGCTCGCGGAGCGCGTCGGCGCCATCGAAGACGAGATCGCGCCGCTGACGCTGGCGTATCTGCCGTCGAGCAGCGGCGTCGACTTGCGGGTGACCGCCTGGAGACTGCGCGTGGAGGACGCCGAGCGGCGTCTGGCTGCGGCAGCGGCGCAGCTGCGTGCGCGCGCCGGCGAACACGTATATGGGGAGGAGAATGCCGACCTCGCGGCGACGATCCTGGATCTGCTGCGCGCGAACCGGCAGCGCCTCGCCGTCGCGGAATCGTGCACCGGCGGCCTGCTCGGCGGAAGAATCACCGCGGTTCCGGGCTCGTCGGACGTCTTCGCGGGCGGAATCGTCGCGTATGCGGATGACGTCAAGCGCGACCTGCTGGGAGTGCCCGCGGCCCTCATCAAAGCCCACGGCGCGGTGTCCGAGGAAGTCGTGCTGGCCATGGCCGCGGGCGCGCAGCAGCGATTCGGAGTAGACGCGGCGCTTGCGGTCACGGGGATCGCCGGCCCCGGTGGCGGGACGGTGGACAAACCGGTGGGTACGGTGTGGCTCGCGGCTCGACTGGGCAACGCAGCGCGCGCGTTGCGGCGCGTCTTTCCCGGCGATCGCGGCGAGATTCGGGCGCGCTCCGCGCAGGCGGCACTCGACCTGCTGCGGCGGTTGATGGGAACGCTAGCATGAATCGCATCAACGCCCCCGATGGCACGCCGCTGGTCTACGACGCCTACGAGCCCGCCCAGGCGAGCGTCGCTGTGCTGTTTCTGCACGATTGGTATCCGCCCGGCGTTTCGGATCGGTGGACGTCGATCGGCGGCCAACTCAGAAGTGCCGGCTTCGCTGCGTATTTCCTCGATCAGCGTGGACACGGGCGATCGGGTGGGACGCGCGGCCACCTTTCACGCTTTAGCCAGCTCCTTGGCGACTTGCAGGCGTTCCGGCGCGCGGTGCGCCAGCGGCAGGATGTGCCGCAGGTGCTCGTCGGTCATGGGTTCGGCGCCCTCGTCGTGCTGCGGTACCTCGAAACGCAACCCGGCGAGCCGCCGGCTGCCGCCGTGGTGTCCGGACCGTGGCTCGCGTCACGCAGCGCGCCGCCCGCATGGAAGCGCTTCGCCGCCAAGCTCGCCGACCTCTGGCCGACGTTGCCGACGGGACGCGGCAGCGAGTACATGACTGCCGGAGCGCGCGCGGAGCTGCAATGGGCTCAGCGCGCGGTGATCGCGGATGCTCAGCGCATCGAGCGGCCGGTGCTGTTCCTGCTCGGTGGAGCGGACCGGATCGTCGATGTCGAGGCCGCACAGCGGCTGGCCGAGAGCCTGGCCGCGCACGCGCGCATCAACTGGTATCCCGACCTCTCGCACGAGCTATTCAACGTGCAGAGCGTCATGGATGATCTGATCGCGTTCACCCGTGCGTACCGCTCGTCGGATCCAGATCAAACGAGCGATTAAGCGTGCATCGAAACGCCCTGCCATTCGGCCCGCGCGTGTGTGTATAGTCCGCCCATTCCGTTTTTCCACAACAAGGAGTTCCTATGAAACGCGTGTCTTTGGGCGTGCTTATCGCCGGGCTGGCATTGGCCCTCGCAGCTCCGCTGCGCGCGCAGCAGATGTATCCGGCGACCGAGGGATTCCGGTTCGGTCTCGGGTTGGGCGCGACCATGCCCACGGGCGATTATGGCAGCCTCGACAAGATGGGCATCAACATTCTCGGTGTGTTTGAAATGCCGATCGGCGGCAGCCCGCTGTATCTGCGTGCCGATGGGTTGTACTCATCGACCGCTCACGAAGGCGTCAGCGGAAGCACCGCGATTCTGGGTGGCACCGCGAGCGCCCTGTATCACTTCAGCGCTCCGAACGCGCAGGCGCGTCCGTATGTACTCGGCGGTCTGGGCATCTACAACTACGATCCCGGTACGGACTCGGAAACGAAGGTGGGATTTGCACTGGGTGGCGGCGTCACATTTGGCCTGGGCGGACTCAATGCCTTTGCTGAGGCCCGCTATATCAGCATTCAGACCAGTGGGTCGTCTCGGACGATGGTTCCGCTGACGTTCGGTTTGATGTTCGGTTACTAAAGCGTGCTGTTCGGCCCTGGAGCGGCATCGCACCACGCCGCTCCGGGGTTTCCCTCCCGAGTCTCACCGCCTTATCTTGTTGTCAGACTGAAAGTTCCAAACACATGACCAACAAACGTCATCCCCATTCACCACCGGCCCCTTCGCTCGATCCCGACACGAAGGAACCGGTCGCGGCGCAGACGCCTGGCGAGGCGCCGGCGGCGGCGCCACCGGCGCCTCCATCTCCAACGACTCCATCTGAAGCGGATGTGTGGAAAGACAGGCATCTGCGGCTCGCTGCCGAGTACGACAATTACCGCAAGCGGACGGCAAAAGAGCGCACCGAGGCTTGGCAACGAGCCCAGGCGGAGCTGGTTTCCCGCTTCGCAGACGTGCTCGACGATCTCTCGCGATTTGCGCACATCGATCCGGGCGAGACGGACGCCAAGACGCTCCATGAAGGCGTCGAGCTGGTGGAGCGGAAGATCTGGAAGGAGCTCGAGAGCGTGGGTGTCACGCGCATCGATCAGACGGGAGTGCCGTTCGACCCGAATCTGCATGAAGCGGTGACGACGCAACCGGCGCCGAAACCGGAGCTCGACCACACCGTAGGCCAGATCGTGCAACCCGGCTATAAGATGCGCGACACGCTGCTACGCCCGGCGCGCGTGGTCGTGCTCACCTGGCAGGGCCATTAATGGCGGCACAACGCGACTACTACCAGACATTGGGAGTCGCTGAAACAGCCTCGACGGACGAAATCAAGAAGGCCTTTCGCCGCCTGGCCAAGCAGCACCATCCGGACCGGAATCCCAACAATCCCCAGGCCGCCGAGCGCTTTAAGGAGATCAACGAAGCGCACGATGTCCTGAGTGATGCCGAGAAACGGAAGAAGTACGACCAGCTCCGTCGCTACGGCGCGTTCGCGGGGGCCGGCGGCGGCAACCCGTTTGGACAGCGCGGCGCCCGGCGTGGTGGAGGTTCCGGCGCGGGTGGACCCACCGCCAACGATAGCGGTGATTTCGACATGTCCGACCTCGGCGGACTGGGGGATTTGTTCTCATCGATCTTCGGACGCCGGGGAGCGGGAGGGGGCCGCGACGCCGAACCGGAAGAGGTCGAAACCAGCATCACGATTCCGTTCCGTGTCGCCGCGTTGGGCGGCTCCGTGCCGATTACACTCGCCATGCCCGAGGTCTGCCCGACGTGCGGTGGGAACGGGGCCGCCAAGGGCGCGACGGTCAGCACCTGCCCTGAGTGTAAAGGGCGCGGGACGGTCTCGTTTGGTCAGGGCGGGTTCGCGGTCAATCGCCCGTGCCCGGTGTGCCGGGGGAAGGGAACTGTTCCGTCACAGCGCTGCCCGACGTGCCAGGGCAGCGGCGAGGTACGGGTCGAGAAGCGCATCGCCGTCGAGATTCCCG
>Ga0070704_100001236_pt1 | contig 13461 bp, 10 predicted proteins | sample KBSK5252metaG_FD_65467 | JGI IMG/M metagenome (GOLD analysis project Ga0070704, IMG submission 65467) | Corn, switchgrass and miscanthus rhizosphere microbial communities from Kellogg Biological Station, Michigan, USA - KBS K5-25-2 metaG | ecosystem: Host-associated > Plants > Roots >...
AGCGATGTAGAGGCGCTTGGCGTTCACTGGGCACGCTGCACCGCAAACAGCCAGCGCCCGCCGGACCAGCGATTGACGCCCGCCAGCCACCCGGGGTACGCCTGGAGCAATGCTCGCAGCTCCCCCGCTGACGGCGACGTGGCGCTCGCGAGGAGGACGTGCGTCACGCCCATCCGCTCGAGATAGGCGCGATGCTCTGCGGCTGTGGGACGCAGGGTCTCGCGACCGACGTAGCGCTCCAGGTAGAACGGGACGGCGGTGCGGTGGGTGTAGAGCCAGACGAGGGCTTCGTCGTCGGTGGCGACGACGGCATCGGCCGGGAGGTCGGCGACGGCGGGGATGAGCTCCTTGAAGTTCTCGGAGATCGCCTGCGCCTGGGTCCCCCACCACCGCCCGGCGATGCCCCGGATTTCGTAGTACGCGTATCCGCCCACCAGCGCGGCGACGAGCAGCCCGACCGGGACGCGCGTCCACCGGAACCGCCACAAGGCGAGCGCGCCAACGGCCCAGGCGAGCCCCAACCACGGGAGGACGGCCCAGAGGAACCGATCCGGGGGATAGGGCCAGATGGCGAGGATCGCGAGATAAAAGACGAGCGTGAATCCCACGGCCGAGCGGCGCGTGAGCAGCGCGAGGCCGTACAGGCCCACGCCGAGCGTCGCGGCGGCCGTGACGTGATACAGCCAGCGCAGGGGGATCCAGCCCAACGTGATCACTTCGAGGGGCCGCGGGAGATCGGGCGCGCTCACGCCGAGGGCCGAGAGGCCCGCCTGGCGGAGGATCTCGCCGTAGCTGCCGTAGTTCAAGCCGAGCGCCGGGTCGATCCCGCGTTCGTGCGTCACCACCCACAGGCCCCACGCCACGGCGGCCAGCGCGAGCGGAGCGAGGGTCCTCAGGGCGACGGGCCACGGGGTGCGGCGTTCGAGCAGGAAGCAGGCGATCCCCGCCCCCGCCGCCACACCGATCGATCGGGTCAGGAGTGCCAGTGCGGCGGCCGTCCCGATGAGCCACGGCGACCCGCCGCGGTCCGCCAGGATCACGGCCACGGCGAGCAGCACCGCGAACAACGGCTCGGCGAAGAGCACTGATTGCGTCGCCAGCACTGGGATCGCGACGGCGGCGGCCGAGACGATCGCGGGCGCGAGCCAGCGTGGGGCTCCGGGGTCGAGCAGTTCGGTCCGAGCCGCGTGCCAGGCGATGACACCGGCCGCGAAAGCGGCCAGCAGGATATTGAGCACTTTGGCGACGACCGCCGCGGCGCTCAGGGACAGCAGGCCGAAAAGCGGCGCCAAGACGGCCGGATAGAGCGGCGGGTAGTGGACGGCTGCCGGCGTTCCGGGGAGGTGTGGGTGGACGTACCCGCCGCCGTGGATCAGCGCCGTGGCGAGCCCGGCGTACAGCCCATCATCGTAGAAGACGCCGATCAGCGCGTGGTTCAACGCGAGGGCGCCGACGGCGAGGGCGACCCCCGCCGCGGCCAACCCACCTTTCACTTCCGGCGCCAATCGCCGCCCGGGGGAAAGAGGTTGTAGCGGACCACGTGGAAGATCGCGGCGAACCCGTCGCGCCAGGTGATCTTCTTCCCTTCCGCGTAGGTGCGGCCGCTGTAGGAAATCGGCAGCTCCCATATCCGCGCCCCCGCCTGCGAGAGTCTTGCGGTGATCTCCACTTCGAACCCGAACCGATTGGACCTGAGCGGGAGGCGCTTCAACAGTTCGGTGCGGACCACCTTGTAGCACGTCTCCATGTCGGTCAGGTTCAGATTCGTGAACATGTTCGACAGGAGGGTGAGGACGCTGTTGCCGACGGAGTGCCAGAAATAGAGTACGCGGTGCGGGCCGCCCTGGAAGCGCGAGCCGAACACCGCATCGGCCTTACCGTCAGCGATGGGGCCGAGCAGCGTCGGAAGATCGAGGGGATCGTACTCGAGGTCCGCGTCCTGAATCACCACGACGTCGCCCGTCGCGTGCGCGATCCCTGAGCGAATCGCCGCGCCCTTCCCCCGGTTGACGGGATGCCGCACGAGGTGGTGGATCCTGCCGGCCGCGCGCAGGCGCTCGAGCACGTCGCCCGAGCCGTCGCGGGAGGCGTCGTCTATCGCGATGATCTCAGTGGAAGCGGGGATCTGGCGGACACGATCCACGACGTGCTCGATCGTGGTCGCCTCGTTGTAGACCGGAATGAGGACGCTGAGGCGCAGGCCGACAGCGCTCACTTCTCAGGCTTCTCGGTCGCCGTGGGGCCCTCGTACCGGCCAAGCTTGCGGTACAGGGTCGACGGATCGATACCCAGCACCTCGGCGGCGCGCGTCTTGTTGCCACCCTCGCTCTGCAGCACCCAGAGGATGTATGCCTGCTCGATCACGTCGAGGGTCGGGGTGTGATGCTGGCGCTCGGCGACGAGCGGCTCCGCCTTGCGGTCGACGATCTTGTCGGGAATTGCCGAACGCGGGATCGCCTCACCCTTGGTCAAGGTGACGGCCCGCTCCAGCGCATTCTCGAGCTCGCGCACGTTGCCCGGCCAGTCGTAGGCCATGATCACTTCCAGCGCGTCGGCGGCGAGCTGCTTGGGCGGTTCGCTGCGCTCGGCGGCAATGTGGTCGAGGAACGCCCGCACGAAGATCGGGATGTCATCGCGCCGGTCGCGCAACGGCGGGAGGTGGATGTTGATGACGTTGAGGCGATAGTACAGATCGCTGCGGAACCGGCCGCGCTTGATGTCGTCCTCCAGGTCGCGGTTCGTCGCCGCCACGACGCGCACGTCCACGGGAATCGCCTCGGTGCCGCCCACCGGGATCGCCTCGCGCTCCTGCAGCACCCGGAGCAGCTTGACCTGCGTGGCGGGCGACATCTCGCCGATTTCGTCGAGGAAGAAGGTCCCGCCGCGCGCCGCCGCGAACAATCCCTGCTTGTCGCGCACGGCGCCCGTGAATGATCCCTTGACGTGCCCGAACAGCTCGGACTCGAGCAGGCTTTCCGGGAGCGCGCCGCAGTTGAGGGACAGGAAGGGCCCTTCGGTCCGCACCGACAGCTCGTGGAGGTAGCGGGCGATGACTTCCTTCCCGGTACCTGACTCGCCCTGAATGAGAACAGTGCTCTCGGTCGGGGCGACCTGTTCGGCGAGGCGCAGGACGTCGCTGAACAGCTTGGATTTGCCGAGTGGCTTCACCTGCCCCGAACGCTCGCGACGCCGGATTTCCTGCTTGAGCTGCTTGTTTTCGGCCCGCAACCGGCGGTGCTCGGCGGCCCGGCGGCAGATCGCCACCATGTCGTCGTTCGAGAACGGCTTCTGGATGTAGTAGAACGCGCCCTCGTTCACCGCCTGGATGGCGCTCTGCAGCGAGGCCTGGGCGGTCATCAGGATGACCGGCGTCTCCGGGTCCTGCGCCCGCACCGCCGACAGGATCTCGATCCCGGTGACGCCCGGCATCTTCACGTCGGTGAGGACGATGTCGGGTGCCGAGCTTTTGAGCTGCTCGAGGCCCGCCTTGCCGCCCTGCGCGGTGGTGACGTCGAAACCCTCGTTCTTGAGCAGGATCCGCAGCGTCTCGAGTATCCCCTGCTCATCGTCGATGACGAGGATCGAGGGCGCGGTCACGGCTCCGGGAGGCGGATTCATCAGGCAGCTTCCTCCTTACGGCGGGCAGCGGGGAAATACACGGTGAACGTCGTTCCCTGGCCGGCCTTGCTGTCCACCAGCACCAGGCCGCGATGCGCCTCGACGGCGCGCTGGACGATGGCAAGGCCGAGTCCCGTGCCCCCCACCCGGCCAGTCGCGAACGGCTCGAACAGGCGCGCCTTCAGCTCCTCGGGGATGCCGGGCCCGTTGTCGCTCACCCGCAGCGACACGGGATTCTCGATCCCGGCGCCGCCGGGTAGCTCGTTCAGGCCGGCGGCACCGGTGCGGACGGTGATGGCGGCGCCCTTCCCCACGGCCTGCACGGCGTTCAAGACGAGGTTCGAGACCACCCGGTGCAATAGGTCCTCGTCGCCTTCCATCGGCGTCGGCCCGCCCTGAAGCACGATGCGCGCGTCGGGGCTGCACTCGGGGTGCTGGCGCACCAGCCGAATCGCCGCTTCGGCGACGGCGTGGAGGTCCATGGGGCGGCATTCGGTCACGCGCACACGCGAGAAGTCGAGGAACTCGGACAACAGCCGTGACAAGCGGTCGCTCTCACGCACGATCAGGTTGGCAAGAAACTTCTCGTCGGGATTGGAGCGCGACGACCGTGCCAGCTGCTCCACCGAGCTGCGGATCGACGCGAGCGGGTTCTTGATTTCGTGCGCGAGGCTGGAGGAGAGCTCGGCGACGGCCTCGAGCCGCTCCGCGCGGAGGTGGAGCTCTTCGAGTCGCTTCGAGTCCGAGATGTCGGTGAAGATCGCGGACACACGCGGGGGCGCGCCCACCGGGCCGTCGAGCGTGGTCGTCGTCACCCCGATCGGGAACGAGCGGTCGGGCCGGTGCACCGTGGCTTCGACGCGCATCAACCGGACGCCGCGTCGCGCCGTGGACGTCACCGCCGCCCAGAACTCCGGCGCCAGCCTGGCGAACTCCGGCATGACCGTCCGGCCGAGCCAGTCCCGGGCACGAAAACCCAGGATCTCCTCGGACGCCGGGTTGGCGTATAGCAAGCGCCCGTCGGCGTCCACCGTGATGACGCCGGTGCGGATGTTGCGGAGCACGTCGTCGGCCTCGAGCTGCACTTGCCGCACCTCGGCCGCGAGGGCTTCGCGCTCCGCGCCCATCACCGTCACGCGACTCGCCACGTACGCCGTCACCCCCGCCACCAGCACGAACACACCCAGCTGGATCCACAGGCCCAGCGACACCGCCGTGTGATGGCCCCAGAACACGTCGGCGAAGTAGACCAGTCCAGCGAATACGGTCACGAGGCCGGCGCGCGCCGGCGCCATGAGCAGCGCCGTCACCGCGATCACGACCACGTACAGGCCGGCGAAGTCGCTCTCCGGGCCGCCCGTCATGTGCACGACGGCCGTGATCAGCGCGACGTCGAAGACGGCTTGTAGGTAGAGGAACGTGGGACCGGGGTAGCTGCGCCGCACGTGGGTATGCCAGTACGACGCCGCCGTCACACCGGCCGCGGACACGAACATCAGGGAGGTCGCCAGGATGTCGAGCGGCGCGGCGACGCGGATCTTGAGGGCGGCGCTCAGGTAGATGGCGGCCGCCAGGCACATCCGCCCCACGTAGACGAGCCGGAGGAGCTTCTTGGGGGACGGGATCGCGGAGCCTTGGGAGGTGCCGAGCCAGCGCATGCCCGAGTATTGGGTGCGCTCTGGCAAAATGCAAGAGCTTTAGCCTGCCAATTGCACGGGAGTGCCGCGTCCCGCCGCCTCGGCTCGCTCGTAGACGGCGGCGGCCGCGGCGACGTCCTGGAGGGCCATGCCAGTCGAGTCGAACACGATGACCTCGGTGGGCGACTGACGGGCCGCCTTTGGCGACCGGCCAGCGACGATCTGGCCCAGCTCCGCCGCGACATCCGCGCGCGTCATGACGCCGGCGGCAATCGCGTGGTGCAGGTCCCCCATCGTCGCCGCCTGGTCCAGCACGTCCACAACCACTCGGCTGGCGGCGAGCAGCGCGGGAGCGATCTCCTGCTTCTCTGGATTGTCGGCCCCGACGGCGGCGACGAACGTGCCCGGCGCGACGTCCCCTACGTCGAGGATGGGTTCACGGGCGGAGGTGCAGGTCACCACGATGTCGCGGTTCCGGGCGGCGGCGGCGGGGCTCGTCGCCACGTCGATCGTGAGGTTGAGCTCCGGCGCCAGCACGCGCGCGAGATCTTCGGCGCGGCGGCGATCTCGATCGTAGACGTGCGCGGCGGTGAGCGGTCGCACGCGCCGCAGCGCCCGGAGTTGCACCCATCCTTGGTTGCCGCACCCGATCAGACCCACGGTCCGGGCGTCCGCTCGCGCCAGGAACTTCGCTGCCACGGCGCTGGCGGCACCGGTCCGCAGCGTCGTGATCTCCATGGAGTCGAGCAGGGCCAGCGGCGTGCCCACCTCGGCGTCGGCCAGCACGATCACGCCCTGGATCGTGGGCAGGCCCCGGGCCGGATTGTTCGGGAAGTTGGCGTTGGTCTTTGCGGCGAAGTACGGACGGCTGAGGCGCAGGGTCCCGGCCTTGATGTGGAACCCGCCGCCCTCGACGTGGATGCCGAGGACGCCGGTGGTCGCCTGACCCTCGCCGTGGAGGCGGAAGGCCGCCTCCACGGCGCTGATGCAGGTATCGAGGTCCAGCAGCTGCGCGACGTCGCTGCGGGTGAGCAGCAGCGCCGAGGTCACTTATTGGACCGCGTTCACCATGTCGAAGATGGGCAGGTACATGGCGACCACCATGCCACCGACGATCACGCCCAGGACGACGATCATGATCGGCTCCATCAAGGACAGCAGGGCGCTGACGGCGGCGTCGACCTCGTCGTCGTAGAAGTCGGCGATCTTGGTGAGCATCTCGTCGAGCCCACCGGTCTGCTCGCCGACGGCGATCATCGAGATCACCATGGGCGGGAAGACCTTGGATTTCGCGAGCGGCCCCGCGATCGTCTCACCGCCGGCGATCGAGGCGCGGGATTCCATCACGGCGTTGTGGATCACCATGTTGCCGGCGGTGCGGGCGGTGATCTCGAGGCCGTCGAGGATCGAGACGCCCGAGGAGATCAGGGTGCCGAGGGTGCGCGTGAAGCGCGACACCGCCGACTTGCGCAGCAGGTCGCCGAGCACCGGCGCCTTGAGCATCAGCTTGTCGATCGTGAGCTTGCCCGGGGCGGTGTGGTAGTAGCGGTTGAGGGCCCAGGCGCTGCCGGCGCCGGCCGCGATGATCGCCCACCAGTAGTTCTTGAGAATGTTGCTCGCCAAGATCACGATGCGGGTGGGGAGCGGCAGCTCGAGGTTCACCGACGCGAACATGCTTTGGAACGTCGGGATCACGAAGATGAGCAACACCGAGATGGCGATCGCGGCGACTGAGAAGATCACCGCGGGGTAGATCATCGCGCCCTTCACCTTGCGCACGATCAGGTCGTTCTTTTCGAGGAAGGTCGCGAGACGCAGCAGAATGGTATCGAGAATACCGCCGGCCTCGCCGGCGGCCACCATGTTGACGTACAGATCCGTGAAGGCCTTGGGGTGCTTGCGCAGCGCGTCGGCCAGGGTGTGGCCGCTCTCGACATCGTACACGACCGCGCGTGTGACGTCGGCGAGGACCTTGTTCTCCGTCTGCTGCGAGAGGATGTCGAGCGCCTGGACGAGCGGGAGCCCGGAGTTGATCATGGTGGCGAACTGGCGGGTGAAGATGACGACGTCGCGTGTCTTGACGCCGGGTTTGAAGAAGTCGCCGATCCCGCCGCCCTTCTTGGCTTCCCGGACCTGCACGACCACCATGCGATTCTTGCGCAGGTGGGCAATGACGTCGTCGCGCGAAGGGAGATCGATCTTGTCCTGGACGAGATCGCCCTTCAAGTTGCGCGCGGTGTATTCGTAAACCGGCATGGTCTACTCCCCCTCCCCGCGCCTCACCGGCGCGCGGCGACCTTGGATGGACCGGGCTGCGGCGCGCCAGGAGCCGGGGGGCCGTCCCTCTCGTCGGGCGGAATCTCCCCGATGGTGCGCAGGAACTCGCTCGGCTTGGATGTGACGCGCAGGCATTCTTCCTTCGTGACTTCCCTGCCCATGTAGAGCTGATACAGCGCGTCGTTCAGGGTTTGCATCCCGTACTTCTTCCCCGCCTGCATCGACGATTCGATCTGGTGGACCTTGTCGTCGCGAATCAGGGCGCGGATCGCCGACGTGCACACCATGATTTCGGCCGCCATCACGCGGCCCTTGCCCTTGGCCCGTTGCAGCAGGGTCTGCGTCAGCACGCCCTCCAATACGAAGGCGAGCTGGGCACGCACCTGCGACTGCTGGTGCGAGGGGAAGACGTCGATGATGCGGTTGATGCTCTCCATGGCGGAGTTCGTGTGCAGCGTGGCGAACGCCAAGTGCCCCGTTTCCGCGATGGTGAGCGCCGCCTGGATCGTCTCCAGGTCGCGCATTTCGCCGATCAGCACGACGTCGGGGTCCTGCCGCAGCGCGTACTTCAGCGCGGCCTGGAAGCTGAGCGTGTCGGTCCCCACCTCACGCTGGTTCACGATGCAGCTCTGGTGCCGGTGGATGAACTCGATCGGGTCTTCCACCGTGATGATGTGGCCCTTCAGCTCTTTGTTGATCTTGTCGATCATCGCGGCGAGCGTGGTGCTCTTGCCCGAGCCCGTGGGGCCGGTCACCAGGACCAGGCCGCGCGGGCGGTCGGCGAGCTGCGCCACCACGGGAGGCAGGCCCAGGTCGTCGAACGTCTTGACGCTGAAGGGGATCTGCCGGATCACGACCGAGACGCAGCCGCGCTGCTTGAAGCAGTTGCCGCGGAATCGCGCCAGGTTCTGGATCCCGAACGAGAAGTCCAGCTCGTTCTCGGTCTCGAAGCGCTTCTTTTGATTCTCGGTGAGCACCGAGTACGCGAGCGACAGCGTGTCTTTCGGCGTGAGCACTTCTTCCGTGGACGCGTTCACGATGTCGCCGTCGACGCGGAGCTTGGGACGCTCGCCCGCCACGATATGGAGGTCGGAGGCGTCCTTTTCGATCATCTCCTCGAGCAGGGCTCGAAGGTTTATCGGCATCGATCCATCTCCCTTGCCTTAACCTGCAGCGGTTTCCTTGACGACCTCTTCCAGCGTCGTGACGCCCTTCTTGACCTTGACCATGCCGTCCATGCGCAGCGTCAGCATCCCCTCCTGGACGGCGATGTCGCGCAGCTCTTCGGTCGAGCCGCCCTTCAGGATGCCGCGGCGCAGCGGGCTCGACAGGGCCATCACCTCGTACAATCCCTGGCGTCCCTTGTACCCGGACCCCGCGCACGTGTCGCAGCCGGCGCCTTTGAAGAACGGGCCGACCTTCTTGTCGATCCCAAAGGCGTGCATCTCTTCGGGGGTATACTCGTGCTCCCTCTTGCAATCCTTGCAGATGCGCCGCACCAGCCGCTGCGCCACGATCAGATTCACGGCACTCGCGACGTTGAACGGCTCGATGCCCATGTCGACCATGCGCGTGATGGTCGAGGGCGCGTCGTTGGTGTGCAGCGTGGAGAGCACGAGGTGGCCCGTGAGCGCGGCCTTGATGGCGATCGACCCGGTCTCCAAGTCCCGGATCTCGCCCACCATGATGATGTTCGGGTCCTGTCGCAGGAACGCCTTCAGGGCGGCCGCGAACGTCATCCCCACCTCGTTGCGGACGAGCACCTGATTGATGCCTAACAGGTTGTACTCGACCGGGTCCTCGGCGGTCATGATGTTGACGTCGATAGTGTTGATCTTGGACAGCGCCGAGTAGAGGGTCGTCGTCTTGCCGGATCCCGTGGGGCCGGTTACCAGGACCATGCCGTACGGGTTGAGAATCGCCTTGAGCAGATCGGCCTGCGCCTTGGGCTCGAAGCCGAAGGTGGCGAGATCGAGCGTCAGGTTCCCCTTGTCGAGGATGCGGAGCACGATCTTCTCGCCGAACAAGACGGGCAACGTCGAGACGCGGAAGTCGATCACGCGCGTCCCCATCTTGAGCTTGATGCGCCCGTCCTGGGGCACGCGCCGCTCGGCGATGTTGAGCTGCGCCATGATCTTGACGCGCGAGGTGAGCGCGGCCCGCATCTTCACGGGCGGCTTCATCACCTCGTGCAGCGCGCCGTCGACCCGGTAGCGCACCCGCATCTCGTGTTCGAACGGCTCGATGTGGATGTCGGACGCGCCGCGTTTCACCGCGTCGGTCAGGAGCCCGTTGATGAGCTTCACGACGGGGGCGTCGTCGGCAAGATCCTGCGCCTTGACGTCTTCGTCCTCCTGATCCTCGACCACCTCGAGGTCTTCTTCCTGCTCCACACTTTTCAGCAGGCTCTGCAGCTGGGCGTCCGACTGCTGGTAGTAGCGGTCGATCGCATTGCGGAGGGTGTACTCGCCCGCGATCACCGGGAACACGTCGCAGCGCGTGATGAACTTGATGTCTTCAATCGCCGCGACGTTGTTGGGGTCGGCGATGGCCACCGTCAGGGTTCGCCCCTCCCGCTTGAGCGGCAGCACCACATGCTTGGTGGCAATGTCGGGGGGGATGAGCTTCAGAATCTTGGGGTCGACTTCGAAGCGCGACAGGTCGACGGCCGGCATCCGGTACTGCCGGGCCAGCATCTTGGTCACCTCGGTCTCCTCGATGAAGCCGAGCTTGACCAGGGTGTAGCCCAGCCGCATCCCGGAGCTCTTTTGCTCCTGGAGCGCCTTTTTCAGCTGCTCCAGGGTGATGAGCCCTTCGCGGACGAGGATGTCGCCCAGTTTGTCCGGGGTGGCCGCAGCGGTCGCCGTACGCAACTCGTTGGAATTGAAGCATCTAAAGTATTTCCCGGAGACAGGCCGGTCAAGGTTTGGAGGGCAAAATCCCCGAAAACGTGACCCACGGCAGCAGCGCGTCGAGCAAACGGGGCCCCACGCCGGACACGCTGTCGAGCCGCTCGAGGCTCCCGAACGCTCCGTGTTGCTCGCGCCAGGCCACGATGCGCTGCGCCAACGCCGGTCCGACGCGCGGCAGCCGCGTGATCTCGGTCACGTCGGCGCGGTCCAGATCGATGCGCTCGCCGGGCGCGAGCGGGCGGGCGAGGCTCGCCGCGCGTCGCGCGGTTTCGCGCAGGCCGGAACCGGGAGAAGACGACGGGGACTGGAGTTGGACATCGCCGGGAGGAGACTTCGGCGAGGGTGAGAGAAGAAACCGGACTCCCGCGCCGGCGAGAGCGAGGCCAGCGAGAAGCAGAGCGGCGCGCTTGTCATTCATCCCGCAACCTACGACCTCGGTCCCACAACCCATCACCAGAAAAACGCCGCTATTGCCTCACCAGCGCTACGGCGACATCACCGACAATCTGCAGGCTCGCCGCGCTCACTTTGTCGATCGTATCCTCGGTTGTGTGGTGGTACGGAAAAGTGAAGTCGATCACGTCGATCGCGTGGATGCCAGCTTGCTGCAGCGGGACGTGGTCGTCGGTAAGCGCTTCACCCGCGGTCGGCGCGAACACCCGCCCGTAGCCGAGGCTCTTGGCGGTGTCCCACACGCGCTGCACAACCTCCGGCGCGCGCGAGACAGAATAGCCCTCCTGAAGGAATTGAAGGTCCTTATCGCCAACCATGTCGAACAGGACCGCATAGAGCGTGGTGTAGCCCGGCGGCAGGTGCGCAGCGAAGTAGCGCGCGCCGAGCAGGGTCTCGGTGGAATCGCTGAAGTCACCCCAGTCCTCACCATCCACGAAAAGAAGATCGACTCCGACCAGAGGGGCGCGCGCTTTCAGGGCGTCGGCGACACCGAGCAGGACGGCGACCCCAGAGGCGCCGTCGTTGGCGCCGGGCACCGGCAACTGCTGCTGACCGAGGTTGGCACTCTTGTCGGCCTTGGGGCGCGTGTCCCAATGGGCCAGGAACAGAACCCGGTCGGTGGCCTGCGGCCGAAAGCGAGCGATGAAATTGCGCAGTCGCAGGTTCACGCCCTTCGACGTCCGCTGGGTGAAGGCCTGGACGACCACGGTGTCGGCCCGCTGACGAAGCTGCGACTCGAGCCAGTCGCCCATCTTCTGAGCACCTGGCGTGTTTGGGACGCGAGGTCCAAACGCCAGCTGCTGCTGCACGTAACCGAACGCGGTTTGCCCGTTGAACTCTTTCGCGGCCCCACTGCCCGCCTTCGCCCGGCAAGCCAGGACGACGAGTGCCACGCACCACGCACCACGCACCACGTACCGTTTCATCGGAGCTGCCCCACACTCGTGGCGAGCTGCACGAACGCCGTGATCACAAGTTGACGCACCTTGCGGTTCGTTTGTCGTTCTTCATTGAGAAGGTATGCCATCTGAATCCCCGCGCTCATGTTGGGAGGGAGTTCGGTGTCCATCGTAAGCTGACCCTGAACCTGCCGGCTGTCTACGAAGGGCACGCAGTCCTCTTGACCCGCGCCCTGAAGACACTGGGTGTTGCCGGAGACCGAATACCGGAGGGTCGTGCGGATGTTCGACCGCCACCGGCCCAGCGCCGTCGGGGGCCGGAACGCAAAGATCACGGTCGCGTTTCGCTGGCTGCGTTCCGTCTTGAACAGGTTGCCGGCGGACAGTTGCTCGGTGCGGCCCTGCGACGCGTCGAAACTCGTGAGCACGCCGCCCACCCATGTCAGGGAAAGAGAGGGAGTGAACGAGCGGTCCATGTTCCTGTTGCGCGAGATGCTCGTCGCCGAGCCGAACGTGGCCTGCTCGTTCACGGTTTCACTGCGGCGATAAGTGGCCTGCGCAGTGAGGCTCGAGAGCAGGCGGCCGACGTTGCGGCGGGACGGCGTGAGCGACCAGGTGAGCGTGCCGCTCGGCCAGTCACGGCTGCGCGTGTGGATCGGGACCTGTTGCTCGCCGCGCAGCGCGAACGACACGCCGCTGGCGCGCCGATAACTCGCGTTCACGCGCACGCCGAAGGGCAGCGCCCCCGAGCCGCTCCCGGTGAGTGTGGCGTTCTCGGTCGCCGCCGCCGCCGCGAGCCCGGCGGTGCGCTGAAAGCCGTCCATACCGCCGAGGCCGAGCTGATACCCGACACCGGGGAGGCCGCTCGCGCTGCCGAAACTGGACGTGCGCTGCCGGGTGTACGCCACGTCGACGTTGCCCAGGCGGCCGAGCCAGCGAGCCACGCCGGCCGAGTCACCGAACACGGCCTGTGCGAGTCGGCGCGGGTCGAGCTGCGTCCCCGCCTCGACGCGCCGCAGATTGCTGAAGGCCGCGGGCACCCGGAACGCGCCCGCCGTGTCGCCGACCTCGCGGACCGGCTGGCGGGCGTTGGGATCGCGTGTGAAGGAGAAGGACGACGTGAGCGAGGCCCGCGGCCGGATCCAGCTACCGATGCGCGGCGTCACGTTGACGAACGTCCCGAGGGTCCGCTGCGTCTCGACGCCGATGTCCTGCCCCAAGAGCGATGCCCGCCCTTGCCGGATCAGCCGACCGATCGTGGTCGAGTCGCCGTAGTCGCGCAGGTCGCGCGTCGACGCGACATCAACGCTCATCTGCACGCCGCCCACCGGGAGCAGGGCGATCGAGCCGGAGTTGCGCCAGAGCCGGGCGCGGGACACCGTCGGCGGGAGCGTGTCGCTCGGCCGGAACACGGGGACGTCATACGTGAAGCGTTCCGCGTCCGACCCCGCGAGCCCCGATCGGAACCGAATGGCGGTCGGGCTGACCCGCAGGCGCGCCCCGGCGATGCGCACCGTCGCGACGCCCGGCAGCAGCGCATAGTCGAGGTTCAGCGTGTAGTTCGACGTTGTGGCTTGCGACAGATCGAGGCGCGCCTCGCCCGTCGTAAACGTCCCAGAGAGCGCGACGGGGTCCAGCAGCCAGCGGCCCATCCCGCCCGGCGCG
>Ga0070704_100001243_pt1 | contig 13438 bp, 9 predicted proteins | sample KBSK5252metaG_FD_65467 | JGI IMG/M metagenome (GOLD analysis project Ga0070704, IMG submission 65467) | Corn, switchgrass and miscanthus rhizosphere microbial communities from Kellogg Biological Station, Michigan, USA - KBS K5-25-2 metaG | ecosystem: Host-associated > Plants > Roots >...
GTCATCCGCCCGCTCCGCGAGCTCGTGGTCAGGGCTAGCGCGACGCCGTCGAGGGCCGAGACGTGGTTCCCGGCGACGATCGCTGGGCCCGAGGACGGGACGCGGTCGGCGCCCTCGACGCGCAGCCGGAACAGCATGTGCCAGAAGAAGCCGACGACGGCGATGCCGAACCGCCACCATCCGTTCAGGTCGCCGCGTCGAGCCATCCGCGGATGCTACTCGCGCCAGGACCCGGCCCTTGGGACCGGGTTCCAGCGCTGATGGATCGGTTCAGAAGGAGAAGCCGGGTGGCAGCGGGTCGCATAGCACACGGAGCCGAGCTCGAAGCGATCCTCGCTGCTCTTCGTACCGGGCGGACCCCGCCACGTTCTCCATCTGATGTGGATCACGAACCAGGTCGTAGAGCTCCTCCTCACCCGTCGCGTAGCGCACGAGCACATACCGTTCGGTGTGGATCGCGCAGAACGTCGGAGCGCCGAACGAGCCCTTCGCCACGTGCTCGACGAGGAAGGCATCGCGCCACGACGCGCTCGACGAGAGCAAGCGTGGCATGAGGCTGCGACCCTCCGTTTCCGGCGCCTCCACCCCGGCCAGTTCCGCGAAGGTAGGTGCCAGATCGATGTTGACGACCAGGTTCTCGTCGACGTGGGGGGTCTTGATCACGGCGTCAAAACGCACGACGAACGGGACGTGGATCGCCTCCTCGTAGACCTGGCTCTTGCCACGGAGGCGATGCTCGCCCCAGAACATGCCGTTGTCCGACGTGAACACGAACATCGTGTTTTCGAGACGGCCCGTGTCCGTGAGTGCGTCGACCAGAGCAGCCACTGACCGGTCCACGGACTGCAGGCTCTGGATCTGGCCGAGCCGGAACTCGTCGATGTCCTTGCGGGTCTCCACATCGATCCTTTCGAGCCTGCGGACGTTGGCCGGCTTGTCCGATGTGTCGGGTTCGTCGAAGCTGATGGGCGGGCGAGGGGACTCCGAGGTGAACGCGTCGCGGTCGCGGCTTTCGGGCATCGCCGGCTCGTGCGGCGCGTGCGGAGCGAAGTACATGAAGAGCGGCTGCGACGCCTCGGTACTCCGGATGAACGACACGGCTCGATCGCGCAGAACCGTCGTCCCGTAGTCGGCGGGGTCGTGACCGAACCGCTTCGCGACACCGTCGGCCACAGCCTTGTAGTCGTAGTAGGCGCCGTCCCCGAAGGTGGCAAACCACTGATCCCACCCGGGCGGGACGTACGTGGTCACGCCGTACCCGTTCAGGTACTTACCGAACAGCGAGGTCCGATATCCCGCCGCCTGGAGCCAGGTCGCGATCGTCGAACCGTCGCGAAAGGCGGGAAACCCTCCGTGCATGTCTGGGTCGTTCGTGTACACGCCGGTGGTGTGCGAGTACGCGCCGGTCAGGATGCTGGCGCGACTGGGGCAGCAGAGCGGGTTGACCACATAGCCGTTGCTGAACCGGATCCCCTTGTTGACCATCAGGCGCTGAACGTTCGGCATGTACCTGAGCGTGTCGGCTCGCTGGTCGTCGGTGAGGATGAGCACGATGTTCGGCAGGCTCGTGCGCGATCCCTGAGGGATCGGGACCTCACCTTCGGCGAGCGGAACGACGGGGAAGGCAGTCGCGAACGTCACGATGGCCACCAACCACACTCGGCTGCGGAGGACCTTGCTGAACATCGGTTCCACCTCCCTCGGTGAGCGTTGACTTCACGCGGCCGACGCTAGGGAGGGCGGGTTGCCGAGAAACCCGAGGGATCACCTGTGTTTGCGACGGGTGCCGGGCCGACCGTCAGGTGGTGCTCTGCGGAGAGGTGACCTACGTCACACGGAGTTCGGGATCACACGTCGAGGTCGAACGCCGCCAACTCGGTGCGCGATCGGATCTCGAGCTTCGTGTAGACGTGTGATAGATGACCCTCGACGGTTCGAACGGCGATCGACAGCGTTCGCGCGATCTCGCGGTTCGTCAGTCCGGCGCCGGCGAGGCGCGCCACCTGGGCCTCGCTCTCGGTCAGTTCGCCCACCGATGCGCGCCGCCCACCGATCCGCGCGATCTCGTCGCGAACGCGGTTCGCCCACAGTGGCGTGTCCGTGGTGGTGAATGCCTCGAGCGCACGCTCGAGCACCTCGCGAGCGGGGCGCTTCTGCCGGTCACGACGCCGAGACATGCCCAACGCGAGGAGCGAGCGACCGAGTTCGGTCGGGACCCCGAGGCGTTCGTGGATCTCGACGGCGCGCTCCAGCTTCCGGAGGGACGCGGGGATGTCGCCTTCGGCGGCGCTCGCGAGTCCGCTGCATCGCGCCGCCTGGCCTCTGATCAGGTCCCGATCGAGCCGATCGCCCGCCTCCTCCAGGGCGGCGATCCGCCGGGACGCGGTCGCGAGCTCACCGACTCCGATCAAGGCCTCGGCCTCGTCCGCCAGGAACGGGAACGAGGACGGGTCGGCGATGCCGGTCTCGGCGAGCAGGCCCCCGGCTCTCCCGAGCACGCGCAGGGCGGGGGCGTAGCGAGTGAGTGAGAGCTCCAGGAATCCGAGCGCCGCGAGGTTCCAGATCACCGCGGGTCGGTCACCTTCGGAGCTCGACAGACCCTGTTCGGCGAACCGGCGCGCGTCGTCGATCCGTCCGCTCCCGGCTGCGGCGGAGGCCATGAGGCCGAGCTGGAGGCCGTGGCTCGTGTCCAGATCGAGGGCAAGTTCGTAGGCCTCGTACGCGAGGGTGGCCGCCGGATCCCATGATCCGGCCCGGATGCGGAGCTCAGCAAGTCGCGTCGTCACGAGTAGGCGTCCCGGCTCGTCTCCACGGTCCCGCGCCTCGCGGCGGAGCCGTTCCAGCCGCCGCTCGGCGCGATGGAGCTGCCCCGCGAATGCCTCTGCAAGTGCTGCGACCAGCTCCGATGATCCCGACAGTGGACCGTCCAGGGCGACGTCCTGGTCGAGGACCCGCGAGAGATCGGAGGTGGACCTCCCGAGCAGCAGGTCCACCTCGGCCGCGGCGATCGCGATCGCCGAGGTGAGCTTCGCGTCGCCCGTGGAACCCGCCCGTTCGAGGGCGGCCGCGGCGTGCCGTTCCGCGGCCCCGACCTCGCCCGAGCGGACGCCTACCATCGCGAGCTCGCGATGGATCTCGGCGCTCGCACGGTCGTCCTCCCCAGCGCGCGCGAGCGCCTCTGCCAGCGTTGCCCTCGCCTCGGCGAGCGCGCCGCGAGCGAACTCGGTGGCTCCGATCCATCGGAGCGGCTCCGCCTGAGCGACCCCCGACTCCGAGAGGCGAAGGGCTTCTCGGGCGCGTTCGCGCGCGCCGTCCCCGTCGCCGGCGGACATCCGGTCTTGGGCTGCAACCAGCAGGCGCCGTCGCAGTGAGGCCGTGTCGTCACTCGGCGTGAGCCGGATCGCGTGTTCCACGAGATCGGCGGCGACCTCTGGGGCTCCCCGGCCGCGGGCCGACGACGAGGCCCCCTCGACCTCGGCGGCGATCTTCCCATCTGATCCATCCGCCGCCAGCGCGAGATGCCGCGCTCGCTCCTCGGGGTCCGTCGTGATCTCGGCGAGCCGGGCGTGCATCTCGTGACGACGTCGACGGGACGCATCCGCGTAGATCGAGGAGCGGTACAGGGGATGGATGAAACGGACGTCGGCGCCGAGGACCTCGACCAGACCCGCATCGATCGCCCCCTGGAGTCCGGGGTTCAGGGTCGCTCGCGGGATCGCGCGCCCCAGGAGCTCCAGCGTCGGGTGGGAGATCGAGGCCGCGAACAGAAGGACCTCCCGCGTCGCCGAGGTGACGCTGTCGACGCGTGCACGAACGAGGTCCTCGTGCAGGCCCTTTGGGATCGGGAGGCGTTGCCCGGTGACCCCCTCGTCGCCGCGCTCCCGCGCTCGAGCGATCTCCAGGGCGTAGAAGGGGTTGCCTCCGCACAGCGCGGCCAATCGCTCGACGTCCGGCTTCGACAGCGTCAAACCCGTTCGTTCTCGCACGATGACTCCGATCTCGTGGGCGCCGAGCGGTCCCACGTGGAGCGTTCGGAACCGCTCGCCGTCCATCGTGTCGGCGAGGCCCAACGGGGTGGCCTCGCCGGTCGCCGGACGACACAGGAGGACGCCGATCGGCTCGGCCTGTAGGCGTCGCAGCGCGAACGCGAGCACACGCGCTGTCGCGGGGTCGAGCCACTGCACGTCGTCGATCGAGATGACGGTCGGCCCCTCTGCGGTTGCCGCACGAACGACCCCTAGCGTCGCGACTGCCGCTGCGCGTGGATCGGGGGGATCCCCGCCTCGATGGCGGCGGAGCAACGCGACATCGAGCGCCTCGTGCTGCGGTTCCGGCAAGGTCTCGAAGAGCGGCTCGACGTCTGCTGAGAACAGGTCCCCGAGCGCAACGAAGGAGAGCTGCGCATCGGGTCCCGCGGGCCTGCAGCTCATGACCCGATAGGCTCGGCTCAGGGCATCGTCCACGGCACGTGCCCACAGCACGGTTTTTCCGATGCCGGGCTCCCCTTCGAGCACGATGGCGGTCGGGCCGCGCGGAACGTCGTCGAGGAAGGTCGCGATCGAGGCGATCTCCGTCGTTCTCCCAACGATCACATCGGTGCTCCGACGGTCGGGGTGCCCCATCGTGGGACCCCGGTCCGAGTGGGTCAAACCGAGGGAATCCGACCCTCTGCGCCTCGCAGACCCGGTCTGTTCGCCGTTCGGGCGGAGTGCTACAACCTGGCGGTGGACCCTCGGATCGGCACGATCCTCGCAGGCCATCGGATCGAGGAGGTCATCGGTCGAGGTGGCGCGAGCGTCGTCTATCTGGCCGAGCACTTGCGCCTGGGCCGGCGGGTTGCCCTGAAGGTCCTGGCTCCGCACCTGGCGGAGGACCAGATGTTCCGCGAGCGATTCATCCGCGAGTCGCGGATCGCCGCTGGGCTCGACCATCCCAACGTCGTGACGATCTACGACGCCGGCGAGGTTGAGGACGGCCTCTACATCTCGATGCGATACGTCGAGGGGAGCGATCTCGGCAAGATCCTGCAGGCTGGGGCCCTCGACCCGTCGCGGACGCTCCTGGTCCTCTCGCAGGTTGCAAGCGGGCTCGATGCGGCGCATGCGCAGGGCCTCGTCCATCGGGACGTCAAGCCGGGCAACGTGCTGGTCGAGGGACCCGGCAGCGTGATGGAGCGCGCGTACCTGTCGGATTTCGGGATCTCCAAACGGACCACGACGGGCTCCGGGCTCACGCGGACCGGACAGTTCGTGGGGACCGTCGATTACGTAGCGCCCGAGCAGATCACCGGCGAGCCGATCGATGGGCGAACCGACGTCTACTCGCTCGGCTGCGTGTTGTACCACTGCCTCTCCGGGCAGGCCCCCTTCCGTGCGGACACCGATGTCGCCACGATCTACCGGCAATTGAACGACGCGGCTCCCGCGGTCGAGGACTTCGCCGATACGGAGGGTCTGAACCGGGTGATCGCCAAGGCGCTGTCGAAGTCGAAGGAGGATCGGTACCACTCCTGCGGTGGGCTGATCGAAGCCATCCGGGGTCCCCTCGTCGGAGCCGCCGCGACTCCGACGGTGGTGAGACCGCGTTTCGAGCGTGACCTTCCGACCACGGGTTCCGACCTCGTCACGGACGGGCTAGTCACGCCGCGGGACCACGAAGTCCACCGCCGGAACCGTGTCGCCTGGCTCGCCACCGCGGGCGTCATCCTTTCCGTGGCGATTCTCGGGGGGGTCCTGCTCGCGGCTCGCGGCAATGGTCGCGGGGGCCCAGATCTCGGCGGCGGCGGCTCACGTTCGAACGGCCCAGCGACGACCACGACCCCGCCCGCGATGGCGCAGCCCGACAACCTGAGACTCAACTGGAATCTGATCAAGGCGCCGAACCTCCCCGGAGATCAGGTGATGTACGACGTGGCACCGACCCGCGAGGGCCTCGTGGCGGTCGGCCATGCGGACGGTGCCTCCTCCTTCGACCACGACGCCGCCGTGTGGTCCTCGTCCGACACGGAGCGGTGGGACCAATCCGATTCGGCGTCGCTGGGTGGTCCGGGCGATCAGCGCGCTGTGGCAGTGACCGAGTTCTCCAGCGACGACGCCGAAGGCGACGTCCTCGTGGTCGGGGGCTGGGACGACCAGGTCCCGGCGATCTGGTGGTCGACCAACGGCGGGGTGAGGCTGACACACTCGAGCTCGTCGGACCTGGTAGCGAACGCAGGTACGGTCCGCGATTTCGCGGCGTTCGGTTCGACGCTTGTCGCCGCCGGCGCGACGGGTCCTCTCCTCACACAGGACGCCGCAGTGTGGAGGTCGACCGATGGTCGGAACTGGACGATGGTGGACGACGCGGATCTTGTGGCTTCGGGAGACCAACAGATCTGGTCGGTGCACAACGCCGGCGGCCGCCTCGTCGCTGTCGGGTACACGACCGAGGAGGGGTCATACGACGCGGCGGTCTGGACCTCGAGAGACGGTCTCGATTGGGCGCGCGTCGACCCCGCGACGTTCGCGGAGACGGGGGTGCAGCTGATGAAGGCAGTAGCCGGCGGAACGGACGGGATTCCGCTGGTCGCCGTCGGCTGTCAGGACGACATCTCCAAGTGCGACCTGGGCGGGGACTCCGATGCCGCGGTGTGGATCTCGACGGACGGCGAGCTGTGGGAGAAGGTCGAGCTCGAGAGAGTGGGCGTGGTCGGTGACGGTATCCAGACGATGTTCGGTCTCACCAGGCAAGGCGTCACCTTCATCGCCTCGGGCACCGCGACGGCGAAGACTGGGGATCTGGATGCCGCCGTGTGGACGTCGACCGACGGCCGGTCGTGGAACCCGCGACTGCACCCCAGATTCCTGATCGACGATCTCGGGGGGCCTCCGGACGACCAGGCGATCAGGGCCCTGACGCCCTTCCACCGTCGGAGCCTGTCGTTCGTCGCCGTGGGCGTCACCGAGGATGCCAGCGACCAAGACAGCGCGGTCTGGGGCGGAACGTGATGCCGGCGGGCTCGAACCTATACTCCGCGCGGTGACCGACGTCCGCGAACTCCGAGAGCTCGCCGAGAAGCGCTACGGCGACTTCGTCGAGGCGCTCCGCGAGATGGTGAACGTCGACTGTGGCTCGTTCACGCCCGAGGGCGTGAACGAGATCGCCGACCTGTGCCAGTCGAGGCTCGAGCGCGGTGGGTGGGCCGTCGAGCGGATGCGGCACGAACCCGAGGGCGACCAGGAGCGGCTCGGCGACCTCCTGATCGGGCGGCTCGAGGGGAGCGGTCGCGCCCGGGTCTTGATGATCGGCCACACCGACACGGTGTTCGACCCGGGGACCGTCGCCGAACGTCCCTTCCGGATCGAGGGCGACCGTGCCTTCGGGCCGGGCGTGACCGACATGAAGGGTGGTCTGTTGACCGGCTTCTTCGCGGTCGAGGTCCTGCAAGCGGCCGGTTTCGAGGGGTTCGGGACGATCACCTACATCTGCAACCCGGACGAGGAGATCGGGTCACCCTGGTCGCGGGACACGATCCTGGCCGAGGCCGGGCGGGCCGACGCGGCCCTGGTCCTGGAGGGAGCCCGCGAGAACGGCGACGTCGTCTCCTCGCGCAAGGGGGTGCTCGACGTCCGCCTCGAGATCGAGGGGCGCGCCGCGCACGCGGGCGTCGAGCCCGAGCGCGGCCGCAGCGCGATCCTCGAGGCCGCCCACAAGACGGTGGCGTTCCAGGCGCTCAACGGGCGCTGGCCGGGCGTGACCGTGAACGTGGGTGTGGTGCACGGCGGCACGCGCCCGAACGTCGTCGCCGAACGGTGCGTGCTCGAGGTCGACGTCCGGTCCCCCGAGGAGGCGACGTTCGAGGAGGCCGGGGCGGCCGTCGAGGCGATCGCCAACCAGCACACCGTTCCCGACGTGAGCGTGACGACGATCAGCAACGGCTGGCACCGGCCCATGGAGAAGCGGGAGGGCGGCGCCAAGCTCGCGGCGCTCGCGATCGAGGTGGCGGGCGAGCTCGGGTTCGGGCTCAGGGACGCCGCGACCGGCGGCGCCTCGGACGCGAACACGACCTCCGGCGCCGGGGTGCCCTCGCTCGACGGGCTCGGGCCGATCGGCGGCGACGACCACGGCCCGAAGGAATGGCTCGACCTGTCGAGCGTGGTTCCTCGAATCTCGCTGCTCGCCGGGCTACTCTCCAGGCTCGAAGGGATCTGACGACCGGTCCCTCGAGGTCGCCCGATGATGAGGAGGGGTTCGCCGGTGGACATCACGGCTGTCCCGTTCGACAAGCCCGAGGACCTGAACGTCATCGTCGGGCAGTCCCATTTCATCAAGACGGTCGAGGACCTGCACGAGGCGTGCGTGAACGTCCCCGGCCTGAGGTTCGGCATCGGGTTCAACGAGGCGAGCGGGCCCCGGCTCGTGCGGCGCAGCGGCAACGACGACGGGCTCGTCGATCTCGCCGTCCGGAACGCGCGGGCGATCGGTGCCGGACACGTGTTCGTGGTCGCCCTGCGCGAGGGGTTCCCGGTCCACGTCCTGAACGCGGTCAAGGCGGTGCCCGAGGTCTGCCGCGTCTTCTGCGCGACGGCGAACCCGCTCGAGATCGTGGTCGGCGAGACCGAGCAGGGCCGCGGCGTGCTGGGCGTGATCGACGGCTCCCCGCCGGTCGGCGTGGAGACCGACGCCGACGAGGCCGAACGCAAGGAGCTGCTTCGCCGATTCGGGTACAAGCTGTGAGCGGGGTCTCCGTCCTGACGTACCGGCACCTCGTCGAGGGGATCCCGGCGGTGCTGTACGTGGACGCGCACGAGGATCGCTCGTCGAACCTCTACGCGAGCCCGCAGATCGAGGCGCTCCTCGGTTTCACCGTCGAGCAGTGGCGCCTCGACCCGGCCCTGTGGGTCGATCGGATCCACGAGGACGACCGCGAACGTGTGCTGGAGGAGCAACGTGAGTCCCTGCGGACCGGCGAGCCGTTCCGGACGGAGTACCGGCTGCTCGCCGCCGACGGGCGGGAGGTCTGGATCCGCGACGAGGCCGTCCTGGTCCGCGGCGACGAGCAGCACCCGCCCTTCTGGCGAGGCGTCATGACCGACATCACCGGAACCAAGCGCGTCGAGGACCGGCTCCGCAGGAGCATGGACGTCCTGCGGCGAACGATGGAGGACCGTCGGCAGCTGCTCCTGCGGCTCGATGATGCGCGGGCGGAGGAGCGCAGGCGGATCGCCTCCGACATCCACGACGACCCGATCCAGGTGATGAGCGCCGCCGACATCCGGGCGCAGACGCTCGCCCACCGGATCGAGGATCCCGAGCTCCGGCAGGAGGCCGAGGAGCTGGGCGACGTGATCCGCTCATCGGTCGAGAGGCTCCGTCACCTGCTGTTCGACCTCCGACCCCCCGCGCTCGACCGCGAGGGCCTCGTCCCCGCCCTGCGCGCCTATCTGGGCGACGAGGACCCCGCGCTCGAGATCGAGGACTCGTTGTCGTTCGAGCCGCCGTCGGAGCTGCGAGCGATCCTGTTCCGGATCGCACAGGAGGCGATCGCGAACGCACGCAAGCACGCCTCCGCGACCCGGATCCAGGTCTCGATCGCGGCCACCGATGGCTGCGTGCGGCTGGTGATCGCCGACGACGGGGTCGGGTTCGACGTCGGCGTGATCGAGTCGCCCGAACCCGGCCACATCGGGCTCCCGACGATGATCGAACGCGCGCACCTCGCGGGCGGGGGTTGCGAGGTCCGGAGCGAGCCAGGCCGCGGGACCAGCGTGAGCGCGTGGCTGCCACTCGCCGAGCGGAGCTCCGCGAAGGCCGGGTGACCGGGGCTATTCGCGGGTGGTGACCTTCGAGGCGCGTAGGTACGCGCCCGGCGTGCGACCGCGGGCGCCGGCAAGCCGCCACGCCAGGAGCTGCGTCGGGATCACGCCCACGGCCGACATGAGCGCGCGGTCCAGGTAGCCGGTCGCGACCGCACGGGCGCCCTTGGGCGCCTCGCCGTCCGGCGTGACCACCATGACGGCGGCGCCCGCGTCGACCAGATCGGCCGCGAGGCCGAGGTCCAGGCGCCGCGTCTCGGGTTCGGTGGCCATCACGATCGCGCTCATGCCGGGGCCTGCGAGCTCGAGCGGGCCGTGGCGGAACAATCCGGCCTCGACCGACTCGGCCATCACGCCGGACTCCTTGAGCACGAGCGCGCCGAGCTCGGTCGCCGCTCGGGCCGGACCGCGGCCGAGCAGCACGATCACGTCCCGACCGCCGTGCCAGGCCTCGAGCTCGACCGCCAGGGCCTCGGGGTCGTCGAGGAGTCGCTCGGCGGATCGCGCCGCACCCTCCGCCGCCGTCCGGGTTCGATCGACCGCGGTCTCCACGCTGTCGCCCGCGAGCAGCCGCGCGAGCCCCGAGAGCGTGGTCATCGACGCCGCGAAGGTCATCGACGAGGGCCCCGACTCGGGCCCCGCCCACGTGTCGAGCTCGATGTCCGCCCGGCGCGCGAGGTCGTTGTTGGTGCCGTTGGTGAGCGCGACGACGAAGGGCCGGGTGCGTTGCTTGGCGAGCTCGTTCACGAGGCGCACGATCTCGGCGCTCTCACCGGACTGGCTGACGACGACGGCCAGGGTCCTCGCGTTCAGGATCGGCCGGCGGAAGTGCAGCACCTCCGCGGCATCGACCAGCAGCGCCGCGACGCCCCGCGCGGCCAGGTCGTTCACGGCCGGGTAGCAGGCGTCGTAGGAGCCGCCCATGCCCGTGAACACGATCGTTCGGGCCGCCTCGCTCGCCTCCCGGATCCGTTCGAGCTCGTCGCGTTGGTCCACGAGCGATGCGGCCGCTCGACGCATCGCGTCGGGCTGACCGGCGATCTCGCCGAGGAAGCGATCGGACAGGCCTTCGAGCGATCTCATGACCTCGAGTCTACGGCGGTGGCCGAGACCGAGGCCGGGGAGAGCGCGAGGCCCGTTGGTGGGTCGAAGAAGTGGAACCTGCGAGGGTCGATCGACAGCCGGATCGGCGTGCCCGGACCGCACGAGGTCCGGGGATCCACGCGGGCGCAGAAGACGGCGCGCTCCTCGGCGATGAGCGGGATCTCACCCTCTGCCTCCTGCTCCGAGGCGGCGAGCGTCTCGTCGGTCCGCACCGGGGGCGCGTCGACCGCGAACAGGACGTTCACCTCCGACCCGAGATCCTCGGTGACGTCCGCCATCACCGTGATGGTCGGGAGGCTCGACCCGGACCACACGGACGCGTCCTCGAGGTCCGCCGGTCGGATCCCGAGGATCACGTCTCGCCCCTCAATGCCGGTCAGATCCAGGTCGCCGGGGATCGGGATCTCGAACCCCGCGAACCTGACGGCGCCGCCGCCGATCGTCGCGCCCACCAGGTTCATGGGCGGCGAGCCGATGAACGCGGCGACGAACAGGTTCGCGGGGTGCTGGTAGAGGCGTTGCGGGGTGTCGACCTGCTGCAGCATCCCGTCGCGCAGGACGGCGACGCGTTCCCCGAGCGTCATCGCCTCCACCTGATCGTGCGTCACGTACACCGTGGTCGTTCGGAGGCGTTCGTGCAGCTTCGCGAACTGTCCCCGCATCTGGACCCGGAGCTTGGCGTCCAGGTTCGACAACGGTTCGTCCATCAGGAATGCCACCGGCTCCCGAACCATCGCGCGCCCCATCGCGACGCGCTGCCGCTGCCCCCCGGAGAGCTCGGCCGGTTTGCGTTGCAGCAGGCCGTCGAGTCCGAGGATGCGGGCGACGTCCTCCACGCGGCGCCCGCGCTCGTCCGCCGGGGTCTTCCTCAGCTTGAGACCGAACCCGATGTTCTGCTCGACGGTCATGTGCGGATAGAGCGCGTAGTTCTGGAACACCATCGCGATGTCGCGTGCCTTGGGGGGAAGGTCCGTGACCTGACGATCGTCGATGAACACCTCGCCGGCCGTCACCTCCTCGAGACCGGCGAGGATCCGCAGGATCGTGGACTTGCCGCAACCCGACGGACCGACCAGGACCATGAACTCGCCGTCCCCGATCTCGAGCGATACGTCGTCGACGGCCACGACGTCGGCGCCGAACACCTTGGTGACCCCGTCGAGCACGATCCCCGCCATGGCTACCCCCGCTCCTCGCGTTCGAGTCTGTGGTCGAGCGACGCGTCGGTCAAGGCGACCTGCAGGCGGGCCTTCGCTCGCCCGTTCGCCCCCAGGCGGTCGAGCCCCAGTAGCGCCGCACCCAGGACGGGGGGCGCCTCGAGGACGTTCAGGGAGGCGGTGGGTGCGATCTCCCGGACCCCGTCGTCGATCCGCTCGAAGAACGGGGCGAACCGATTGCGGAAGATCCCGCCACCCAGAACGACGTGGACGTCGAGCTCGGTCATCCGGAGCCGGCGGATGGCCGTCCCCGCCATCGCGACGATCTCGTCGGCCTGGCGGTCGACGATCGAGGTCGCGACCGCATCCCCGTCGGCAGCCGCGGCGAACACGAGCGGCGGCAGCTCGGCGACACGGCTCTCGGCCAGCCGGCCGAAATACATCGCCTGCATCACCTGCCGGGGTCGTCGGAACCCGAAGTGGGCGGCCACGCGGGACGCCAATGCCGTGCGGCGCCCCCGGCCGTCCTCGGACCTGACCGCGTGCCACAGGGCCGCCTCGCCGATGTCGGAACCACCGCCCCAGTCGCCGGCGATCCAGCCGAGCGCCGGGAAGCGATAGGTCCTGCCATCCGGCGCGACGGCCGAGCAGTTGGTGCCGAAGCCGCACACGACACCGACACCCCAGGTCCGTTCGGTCCCCGCACGCAGGACGGCGAACGTGTCGTTGCGAAGCACCGTCTCGGTGGTCCAGCCGTGCTGTTGGACCCGGCGCAGGATCGAGCGTTCGTCCGACGGCAGGTCCGCGCCGGCGAGGCAGAAGACGCCGAGGGAGGCGACGGGCTGTTGCCCCGGTTGGGCGCCCGCGCTCCGAGAGGCCGCCTCGACGGCCGACACGACGGGTGCGAGCTCACCCTTCGCGCGAGCGCCGTCCGACGGCCCCACCCTGGCGGTGCCGAGCAGCGCGCCGTCCCGGGCAACGACGACGGCGTCCACCTTCGAGCCACCCCCGTCGACCGCGACCAGGGCCGCCCGGCTCACGGGAGCGCCTCCAGCTCGTCGATCGCAGCGAAGCGGGCACCTGCTCGCTCGAACCCCGCGAGTGCGACCGGCACGGCGTCGGCGGTCGCGATCGGCCACGTGTGCAGGAGGACCACCGCGCCGTCACCGTGCTGCATCGCGCCCGACACGGTTTCGTTGCCGATCTCCTCCGCGGTCCGCCAGGGTTCCCAGTCCTGGGTCTCGACGTGCCAGTGCACGTTCACGTAGCCGAGCTCCTCGAGCGCGCGCACCACCCGCTCGTCGTCGTGCCCGTCACCGAACGGGCAGCGGAACCACGGCCTCGGATCGACGCCCGCGAGCTCGGCGATCGTCTCGCCCGCCT
>Ga0070704_100001244_pt1 | contig 13438 bp, 13 predicted proteins | sample KBSK5252metaG_FD_65467 | JGI IMG/M metagenome (GOLD analysis project Ga0070704, IMG submission 65467) | Corn, switchgrass and miscanthus rhizosphere microbial communities from Kellogg Biological Station, Michigan, USA - KBS K5-25-2 metaG | ecosystem: Host-associated > Plants > Roots >...
TGTCGACACCTTTGACGATCCCGCCGCCGTGCAGACGTTTGGCCACCGCTACCTTTTCGCACGGCTGAACGAGACGCAGCTCTCCGCCAGTCTGCGGGTCAACTGGATCTTCACCCCGCGGCTCAGCCTCGAGGTGTACGCCCAGCCGCTCCTGTCATCGGGCGCGTATTCGGAGTACAAGGAGCTGGCACAGCCAAGGAGCTACGATTTTCTGCTGACCGGGCCTCCCACCGCCGTGCCCGACGATCCGAACCGACTGCAAGTCACACCGGCCACGCCGGGTCTTGCCCATCTCGAGTTCGACAACCCGAACTTCTCGCTCGCTTCGCTGCGCGGAAACGCCGTCCTGCGCTGGGAGTACCGACCGGGCTCGACCATCTTCCTCGTCTGGACCCAGGATCGTTCGGACACGGTTACCGACGGCAACTTCAACATCGGCGATGGGCTCAACCGTTTGGCCGCTGCGCCTGGGAACAACGTGTTTCTGGTGAAAGTCACGTATTGGTGGAGGCCCTGAGGGGCGCTTACATTCCGGCCCATGCGGGTCCCCCGACATCTCGGCGTCGTGCGGGCGGGCGGTGCAGGAGCCCTGTTGCTCCTCACCGCCTGCAGCGCTTCCAAGCCTGCCGCGCCACCGCTCGTCTTAGCACCCCCAACCGACACCATGGTCACCCCCCTCGCCGACGCGGCCGGCGCAGTCTGGCTGGGCAAGGACCGATGGGCACTGGTCTCCGAGGGCGGCGGCCTGGTGGGCATCGTGGATTTCTCTGCTCACAGCGTGAAGCGACTGGGAGGACCCAAGAGCCCGGAGCTTAAGAATCCATTCGCGGTGTTTCGCTCGGACGACCGTCTTTGGGTTGCCGACTGGGGCCTCCAGCGGCTCACGGCGTGGACCTTCGACGGCCAGTTGATGGCGAAGGTCCCTGCGCCGGAAGCGACCCGGGGGGCTCTCGCGCGGGTGAGGGATGCACAGGGGCGGCTTTACGTCCCGGTGATGCCGCTGTCCGGTCCCGACGGCAGTGGCAATCGCGACTCGGCCGTGATCGTTCGGATTACGCCAGACTTGAGCCGGACCGACACGGTGGCACGGCTTGCGCCTTTGGACGTCGCCGAGGTGGAGGGCGAGGCCGGCCGGCGATTCGAGCGGCGCGTCTTTAGCGGGACCGACCAATGGGGGGCGCTGCCTGACGGATCGGTGTGGGTCGCGAGGGTGTACCACAATCGGGTAGATTGGCGCGATCCTGCGGGCCACTGGAAGTCCGGCGATCCCCTCCCCGATCGAGTGCTGGAGGTTACCCGGGCAGATCGGGAAATGTTTGTTCGCACCTTCCCGCCGGAGCTGCGAAGCAGTGCGGAGCAGCTGCCGTTCTCACCGGTCAAGCCCCCGTTTCTCTCCGGATTTACTTCCGCAGACGGGCTGGTGTGGCTCGAAAAGAGTCGGGCGGTCTTCGACTCGACCGGAAGCTGGCACGTGGTAGACAGGGACGGACATCTGGTTCGTGAAATCCGGCTGCCAGGCTTCAGCCGTATCCTTGCAGCGGGCCCGGGCGCTGCGCTGGCGGTCGAATCGGACAGCGGCCGGGTCCGGGCATTACAAGTCAACGTGCCTCAACTCGTTTCTCCCGGGGTATCCTGATGCGGATGGTGAGATCCTGGTGGCCGCTCTGTGTCGCGCTTGCCGCGGCAGCTGCCTGCGCCAGCTCGGACGCGAAGCGCGGCGCGCTCACCCTGGAGAGCAAGCTGCCCGTTTCCTTCGGGCAGCTCAGCAACGTCGTCGAGTTGCGTGATGGTAGGATCGTTTTCGCGGACACTCGTGATCGGCTCTTTCTCCGGGGTGATCTCAAGAGCGGGAAACTGGACACGCTGGGCAAACGAGCGGACACGCTCGGCGCCGGCGCCGCGCCGTCGCTGTACAAGATGCCGGGGTGGGTGGCACACCTCGCCGGCGATACCGTCGCTCTGGTCGACTTCGCGGCGTTGCGGACAACCCTCTGGACCGAGACCGGGCAGCCGGTGAGAGCCTTGTTGATCCCGCCGGCTGGAGGCCCGACGCCGGTGCTGGCGTACGACCGAGCCGGCTTCGGCTACAAGGCAGACTACCAGGCCGTGGTCGGCGGAGGCGAACCGGGCCGGGCCCTGCGGCCCGATAGCGTGGCGGTCCTTCGCATCGAGCTCGGGACCGGACGGGTCGATACCGTGGCACAGCTCGCGGCCCCCGAATACGGAGACGCGACATTCGGCGAGCAGGTTCAGCAGGTTGCCAAGATCTTCGGGCCCAACGACGTCTTCGGCGTGCTACCGGATGGGCGCGTCTGGGTGGCTCGCGCGCGGGAGAATCGGATCGACTGGAGGGGCCCCGGTGGCGTCTGGATTCGCGGCGAGTCGCGCAAGTACACCAAGGTTCCGGTCACACAGGCCGACAAGGATCGGGTGATCGCGCGGATCCGGGAGCAGGGCAAGGGACGCGGACTTCCCGACAGTCTCCACCTGGAGTGGCCGTTCGCCGAGAACAAGCCGCCGTTCGAGACCGGCACGAGCGATCTCGTGGGACAGGTCTGGTTGCAGCGCGCCCGTGACCTCGACGCCGACGAGGCCGTGTACGACGTGTACGCGACCGACGGTTCCTGGAAGGAGGCGGTCGCATTTCCGAAGGGAGTGTCGCTGGCCGGGTTTGGAAGCGGCGGGACGATTTACGCCATCATCAAGAACGGAGACCTCAAGACCGTCGGGAGATACAAACTGCAGTGATCTCTCGCGCAATTCAGTCCAACAACTGAGATTCATCCGGCGGCCCGCCCGGCTCGCGATCAGTCTTTCTCCGATCCCGCCGCTGCCCCTGCTCGTACCATCGCCGCGTGATCTCTCCCGCCAGGTCCCGATTGCCCAGGCCGAACGCCAGGCCTGCGGCCAGGGCAACGGCCCCCAGTATCAGTGTGAACGCCGCCGTCACGATCTCCTGATCTACTCCCACCTGCTGCAATGCAAGGAAGATCGACACCAGCACGACGGCTCCTTTGGCCACCTTGGCGAGCGTGGGGACGCCGGCCACGTTCCCGGCCAGCGCCGTGATGAGTCCGCGCACGAACTCGCCGACGATCATGCCTAGAATGACCACGACGATCGCCGCGATGAGGGTCGGCAGGAACGAGAGCATCGTGCCGAACATCTGGTTGATGCTCTCGAGACCGAGCGCCGCGCTCGCGAGCAGGACCACGACCAGCATCACGAGCCAGAAGATGAGCTTGGCGAGAGCGCGCACGGGATCGAGCCGTGAGCCGCTGCGTTCGACCACCTGGTCGAGCCCGCCCGCATGAATCACCCGGTCGAAGTCGAGCCGCTTGCGACTGTCGTCCACCCAACGTTGGACCTGTCGGGCCAGGAAGTAGCCCGCGAGCAGGATCGCCGCCGCGGCGACGAGCGGCGGGAGGACATCCCACAGCTGCAAGGCACCCGCTTTGAGCCGGCCCAGCATCTCATCCATTTGACACCTCGATGACCAGCTTTCCGAAATGCTCTCCGCTCGCAAGCCGCCCGAACGCCTCGATCGCACGGTCGAGCGGCACCACTTGATCGACGATCGGCCAGAGGTGACCGCGAGCCGCGAGCCGGACGATCTCGCGATACTCCCGTCTACTTCCCATGGTCGAGCCCAGAATGCTCCATTGGTGCCAGAACAGGCGTCGCAAGTCCAACTCGACCTTTGGGCCGCTGGTGGCGCCGCAGGTTACCAGCCGCCCTCCGCGCTTGAGCGCGCGTAACGTCTGGGGCCAGGTTTGCTCGCCGACGCTGTCCACCGCCACATCGACGCCGCGCCCGTCGGTCAGTTTCTTGACCTCGGCGACGACATCCGACCGGCTGTGATCGAGCAACGCGTCTGCGCCGAGGCCGCGGGCCGCCTCGAGCTTACGAGCCGTCCCACTGGTGACGATCGTGTACCCGCCGAGGAGCTTGGCGATTTGGAGAGCGGCCTGGGCCACGCCGCCGCCGATCCCCCAAATGAGGACACTCTCGCCGGCACGGAGCATCGTGCGCGTGGTCAGCATTCGCCAGGCCGTGAGGGTCGCCAGCGAAAACGCGGCCGCCCGGTCCCAGGGCATCTTCTCGGGCATCCGCGCCAGGTTTGCCTCGGGCACGACTACCAGGTCGGCAATCGTTCCCGACACGTGCTCACCCAGCACCCGAAAGGTTCGGCAGAGCGACTCCTCGCCTTCGAGACAGGCGGCGCAGGCGCCGCAGGACAAGCCCGGATTTACCATGACCCGGTCGCCCGGCGCCACTGAGCGGACCGCCGGGCCGACTGCGTCCACGACGCCTGCGGCGTCGCAACCGACGACGTGGGGAAACCGATAGTCTACGCCGGGAAGTCCGTCGGCGACTAAAAGGTCGAGATGATTGAGGGCGGCCGTTCGTACCCGGATTCTGACGTCGTCAGGCGAACGAAGCTCCGGATCGGGCAGTTCCCGAACTGCCAGCCGCTCGAGCCCGCCCACGCCGTCCAGGGCGAGGGCCCGCATTAGAACGTGGCGGTGGGAAACTGTTCGTCGGGACGGAGCTTGAGCTGGATCGGCTGGGCTCCAAGGGCCAGCCCGCGGAGCCAGGCGTGATACTCCATGCGGCCCTTGCCGGCGTCGCGGCCGGTGACGAACACGACCCGTTCACCGTCGCGCGAGGGTGAGAGCGAGACGACCGGCCGGTCGGTCTCGAACAATGCGATTGGGGCGGCCCCTTCCGGCATCCGCATGACCCGCCATTCCCGCGAGCCTTTCTTCTTCTCTACCCCAAATGCAAGGTCGCCGTTCGAGTAGAAACCTGGGCTCCCTTCGCGAAGCGCGCCGGTGGTGGCTCGCGCCTGGTTACTCCCATCCAGGGCCATGCGGTAGATGCGGGGCGCGCCATCGCGAATGGACACGAAGGCGATGCTTCGACCATCCGGCGAAACCGCGGGGTTCTGATTGCCGCCCGCGGACGTAGTCAACGCAACCGGCGACGCATCGGCGCTGTCGGCCGGTATCGAGAAGATCTGCGGCACCCCGTTCCGCGTCCCGGTGAAGACGAGCCGGGTACCATCCGGTGTCCAGGCTGGCTCACCGTCGTTTCCGGCCGCGCTGAACACGCGCCGGACGTTGCTGCCGTCGGCATCCATGATGTAGAGATCGTAATTCCCCTCGCTGCTCCCCCGATTCGAGCTGAACGCGATTCGAGTGCGATCGGGCGAGAGCGCGGGGTCAACATTGTCGCCGCTGTCGGCGAGGATTTGTACCAGCGAATCAGGCTTGCCCACCAGCGCCTGATAGATGCCCAGCTTGCCGCTCCGGTTCGACACCGCCAGCATGTCACCTACTACGAAGGCATCCGCGTCCGCTGCCGCACCCCACGACGTCGTCGCGGAGATCTTGGCACGGCCAAAGCTCCGGGCCTCCACGCCTCCCTGCTCGTCCACACTGACCACACTGGGGTGGTCGGACTTCCAGGTCAGAGCAGTCGAAGATCCCGCGGGCTTGCCCGCCTGGTCGGCCAGCGTTGCCTTGAGGGAGGAGTGTTCACCCGGAGACAACGCCAGCCGGGCTCGGTCCATGCGGACGGCCCCCGGAACCACCTGGACGGCCCAGGTTGCCGGGGGAAAGCCGTTTACGTGCGCCGCGAGACTGGTGGTCCCAATGGCCTTCGCCAAGAGCTCGCTGCTGGCACGGTCGAACACCGCGATGTTCGAGTCGCCCACTTCCCAGCCGACGGCGATCTCCGGGATCGGGGTGGAGTCCACGGCTTCGGCGGCGATGGTGAACTTGTGCTTCTTGTCGAGGGGAAGCACGATCGGACCCGCGCTGGTACGTGGTGTTACCACGATAGCGCGGACTGGCTTGTGGACGATCACGGCGGCGCGACGCTCCTGGCCGGCGAGCCAGGCAACGATTTCGGCCGAGCCCGGCGTCACGCCCTGCACGATGCCGGTCGGACCGATCCGCGCGACGTTGGTATCGGTCGATTGCCAGACCACTCCCTCGGTCATGATCCGATTGCTTTGGGAGGGCACCAGGAGCGCGAGAGTGTCGAGCTCACCAGGGGCGACCAGGACCTTCGGCTGCGACAATGCGAGATCGACCGCTTCCACCTCGACCGGGGCGGTGGCGACCATCCCGCTCGGCAGCGCCGCCTGGATGATGCTGCGGCCTGCGCCCCGAGCCAGTAGCGCGCCGGTAGAGTCCACCGCGACGACGTCGGGTCGGAGCGACTTCCAGATAACGCGGCCCACCTCAGCCGGCGTGCCGTCGTCCTTGAGCGCTCGGGGTTCGAGCTTGGCCGTTTCGCCCAGGACCAATCGCAATGACGCCGGCTGCAACGTGAGAGCGGCGACTCCGTGACTGCCGGCTCCGGGGGCCGCATCCCCAACCAGGACTGCGAGCGAGGCTCGGCGTCCCTGGGTGCGAGCTTCGATTTTCGCTAGGCCTGGTTTGACTCCGGTCACCGTACCATCCGTCTGTACCCGCGCGATGCTCGAGTCTGAGGTCCAGAAGGTGAACCGCGCATTGGAGATCAGATTGCCGGAGCGGTCGAAGGCGGCCGCAAAAATGGTTTGCTTTTGACCCACTCCGAGCGTCAGAGTCTGAGGGGCAACCTGTACTTCAGCGACGGACTGCGCGCGAAGTGACGGGGCACAGAAGCACACAAGGAGCGCGCCGGCACGCGCAGCGGAGAGGACGGAGGCACTCACGGTGATTGGAACTCGTTGTCGGGAGATGATTTCAAAAAGATAGCGCAGTCGTAAAGGTTTGTCAAAGCACAACTTAGCGCCGCGAGCCCAGCCACTGGTCAATCCCGGTACCCGGCTTGCACAAACGCGGTGAAATGTGCGCGTGACCGTCTTGCAGAAGGATTGGTTCCGCGCATCTTATATCACCATCCGCGCCGTTGGATCTCCTGAAGGCAACATCGTGCCTCGATACCAGCGGCGGATTCACCCGCCGCATTTGCGATCGGAGGAAGCATCTATGGCTGCGCTGTACTCCCTGGAGATGGGCTGGTCCGGGTCGGGATGGATGGATCCGCTGCCGCCGCAAAGCGAACCCACGCCGTCGGCGGCTCCCGCCTTCCCTTCAGCCGCCCCGAAGGCCGACATGGGGGCCGCTAGGAAGACCGCTCCCAAGAAGGCAGCCAAGAAAGCTGCCAAGAAACGGGCCGCTAAGAAAACCGCCCTCAAGAAAGCGGTCAAGAAGGCCGTCCGGCGCAAAGCCGCCGGTAAGCGTCAGGTCAAGCGGACATTGCGGCGCCTCGCCAGGAAGAAGGGCCGGCGGGTCCGCCAAGCCAAGCGCACAGTCCGGCGGGCGGTCAGGAAGAAGGGTCGGCAGGAGCGCCGGGCCAAGCGTGGAGTGCGGCGCCTCGTCAGGAGAAAGGGCCGGCAGGTGCGCCGAGTCAAGCGCAAGCTGCGGCGGCTCATCAGGAAGAGGCTGCGGGACCGCTAATCCGACTACGAAACTCGCCCAGCGCCCCGCCTTTGCGCGGGGCGCTTCGCTTGCCGGGGACCCTACCTTGCATCACCCGAGTCGCCCGTCCAGCTTCCATCGACTTCATCCTCTCCCCTCGATGACCCGGATGTTTCTGCGCTGGTTGCCGGCGGTGCTGATCTTCGCGTGCCGCCCGGCCGCTCCCACGTCAAAGGCCGGTGCCGATCCCGCGTTGACCACTGAGCTCGCTCGCCAGCTCGACCGTTCAGCCGAGGACTGGAACCGCGGCGATCTCGACGGCTTCATGAGCGACTACGCCCGTGATACCGCCACCACGTTCGTCGATGGAGGCCACGCCCGCCACGGATGGGACTTCATCCGATCGCGATACGCTCCGCGATTTTCCCCTGGTGCCAGCCGCGACAGTCTGCGGTTCGAGGAGGTCGCCGCGCGGCCGCTGGGAGACCGTTACGCGCTGCTCACAGCCCGGTTCATCCTCTTCCGAGCCGGGCAGACGACGGCCAGCGGGCCGTTCACCTTGGTCTTCGAGCACCGGGCCGACGGGTGGAAGATCCTCCACGATCATACGTCGAGTGATCCGCGCTAGCACGGCGGTTCTTGTCCTCGCGGCCGTGGCAGGTTGCGGCTCGCAAGGTCCGAACCGCATCGCGCTGGTGGGCGCAACAGTCATCGACGGCAGCGGCGGTGACCCGCGGCCCGACGCCGTAGTCATGGTGCGCGGCGGGGAAATCGAAGCCGTGGTGGCGCGTGCCGGCTTCACTCTTCCCAAAAACACGAGAGAGATAGACGTACGGGGCAAATGGATCGTGCCAGGCCTGATCGACGCACACGCGCACGTCGCTCCCTGGGCGCTGACCCGCTATCTCGCGTGGGGCGTTACGACCGTTCGCGACGTCCATGGCGCCCGGGACACGATCCTGGCGCTCCGCCAGCGAGCCAATCTCGGCGGCATCAGCAGCCCGCGGATCTACAGCGCCGGGGCCATGATCGACGGTCGCCCGACGACCTACGCCGATGCCGTCGGCGTCGACGACGCGGCCGACGCGCGAAAGGCGGTGGATCAGGCCTCGGTCGCAGGTGTGGACTACATCAAGGTCTACACTCGCATCGACCCCCCGGTGCTCAAGGCCATCATCGACGAAGCCAAGACGTTCGGGCTGCGGGTCACGGGGCATCTCGGCCTCACCGACGCTGTGACCGCTGCCAAACTGGGCATTCGTGGCGACGAGCACATGACCGGCGTCCCCGAATCGATCGTGTCGGACCAGTCGTCGCTCTTCAGCGCCCACTATCGTGGGTTCTGGGCCGGTTGGACTGCCTTCGAGCGATCCTGGGCCTCGCTCGATTCGAGTTCGCTTGGCCGCGTTGCCCATGAGCTCGCAACCCGGAAAGTGTTTGTCATCCCGACATTGGTCCTGCACGACACCTTCAGCCGGCTGGACGACACGACCATTACCCGGCAGCCCGAGCTCAAGGACGTGCCGCAGGCAGAGCAGACCCGCTGGGACGTCCCCGGCATGATCGGCCGAGCCGGCTGGAGTGCGCTCGATCTGGCCCAGTTCCGGAAATCGCGCCCCCACCAGGATCTCTTCCTTCGAGAATTTTTTCGCGCCGGCGGGATCATCGCCGCGGGGACCGACGCTTCCAACCAGCTTCTGATCCCTGGATTCAGCGAACACCGCGAGATGGAGCTGCTGGTGCAGGCGGGCCTCACGCCGGCTGCCGCACTGCTTGCCGCCACCCGCAACGGAGCTCTGCTTCTCGGCGTGGACTCGTTGGGACGGATTGCTCCGGGCAAAGTTGCCGACCTCGTGGTGCTCGGCGCGAATCCGCTGGTGGACATCCGGAACACCAGGAAGGTCGAGATGGTGATGCTTCGCGGCAGCGTCCTGTCACCCGACTCTATTCGGAGAAGCTGGTAGCACGGTACCGCAGGGTGATAAACTTCCGTTTCCTCCGCATGCCGAGGCAACTGCGATGACAACTACGCCCCCCCAGGACCAAACGCCCCGCATTCGCCTGACCTCGCTTTCCCACGGCGCCGGTTGAGCCTGTAAGCTCGGTTCGGCCGAACTGGCGCAGGTCCTGCGCTTCCTCCCCCCCATCGAGGACCCGCGGGTCCTCGTTGACGCCGCCACTCGCGACGATGCCGCCGTCTTTCGCCTGACCCGGGATCGCGCGCTGGTTGCGACGGTGGATTTCTTTACCCCGCTGGTGGACAACGCCGCGGATTGGGGAGCAATCGCTGCAGCGAACGCCCTGAGTGACATCTACGCCATGGGCGCGACACCGCTATTCGCGCTCAACCTGGTCGGTTGGCCTCGTGACACCCTCCCGTTCTCCATTCTGGGCGAGGTGATCAGCGGCGCGGCGGAGATCCTCCGCGAGGCGGGCTGCCTCGTTGTCGGCGGCCACTCGGTGGATGATCCGGAGCCCAAATTTGGGATGGCGGTGATCGGGGAGGTCCATCCCGACCAGATGCTGACGGTCGCGGGCGCGTGCGCCGGAGATGGCCTGGTGCTCACCAAGGCGATCGGTACCGGAATTCTGGCGACAGCGCTCAAACGTGACGCCCTGCTCGAGGCCGGCATGGCCGAAGCCGTGCGATCCATGCGCACGTTGAACGCTGGTGCGGCGAGCGCAGCCCTCGAGGTCGGGGTGAGCGCGGCAACCGATGTGACCGGCTTCGGACTGGTGGGGCACCTGCTCAACCTGCTCGAGGCGAGCCGCGTAGGCGCGGAGCTCTACTACGAGGCAGTGCCCATCCTGTCGCACGCGCGCAACCTGGCCGCACGTGGCTTCATTCCCGGTGGCACGCAGCGGAATCTCGAGGCCGCTGCCGAACGGGTGACCTGGGCGCCGGAGCTTTCCGAGACCGATCGCTTGCTCGCAGTTGACGCGCAAACGTCCGGAGGGCTGTTGCTCGCCGTACCACCCGAGAACGAGCAGGCTCTGCTGGAAGCGCTGCGGGCCCGCGGGACGCCATTCGCCGTCACCATCGGGCGGCTCACCGGCGAGAATCCTGGACGACTCAGCGTGCTTTCGCGCGCGCCGGTCGATGGTGGCACGACGTGACGCCACCGGATTAGCCTCGATGCGTTGGACTGCCGACCGGCTGGATCAGCTCGAGCGCGCCGTGCGGGATGGCCTCCGCGTCGCGCTCACCACTCGCAAAGGCACCGAGTACGTGGTGGCCGCGGTACGGATCGCGACCACTGGGCCGCGGGAAGCCCTGGTCGCCCGGCTACCCATGACCGGCGAAGAGCTGAGCTTCGTGCTCGACGATATCGTCTCGTTTCAGGTCCTCAAGGGAACTTGATGTCTCGCGCCTCGTCGATCGCCGTTCTGCACCTGGACGAGAGCTGCCTCGGCAACGGGCGGGAAGGCGCCACACCTGGGGGCGCCGGCGGACTGATCGAGGTCCGAACCCGAAGCGGCGTGCAACGCCGCGACTTCTTTCTCGCATCGCCCGATACCACCAACAACCGGATGGCGTTGAGCGGAGCAATCGCCGCCCTGCAGCTGCTGGCAGGCAAGGGCATCCGGATGCGCGCGCTGATCGTGTCCGACTCGGAGTACCTGGTGAAGGGCATCCGGGAATGGGCCCCGGCCTGGGCGGCGCGTGGTTGGCGACGGAAGGGTGGTGAGATCGAGAACCTGGAGCTTTGGCAGGCGTTGGTCCGTTCGACCACACTGCACGACGTGCAGTGGACTTGGGTGCGGGGCCATCGAGGCCATCCCAAGAACGAGTACGCCAACGACCTGGCGGTCGGGGCCGCGGAGCGCCAAGAGACGTCCACGGGCGCTGTCGAGTCCCGGTTTGGCGAATGGCTCGCAACCAAGCAGGCCCGGGGGCTCTTTCGGGGCTACGACCCCGACGCGGCGTTTGTCGAGCTCGAGCGCCGCCTCGCTGCCGGCGAGGTATTGCCGGTTGGCGAGAGCCGGGCTTGATCCTTGCGGCGAGGCGCGCACGGGTTTCAGCTCAACCCCCGGCGCCGAACCGACCAAGCAGGAGACCGACGGCGAAGACGATCGCTCCGCCGCCGATCACCTGAGCAATCGTTCGTCCGAGGGGAGTGTGCATGTAGCGGAAGCGGATGTACGCAATCGAAAGCAGCTCGACCACGACTACGATGTAAGCGAGGGTGAGAGCCGCGCTGAGTTTCGGCAGCAGAAACGGAAACGTGTGGCCCATCCCCCCGATAGCCGTCCCAACCCCGGTAACATTACCTGTTATGAGCGGACTGCCCCGGCCCGATATCTCGCCATCGTTGGACAGCGCCTCAGCCAACCCCATGCTGATGCCGGCTCCCAGGGAGGCGGCCAGGCCTACCACGAAGGCGTCGTGCGGCTTCCCGGTCATGGCGGCCGCTGCAAACAGCGGGGCCAGAGTCGACACCGAGCCGTCCATGAGGCCGAGCACGCCCGGTTGAATAACTTGGAGGATGAGCCGCCGCTCGTCTTTGGGCGGTTGGCGGTCAGAGGTTATCACCTCCTGGTGGCCGGTCTAGCCTGGCAACCCGAGGAAACCAAGCTGACCGGAGCGGCGTTCTTTGGACGGTGATATCAAAGATACTGATTGCGTGATGGCGGTCTGGGAGCCTAAATGAGATACGCGACGGGACTTGCGCTTGCACTCGTGCTGACGGTCGTGGGAACGGCAGCTGGGCAGACCGGAACGGCCCCAGTGGCCATGAAAGGGTGGAATGCTGTGAATTATCGAAAGCCGACCGATGCGGAACTGAAGGAGCGGCTCACGTCGACCCAGTACAGGGTAACGCAGGAGGAGGGAACTGAAGCGCCCTTCCACAACGCATACTGGGACAATCACCAAGCGGGAATCTACGTGGATGTCGTCTCGGGGGAGCCGCTATTCAGCTCGCTGGACAAGTACGACTCCGGCACCGGGTGGCCCAGCTTCACGAAGCCGCTCGAGCCCAAGAACGTCGAGACCAGGGTGGACAAGAGTCTCCTCATGACGCGGACCGAAGTCCGGTCGACCCATGCCGACTCCCATCTCGGCCACGTGTTCGACGACGGACCTGCTCCGACCGGGTTGCGTTACTGCATGAATTCAGCAGCGATGCGCTTCATCCCGGTGGATCAGCTCGAGGCCGAGGGATACGGCCAATATCTTCATCTTTTCCAGCGAAGCAGCGCTCCCGACCACAGATAGCGATCTGTCGCGGCGCCGGTGACTTTGGTCAGTGCCAGCCGTAGCTGACGGCCACCCGACCGGTGACCGCATCTGCCGGCGCCGCATAGATCTCAGCAGCCAGACCAAATCCGCCGCTGACATCCCACGTCACACCACCGAACACCACGCCCCGGGTCAGGTTGACCTCGACCCGGGTCGAGTCCACGTCACCGAACTGATTGGTGAAGTTCACCTGGAATCGTGGCCGAAGCAGGTTGACGCCGCCGCCCACATAGGGGTGAACCCGACCTTCCGACAGGTGCCAACCGACTGAGCCTTCCGCGCCATACGTGTTGGGATGGTAGTGATCCTCGGAGCGGGTCCCCTGGAAGCACTCGCTGTTGGGGTCTGCCAGATTCTCGTCGTCGCAGGTGAAAGGGCCCTTGATGAGCCCAAAGACGGCGAAGATCCGCAGGCCTGCCGTCAACGGTCCCTGACCGAGACCGATGTCCCGCCCGAGCGCGACGCTTCCCACATTGGGTGTTACGCCGTTGACCGTAATTGGGGGAACCCAGCTCCCTTCGAGCAGAAATCCGCCGGGAAGCCCAATCGCGACGCGGGGCCGGGCGAACCCAAACAGCAGGCCGGTATTCTCGGGACCCTTGCCCGGCCGGCAGTACGTCGCCATTCGCGTTGCCGAGTCGATGGTCGGGATGTAAGCGCCCTCGAGCGAAAGTCGGATCGCTCCGGGACGAGCCTCCGCAGGCGCCGCTAACGGCCCGAAAGCGATTGGGACTGCGAACTTGCCGAACACCTTCGCTTCGTTCGAGTTGTCCGGCGG
>Ga0070704_100001245_pt1 | contig 13419 bp, 11 predicted proteins | sample KBSK5252metaG_FD_65467 | JGI IMG/M metagenome (GOLD analysis project Ga0070704, IMG submission 65467) | Corn, switchgrass and miscanthus rhizosphere microbial communities from Kellogg Biological Station, Michigan, USA - KBS K5-25-2 metaG | ecosystem: Host-associated > Plants > Roots >...
TGACCGGCGTTTATGGACCATGGCGGATCGGCGGCTGCAGGTCTTCCACGCGGTGGCGAAGCAGTTGTCGTTCACCAAGGCGGCAGAGGCGCTGTTCATGACGCAGCCCGCGGTGACGTTCCAGATCAAGCAGCTCGAGGAGCGCTTCAACACTCGCCTGTTCGAGCGCGGGCACGGCAAGATTGCGCTCACGCCGGCGGGAAACGTGGTGCTCGAGTACGCCGAGCGCATCCTGGCGCTCTCGGCCGAGCTGGACATGCGGCTGAAGGAGATGACGAGCGATATCGGCGGACCGCTGCTGGTGGGCGCGAGCACCACGATCGCCGAAGCGTTGCTGCCGCAGGTTCTCGGCGACTTCAAGTCCAAGTACCCGCACGTCCAGCCGCGGCTCATCGTCGCGAACTCCGAGACGGTTGAAAACCGCGTTGCGGAGCACACGCTGGATATCGGCTTCATCGAAGCGCCCTCGCACCTGCAGAACGTCGCGACGGACGTGTGCTGCGAGGATGAGCTGCAGGCAGTGTGCGCGCCGTCGCATCCGCTGGCGCGATTGAAGAGCGCGGTCCCGAAGCAGCTCGTGCAGTACCCGTTCCTCAGCCGCGAATCCGGCTCCGGGACCCGCGAGGTGATCGACCATTACCTGCAAAAAGCAGGCATCGAGCCGGAGTCGCTGAAGGTCGTGATGGAGCTCGGTAGCCCCGAGGCGTTGAAGGGCCTGGTCGCCACGGGTCTCGGGTTCACGATCCTCTCAGTCGCGACGGTCTCGAAAGAGACGCGGCTCGGACAGCTGGTGCGCGTGCCGCTTTCGCCGCGGTTGATCCGCAAGCTCTCGGTCGTATACCCGAAGGAAAAATTCCGCTCGCGGCTGGTCAATACGTTCGTCCAGTTTGCCAAGGGCCGCCTGGCAGCCAGGCAGCCCGCGTGAGATCGCGCGAAGGACACCGCTAATGCCCCGTCCCCTCCGCGCCGCGATCAGCGCATCGGCCCTGGGCCACAACCTGCGCGTCGCGCGACAGCATGCAGCGAATGCGAAGGTGTGGGCAGTGGTCAAGGCGAACGCGTATGGCCATGGCCTGCTGCGTGCGGCGAAGGCCTTCGAGGCCGCCGACGGTTATGCCGTGCTGGATTTCGCCGAGGCGCTCCAGTTGCGCGGCGCAGGGGTCGCCAAGCCGATCCTCATGCTGGAAGGGTTCTTCGGACCCGAGGACCTGCCGCTCGTCGCTCGCCACCAGCTTACGCCGGTGATCCACAACCTCGAGCAGGTGGAGATCCTGCAGAAGACGCCGCTCGAGGGAGCGATCGACGCCTATCTAAAAGTGAACAGCGGAATGAACCGGCTGGGTTTCACGATGGACAACGTGCGCGTCGCGTGGAACGCGCTCAAGGAGCACGCGCAGATCCGCTCGGTCACCCTGATGACGCATCTTGCCGATGCCGAAGGCAGCGGGGTTGAGCCGCAGCTCGATTGGTTCGCCAAGATCACCCAGCCGTTCGAAGCGCCGCGCTCGCTGGCGAATTCCGCCGCGCTCCTCAGGTTTCCCGAAACACGCGGCGATTGGGTGCGCCCGGGGCTGATGCTGTACGGCTGCTCGCCGTTCGCCGGGGAAAGCGCCGACGCGCTCGGCCTGAAACCTGCGATGACCCTCAAGTCCGAGATCATCGGCGTGCAGAACCTCACGCCGGGAGAGAGAGTCGGTTACGGGCTCACGTTCGAAGCCTCGGCCGAAATGACGATCGGCATCGTCGCTTGCGGCTACGCCGACGGGTACCCGCGCCACGCACCGAGCGGAACCCCGGTGCTCGTGGCGGCGCAACGCGCGAGGACCGTCGGCAGGGTGTCGATGGACATGCTCTGCGTCGATATCACCGACATTGCAGAGGCGTATATCGGCACGCCGGTCACCCTTTGGGGCGAGGGGCTCTCCGCGGACGAAGTTGCGACCGCCGCAGGCACCGTCAGCTACCAGCTGCTTGCAGGTCTCGCCGCGCGCGTTCCGATCCTGGACGTGGCGTAGTGGCGAAACCCAAGACTGCTTTCGTCTGCACAGATTGTGGCGCAAGCGCGCTGCAGTGGTTCGGCGCCTGTCCTTCGTGTGGCGCCGCAGGGACGCTGACCGAAACGGTGGCCGACCGGGGCGGGCGGCGCCTCGCTGGCGACGCAGTCCCGATCGCGCTGTCGACGATCGAAACGCAGGAGGTCGAGCGCATGCCGACCGGTCTTGGTGAACTGGACCGCGTGCTCGGTGGCGGGCTGGTCGCAGGGCAGGTGGTGCTGATCGGCGGCGATCCCGGGATCGGGAAATCCACGTTGTTGCTGCAAGCGCTCGCGTCGCTGGGAGGCGTCTGCAAGACGCTCTATGTCAGCGGAGAAGAATCGGCCGATCAGGTTGCCATGCGCGCACGGCGCCTTTCGCTCGCCGCGGGCGGAGTCGACTTGCTGGCCGAGATCCAGCTCGAGAAAATCACCGCAACGCTCGATGCGCGCAAACCCCGGGTCGCCGTCGTCGATTCGATCCAGACCCTGTGGTCGGACCTGCTGCAGTCGGCGCCGGGCTCGGTGGCGCAGGTGCGCGAGTGCGCTGCGCAGCTTGCGCGCCATGCCAAGCGCAGCGGGACGGCGCTCTTCATCATCGGTCATGTCACGAAGGAAGGCGCGATTGCCGGGCCGCGGGTCCTCGAGCATATCGTCGACACGGTGCTCTATTTCGAGGGTGATCCGCACTCCGCATTCCGGCTGGTGCGGGCAGTCAAGAACCGTTTCGGCGCGGTGAACGAGCTCGGCGTGTTCGCAATGACGGACAAAGGACTGCGTGCGGTCACGAATCCATCGGCTTTCTTTCTTTCGCGCCACGGCGCCGACGTAGCGGGCTCGTGCGTGCTTGCGACGCTCGAAGGCACGCGGCCGCTGCTGGTGGAAATCCAGGCGCTGGTAGACAGCGCGCATGCGCCCAATCCGCGCCGCCTCACCGTCGGGCTGGAGCAGAACAGGCTCGCGATGCTGCTCGCCGTGCTGCACCGGCATGCGGGCATCGCGACCATGGACCAGGATGTCTTCGTCAATGCGGTGGGCGGCGTGCGGATCGCCGAGCCCGCCGCTGATCTCGCCGTATCGCTCGCAGTCGTATCGTCGCTTGGCAACCGGCCGATCCCTGGCAAGCTGGTCGTCTTTGGCGAGATTGGCCTGGCGGGCGAAGTGCGCCCGGCGCCGCGCGGCCAGGACCGCTTGAAGGAGGCCGCGAAGCTCGGGTTCGAGCGCGCCATCATTCCGAAGGCGAACCTGCCGAAAGGAAAGATCGCGGGGCTCGAGGTGATCGCGATCGAGCGCGTCGATCAGGCGGTCGCGGCGTTGAGGAATCTCTAGTTCGATCCTTTATGAAGATTGTCGCCGTGACTGGAGGCGCGCAAGGTATTGGGCGCGCGGTTGCCTTCCGCTTTGCCGCGGCAGGCTACGGCGTGTCGATCGCAGACCCGGACGAGAAGGCGGGACTGGAGGCGGTCGCCAAAATCGAAGAGATGGGTGCAAAGGGCCTGTATGTGCGTGTTGATGTCGCTCAAACCGAGCCGGTCGAGCGCTGGATTGCGCAGACCCTGGAGCAACTCGGGTGCCCGGATGTGCTGGTGAACAATGCCGGCATCGGCCGGCGCGCTCCATTCCTCGAGCTGTCGACGACCGATTTCGATCGCGTGATTGCAGTGAACCTGCGCGGCACGTTTCTGTGCTCCCAGGTGGTCGCGCGGAAGATGGTTGCCCGCGGGCAGGGCGGGGCGATCGTCAACATCGCATCGACGCGCGCCTTCATGTCGGAGCCCGGTACGGAAGCCTACACGGCCTCGAAGGGCGGAATCGTCGCCCTCACGCATGGAATGGCGATCAGCCTGGGGCGGCACCGGATCCGCGTGAATTGCGTGAGCCCAGGCTGGATCGAGACGCGCGACTGGCAGTACACGCCCCGCGCGCAGCGACCGGTGCACTCGGAGCGCGATCGACTGCAGCACCCGGTCGGCCGCGTCGGCAAGCCCGAAGACATCGCGGACGCGTGCTTCTTTCTCGCCGAGCAGGCGGGCTTCATGACGGGCCAGAACATTACGCTCGACGGCGGGATGACGGTCAAGATGATCTACGAGGAGTAGCAGCGAGGATTTTCCTCGCCGCGCGTACGCCGCTGCGAACGGCGGCCTCCAGCACCGGCGGATACTCGGGGTCGGTATAGTCCCCTGCGAGCAGCAGTCCGGGCGTTGGCGTCTCCTGGGCGGGGCGCTCGATCCCCGGAGAGCATGTGATGGTCGCGCGTTTCTCGGCGACCACCTGCGACCACTTGGGCGGCGGGAGCGCTTTGACCACCTGCGCCAGTTCGCCGTGGCAGATTGCAGCGAGCTCGGGGTGCGCCATGTGTTGGTGCGCTCCCTCCGCACTGATCATGCAGGAAACGAGTCCGGGTGTTCCGCCGAGCGCGTCGCGATCGAACACCCATTGCACCAACCCTGCGCTGAGCCCGAGCATCGGAGAGGGAAGCGTCACCCGCTCCGGGTACTGCAGATAGCAGGTGTAGATCGGCTGATACGTGTAGTCGGGCAGATTCCCGAGTAGCGCGGCAAACGGCTTGAGCTGGTAAGGCGCAACTGCGAGGATGACCTGCGAGAACGATTCCCCGGCGATGCGCAGGCCGGGTTCGATGCCGTGAACGGTTTCTCCGGTACGTACCTCGCCGCCGCGCTTGCGCACGTATTCCGCGGCGCGCTCCGGAAAGAGCTGCGACAGATCTACTCGGGGCAGGACGAGGTCGCTCGCGTCCTGCGAGCCGGCAAGCGAATCGCGCAGCACGGCCGCGAACACTTGCGCGGAAGCCTGCTGCGGCGGGGTGTTGAGCGCCGCTACGCAAAGCGGCCGCCAAAGGTAGTCGCCGATTCGCCCCCCCTGACCGTGCGTTTCGAGGAGCTTCTCCACGGGAATGTCCGGCTCAAAGCGAAACCCCCTGCGCTTCAAGGACCGCATCAGCCGTACCGCGCCGAGCCGCTCGGCGATGGATACGTTGCGCAGGGCGAGCAGGCCCCCGAGCAGTCCCAGCGGCGCCGGCAGCCACAGCGAGCGAAATACGAAACCATCGGCGTAGCGCAGTTCGAGCGGCAGGCGCAGAACGGCATCCGCGGGAACGCCGACCCGCTGCATCAGGCGCAGCAGCTCGGTATAGGCGCCGATCAGAATGTGCTGTCCGTTGTCGAGATCGTGCCCGTGCGCGTGCACGCGCCGCGCCCGTCCGCCCGGAACCGCGCCGGATTCGAACACGACGACGCGCACGCCCGCGTCGGCCAGCGTGACGGCGGCGGCCATGCCCGCGTACCCGGCACCGACGACCGCTACGCGGTGATCCAGGTCTTCCACGCGATCCAGAATTTGCGCAGCGGCGTCAGCGAGGTGCGCTGCGTAAGCACCCGGAAGCCGTCGCGTTCGATCTCCGCAAGCAGCTGGCGATAGATCGCCGCCATGATGAGCCCCGGCCGCTGCGCGCGGCGGTCTTCCGGGGCGAGGGCAGCGAACGCCGTGGCGTAGAACGACTCCGCCCGGCGAGCCTGAAATTTCATCAGCTCCGTGAACCGCTCGGTGGGGCGGGCCTGCAGGATGTCGGCCGCAGTCACGCCGTGCGCCTGCAAGTCCGCCATCGGCAGGTAGATCCGATTCTTGCGCGCGTCCTCGCCCACGTCGCGGATGATGTTGGTGAGCTGGAACGCAGTGCCGAGGGTGCGCGCATAGTCGAGCGTGCGGGCATTGCGGTAGCCGAAGATTCCTGCTGCGAGCAGGCCGACGACGCCCGCGACCAGGTAGCAGTAGCGCTCCAGGCCCTTGAAATCGAGGTAGCGCGTCTGCGTCAGGTCCATCGCCATGCCATCGACGATCTCGTTCAGGCGCTCGGGCGTAATCTGGAACGATTCGGTGTGAGGGCGCAGCGCCTGCATGACCGGGTGTTGCGGATTGCCTGCGCGCAGCTTCGCGATCTCGCTGCGCCACCAATCGAGCTTCGTGGCCGCGAGCTGCGGGTCGGAGCACTCGTCCACCACGTCATCGACTTCGCGGCAGAACGCGTACAGCGCGGTGATCGCGCGGCGCCGGTCCGGAGGCAGGAACAGAAACGAATAGTAGAAGCTCGATCCGCTCGCGGCGGCCTTCTGCTGACAGTATTCGTCCGGCGTCATGAAAAGATGGGGGCGTCCTCAGGCGCGCCACAGCAACAAGGGCCAGTCATGCCAGCGGAGCAGCGGCCGCCTGCGGAACGCGTCGTACCCCGCCTGTCGCAACTTTTCGAGGATGCGTAAGCCCCCCTGCACCGTGATTCGGATCTCGAGTCCGACGCGGCCGGCGAGCACGCGCCCGAGAGGCGCACCCTGGTGCATGAGCTCGCTCGTGCGATCGCACTGGAACTTCATCAGCGCGCGCCAGGCTGCGTCACAGCGTTGCTCTGCGAGGTGACCTTCGCGGACGCCGAACGACTGCATCTCATCCTGCGGCAGGTATACGCGCCCCTTGCGCCAGTCGAGCGCCACGTCCTGCCAGAAATTGATCAGCTGCAGCGAAGTGCAGATGTTGTCCGACTGATGCAACGCTGTTTCATGCGTTCGTTTGAAAAGGTGCAGCAGCAGCCGTCCCACGGGATTGGCCGAGCGCCGGCAGTAGTCCAGCACCTCGGCAAAACTCGCGTACCGGGTCTTGATGACATCCTGGGAGAAAGCGTCGAGCAGGTGGTGGAAGGCATCCAGCGGCAGGTCATGTTGTTGGACGACCTGCGCCACGTCGTGGAAGAGCGGCGTCTGCGGCGTCGTGCGCGACGCGATGCGGTTGAGCTCGGTCCGATACGCCTCCAGCTTCGCCAGCCGAACCTCCGGCGCGTCTTCGCCTTCGTCCGCAAAATCGTCGGCGCTGCGCGCGAACGCGTAGATCACGGCTACCGGCCAGCGCAGGCGCTTGGGCAGGAGCAGCGAAGCGACGGGAAAGTTTTCGTAATGGCCGACGGACACTCGCAGGATATAATACGTTGTTTTTATCGCACTTTTTCGGGCGAAGGTGGCGGAATCGGCAGACGCACTGGATTTAGGTTCCAGCGCCGCGAGGCGTGTGGGTTCGACTCCCACCCTTCGCACCACAGACCGGGCGGATATCGGATAGGAAAGTCTCATTAATGGCTGCGCAAGTAGAAAACCTCGGCACCCTCGAGCGCCGCATATCGATGTCGGTGCCGGTCGCGGAAATCGAGCGCCGCGTGGACGAGCGCCTGAAGCAGCTGGCGCGCAACGTCAAGCTGGCAGGCTTCAGGCCCGGCAAGGTGCCGATGAAGATCGTCATTCAGCAATACGGGCCGCAGGTGCGCTCGGAAGTGCTGAGCGATGCGGTGCAGAAGGCATTTGGCGATGCGGTAAAGGAGGCGAACCTCAAGGTCGCCGGGTATCCGCGCATCGAGCAAAAGACCGAGGCGGCGACCGAGAGCGCGCCGCCGCAGGCGCTCGAGTTCAGCGCCACCTTCGAGGTGTATCCCGAAATCAAGCTCGGCGACCTTTCGTCGCAGAGCATCGAACGGCCGCAGCTTGCAGTGGATGACGCGGCGGTCGACCGGACGATCGAAGTGCTGCGCAAGCAGCGCACGACCTGGTCCGCCGTGACGCGGACGGCGCAGGACGGCGATCGCGTCACCGTGAACTACGAGGGCCGGATCGCGGGCGAGCCCTTCGAAGGCGGTAGCGGCACCGGCGCCGTGTTCGTCGTCGGCGAAGGCAAGATGCTGCCGGCGTTCGAAGCCAGCCTGCGCGGGGCGAAGGCGGGCGAGTCGAAGACGTTCGACCTCGAATTCCCTGCCGACTACGGACGCGCAGGTCTCGCGGGCAAGAGCGCCTCGTTCTCGGTCTCGGTCACGCAAGTCGAAGAGGGCGTGCTGCCGGCCGTAGACGCCGAATTCGCCAAGCGCCTCGGCATCTCCGACGGCAGCGTGGAAAAAATGCGCGCCGAGGTCAAGGCCAACGTGGAGCGCGAGGTGCGCAAGCGGGTTGACGCGCGCGTAAAGGAGCAGGCGCTGCAGGCGCTGCTCGCGTCCGCCCCGCTCGAGTTGCCGAAATCGCTGGTGCAGATGGAAACGCAGCGCCTGATGGAAAGAGCAGCGGCGGACTTGCAGGCGCGCGGCCTCAAGCCCGACAAGGTGCCGCTCGACCCGCAAGTGTTCGAGGCCGGTGCGCAGAAACGCGTCGCGCTTGGGCTGATCTTCGCCGAAGTGGCGCGCGCCGAGAACCTGCAGCCCAAGCCTGCGCAAGTGCGTGCGCTGATCGACGCCGAGGCGCAGTCCTACGAGAATCCGGCCGAGGTAGTAAAATGGTTTTACCTGCAGCCGGAGCGGCTGTCGGAGATGGAGAGCCTGGCGCTCGAGGGAAATGTCGTGGACTGGGTGGTGGCCCGCGCGAAGGTTACAGAAAAGGCGGTATCGTTCGATGAACTCATGGGAAGCGGATGATGGATTGGCGTAAACCCGGGCAGGACCTGCAGAGCGCGAACGAGCCGGCGCGCGGACTGGGCCTGATCCCGATGGTGATCGAGCAGTCGGGGCGCGGCGAGCGCGCATACGACATCTACTCGCGGCTGCTCAAGGAGCGGGTCGTCTTCCTGGTCGGACCGGTGAACGAGGTCACGGCCAACCTGATCGTGGCGCAGCTCTTGTTCCTGGAATCCGAGAACCCGGACAAGGACATCTTCTTCTACATCAACTCTCCCGGCGGATCGGTTTCGGCCGGGCTGGCGATCTACGACACGATGCAGTTCATCAAGCCGGACGTATCGACGCTTTGCATCGGGCAGGCGGCGAGCATGGGCGCGCTGCTGCTGGCTGCGGGCGACCATTCCAAGCGTTTCGCGCTGCCCAACTCGAGGGTCATGATCCACCAGCCGATGGGCGGCTTCTCCGGGCAGGCGTCCGACGTCGAGATCCATGCCAAGGAGATCCTGTACCTGCGCCAGCGGCTGAACGAGATCCTCGCCAAGCACACCCGCCAGCCGATGGAGGTGATCCAGAGGGACACGGATCGCGATTTTTTCATGGGTGCCGAGGACGCGGTAAAGTACGGCCTGGTGGACAAGGTGCTCACGTCGAGGGAGCCGGCATAGATGTCCGAGAAGACGGGCTCGGGCGAGAAGCTGCTGTATTGCTCGTTCTGCGGCAAGAGCCAGCACGAGGTCCGCAAGCTCATCGCCGGGCCGTCGGTCTTCATCTGCGACGAGTGCATCGAGCTGTGCAACGACATCATCCGCGAGGAGGCGGCTTCCGATAAGGGAGGCAAGGGCGCGAAGAGCGACCTGCCGACGCCGCGCGAGATCCGCCAGATCCTCGACCAATACGTGATCGGCCAGGACCAGGCGAAGAAGATCCTCTCGGTCGCCGTCTACAACCACTACAAGCGGCTCAAGCACCTGTCGAAGAACGACGAGGTCGAGCTCGCGAAGAGCAACATCCTGCTGATCGGTCCGACCGGCTCGGGCAAGACGCTGCTTGCGCAGACGCTCGCCCGGCTGCTGAACGTTCCGTTCGTCATCGCCGATGCCACGACGCTGACCGAGGCCGGCTACGTCGGCGAGGACGTCGAGAACATCATCCAGAAGCTGCTGCAGAACTGCGACTACGATGTGGACAAGGCGAAGCGCGGCATCGTCTACATCGACGAGATCGACAAGATCTCGCGCAAGTCCGACAACCCGTCGATCACGCGCGACGTCTCGGGCGAAGGCGTCCAGCAGGCGCTGCTCAAGCTGATCGAGGGGACGATCGCTTCGGTGCCGCCGCAGGGCGGGCGCAAGCATCCGAACCAGGATTTCGTGCAGGTCGACACGACCAATATCCTGTTCGTCTGCGGCGGTGCGTTCGACGGCCTGGAAAAGATCGTGCGCAACCGCACCGAGAAGACCGGCATCGGCTTCGGCGCCGAGGTGAAGAGCCCGAACAATTCGAAGGCGATCTTCGACTTGCTGAAAGCCGTCGAGCCGGAGGACCTGATCAAGTACGGGTTGATCCCGGAGTTCGTCGGACGCATGCCGGTGGTCGCGGCCCTGGAAGAGCTGGACGAGAAAGCGCTGATCGAGATTCTCACCGAGCCAAAGAACGCGCTGATCAAGCAGTACCAGCGGCTGTTCCTCATGGAAGGCGTGGAGCTGGAAGTACGCGTCAGCGCCCTCAACGCGGTCGCAAAGCGCGCGCTCGCGCGCAAGACCGGAGCGCGCGGATTGCGCTCCATTCTGGAGCAGGTGCTTCTCGACACGATGTACGAGTTGCCGGCGCTCGAGAACGTCAGCAAGGTCGTCGTCGACGAGCAGATGATCTCGGCCGACGGCAAGCCGCTGCTGATTTACTCCGACCAGCAAAAGGTCGCAGGCGGTTCGGCCTAGAACTTGCAGTAACGCCGAAATATCCCTAGTTTGTCGCGTTGCAGTACGCCTTCCTTGCGTGTAGGCTAGACGCGACGCATTTGTCACGGGAACCTCTCATCGTCTCGTGGATTCCAAGCGTCATTGAGGGGCCTACAAGATGCCTGAATCGCAGAATCTTCCCGCTGCTTCGCAGTACCCGCTCCTACCACTACGCGATGTAGTGGTATTCCCGCACATGGTGATTCCGCTGTTCGTCGGCCGGCCGAAGTCGATCAAGGCGATGGAATCTGCCATGGAAGCCGGGAAATCGATCCTGCTGGTGGCGCAGAAGTCGGCAGCGAAGGACGATCCCGGACCGCAGGACATGTACGAGATCGGCTGCATCTCGAGCATCCTGCAGATGCTCAAGCTGCCGGACGGGACGGTGAAGGTGCTGGTCGAAGGCGGCACCCGAGCCCGCATCGAGCAGGTCATCGACCTGCGTACGCACTGGGTCGCGGATGCGTCCGCAGTGCCCGCGGAGCCCGCGCAGCCCGCCGAGGTGGAAGCGATGCGCCGGGCGCTGCTCTCGGCGTTCGACCAGTACGTGAAGCTCAACAAGAAGATTCCGCCCGAGATCCTCACCTCGCTCGCCGGGATCGATGAGCCCGGACGGCTTGCCGACACGGTGGCCGCGCATCTGCCGCTCAAGCTCGAGCAGAAGCAGCAGGTGCTCGAGATGATCGACGTCAAGGGGCGCCTCGAGCATCTGCTCAGCCAGCTCGAAACCGAGATCGACATCCTGCAGGTCGAAAAGCGGATCCGCGGCCGCGTCAAGCGGCAGATGGAAAAGAGCCAGCGCGAGTACTACCTCAACGAGCAGGTCAAGGCGATCCAGAAGGAGCTCGGCGAGGGCGAGGAGGGGGCCGACCTCGAGGAGATGGAGAAACGCATCCGCCGGGCGCGCATGCCGAAGGATGCGCGCCGCAAGGCCGAAGCCGAAATGAAGAAGCTGAAGCTGATGAGCCCGATGTCGGCCGAAGCGACCGTCGTGCGCAACTACATCGACACGCTGGTCAACCTGCCGTGGCGCAAGAAGTCGAAGATCTCCAAGGACATCAAGGCCGCCCAGGCGGTGCTCGACAAGGATCACTACGGGTTGGAGAAGGTAAAGGAGCGTATCGTCGAGTACCTCGCGGTGCAGACGCGCGTTGATCGCATGAAAGCGCCGATCCTTTGCCTGGTCGGCGCACCCGGCGTAGGCAAGACGTCGCTCGGCCAGTCGATCGCGAAGGCAACGAACCGCAAGTTCGTTCGCATGTCGCTCGGCGGCGTGCGGGACGAAGCCGAGATTCGCGGGCATCGCCGCACCTACATCGGCTCGATGCCCGGCAAGATCCTGCAGAACATGAGCAAGGTCGGCGTGCGGAATCCGCTGTTCCTGTTCGACGAGGTCGACAAGCTCGGCATGGACTGGCGCGGCGACCCGTCCTCGGCGCTGCTAGAAGTACTCGATCCCGAGCAGAATCACACGTTCGTCGACCATTACGTCGAAGTCGAGTACGACCTGTCGGAAGTGATGTTCGTCGCCACGGCCAACACGCTCAACATTCCACCGCCGCTCCTCGACCGGATGGAGGTGATCCGCCTCTCCGGCTACACCGAGGACGAGAAGATGAACATCGCGATCCGCTACCTGCTGCCGAAGCAGATGTCGAACACCGGGCTGAAGGACGGCGAGCTCGTCGTGTCCGCGGTCGCGATCCGCGACATCGTGCGCTACTACACGCGCGAAGCGGGCGTGCGCGCGATGGAGCGCGAGATCTCGAAGATCTGCCGCAAGGCGGTGAAGCAGCTCCTGATCGACAAGCAGCAGGGCGAGGGCGCGCAGAAGCGCATCTCGGTCACCCCGCGCAACCTGGACAAGTTCCTCGGCGTGCGCAAGTTCACGTTCGGCGTGGCGGAGAAGCAGAACCAGGTCGGCCAGGTCACCGGGCTTGCATGGACCGAGGTGGGCGGCGAGCTGCTGACCATCGAGACGGTCACGATGCCGGGCAAGGGCAAGGTGATTACGACCGGCAAGCTCGGCGAGGTCATGCAGGAATCGATCCAGGCGGCGCTTTCGGTCGTGCGCGCGCGCTCGCGCAAGCTCGGCGTCCAGGAGGATTTCTATCAGAAGAACGATATCCACATCCACCTGCCGGAAGGCGCGACGCCCAAGGACGGGCCGAGCGCCGGCATCGGCATCTGTACCGCGATGGTTTCGGTGCTGACCGGGATCCCGGTGCGGGCGGATGTTGCGATGACCGGGGAAATCACGCTGCGCGGCGAGGTCCTGCCGATCGGCGGGCTCAAGGAAAAGCTGCTGGCTGCGCACCGCGGCAGCATCAAGACGGTCCTGATCCCCGAAGAGAACCTGAAGGACATGGCGGAAATACCCGACAACATCAAGAACAAGCTCGAGATCCTGCCGGTGAAATGGATCGACAAGGTGCTCGAGATTGCGCTGGAGCGTGCACCGCAACCGCTTCCCGAGCGCGTCGAAGTGACGCCGCTCGCGGGCGCCGACGGCAAGCCCGATTCGACGGCGGTGACGCACTGAGACGTCATGAACAAGTCCGACATGATCGAGCACATCGCCAAGGTCGCCGAGGTATCGAAGTCGGCCGCCGAGCGCGCCGTCGACGCGATGGTCGTAGCGGTGAAGTCGACGCTGAGGAAGGGCGACGCGGTGACGCTCGCGGGTTTCGGCTCGTTCTATGTTGCGAAGCGGGCCGCCCGCGTCGGCCGCAACCCGCGCACCGGAGCGGAGATCAACATCAGCGCCGCGCGGGTGCCGAAGTTCCGTGCTGGCAAGGCACTGAAGGATGCAATAAACTAGCGCCCCTTTGGGGTGCTTAGCTCAGTGGTAGAGCGCTGCCCTTACAAGGCAGATGTCGGGAGTTCAACCCTCTCAGCACCCACCAGAGGAGCGGTAGTTCAGTTGGTTAGAATACCGGCCTGTCACGCCGGGGGTCGCGGGTTCGAGTCCCGTCCGCTCCGCCAAGAACCAT
>Ga0070704_100001246_pt1 | contig 13412 bp, 12 predicted proteins | sample KBSK5252metaG_FD_65467 | JGI IMG/M metagenome (GOLD analysis project Ga0070704, IMG submission 65467) | Corn, switchgrass and miscanthus rhizosphere microbial communities from Kellogg Biological Station, Michigan, USA - KBS K5-25-2 metaG | ecosystem: Host-associated > Plants > Roots >...
TCCAGTCCCAGATCGCCGACGCCACGCGTGACGACCAGCCGGATGTAGTTGTCTTTGATCCCGCTGCGCTCGACCCCTTCTTCGACCATGCGGGCCATGGCGTCCTGCTTCATCGGGATCTCGAGCCAGATTGCCTTCGCGGAGCCGTAGAGCCGCTCGAGGTGGGCATCCAGGCGGAAAACGCGGCCGCCGTAGGCACGGATGCCCTCGAATACGCCGTCGCCGTACAGGAGGCCGTGGTCGAATACAGAAACGACCGCGCTGCCGCGGTCGTACCACGTCCCATCGATCCACACGATGGAGGGCATCGAAGGGAATCTGCCTCCGATGCCCTCGCCTGACAACGGGGTGTTTTTAGGGCCTAGTGGTCGATCCCGTCATCGTCGTGGCCGTCGTGGTTGTCGTCCCGGAACGCATCGAATGACACCTGGATCCGGTCACGGACCGCGTTCTCGTTCGGCTGACCCTTGTTGGCCGATGACGGATTGACCAACGCCGTGCCGGCCGCGTTCAAGAACCAGTTCCCGATATCGACGCGCAAGGTCACGTTCGCCTGCCCGCCATCACTGACGGTCAGCGGCGTCGCGAACGCGATCTCCTGCTTCGCGTTCAAGTCGGAGGTGAACGTGAAGTCGCTGCGCGTGCCGGCCTGGCTGAACGTCCCGGTCACGCGAATCGACACGCCGTCGAACAACGGATTCGCGGCGATGAAGGCCGCATCTTCGGGCGCTTCGACCTTGTGCAGCTCGAACTCCAGCTCGTCGTACATCCCGGCCGGCGCATCGACGCTGATCACCGTCTCCGTCGCGGTCGAGCCGAGCGGCAGCGTCACCAGGTTCGGACCGGTCTCGAACTGCTCGCAGTCGTCATTGTCCGGGATGGCGTCGCATGCGACGGCCTCGACCCGCTTCAGCTCGATTTCCCGCAGCACGAGTTGCACGCTGCGGACAATGACCGTGTCATTGCCGAGCGCGATTTTGGTGCTGTCGCCGGCAGCGACAACGGCCGGCGACGGTGCGCCACCCGACAGCGTGGCGCTTGCAGTCGCCGCCGGGCGAACCGACGACATGGCGAGACTGACTCGCCCCGTCGTGTTATCCGAGCACGCAGCGAACAAGACCGCCGCGAGCGGCGCGATGATGAAACGTCTCTTGCTATTCACAATTCCTCCGTTGTATGAGCTGGGCGCGTTAGTGGTGCGCCTACCTGGAGGGCAATCGCCGTACCGCTCGTAACTAGTTGGGATATTTGGCTTTGCAATTTACCACGGACGGACAGCGTGGCTCGGGGCGGCCACGACTGGCTCGAAATAGGTCAGTTGGCTTCGGTGAGCCGCGCCGCAGCCCGGCGCGAGCCGATCTTCAGATACAACGACGCTGCCAGCTCGCGCGCCGCGCGGGCGGCGGCGGCGTCCCCAGCGGCCTCGTGCACGAGGCTGAGATCCCGCTGGATATCTGCGAGCGTATCCGTGCTGCCCAGCTCGCTGGCTAGTTGAGCAGCTTTCTGGAGGAGTGCGACGGCCTCCGTGAACTCGCGCGTCGCGCGCGCGACCGTTGCCTGGACGCGCCAGACCTCGGGCAGACCCGCTTGAAAACCGATGTTCGTGTAGCGCGCTTCGGCGCGCCGGAGCTCCGCGCGCGCGAACGCGGGATCGCCGAGCGCGACGTGAAGCTCGGCACGCCCGGTGGTCGTGAGCGCTATTAGTTGCTCATCGGCCACCCGGGTTGCGAGACGCACGGCCTCTTCCGCGGCTCCGAGGGCCGCTTGGGCATTCCCCTGATCGCGCAGGCTGATCCCGATGTTGTGATACGTCTCGGCCATACCGCGGAGGTGGCCGACCTGTTGGTATGCCACGAGAGCCAACCGGTAGTTGGCGAGGGCCGCCTCGGTGTCGCCGCGAATGTTGGCGAGAATGCCGAGGTTATTGAGGCTGCGGGCTTCGGCGGTATGATCGCCCAGCGAGCGCGCCATTTCGAGGGCCGCCGCAAAGTGTGTCTCCGCCTCGGCGACGTCGCCGTGGCGGAGCGCGATCGCACCCTGATAGTTGCGGGCCCGCAGCTCAGCATGCGCTTCGCCGTGCGCGTGGGCCAGCGTGCCCGCGAGATCGGCCCACCGCGCCGCCTCGACGAAATTACCCAGGCGGCCATTCGCTTCAGCGGCAAGCAGCGCGCTGCGGGTTCGCCCTTCACGCACGGACGCGGGCAACTGCTCCAGGGCGTCGAGCACGTCGCGGTGGCGCCCCGCCGCGGACCAGCTCTCCAACTCGCGGAAGAATACCCATTCGTCGGCCCACGAGCCGCCGGGCTTGGTTGTCACGTTACATCACCAGGCGATAGCGTACTCGGTGAAGGACAGGATGTTGGCATCGATCTCGTCGAGCTCTTCGAACTTCACAGAGCCGTTCCGGAACCAGGGCGCCGTCGCGTTTTCGCGGCGCCAGAGATCCAGCGAGTGCTCGATGGTGGTATCGGCCGCGTTGATGACGCCGTCGCCGTTGAAATCGTGGTCGGCGTTGTAGTAATAGAATTTGAGCCGGGCCGGCTGATTAGGATTGAAGACCAGTCCCGCGGGCTCGAACCGGAGCGCGAACCGCGCCGGATCGACGACCGTGAGCGTAATGAGAATCGAGTCGCCGGGCTGGAACGCGCTGCCATCCGGTTTGCGCAGCAACCCATCGGCAGGCACCTCGAAGCGCACGAAGTCTTCGCCGCTACCGGCATACCCGATGCGAATCTCCCTGCCGACTCCGACCTTCGCCCAGAAGCGAGCGACGATGGAATCGAGGGCCGGCGCAGCCGGGTCCTTCTGCAGGATGTGCAGCTGCGCATCCGGCATCCCGGGCGAGGTGCTATCGCTGCAGCTGAGCAGCAGCACGGCGCTGCAAACCAACAAGAATCGACGCATCACGAGGGTCCCCGTGAGAGAGGTTCGGGTACATCCACTGCATGGCGCACACCAAGCGATATCATTGCCACCACGGCACTTGCCCCACCCGGCCTGGACCACCACGGATCACCTGACTCACTCTGAGACAGGCTCCTCCGCGACCGTCTCGCCGCCGTCGAGCAGCCGCTGGAGCCGGGAACGCGAGATTCCCAGACGTCGTGCCGCCTCGGAGCGATTGCCGCCGGTCGTTTCCAGCATCGCGCGCGCCGCCGCGCGCACGATCTCGTCGAGGCGGGCCGGGAACGGCAATTCGCCGGTCGCGGCGACCGGAGTGGCCGGTGCCAATTCGCCGATATCGAGCGTGCCGGGGGGAGACAGCAGCAGCGCGCGCTCGATCGCGTTCCGCAGCTCGCGCACGTTGCCGGGCCAGGCATGCGCGAGCAGGACGCGCCGCACCTCCGGGCCCAGCGGCGGCTCGGGCAGACGGTACTGCGCGCTGAACTTCTTCAGGAATGCCTCGGCCAGCAGCAGCACGTCCTCACCGCGCTCCCGCAGCGCGGGGAGGTGCAGGCTGACGACGTTGAGCCGGTAGTACAGGTCTTCGCGGAACCGGCCCTCGCGCACTTCGCTTGCGAGATCGGCGTTGCTCGCGGCGATGATCCGCACGTCCACGCTCCGGCTGGTCGTCGCGCCCAAGCGTCGCGTCATTTTTTCCTCGAGCACGCGGAGCAACTTGGACTGGAGCTCGGGCGCCAGCCGGTTGATTTCATCGAGCAGGAGCGTGCCGCCGTCGGCCGCCTCGAACAGTCCCGGTTTGGCCGTCTTCGCGTCGGTAAACGCACCGCGCTCGTGGCCGAACAGCTCGCTTTCGAGCAATTGCGCGGGAATCGCCGCGCAATTCAGCGCGACGAACGGGGCGGCCGCGCGCGGTCCGCCGTAATGCAGCGCACGCGCGAGCAGCTCCTTTCCGGTCCCGGTTTCTCCGGTGACGAGGACGGTGGCGTCGGCGTGCGGCATCACGCGCGCCGCGCGTTCGAGGGTCGCGCGCAACGCGGCGCTCGCGCCGACGATCTCGCGGAACGCGTGGGCCTCGGCCTCGAGCCGTGCGAGGCTCGCGCGCGCCAGCAGCGAGCGGCGCCGCGCGAGGGCCGCGGCGACGAATTCGCGGAGTGCCTCGCGATCGTCGGGCAGGGCGAAGTAGTCGGCCGCGCCGGCTCCAACCGCCTGCGCGGCGGCGCGGTGACTGGCGGTCGCGCCGACCGCGACGACGGGCACATCGGAGGGCATGCTGAGTCCGCGGACGAACGCGGGGATGTCGGGCTCGGCGCCGCCCGCGGCGACGACGACGACCGCGGCACCCGGCGGAGGCGATTCCGCCTCGACCGGGCGCCATTCGACGAGCGGCACCTCCAGCTCCTGGGCGAGTAGGGACCAGAAGTCGCTGAAGGAGTCCGTCAGCCGCACGACCAGCAGCGTGATGTCGGACATCGGCACCGTGAAGGATGGTGGCCGGAACAGTGTGAAGCTGTGATGAAGGACCGCTGAAACTATGAGCCGGCCGGGGATCGAACCCGGGACCTACGGATTAAAAGTCCGTTGCTCTACCAACTGAGCTACCGGCTCGAATCGACTGCGTCAAAGCTAAACCGGCGATGAAGCGGCGGTAGATGAAGCGGCGGTAGATGAAGCGGCGGTCTCACCTACCGCCGTCTCATCTACCGCCGTCTCATCTACCGCTGTCTCACCTACCGCCGTCTCACCTACCGCTGTCTTTTAGAACTCCCAGCGCACACCTGCCTGGAGCTGGCGGGGATCACCTAACCCGCTCCGAATCGTGCCGTCGAAGTTGAAGAGCAGGTTTCCGTAGGCCGGATCCCGGAAGTTGTCGCCGCCCAGCAGATTGAACACCTCGATCATCGCTTCCACCTGGCCGCGAGCCCCCACGGCGAACGGACGCGAGAACCGGACGTCCCACGAGAAGTACTCGTTGTCCTTGCGCAGCGTATTGCGTTGGATCGCCGTCGCCCCGGTCGGGCCGCACACGCGGTCGGCCGGTCCCGTGGCCCGTTGTCCCGCCGGTGGCGCAAACGGATTGCCCGCCCACGGACCGCAGCTCGCCGAGACCGGCTGCGCCGAGTAGTAGCTCACGCGGTTATTCATGAACACGGTGCCCGGAAGCTTGATCAGTGCCCAACCGTTGACGCGATGGCGTTGGTCGCGATCGCTCCAGTTGTACTCCGGCGTCAGGTTGTTCGCCTTGGCGTAGCGGAACGTAAAGGGATCGCGCTCGTTATCGTCGTCCGACTTGTCGAACGACAACGTGTAGTTGATCTCGAACTGGACGTTGGGATCGAGCACCCGCTTCAGTCCGATGGTCACGCCGTCGTACCGCGACTTCGCCGAGGACTCCACGGTGGTCAGGGTGGTTATCCCGTTGCTGGCGGCTGGCGGCAAACCCGATGACCAGGGGCTGCCGAACGTCGAGTCGTTGCGGTTGATGAACCGCGTGAGGTGATCCGTGCTTGCGTGCGAGTAGCTGATCATGAGCCCGAGATCGGTGCCGAGCTGCTGTTCGTAGGCTACGGTCACGTTGAGCGTGCGCGGATTCTGAAAATTCTTGTCGAACACGAAAACATCCGGGAAGAACACCGAGCTGGCCGGCACGTTGTCGGGCAACAGGCTGCCGAACCCGGGAACGGGTCCGAGGACCCCGGTGAGCGCGCTGTTGCGGAAATAGGTCAGGCCGTTCGAGCCGTTGGTGCTGCGGGTGGACGCGAGATTCAATCCCGGAATGCGGGCATAGTAGAGCCCGGCGTTCGCACGGAACACCTGCCGGCCGTTGCCGCCCGGATCGTAGGCGATGCCCAGACGCGGCTGGAACATCTTCTTGTCGGAGGGGATGGTCCCGTCAGACGGGAACGTGAACGAGCCCTTGCTGGTCGATTTGGTCTGTCCGATGAAGGGCGAGAAGAAGACCTGGCTCGGCGGCGTGATGGGATCGGGCTCCAGCTGCGCTTCCCAGCGCAGGCCGTAGTTCAGGGTCCAACGGGGACTGGGCTTCCACGTGTCCTGGATGTACAGCGCGAGCTCATCCTGCGGGATCTGTTGCGTGCCGGAAGCGCGCACGGACTGCCCCACTCCCGCCTGTTGCAAATAGAGCAGGACCGGACCCGCGATCGTCTGGGTGCCGGGACAGGTGTAGTTCGTTCCGGTCCCGCCCGCCGAGCACTCGACATACGTCGAATCGGCGAGATAGCGCAGGAACCCATGCACCGAGCTGAAGATGTAGCGGCTGTTCGAGAAGCCGATGAACGTCTGGACTGAGTTCACGCGATTGTATTCGCCGCCCAGCTTGAACAGGTGCGTGCCCTTGTTGAAGGAAATGTTGTCGAGCAGCTGGACGCGCGTGTCGTAATAGTCGATCGGCAGAAAGAACGGCATGCCGAAGCGGAACGCATTGACGAAGTCCATCGCGACGTCGGGGAACGGGCGTGCCGCCGGAGGATCTGAGCGATTCGTCCCGAGGAGGGTCGAGCGCGCCCCATCGTAGGGCCGCGGCCGATCTTCCCGCGAGTACTGGAACCGGAATTCGTTCGAGGCGTTGGACGACAGATACGAGACGAGGCTGCCGTTCACCGCATTCGAATGATCGCGTTCCAAGCCGTTCGCGCTGCGTGCCCAGGTATCGACGTCGAACGTGCCGTTCGCCTGCTCGGACCACGTGTAGTTGTACTTGAGCGACAGCAAATGCCGGTTGGAGAGGCGGAAGTCGAACTTCGCCAGCAGCGCGCGCGCGTCGTTGGTGCGCGCGATGGGTCCGAAGTCGCCCGCCAGGGCGCCGCCGTACGCGGTACTCATCCAGTTGCGCAGCGAGTCGAAGGCGGTGCTTTGCGGCCGGCTGCGCTGTTTCACTTCATCGTAGACCTGCTGATCGTAGGCCAGGAAGAAGAACGCTTTGTCCCGCTTGAGTGGGCCGCCGAGCGTGAACCCGAACTGGTGCTGCTTGAAATCCGGCTCGAACGTCGTCGTCCCGTGCACCGGTGTGCCCGACAATGCGTCCGATTTGCCGAAATAGTGCAGCGACCCGCGCAGCTGGTTCGTCCCCGATTTCGTGATCACGTTGACGAAGCCGCCCGACGAGCGTCCGGACTCCGCGTTGGCGCCGCCCGGGAGTACGACGATCTCCTGCACCGCGTCGAGATTGAACGTGAACGCCGGACGCTGGCCGCCGCGCTGCTCGCCGAAGAACGGATTGTTGAAGTCCGCACCGTCGACCGTAACGTTGTTGTGAATGCCCTTTTGTCCGGCGATCGTGAGCTCGTCGCCGTCCGGCCCCTGCACGATCGCGACCTGCGGGGTGAGCAGCGTCAAGTTCAGGTAGTTGCGACCGTTGTTCGGCAGGCCGGAGACGGCGGCAGTCGGCAGGCGGGTCGAGTTCCCGGTCTTGCCGGCTTCGACCACCGAGGGCGTTGCCTCGACGACGACCGCCTGCAGCTGCACCGCGGCGAGCGCCAATGTCAGGTCTACCGTTTCGCCCACGCCCAGCCGCACGCCGGTGCGCCGCGTCTCACCGAAGCCCACCGCGCGCGCCGTCACCTCGTACGTGCCCAGGGGCATCAGGGAGGCGATGAAGATGCCGCGCTCGTTCGTCGTGAGCTGGCGCTGGAACCCGGTCTGGGTCTCGTGCAGCGTGACCGTGGCCGCGGCGACCGCTGTCCCCGACGGATCGGTGACGGTGCCGCGGATGATACCCGTTGTCGCTTGCGACTGTGCAGCCAGGAGAACGGGGAACGCGAGAGCCAATACCACCGGCCCGAGGAGCTTGCGCACCATGCGTCGGCCTCCGACGGGTTGGGGAAGGATGATCCGGAACGGCTAGCCTATCACTTGGCCTGAGACCTCGCAAGAAGCGACAGTAAAGGACGGTAAAGGACGGTAAAGGACGGTAAAGGACGGTAGAGGTAGTAAGGGAAGAAAAAGTGGGTTACCCTTACCGTCCTTTACCGTCTTCTTTTATACCGTCCCTTACCGTCAGTATTCAGAATGCAGAATCCCGAAATTGCGCGCGCGCTCGGCGAGGTCGCCGATCTCTTGGAGATCTCCGCAGGCAATCCCTTCAAGGTACGCGCGTATCGCAACGCGGCGCGAACGGTCGCCGACCACCCCGATCCGATCGCGGAGCTCGTGGCCGGCGGCGAGTTCGACTTGACCGACCTCTCGGGAATCGGCGCCGGCATCGCGCGTGAGATCACCGCGCTCGTCCAGACCGGGACCCTGCCCCAACGCGAGCAGCTCGTCGCCACCGTTCCGCCCGGCCTGCTCGATCTGCTGCGCATTCCCGGGCTCGGGCCCAAACGCGTCAAGCTTTTCCACGACGAACTGAAGGTCAACAGCATCGCCGATCTCAAAGACGCGCTGGAAAAAGGCAAACTCACCAAGCTCGGCGGTGTCGGGCCCAAGCTGCTCGAGAAGATTCGCGAAGGAGTCGCGGGCGCCGGCGACGGTGCGAAACGCATGGTGCTCCACGAGGCCGAGCAGTACGCGCGAGCGATCGTGGAGTACCTGAAGGCGGGAGGCGGGATCGATGAGATCGACGTCGCCGGCAGCTTCCGTCGCCGCAAGGAGACGATCGGCGATCTCGACATCGTCGTCACGTGCGCGCCGGCAAAAGCGCCCGCCGTGATCGCGCGCTTTGGAAAGTTCGGCGAGGTCGCGCAGGTCGCCTCGCAGGGCGAGACGCGCTCGACCGTGCGGCTCTCGAGTGGCCTGCAGGTCGACCTGCGCGTCGTCGAGCCGTCCAGCTTCGGCGCGGCAATGCAGTACTTCACGGGTTCGCAGGCGCACAATATCGAGCTACGGAAGATCGCCCAGGCCAAGAAGCTCAAGCTGAACGAGTACGGCGTGTTTCGAGGATCGAAAACCATCTCGGGACGCACCGAGCCGGAGGTCTACGGAGCCCTCGGCCTCGACTGGATTCCGCCCGAAATGCGCGAGAACCGCGGCGAGATCGCGTTGGCGAAGGAACACAAGCTTCCCAAGCTCGTGACCGTGGAGGACATCCACGGCGATCTGCAGATGCACACCGACGCGAGCGACGGCAAGGCAACCCTTGCCGAGATGGTCGAAGCGGCGCGCGCGCTCAACTACGACTACATCGCGATCACCGATCACTCGCCGCGCACGTCCATGGCCGGCCAGTCGCCCGCGGAGATCCGCGCGCAATGGAAAGCCATCGACACCCTCAACAAGGGCATGCGCGGCTTCCGGGTCCTCAAGAGCGTCGAAATGGACATCTTGGAGAACGGGAAGCTCGACCTGGCGGACGAGCTGCTTGCCGAAGCCGACTACGTGGTCGCGACGATTCATTACGGCTTGAAGCAGACTGAGCGGCAGCTCACCGATCGGCTACTCGGAGCGATCGCGAATCGCTGGGTCGACGCGATCGGACATCCGACCGGCCGCATCGTACCGGAGCGGCCGTCCTACGCGCTCGATTTCGACGTCGTGGCGAAAGCCGCGGCGAATGCCAAATGTCTGCTCGAGATCAACGGCAGCGAACGGATGGATCTGCCGGACACGCTCGCCGCGGCGGCCAAATCGCACGGCGTGCGCTTCATCTTGTCCACCGACGCGCACAACACGCGCGAGCTGGGGTTCATGAAGTTTGCGGTCGCCGTGGCGCGGCGCGCCTGGCTGACGGCGGCGGACATCCTCAACACGCGGCCGCTGCCGGAATTCCTGAAGGGGTTACGTCGTAGTCGAAACCGTTAGCAGCTCGATCTGCGCCACGGGCTCGAAGCTGTAGCGGTGATGGCGGGTGGGGCCGAGGCGCTGGATGGCCTCGAGGTGCTCCGGCGTCGCGTAGCCCTTGTTGGTTTCCCAGCAGTAGCCCGGATGGCGGGCGGCGAGCCGGTCCATCAGCGCATCGCGCAGGACCTTCGCGATGATCGACGCCGCCGCGATCGAATGACAGCGCGCGTCGCCGTCCACGATCGCCTCGTGGTCGCAGCCGAGCTCGGGACACGGCAGGCCGTCGACGAGGATGTGGGCCGGCACGCAGCCCAGGCGGTGCAGTGCCCGCTCCATGGCGAGGATCGAGGCGCGCCGGATGTTCAGGCGGTCGATCTCGCGGACGCTCGCGGCGCCGACCGCAATCGCAAACGCCCGTTCCCGGATCTTGCCGGCGAATTTCGCGCGCTGCAGCGCGCTCAGCACCTTCGAATCGTCGAGCCCGCGGATCGGTTTCGCGCCCATCGGAAACACGACGGCCGCGGCGACCACTGGACCAGCCAGGGGGCCGCGGCCGACTTCATCCATACCGGCGACGATGCTGCGCCCTTCACTCCACAACGCCGCCTCGCGTTTCAACGACGGGCGGCGGTGCGTCACGTCTGGGGGGGAGGCTGCTCCGGCTCTCCCGTGCTCGGCACGGAGATTCCCGGGCCCGCCCCGCGCTTCTCGCGGATCCGGGCCGCCTTCCCGGCCAGACGCCGCAGGAAGTACAGCTTGGCCCGCCGCACGCGACCCTTCCGCATCAATCCGATCTCGGCGATCGACGGCGCATGCAGCGGGAAGATCCGCTCGACGCCCACGCCCGCGGAGATCTTCCGGACGGTAAACGTCTCGTTGATGCCGCCGCCCCGGCGCGCGATGCAGATGCCCTCGAACGCCTGCAACCGCTCTTTCTCACCTTCGCGCACGCGGACCATCACGCGCACCGTGTCGCCGGGAGCGAAGGCCGGGATGTCCGTCTTCAGACCTTCGCGCTCGACCGCTCTGAGCTTCTCCATAACTATTCCCCGTGTTTCAACCAAAGATCTGGTCTGCGTTCTCGCGTGAGACGCTCGGCTTGTGCCGCGCGCCATGCTGCAATCTTGTCGTGGTCGCCACTCAACAATACGTCCGGGACGTCGAGCCCGCGATAGCTGGGTGGCCGCGTGTAGCTGGGCGGCGCCAGCAACCCTTCATAATGCGAATCGCTCGACGCCGATTCGTGATCCCCCAACGCTCCAGGCAGCAACCGCACGACCGCATCGACAACGCTCAGCGCGGCCGGTTCGCCACCCGATAATACGAAATCGCCGATCGACACTTCTTCCGCGCCCAAACCAGCGACGACGCGGTTGTCGACGTCCTTGTAATGCCCGCACAACAGCGTGAGCTCAGTACCGACCGCAAACCGTACCGCCGTGTCGTGCGTGAACAGCTTGCCGCGCGCCGACAACAGCACAATCGGCGGGTTGGCCTTGAGATCTTCGACCGCTTCGAAAAACGGCTCCGGCTTCAACACCATCCCGGCACCGCCGCCATACGGTGCGTCGTCCACCGTCTGGTGCTTGTCGTGCGTGTACTCCCGCAGCTGCACGACCCGGTACGTCACGAGCTGGGCCTTCGCCGCCCGTCCCAGGATGCTCGATGCGAGCGGGGCCGCAAACCAATCCGGAAACAACGTGACGACGTTGATCCTGAGCATCGCTACTCATCCACCGCCACGAGCTGGTCACGCCAGCTTTCGACCGCCGCACGCGACGTGACGCCCTCAAATCCGAGCAGCCATTCGCGGTGATACGAACGGCGCCGCGTCACGACCAACGGACCGGCCAAGACCGCGCGCGCTTCGTCCAGGATGTACAGCCGCGCCTTCGGCACGAACACCGTCCCGGGGTTTTCGACCAGCGGGATCACCGCGACTTCGCCCTGCTGGCCGTGCGGCTTGCGCAGCCGCCCGACTACGCGGCGGCCGGGGGCGGCGACGGGGGGAGGGACCGTTTGCCGAAGACGCCCGCCTTCTTGAGGAGCGAGCGCACCGTGTCTGTCGGCATCGCACCTTTGTCGAGCCAGGCTCGCGCCTGCTCGGCGTCCACGTCGATCACCGCCGGCTTGGCTTTCGGGTTGTAGTGGCCGATCGCCGCCACAAACCGCCCATCGCGAGGAGACTTTGAGTCCGCGATCACGATGCGGAAATAGGCCTGGCCCTTCCGTCCCACACGGCGCAGCCGAATTCGAGTTGCCATAGTGTTCCTTACATCCCCTTTAAGAACTTGCCCATCTTGCGCAGCTGCTGGAACTGTTCCAGCAGCCGATTCACTTCCTGTACCGGCCGTCCGGCGCCCTTCGCGATCCGCAGTTTGCGGTTGCCGTTCAACACGCTGGGATCGGCACGCTCGGCCGGCGTCATCGACAACACGATCGCCTCGACGTGCTTCAGCCGCTTGTCGTCCACCGAGACGCCTTGCAGCGCCTTCGCGTTGATTCCCGGCAACAACCCGATCACCTGCTTCAACGGTCCCATGTTCTGCATCTGCTTCAGCGCCACGAGAAAATCCTGCAGGTCCATCCCCTTCTTGGACCGCACTTTTTGCTCGAGGCGCTTCGCCGCTTCGGCGTCGACGTTCGCGGCGGCCTTCTCGACCAGCGCCACGACGTCACCCTGCCCGAGAATCCGACCCGCCATGCGGCTCGGGTCGAACGGCTCCAACGCATCGGTTTTCTCGCCGACGCCGACGTATTTGATCGGCACGCCGGTCACACCGTGGATCGACAGCGCCGCACCACCGCGCGTATCGCCGTCGAGCTTCGTCAGGATCACACCGGTGAGCCCGACGCCTTCGTGGAACCCGCGCGCGATCTTCACGGCGTCCTGCCCCGTCATCCCGTCAACGACGAGCAGCACTTCCTTCGGCAGCACCGCCGCCTTCAGTGCCTTGAGCTCGTCCATCATCTCGGCGTCGATCTGCAACCGGCCGGCGGTATCGACGATCACCGTTCGGGCACGCGCAGATTCGGCCTCGCGGAGTGCGTTCCGCACCAGCTCCGGAACACCCTTCCCTCTTCCCGCTTCCCCGGTCCCCAACACCGGCACATCGACTTGCTTACCCAGCTGCTGTAGCTGTTCGACCGCCGCCGGCCGATAGATATCAGCCGCGACGAGCGCCGGTGCCTTCTGCTCGAGCTTCAGCCGCCGCGCGAGCTTGGCCGCCGTCGTCGTCTTCCCCGATCCCTGTAACCCGACGAGGAGAATGACCGTCGGACCTACGGAGGCGAACTCGAGGCCGGACTTGGTGCCGCCGAGCAGCGTCGCGATTTCATCGTGCACCAGCTTCACGATTTGCTGGCCGGGGCTGACCGCCTTGACCTGCAGCGCGCCGACGGCCCGGTCGCGCACCCGCTCGACGAATCCGCGCGTGACCTCAAAGCTCACGTCCGCCTCGAGCAGGTGGCGGCGGATCTCGCGAAGCGCGTCGGTAACGTCGCTTTCCGAGAGGACCCCGCGACCTCTGAGCCGGTCGAGTACCCCGGTCAGCTGCTCGGAAAGGGCCGTAAACATAAGCGTAGCAAGCTAAATGGCGAGTACCTTTAAACCAAGTGGCTACACAGACGCAACAGACGCAGCAGGCGCAGCAGGCGCCACAGGTCGACATGGAGGTGTGATGCGGGCAGTCGCGCTGTGCGTTGTCGTGGCGATTGGCGCGGTGAGCGCGGCGCGCCTCAACGGTCGTATCGTCATACTCGAGAAGGACAACAAG
>Ga0070704_100001248_pt1 | contig 13406 bp, 10 predicted proteins | sample KBSK5252metaG_FD_65467 | JGI IMG/M metagenome (GOLD analysis project Ga0070704, IMG submission 65467) | Corn, switchgrass and miscanthus rhizosphere microbial communities from Kellogg Biological Station, Michigan, USA - KBS K5-25-2 metaG | ecosystem: Host-associated > Plants > Roots >...
CGCCCGCCCTTCGACTGCGCTCGCGGCAGGCCCTTCGACTCCGCTCAGGGCAGGCCTTTCGACTCCGCTCAGGGCAGGCAGTCCGGCGCACACGCAGACCGGCGACGGACACGGCCCGAGCCGAGTCGAAGTGGTGCGCGGACGGCTCCTGCCGCTTGGAATCGCCGCTGCGCTGATCGTGATCGCCGTCATGTTTCTCGCGCTTTCACGGGGACTTCGCACCGAGATGCCGGCGACGCCGGCGCTGACGTTCTCGATCCTGCCGCCGCCGGGGGGCGGATTCACGCCGACGCCCTCGTCCGTGCCGACGCCGCAGTTCGCGCTGTCGCCCGACGGACGTCGTCTCGTGTACGTCGCGGCGATGGCGAACGAGGCGCCGCAGCTCTGGATTCGCCCGCTCGATTCGCTCGACGCGCAACCGGTGCCCGGCACGCAGGGCGCCGAGTATCCGTTCTGGTCGCCCGACAGCGACTCGCTTGGATTCTTCGCGAACGGTACGCTGAAGCGCGTCGATCTCGCCGGCGGGCCGCCGCGCGTGCTCGCCGCGGCGCCGCACGGACGCGGCGGCGCCTGGAACCGCCGCGGCGTGATTCTGTTCGCACCGCACACGCAGAGTCCGCTGTACCGCGTGGAGGCCGCGGGCGGCGACGCGACGCCGCTGACGCAGGTGGACGCGGCGCGCCATGAATCGTCGCACCGGTGGCCGCAATTCCTCTCCGACGATCGTTACTTCGTGTACTTCGTGCAGACGACGTCGCCCGAGTCGCACGTCATCTATCTCGGCGATCTCGATGGGTCCGCGCCGCGCATGCTCGTCACGTCGCCGCTCAGCGCCTCGTACGTGCCGCCGGATCATCTGCTGTTCGTCGTCGACAACGCCCTGATGGCCGCGCGATTCGACGAACGCGCCGCACGAATCCTCGGCGAGCCGGTTCCGATCGTGGCGAGAGTGGCCGGCTCCAGCAACTTCTACGCGGCGGTTTCGGCATCGCAGACGGGACTGCTCGCGTACGCCAGCAGCGCGGCGAGCGCCGAGCTCGTGTGGTTCGATCGAAGCGGCCGCCGGACGGGATCGCTCGGTCCGCCCGCCGAGTACGTGGATTTCCGGCTGTCTCCCGACGATCGGCAGCTTGCGCTGGCCGAAGTGGATCCGCGAAGCCACCGGCCCGACATCCGCGTGCTCGATCTGGTTCGCGGGACGAAGCTGCGGCTCACGCTGGACGCGGTGACGGACGCGTCGCCGGTGTGGTCACCCGACGGACGCCAGATCGTGTTCCGTTCGAATCCCGACGGACCGCACAATCTCTATCAGATTGGGGCCGACGGCGGCGCGGGCAGCAAGCCGCTGCTGCAGACGCAGAACGCGAAGTACCCGACGGACTGGTCGCGGGACGGCCAGAAGATCGTCTACCACACGTACGTCCGCGAGACGGGGTCGGATATCTGGCTGGTCTCGCCGGACGGTTCTGACCCGACGCCGCTCGTCCGAACGCCGTTCGATGAAGTGCAGGGCCAGATGTCGCGGGACGAACGCTGGCTCGCGTACACGTCGCTCGAATCCGATCGACCGGAGGTCTACATCCGAAGTCTTTCCAACGCCGGCACCCGATGGCAGGTGTCCGCGGGAGGCGGCACGGATCCGCGCTGGCGCGGCGACACACGCGAGCTGTTCTACGCGTCGGCCGATTCATGGCTGATGTCGGTCAGTTTCGTCGGCGCTCGTCCCGGCACGCCGCAGCGGCTCTTTCCCATTCGCGTGCCGACGCCCGTCGATCCCTATTTGAGCAACTACAACGTGACCAGCGACGGCCAGCGCTTCCTGCTCAAGGTCCCGGCGCACGACGTCACCTCCACGCCGATTCACGTCCTCTCGAACTGGCTGCACGCGAAGCGCGGGTCGTAAGGCCGAACCCACGACGTCAACGCAGAACTCGCGGAAGCCGCAGGAAGAATGACTCTGCGTGTTCTGCGTCGACGTTCGGGGGCTCGCTATAATCGCGCGGTATGGACGCGCGCAATATCGTCATCACCGGTGCGAGCAGCGGGATCGGCGCCGCGCTCGCGCTGCGGCTCACCGCCGACGGCCACCGCGTCACGCTCGCCGCGCGGCGTCAGGCGGAGCTCACCGCCGTCGCCAAACGCGCCGGCTCGAACGCCGTTGCGGTCGTGACCGACGTCACCCGCCGCAGCGACGTCGAACGCCTGTGCGTTCGCGCGGTCGAGGCCTTCGGCTCCATCGACGTCTGGATCAACAACGCGGGCCGCGGCCTCACCCGGTCTGTGATGGAGCTCGAAGACGAGGAGCTCGACGACATGATGGCGGTGAACCTCAAGTCGGCGCTGTACGGCATGCAGGCGGTCGTGCCGCACTTCATCCTGCGCGGACGCGGCCACGTGATCAACGTGTCGTCGATGCTGAGCCGCGTGCCGGCCGCGACCTATCGATCCGCGTACAACGCCGCGAAGGCGGCGCTGAACGCGCTGACCGCGAACCTTCGCGTCGATCTCGCCGTGCAGCATCCCGGCATCCAGGTGTCGCTCGTGATACCGGGGCTCGTGACGACCGGCTTTCAACAGCATGCGCGACGGGGATCGCCGCCGCTGCCCCCGGCGGTCGCGCGCGAGGCGCAGACGCCGGAGGAAGTGGCCGAGCGGATCGCCGATCTCATCGAACATCCCGTGGCCGAGATCTACACGAACCCCCAGCATCATGCCCAGGTGCTGCGATATTTCCAGAACGTCGGCGCCTTCGAGCGCGAAGGCGGCGCGAGGCGCCGGGAGTCCGTCTGACTTCGCATGTCGCGCTGCGATCGCATCCACGAACGGCAACCACGAAAACGCGAAGGCGCGAAATAGACCTGTGAGGCGATCCACCGAGGTTACGCCATGCGATCTTCCGACAAACTCCGCGCGGCTCTGACGGTCGTCGCGCTCGCTCTCGCGGCCACGCTCGGGCTTCGCGCACAGGAACCGTACGACCTCGTCATCGCCAACGGGCGGGTCATGGATCCCGAGTCCGGTCTCGATGGCATCCGGCACGTCGGAATCAGCGGCGGCGTCATCCGCGCGATTTCGGCTGACCGCTTGAACGGCCGCACGACGCTCGACGCGTCAGGCCACGTCGTCTCGCCGGGTTTCATCGATCTGCATCAGCACGCGCAGCGCACGATCAGTCCCGCGGTCGACACGCTGAAGGTGATGGATGGCGTCACCACCGCGCTCGAGCTCGAAGTCGGGACCGACGACATCGACCGGTGGTACGACGCACGGACCGGCAAGTCGCTCGTCAACTACGGCGTCAGCATCGGCCATATTCCGGTGCGGATCGCGGTCCTGAAGGACCCCGGGGCATTTCTGCCGAGCGGCCCGGCCGCGCATCGCGCCGCAACGGCCGGTGAAATGGCGGACATGGCGGCGCGGATCGAGCACGGTCTCGATCGCGGGGCGCCGGCCGTCGGCTTCGGCATCGCCTACACGCCGGGGGCCGCGCGCGCCGAGCTGCTCGACGCGTTCAAGGCTGCCGCGCGTGCCGGCGCGTCGGCGCACGTGCACATGCGAGGCGGCGATCCGGTGGCGAGCGCGAACGAGGTGATTGCGATCGCGACCGAAGCCGGCGCCCCGCTGCACATCGTTCACGTGCAGAGCAGCGGGGGCGCGCAGACCGCGCGCGTGCTGTCGGTCATCAGCGACGCGCGCAGCCGCGGCGTGGACGTCACCACCGAGATGTATCCGTACATCGCCGGACAGACGCGCATCGAGTCGGCGCTGTTCGACGGCTGGGAATCGTACCCGGACGAACGGTTCAAGACGTACCTGTGGCCCGCGACCGGCGAGCGGCTCACGCGCGAGACGTTCGCGAAGTATCGAAAGCAGGGCGGCTCGATCATCATGTTCTCGAACACGGAAGAAGTCGTCCGCGCCGCCGCGGCGCATCCGCTGACGATGATCGCGAGCGACGGCGGGCAGGCGCCGACGCACCCGCGAACGGCAGGGACGTATTCGCGGATCCTCGGTCCGTACGCGCGCGACGCGAAGGTGCTGACGCTGATGGATGCGCTGCGGAAGATGACGATCATGCCGGCGCAGCGGCTCGAGCGCCGCGTGCCCGCGATGAAACGCAAAGGACGGATTCAGATCGGCGCCGACGCCGACGTCACCGTGTTCGATCCGCAGCGCATCGCCGATCAGTCCACCTTCGAGCAGGCGGCCAGGGCGTCGACGGGCGTCAAGCACGTGCTGGTCAACGGCGTCGCGGTCGTCCGCGACGGACGATTGGTGGAGGGCGCGGCGCCGGGGCGTGCGGTGCGGGCTCCCGTCCGCCCAGTCCGGTGATCGTTCTCGGTCTCACCGCGCTGCTGACGATCGTTCCGCTGCTTCCGATTCTCGCCATCCCGGCCGGCGTCGCGATCGTCGTCCTGACCGTCCTCGCGTGGCGCCGCCGCGATCAGCCCGGGGCCTCGCTCGGGCTGTTCTCCACGGCGGCCGTCGTGCTCGCGTCCGCCGGCGTGGGCCCGCAGCAGGTGCTCTTTCCGATCGCGTTCACGGCGTACTTCATGGTCGTGTGGCGCGTGCCCTGGCTGCGCCGCGCGTCTTCTTGGATGCGGCGCGGCGCGCTCGACGGCGTGATCGTCGGGCTGGCCGCCGCGATCGTCGCGGTCGCGGCCGTGGCGCTGCTCGCGTGGTACGCGATTGTGAAGCCCGATCTCGCGGACATCGTGCGAACGTACGTCCCCGCTCAACCGGTCGCGCTGCTTGCGCCCGGCGCGGTCCTGTTCGCGATGCTGAACGCCGCGATCGAAGAGGCGGCGTATCGGGGGATTCTCCTGTCGGCGCTCGACGCGACGCTCGGACCCGGCGCCGTGGCCGTTCTGCTGCAGGCCGTCGCGTTCGGCGCGCTGCACTTGTACGGCGGCTTCCCGCGCGGGATGGTCGGCGTCGTTCTCGCGTTCGTGTACGGCCTGATGCTCGGCGCGCTGCGCCGCAAGGCCGGCGGTCTGCTGGCGCCCTGGCTCGCGCATGTGCTGACCGACGTCGTGATCTTCAGCATCGTGATCGCCCTCGCGCGGAAGTGACGAGCGGCATAACCTCCCAAATCGGCTAAATTGAATCGTGGCAATAGGACGAGCCACCAGAAAAACGGTTCTCGGCTGCGTGGATCATTTTCGCGTCGTCGAGTGACGCACGATCAGCTTCTTGCGGCTGTGTTTCGAAGCTATCCAAAACAACGCCAACGCATCATCGCGATTCTTCAAGCGTACGATTGGAGGCGCGTACGTGCCGATGTCGCGCAAGAACTGGCAACCTTATGTAGTCCGCGGCGCACGACGCTGATTCTCACTTGCCTCCGGCGGCGTTTGCGCGTAGTGCGCCGCGCTCTCGACGGAAACCCAACAAAACCCAAGGCGTATACTAGGTCGAGGAAAGCATGAGCCTTGTAGATACGATGCGGGCGATGCGGTCGCGCAGGTCGCAGAAGGCGGCTCGATTTACATTGCTTTACGTGCCCCAGGATGAGCGCCAGGTCACGGTTGGTCACTTAGAATTCGACGGCAAGATGTGGACCTTCCGCTACGACGACGAGTACAAGAGGCAGAGCGACCTGCGTCCGATCGAAGGCTTCGACGAGCTTGAAAAGATCTACCATTCGAGTGTTCTCTTTCCATTCTTCGCAGTTCGCATCCCCGACCCGGAGCGCGATGACGTAAAGCGCAGGCTCGAAGAAGACCGCGTCCGGCATCCAGGGCCAGCGGATTTGCTGCGCATCTTCGGTCGGCGGGTGGTGTCCTCTCCCGCGTTCGAACTGGTGCCGGCCTGAACTTGCCGGCGTTCGCCGAAAACAACATCTCCGAGACACGGTATTTTTTTGGCCGGCGTCGGCGAGATCTGATGAGCGAACGCAACCTCATCGCTCGAGCGCCGCGAGCACGGCCGCGTCGATCCCGTTCCCGATATTCCTGACAGGACCGCGGCCGCATCGGCATCCGCCGCCGAAGTCTCGCGCGACGGCGGCAGGCCGTACGCGGCGAGCGAGGCGAAGCGAGCTGAATGGCCGTGAACAGCAGCGGCAACATGACCGACGTCGGAATCGTTAGACGCCCGAGCGTCCTGTCTGGTTTAATTCCCCCGTGAAACATCTGACGATGGACGAGCTCGAAGCGGGATTGGAGACGATTCGGAACGCGCCGAAATCCGAGGGCACTCTGGAGCTCATCGTACGGCGGCCGCAAGTGGGCGCGCGCGAAACGCTCGACGAAGGGCGGCTCGACGTCGACGAAGGGCTCGTCGGCGACCGGTGGAAGACGCGCCGATCGGCGAACCCGGACACGCAGTTGAACATCATGAACACCCGCGTGATTGCGCTGGTCGCGCAGGACAAGGACCGCTGGCCGCTCGCCGGCGATCAGTTGTTCATCGATCTGGACCTCAGCACGGAGAACGTGCCGCCCGGCACGCGCCTGGCCATCGGTTCCGCGATCGTCGAGGTGACGGCCGAACCGCATACCGGCTGCGCGAAGTTCATGTCGCGGTTCGGCCTCGACGCGACGCACTTCGTCAACTCTCCGCTCGGCCGCGAGCTGCAGCTGCGCGGCGTCAACGCGAAGGTCGTGCAGTCGGGCGTGATTCGCGTCGGCGACGTGGCGAAGAAAGCAGGAGCTGACGGGGCATGAAGCACCTGATCGTCGTTGCCTGCGGGGCCCTGGCGCTGCTGGCCTTTCAATCGAACGAGCCGGCGCCGGTGTTTCCCGACGCGCACTGGCAGCCGATCGAGCGTGCCGAGTCCGCCGGCTTCTCTTCGAAGCGGCTCGAAGCGGTGAGCGCCTGGATGTCGTCGCTCGACACGACCGCGATGATGGTCGTCGTCGGCGGCCGCACGCTCCTGACGTACGGCGACGTGACGCACGTGAGCTATCTCGCATCGGGCCGGAAGAGCGTGCTGTCGCTGTTGTACGGCAAGTACGTGGAGAACGGTGCGATTCGCCTCGACAAGAAGCTGTCCGAGCTCCAGTTCTCGGACGTGGGCGGGCTGATGCCGCGCGAGCAGGAGGCGACCGTCGAGCACCTCCTGACTGCGCGGTCGGGTGTTTATCACAAGCCCTCGAACGGCGGCGACGACACGGCGAACGCGCCGCCGCGGGGATCGGTCGCGCCGGGCTCGCGATTCATTTACAACAACTGGGACTTCAACGCGGCCGGCGCCGTCTTCGAGAAGCTCACCGGCCGCGACATCTACGACGCGCTCGACACGGATCTCGCGCGGCCGATCGGCATGGAGGATTTCGACCGCGCGCGGCAGCGCAAGTCCGGCAACGCCGATGTTTCGCAGTATCCCGCGTACCACGTGTGGCTCTCGACGCGCGACATGGCGCGCGTCGGGCTGCTCGCGCTGCACGAAGGCGTGTGGCGCGATCGCATGGTCGTGCCGCGCGACTGGGTGCGGCGCGCCACGAGCCTCGCCACGCCGCATCGCGAGACGAACGCGGCGTTCGCCGATTCGCCGCCCAGCGTCGATCGCTGGGGCTACGGCTACCTCTTCTGGGTATGGGACGCCGACAATCCGGCCGATCCGCTCAAAGGCGCGTTCACCGCGTGGGGCGTCGGCGGTCAGTACATCACGGTCATCCCGCAACTCGACATGGTGGTGGCGCACAAAACCGACACGGGCTTCGGCCGGACGGAGCCGGCGGCGACTCGACGTCCAAAAGCGGTGACCGCCGCCCAGTACGACGTCGTGCTTCGCATGCTCGTCGCGGCGAAGTGCGCCGGCGCGTGTTCTTAGCCGTGGCTGCGCAAGAAGCCGCTTCCGGGCTCTGCTTCGCGAGCGCGCGCGAGCTCTCACGATCGATCCGCGCACGCGAGGTGTCCGCGCGCGAGGTGATGGTCGCCCACGTCGCGCAAATCGACAGACTCAATCCGACGCTCAACGCCATCGTCGCGCGTCTCGACGAGGAACATTGTCTCGCGCTCGCAGACGAGGCCGATCGCCGCATCGCTCGCGGCGAGACCGTCGGGCCGCTGCACGGACTGCCGTTCGCATTCAAGGATCTCGAGGCGGCAGTCGGATTCCCGTTCACGCGCGGCTCCCCGATCTTCGCCGATGAGATGCCCGCGGAGGATACGGTGCTCGTCCGGCGGCTGAAACGTGCCGGCGCGATTCCGATCGGCAAGACGAACGTGCCCGAGTTCGGCATGGGCTCGCACACCTATAACAAGGTGTACGGCACGACGCTGAATCCGTACGACGTGACCAGGAGCGCCGGCGGCTCGAGCGGCGGCGCGGCGGTCGCGGTCGCCACCGGGATGCTGCCGTGCGCCGACGGCAGCGATCTCGGCGGATCGCTCCGCAATCCCGGCAGCTTCAACAACGTCGTCGGCTTCCGGCCGTCGTTCGGTCTCGTGCCGGTCGAGCCGACACCGCTGCCGTTCGTGGGTTTCGGAGTGAAGGGCCCGATCGCGCGGACGGTGGACGACGCCGCGTTCCTCCTCGGTGTGATGACGGAATCGGATTTCGCGAGATCGCTCGATCGCGACTTCGCGAACGTGCGCGTGGCGTGGTGTCCCGATCTCGGCGGGCTGCCGCTCGACCCTCGAGTCCGCACGGTGCTCGAGCGTCAACGACAGGCGTTCGAGCATCTTGGTTGCCGCGTCGATGACGCATGCCCGGACCTCGCGGCTGCGGACCGCGTGTTTCTCGACGTCCGGCTGTGGATGTCCAGCTACAATCACGCACCGCTCCTCGACAAGCATCACGATCGCCTCAAACCGGAGGCGATCTGGGAAATCGAATCGGGGTTGAAATTGAGCGGGCACGACGTGGCCTCGGCGCTCGCACGGCATGGTGAGCTGCTGCAGCGGATGCAGCGTTTTCAGGAGGACTACGAGTTCCTGCTGTGCACGGTGAATCAGGTGCCGCCCTTCGACGCCTCGATCGCGTGGCCGACGGAGATCGACGGCGTCCGCATGGAGCACTACGTCGCGTGGATGAAATCGACGTACTGGATTTCGGCGACGCGCTGTCCCGCAATCTCGGTGCCGGCGGGCTTCACCGACGACGGTCTGCCCGTCGGCATCCAAATCGTCGGCCGGCATCGCGATGACACCGGCGTGCTCCAACTGGCGTACGCCTTCGAACAGGCAACCGGCTTTGGCAAGCAGCGGCCGCCGCTCGCATAGCCGCTGACTGAGCAGAAAGTGGCTGCTGAACATCGCGCCGAGCCGAAGGCGAGGCGTGGCAGGCGCTGGGGGTGGGGCCCCAGCGCCAGTAAGAAAAGAGGACACCCATGCCCATCCGAATCGTTGTAGCGCTCATATTCGTCACGGCCACGGCGAACGCCGAGACGATTCAGGGCCGCTGGAAGCTTTCGGCCGCCGAAGATCTCCGTGCCGACGGAACGGTCGCACGCTACCCGTGGGGGCGTCATCCGATCGGCTCGATCGTCGTCGACGGCGGGTCGTGCTATCTGCAGATCATGTCGAGCGACGTGCCGTCGTTCACCGCGACGGCCGGGACGCCGATCGGCGATCAGATGAAAGCGGCGCTCCTGAGCACGTACATCGCGTACTCCGGGCCGTGCACGATCAACGAGACCGAAGGCAGCGTCACGCTGAAGGTCGTCGCCGCATGGCGTCCCGACTACGTCGGCACGGAGCAGAAGCGGTTCTTCCGCTTCGAGAACGGCAAGCTGCTGTTCGGCCCCGCGCCGAATTCGATCGGGCGGGCCGGCGGCGGTGAAACGCTCACGCGCCGGCTGACCCTCGAGCGGCAATGAATGATGAGATTGTTGAGTGTTGAGTGTTGAGTGTTGATTCCGATTGTTGGTTGTCGCCGAATCTCCAATCAATCAACAATCAACACTCACCACTCAACAATCTCAGCTAATCGGATCCCATGATCCTCATGAAATCGCTCCACGGAATCACCGGTCCGTGGATCGGCGCGAGCGTTGCGACGTCGAGCTTCAGGCGACGCACGTTGTTCAGGAATGTTTTCGCCGCCGCGCTCGGCGGCGCCGCGGGCGCGCCGGCGGCCGGCACGTTGTACATGTCGGCTTCGATCAGGATTTTTTCCTTGGGGAGGTACGCGACCAGCATCCCGTCGGCGTGATTGAGGCCCTGGACACGGTGAACGTCCAGCGTGCGCGCGCCGTCGGTCAGCTGATATTTCTCGACGACGGTTTCGAAGCGGTAGCCTTCGGCCGCTTCCTCCGGCGGATACAGCGACAGCAGGTCGGGCTGGAGCGTCCGGATCGTCTTGAGCGACAGCACCTCCTGCCCGTAGAAATCGCGGTTTCCCCGGAACGTGATGATCGCCGAGCCTTCTTCATGGACGTAGGTGCGAAGTCCGCCGGAGTGATCGAAGTGATGATGCGTGTTCACCACGTAGTCGATCCGCTTGTTCGGCACGAGCTTCCGGACCTCGGCAATCACGGCGAGCGAGCGCTCTTCGCCCAACGGCGCCTCGACCACGGCCACGAAATTCCGGAACTCGACGGCAACGCTGTTGTGCGATCCGCCGCCGAGGAAGTACACGCCGTCGGCGATTTTTTGTGACTCGACGCGAACCGGTGGAATCGTCGCCTTCTGCACCGCCTCGGGGACCGTCACGGCCTCGCCGCAGGCGTTCGCCTGCGCGCTGCTGACGCTCAGATCGAAGGCATGATGGCCGCCTCGAACGATCGGATTGCCGCTCGCGTCGTCGTCCCAGTCGGAATGATGGTGAATCCGGCCGGGGAACTTCAGGCCGGCGAAGTCCCGGTAGTTGCTGTACACCCATTCGTAATACATGTCGCCGATGACCGGGTTGGGCACCCAGGTCTGCACGCGTTCGATCAGGTTCTCGGAATTGATCGTCGCGTTCACGCGGTACTTACCAAGCACCGCAATCGAGATCATGGTGACCCGCCGCTTCTCGCCGCCGCCTTCACCACCCTCGTACCGCGTGAGCATCACCGGGTTGATTGCGGCCATCGCCGCTTTGACGAAGCCATGCGGCGTGATCCAGAGATCGAGCTGCCGCTGCGAAGCCGCCGCCGGCTGCGGGGTGGCGTTCGTGCCCTGCAACGACCACGCGTAGTTGCCGTTGACGAGACTGGTCTGTCGCACGTCGCCCTGAAGCGGAACCCCGCCGCCTCCGCGCGCGGGATTGTTGCCCTGTCGCCGCACCTGGTCTTCCCGCGCGGACTTCGCGTCGAAGTTGATCGTCTTCGTGTAGCTCGCCAGCTCGACGCGCGGCCAATCGTCCCGCGGCGAGAAGTTCTGGCCGACGATGCCGACGTAGCCGCTGCCGGAGTAGGTGACACATCTGAGGTTGTCCGCTCCGATGTTCTTCGCGACCGCCTGCAGGACCGATTTGACATCCTGCGCCGCCATGGTGCCGCCTCGGAGCGACATGAGAATCAACGACACACAGAGAAGCGCGAGCGTTCTTGCCATGCTGCCTCCCTCAAATCCTTGGCCGGACTTAAATCCTTGGGGCGGACATGCGGGTCCGCGCCTACGACCGGTGCGGAAATCCCGACGTAGGGGCCGACCCACGTGTCGGCCCGATTTTCACTGGATCAGCGGCACCAAGGTATCGCGAAGCTTCCCAATCAAGAAGTGATAAGTGATGTTCGCTGAAGGAGCTGACGATGAACAGGCAATCGATTGGCCTCGCCGTGATCCTGGCGTTCGTGGCGACTGCCGGCGCGCAGCAGCCGCCGGAGCTCGTCGTCCGCAACGGCCTCATCGTCACCGCCGCGGGCCGGACGGACGGCGACCTGAGGATTCGGAATGGCACTGTCGCTGAAATCGGGCGCAACCTCACCCCCGCGGCCGGCGCCCGCGTGATCGAGGCGAAAGGGATGCTGGTGCTGCCCGGCGGCGTCGATCCGCACGTGCACCTCACGCCGACCCGCACCGCGACGACCCTGAAAGGCGCCGACGACTACACGTCCGGCTCGCGTGCCGCGCTCGCGGGCGGCAAGACGACGATCAGCAACTTCATCACCCAATCTGCCGACGCCGACTTGAAGGCGACGCTCGCGGAAGCGGTTGATCTCGTCAAGAAGCAGGCGATCGCGGACGTGATCCTCCACGTCACGGCCGCCGATCCGAATCCGATCGGTCCCTCGGACGTCGCGATGTTCGCCGATCGCGGGTTCACGCCGAAAATCTTCATGGTGCGCCCCGCGTTCGATCTGAATGCGGCGGCGTACGTGAACCTGATCCGCGCGGCCGGCGCCGCCGGTCTCCTCACCATGGTGCACTGCGAGGACGCGAGCATCATCAGCACGACGCAGCAGCGGATGATGGCGGAAGGACGAGGCGCGCTCAAAGGCCAGAACTTCGCCGAGAGCCGGCCGGTCGTGGCGGAGGAAATCGCGACCGGGCGCGCGGTCGGCATCAGCGAAGCGACCGGCGCGCCGATCTACATCGTCCACATCTCGTCGGAGCGCGCAATGCGCGCCGCAGAAGCGGGACGCGCGCGCGGCCTGCCGGTCTTCACCGAAGTCCGGTTTCTCTATCTGCACCTGACGCGCGAACGCTTCGACGAACCTGACGGCGCGATTTACACGGGCGACCCGCCGCTGCGCGACAAGAGCGACGCCGATTATCTCTGGAGCGCGCTCGCCAGAGGGACGGTCGACGTTGTCGACACGGATCACGTCGGGTACACGCGCGAGGACAAGCTCGATCCGTCCCTCGACATCGTCAACCATCGTCCGGCGGGCAACTATCTGCAGGTCCAGTTGCCGCTGCTGTATTCCGAGGGCGTGCGCAAGGGACGCATCACGCTCGAGCGGATGGTGGCGCTGTCGTCGACGAACCCGGCGAAGCTCTTTGGCCTGTATCCGCGAAAAGGCACGATCGCCGTCGGGTCGGACGCCGACGTCGTGATCTGGGATCCGAATCTGAAGCGAACGGTGCGCGATCAGGATCAACTGGCGAACGCGAAGTTCTCGATTTTCTCGGGCTGGGAGCTCACGGGGTGGCCCATCGTCACGATACGCCGCGGCGAAGTCGTGTACCAGGACGGAAAGATTCTGGCGAGCGCCGGCAGCGGCCAACTGGCGCCGCGGCAGCGCTGGCAGCGGCCATGAGACCGCCGGTCTATCGCGTCAGGAGTCTTTCGATGACGGCCGACATCGCCTCGGGATCGTATTCGCGGGCCACGTACGCAATCTTCCCGTCGCGGTCGACGATGACGTCGATCGGAAACGGATTCGGGCCGCGGAAGTTGTCGGCAAACGCCACGTAGTTGCCGGTCTGCTCGAGGCCGACGCGATAGGTGACGCCGAGCCTTTCCGTGAATCGCTGCACGCCGCCGAGATCGTCGGTCGACGGCTCACCTCGAAGGCCGCCGCGGCCGCCTGGATTCGCGCCGACGACCACCAGTCCGCGATCCTTGTACTTCTTCCAGAAGCGAT
>Ga0070704_100001249_pt1 | contig 13402 bp, 9 predicted proteins | sample KBSK5252metaG_FD_65467 | JGI IMG/M metagenome (GOLD analysis project Ga0070704, IMG submission 65467) | Corn, switchgrass and miscanthus rhizosphere microbial communities from Kellogg Biological Station, Michigan, USA - KBS K5-25-2 metaG | ecosystem: Host-associated > Plants > Roots >...
CGCAGCCGGATTCCACCGGCGCCCAGCCTTCGCGCGTTCGCGCTTCGGCGGGGCAGGCTTCGGGCAAGGCATCTCTCGATGCCGCCAGGGAGGAGCTGCGCGCGTCGATCGGGCGCGGCGACGGCGGACGCGGCGCGCTCGAGCGGTACGCGGACCGCGTCGATGCGCTGATCCGGCAGCTGTTCGCCGACGCCGGCCCGTACGACGGGCCGATCGCCATCGTCGCGCTCGGCGGCTACGGCCGCCGCCACCTCTGTCTCCACTCCGACATCGATCTGCTGCTCCTCTTCGGCGGCGGCATCGGGCCGGCCGAGGAGCGGTTCGTCCGCGGCTTCCTGCACCCGCTCTGGGACCTCGGCGTCGTCGTCGGCCACCAGGTGCGCGACATCGAGGACTTCCGTCAGCTCGAGACCGACAACCCCGAGTTCCTGCTGGCGCTGCTCGACGCGCGTCCGGTGGCCGGCGCGCGCTCGGTGTTCGAGCGCTTCGGCGCGCTGTTCCATCGGCCGGCGACGCACGCGTTCATCCTGCGGTCGCTGCTGGGGCTCATCGAGGAGCGCCACGCGCAGTTCAACGGCACGCTCTATCAGCTCGAGCCCGACGTGAAGGAGGCGCCCGGCGCGCTGCGCGACCTGACAGCCACGCGCACGATCGCGCTGCTCACCGATCCGCTGCTGCTGCGCCGCGGGCCGGCCGACGCGGGCCGCTTCGACGACGCCGAGGATTTCCTGCTGCGGGTGCGCTCGACGCTGCATCTGGAATCGGGGCGCAACCAGAACGTGCTGAGCCACGAGATGCAGGAGCGGACCTCGGAGATGCTCGGCTACCCGGGCGCGGAGCCGCGGCAGCGCGTCGAGAAGCTGATGAGCGACTACTTCCGCCACGCGCGGATCGTGAGCCGCTCGCTCGAGTGGGCGCGCCGCACGGCGCCCGTGCCCGTCGGCGCGAACCTCGGGTCGTCGCGCGACGGCGTCCGGTTCATCGATCCGATGCAGGCGGCACGAAACCCCGCGTCATGGCCCGGCGCGTTCCAGGCGGCGCTCGACGCGGGAACGGAAGTCTCGGAAGAGGCGCTCTCGTGCATCCAGCAGCACGTCGATCGCTATCGCGCGGACGACTTCTTCGCCGACGCCGAGGATCGCGCCGCGCTGCTGCGGTTCCTCAAGCCGCGCCCCGGGCTGTACGCGCGGCTCTCGCAGATGCACGACTGCGGGCTGCTCGGACGGGTGTTTCCCGAGTTCCAGGCGATTTCGTGGCGGGTGGTCCGCGACTTCTACCACAAGTACACGGTCGACGAGCACACGCTGCTGACGATCCGGAACCTGGAACGGCTCATCGCCACGGACTCGGGCGACCGGATGCGGTTCCGCTCGATCCTCCTCGACCTCCACGAGCCGGAGCTGCTCGTGCTCGCGCTGCTCTTCCACGACGTCGGCAAGTGGCGCGACGACGACCACGCGCTCGAGAGCGAGCGAATGGCGGAGCACGTCCTCGAACGCCTGCAGGTCGGCGCCCAGCAGCGCGAGGCGGTGCTGTTCCTCATCCGCCATCACCTGCGGATGTCGATGGCGGCCTTCCGCCGCGACACCGAGGACCCCGACATCGTCAGGCAGTTCGCCGCGCTCGTCGGCACCGAGGAGCGGCTGAAGATGCTCTGCCTGATGACGCACGTCGACATCGAGGCGGTCAGCCCCGAGACGCTGACGCCGTGGAAGGCGGAGCTGCTGTGGCGCCTGTACGTCGATACGTACAACCATCTGACGCAACGCTACGGCGACGAGTTGATCGAGCGGAACGAGGCAGGTCTCAACGAGCTCCTCGCGCATCGGCCGGACGACGTCACGCCGCCCGAGATCACGCACTTCCTCGAGGGGCTGCCGCAGCGGTATCTCCACGTGTTTCCGCGCGAGGCGATCTATCGCCACATCTGGCTCGCGCGCGACATCAAGCCCGATGAGGTGCACCTGTCGCTCGAGCGCAAGGGCGCGGTCTGGAGCCTCGCGGTCGCGACGCTCGACAAGCCGTTCCTCTTCTCGAACATCTGCGGCGTGCTGTCGTCGTTCGGCATGAACATCCTGCGCGGCCACGCGTTCACCAACCCGAACGGCCTGGTGCTCGACGCCTTCGAGTTCACCGACGACGAGCGGTTTCTCGAGCTGAATCGCGACGCGCACACGCAGCTCCTGCGCATGATGCAGGATGTCGTGTCGGGGCGCGCCGACGTCACGGTTCGGCTGCGCGGGCGCGAGCAGGGCATCCTGCAGACGCGGACCGCGTCGCGCTTTCCGACCGTCGTCCACGCCGACAACAAGGCGTCGGGCCGCTACACGATTCTCGACATCGTCACCGGCAACGCCCTCGGGCTGCTGTACCGCATCAGCCGCGTGATCTCGCGGCACGGCTGCGACGTGGATCTCGTACTGATTGCGACCGAGGGCGACAAGGCCATCGACGTGTTTCACATCACCAAGACCGGAGCCAAGCTCACGGAGGCGGAGCAGGTCGCGCTGACCTCCGATCTGCAACGCACACTGGAGGGAATGGTATGAAGCTGCTGAAGAGTATCGTCCGCCCGAACAAGGTAGACGAAGTCAAGGACGCGCTGGCCAAGCTGAACATCGCCGGCATGACGGTGACCGAGGTGCGCGGCCACGGCAAGCAGAAGGGGCACACGGCGATCTACCGCGGCAAGGAATACAACGTCAGCCTTCTGCCGAAGATGGAAATCGAGGTCGTCGTCTCGGACGCGGTCGCGGACGAGGCGATCAAGGCCATCGTGCAGGCGGCGCGAACGGGCGAAATCGGCGACGGCCGCGTGTTCGTGCTGCCGGTCGCGGAGAGCTACCGGATTCGCACGGGAGAGTTGGAGCGCTGAGGTCGCCGGGTCCGCTCGGCATGGATTCAGCCGGGTCCGCTCGGCATGGATTCAGTAGCCTCGTGGGACCCGGCCTACTCGTACCTCAAGGCCTCGATCGGATCCAGGCGCGAGGCGCGGACCGCAGGCACCATCCCGAAGAAGATCCCGACCGCGGCGGAGAAGCCGAGCCCGAGCGCGAACGACCACCAGGGAAGCGACACGGGGAAGCCGGTCGCCTGGTGAACGGTGACCCCGATGCCGGCGCCGAGCCCGATGCCGAGCAGGCCGCCGACCAGCGTGAGCACCGTGGCCTCGGCCAGGAACTGAAACAGGATTTCCCTCCGCCGCGCGCCGAGCGCCTTGCGCACCCCGATCTCGCGGGTGCGCTCGGTGACCGAGATCGTCATGATCGCCATGACGCCGATGCCGCCGACCATCAGCGCAATCGATGAAATGACCACGAGGCCGAGGAACGTCGCCTGGCTGACCTGGTCCCACACCTTCAGCGCGGCGTCCTGCGTGACGATGTCGAAGTCGTCCGGCTCGTCGAGCTTCAACCCGTGGCGGATGCGCATGATCTCCTCGGCCTGCGCGAACGCCTCGTCCCGCGTAACGGTTTCGTAGGGCAACACCGCGATCATCGCGCTCCCCTGCTGGCCGCGGAACACGCGCCGCGCCTGCGTGCCGAAGAGCGCCTGGTGCGTTGACTGCGGGATGACGACGAAATCGTCCTGCTGGGTTCCGAGATTGCCGATGGACGGCCGCTTGTCGAGCACGCCGACGACCGTATATTCGCCGGCGCCGAGGCGGACTCTCTTGCCGATCGGATCGAGCCCGCTCTTGGCGAAGAGCACCTGATACGGCGTGTCGCCGAGGACGACGACCTTCCGCTTGTGCTCCACTTCGGGGCGGGTGAACATCCGGCCCGTCACCATTTTCACGAACGTGAGGTTCGAGTACTCCTCGGTCGCGCCGATGATGTTGAGCAGCTTGGTGCGGTTGCCGTTGTAGTACACGCGCTCCTGCACGTCGCCGGCGGCGCCGAGCCAGACGTCCACGGTCTGCACAGCCGGCGCCAGCCGTTGAATAGCCCGCGCATCGTCCACGGTGAGGTTGGGGCGGCGCATCAGGTCGGCGAAGTTGCGTCCGGCGGCAATGCTGACGCCGCTGAACTTCGCCACGAAGATCGTGTTCGGCCCCAGCTGCCGGATGCTGTCGCGCAGCGACTGGTCGAAGCCGCGAACCAGCGACGTCATGCCGACGATCGCCGTGATGCCGATGACGACGCCGAGGACCGTCAACGCCGAGCGCAGCTTGTTGACCCGGAGCGTGTCGAGCGCGAGCGTCACGACCTCGCCGAGCAGCCTCGCGTTCATCTATTCACGCCTCAACGCTTCGATTGGGTCCAGCTGCGCGGCGCGCGAGGCCGGATAGAGACCGAAGAACAGGCCGACGGCCGCCGTGATGCCGACGCCGAGCGCCACCGACCATGGCTCGAGCCGGGCCGGCAGCGGTGTGACCGCCGCGATGATCCGGCCGAACAGGGCGCCGAGCGCGATGCCCGCGAGTCCGCCGCAGGTCGAGAGCGTCACCGACTCGGTGAGCACCTGCCACATGATGTCGGAGCGCCGCGCGCCAAGCGCCTTGCGAAGCCCAATCTCGCGAGTCCGCTCGCTGACGACCATCAGCATGATGTTCATGATGACGATGCCACCCACGACCAGCGAGAGCGCGACGACACCGACGAGGACCGCGAAGATGCCCGTCGTCGCCTGGTGGTAGAGGCCGAGCACCGTGTCCGAGGTGATGAGGCCGAAGTTGTTCGGCTGCGTGGCCTTCAGGCGCCGCGACACGCGAAGCGCCACCGTCGCGTCGTCCATGGCCACCGGCAGGAGCGCGGGCGTCACGGGCTTCACCGACAGCGTGAGCGACGGCCGGGGGCCGAACAGCTTCACGTACGCGCCGAGCGGGATGATCGCGAAGGAATCGAGCGAGTTGCCGAGGAAGCCGCCCTTCTTCCGGCTGACGCCGACGACGCGGAAGTGGACGCCCCCGATCAGGATCGTCTTGTCGATCGGGTTCTCGTCGCCGAAGAGCGCCAGCGCGGTCTCGACGCCGAGCAGGACCACCGGGCGGTTGCGCTCGACCTCGATGGCGCTGATCATGCGCCCGCGCTCGGCGTCGAAGTTGGCGAAGTCCAGGTAGTCGGATGTCACGCCCTGGATCTGCACCAGGTCCAGCACCTGCGTGCGGTACGACACCGACGAGCGCTGCTGCGCCTGCGCCATGACCGAGCGGATGGTCGGGCTGAAGCTCCGGATGGCGTCGGCCTCGGGCAGCGTGAGGAGCGGATTGGCGCGCACCCGCTCGATGTCGTCGTCGGTTCGCGTGAACGGGACCCGCTCGATCGTGAACGAGTCGGCGCCCACCTGGCTGACGATGGCGTTCGACACCATCGCGTTCATCCCCTGGATGAGCGAGACCACCGTGACGATCGACGTGACCGCGACGATGTTGCCGAGCACCGTCATCACCGAGCGGAGCTTGTTGCCCCAGATGGTGGCAAGCGCGAGACGGATCGACTCGAGCAACTGCATCGGATGTCAGGCCACGAAGATCACAGAGAGGGTAGCCACAAAGGGCACGAAGAGCACAAAGGTTCGGGCCACAAAGAGCGGTCGCCGGGGCCGCCGAAGGCGGCCACACGTGAGGTACGCCACCAAGGAACAAACCGCACCACAATCCACCCGGCTTGTTCCGGGTGGCGCACCTCACGTGCGGTCGGCCTGCTTCGCAGGCCGACCCGGCGACCGCTCCTCGTGGCCTTGATCTTCGTGCTCTTTGTGTCCTTCGTGGCTACCAATCTTCGTGCTCTTGTGCCGCATCACCGCGGAAGATTCTGCCTGACTGCCGATCCATCCGCGATCTGACGGACGGAATCGAACGGCCCGGTCACTACCTGGTCGCCGGCCTTCAGCCCCGACAGCACTTCGAAGTAGCGCTCGCCGGCGATGCCGGTCTTGACCGGCGCGAAGACCACCTTCCCCTCACGCACGACGAAGACGCCCTCCGTCTCCTTGCGCGTCTGGCCGGGCGCCGGATCGGTGGGCGGCGGCGGCGGGGCCGCCGGCGCGGCGCCGAAGAAGCGCCGCTGCACGGGCGGCGGCGGCTCGTGGACGAGCGTCCCTTTTTCGTCGAAGAGCATCTCGCGGACCGTCAGCGACTGAATCGGCACGGCAATCGCGCTCTTCCGCGAGGCCGTGGTGATCTCGGCCGTGCACGTAAATCCAGGACGGACATCCGGCACCTCGTCGTCGATGGTGACCACGACCTTGAAGTTGGTCGCCTGGCGCTGTCCGGTTTGCGCCGTCGCGGCGGTGCTGGCCTGGATGGGGCTGTTGCCGATGTCGGTGACGCGTCCCTTGAACATCCTGTCCGGCACGGCGTCGATCGTCACGATCGCGCGCTGGCCGATGGCGACGTTCGGAATGTCGGTTTCATCGACCTCGACCTCGGCCTGGATCGCCGACATGTCTGCTACCGTCAACAGCACCGTCCCGGCGTTGTTCATCGTGCCGAGGACGACGTTCTCGCCTTCCTCGATGTTGCGGCGGGTGACGATGCCGTCCATCGGCGAGTTGATGATGACCTGGCTCAGGTTGTACCGCGTGGTGGAGAGCGCCGCCTGTTCCTGCTTGATCTGCTGCTCTCGCGTCTCCACTTCCTGCTGGCGCGTCTTCAGCTCCGCCTCGCGCACCGTGACGTCGTTCTGTGCCCGCTCAAGCGCCTCGCGCGTCGTGAGCCCGTCCTTGGCGAGCTCCTGCTGGCGCTTCAACGTCTGCTGGGCGAGCTCGAGCGTCGCGCGCGCCTGGTCGACCGCGGTGCTTGCCTGCTGCAGCGACGACCTCGCCGCGGCAACGCTCGCCTCGCCGCGGTCCAGCTGTCCCGCCAGCGCTTTTGGATCGATCTCGAGGAGGAACTGGCCTGCCTTGACCCGCTGACCTTCCTGCACCGCGAGTCGCGTCACGCGCCCCATGGTCTGCGCCGACACGTTGACCTGGCGCTTCGGCTGAATCTTGCCGGAGGCGGAGACGATGGCGTCGAGGTCGCGCGTGCGAATCGGTTCCACGGTGACCGCCGGCAGGCTGTTCGCGTTGCGATAGATCCGCGCGCCGATTCCCGCGGCCGCCAGGACGACGACCACGACGATGAGAATCAGCCACGTCCGACCCTTCACGCCGTCCCTCCCGAGACCGCCATCGCCAGCGCGGCCATCAGCGCGAGCGCGACGTAGGCGCCGGCAAACGCGAGCGCGAGCCTGCGGGTCGAGCGCCCGTACAGCACCGACACGCCGATTGCCAGGACGGCGATCCACCAGACGACGAACAGATCGATGACGCCAAGGAAGCGCGCGACCGGCGAGGCCTCGTCGAACATCGAAAAGAACTGGATGAGCGTCGTCGGGCTCGAGATCGATTCCCTGACGTAGTTGAGAGGCGTCGCGATCACCTGCCGGAGCGCCAGGATCACGCCCGCGTAGGCGACCACCGCGAGCACCTGTGAATAGGAGTGGCGAGGCGTCAGGACGAGGAACAACAACGCGGACAGCGCGAAGACCAGCACGGGTCCGTACCCGAGGGCCGTCGCGGCCGCGTACAGCAGCCCGAAGCCGCCGCTGCCCGCCGTATCTTCCATGCGCGCGTAGGCCGCGTCATCCACGGTCTGGCCGAACGCGGTCGCCGTGCGCTCCCACTGGTCGACGAGCGCCTGTCGCCCCACCTCGGTTCTCAGGAACCCGAGCGAGCACAGAAACGTGATTGCCGTCGTCGCGACGAGGACGGGCGCCCAGGACGGCGCCTTCAGGATGGCGGCAAAGGTCGTGCGCGGGCGACGGACCACTCCGTACATGCGCACCAGCAGCGTGTTCAATTAAGACTCCTGATAGGATGACGGTTTCCCAGAATATAGCGCTATGCCTCTACTTCTCCTCGCAGCCATCGTGCTGTCGATTGCAGCGGATTGTTCCGCGCAAATCGTCGAAAGCGTGGGCAACCGCGCGCTGGGCATGGGCGGTGCCTTCGTCGCCGTCGCCGCCGACAGCACCGCCACGTGGTGGAATCCGGCCGGTCTGGCCACTGGTCCATTTTCGGACGCGTCGGTCGGACGCGATGTCACCAATCTCGACACGGCCTTCCCGGCACGCCGGGATCGCGTGTCCTGGTTTGCGGCAACTTCACCAGCTGTTGGGTTTAGCTATTACCGCTTAAGAATCACCGACATACGGGGATTCGGGCCTACAGGACAGGACACGGGGAACCGACAAGATACACGGGCCGACGTCTCCGTGCGGTCGTTTTCTGCGAGTGAACTGGGTCTGACGGTCGTTCAGACACTCCTGCCGGGGGTACACGCGGGAGCCACGCTGAAGTACGTGCGCGGGACCGTGCGCGCGGGCGCCGACGTCGGCACGCGCGCCACGGCTGAGCTGTTGGACCGGGGCGAGGACCTCGATGGCGGCGACGCGGAGAACGCTTTCGACCTCGACGCGGGGCTCATCGGCCAGGCAGGGCCGGTCCGGATTGGCGCCGTGATGCGGAACGTCAGGCATCCGCGCTTCGACAACGACGCCTTCGAGCTGCCGCGGCAGACGCGGGTGGGCGCGGCGGTCGACGCGGAGAAAGCGGGCGGACCACCGCTGATCCTGGCCGTCGACGCGGACGTGAAGACCTACGCGACGGGCACCGGCGATCGCCGCGTGATTGCCGCGGGAGTCGAGCAGTGGTTGTTCGCCAAGCGGATCGGCATCCGCGCCGGCGCACGGTTTAACAGGGTTGGCGCGCGCGAGCGCGCCACCACCGCGGGCGCGAGCGTCGCCGCCCGCAACGGGTTGTATGTCGAAGGCCACATCGTGCGCGGCGGCTCCGAGGCCGAGCGCGGCTGGGGCCTCGGTGCGAGAGTGACGTTTTAGGGCTTCGGGCTACAGGCTTCAGGCTTCTCGAAGAGATTCCTGGAGCCCGGGGTCTGAAGCCTGGAGCGGACTGAATCCACAATGGCCGTACGTATTGGTGAGCTCCTCCTCAAGGAGAAGCGCATCACACCCGAGCAGCTCCAGGAGGCGTTGAACTACCAGCGCCAGAACGGGGGGAAGCTTGGCTACAACCTGATCAAGCTCGGGTACGTCAAGGACGAGGAGATCACCGCGCTCCTCAGCAAGCAGTACGGCGTTCCCTCGATCGCGCTCACCCAGTTCGAAATCGATCCCGCCGTCGTCAAGCTCGTTCCCGCCGAAACGGCGCAGAAGTACCAGATCGTTCCGCTGTCGCGCTCGGGCGCGACGCTGACGATCGCGATGACGGACCCGACCAACGTGTTCGCCATGGACGACATCAAGTTCATGACGGGCTACAACGTCGAGCCGGTCGTCGCGTCGGAAACCGCGGTCATCGACGCCATTACGAAGTACTACGGGAAAGCCGCGGCGGCAGCAGGCAACGGGGCCAGTGCGGCGAGCGCCAAGCAGCAGCCGCAGGGCGCCAGCGCGATGGAGATCGTCAGCAAGGGCCTCGAGGAGATGCAGGCCCTTGGCTCCGACGACGTCGAGGTCCTCGAGGAGATCGAGGAGATCAGCGCGGAAATGCTCGCCAAGCAGGGCGAGGAAGCGCCGGTCATCAAGCTCGTGAACGTCATCCTCATGTCGGCCATCCAGAAGGGCGCGAGCGACATTCACATCGAGCCGTACGAGAAGGAGCTGCGCGTCCGGTACCGCATCGACGGCATCCTCTACAACATCATGGCGCCGCCGATGAAGTTCCGCGACGCGATCACGTCGCGCATCAAGATCATGTCCAAGCTGGACATCGCGGAAAAGCGGCTCCCGCAGGACGGCCGCATCAAGATCCGCTTCCAGGACGACGGGCTGCAGAAGGAGATCGACTTCCGCGTGTCGTGTCTGCCGACGCTGTTCGGCGAGAAGATCGTCATGCGTCTGCTCGACAAGAGCAAGCTGATGCTCGACATGACGAAGCTTGGCTTCGAGCAGGAGTCGCTCAACAAGTTCGAGTCGGCCATCATGCGGCCGTGGGGCATGGTGCTCGTCACCGGCCCGACCGGGTCCGGTAAGACCAACACGCTCTACTCGGCGATCTCGCGCATCAACACGATGGAAACGAACATCATGACCGCGGAAGATCCGGTCGAGTTCAACCTGGTCGGCGTCAACCAGGTGCAGGTGCGCGAGAACATCGGCCTGAACTTCGCGGCCGCGCTCCGAAGCTTCCTGCGCCAGGACCCGAACATCATCCTCGTCGGCGAAATCCGAGACTTCGAGACCGCGGAAATCGCGGTCAAGGCGGCGCTCACCGGCCACCTCGTGCTCTCGACGCTGCACACCAACGACGCGCCGAGCACCGTCAACCGTCTGATGAACATGGGCATCGAGCCGTTCCTCGTGGCGAGCTCGCTGAATCTCGTCTGCGCCCAGCGACTGGTTCGCCGAATTTGCAAGAACTGCTCGGAACCGCACCCGACTCCGTCGCCCGCCCTGATGCAGGCCGGCTTCACCGCCGAAGATGCCAAGACAGTGATCCCCAACAGGGGCAAGGGCTGCGAGAAGTGCAACAACACCGGCTACAAGGGGCGCGTCGGCCTGTACGAAGTGATGGAAGTCACCGAGGATCTGCGCGAGCTGATTCTCGTCGGCGCCTCCGCGCTCGAACTGCGGCGCAAGGCCGTTGACGAAGGCATGATCACGCTGCGCGGCAGCGGCCTTCGCAAGGTGAAAGAAGGCGTGACGACGATCGACGAGGTCGTGCGCGAAACGGTCAAGTAAGCAGCGGGCAGCGGGCAGCGGGCAGCGGGCAGCGGGCAGGCAGCGGGCAGAAAAGGACTTATGACACTACCTGAACTCTTGAAGAAGACGGTCGAACTGCAGGGCTCCGACCTCCACATCACCATCAGCACGCCGCCGCAGGTGCGCGTGCACGGGCACCTGCAGCGTCTCGAGGGCACCGACCTCACGCCGGCCGACACGAAGGCGCTCACCTACAGCGTGCTCACCGACGCGCAGAAGAAGCGGTTCGAGGAGGCGCTGGAGCTCGACTTCTCGTTCGGCATCAAGGGGCTCGCGCGCTTCCGCTGCAACATGTTCAACCAGCGCGGCGCGGTGGGCGCGGTCTATCGACTGATTCCGGAAAAGATCCGCAGCTTCCAGGAGCTCGGGCTGCCGCCCGTCCTGGCCACGCTCGCCGAGCGGCCGCGCGGCCTCGTGCTCGTCACCGGTCCGACGGGCAGCGGCAAGTCGACCACGCTCGCCGCGATGATCGACAAGATCAACCAGGAGCGCCACGACCACATCCTCACCATCGAGGACCCGATCGAATACATCCACCCGCACAAGAGCTGTCTGGTCAACCAGCGCGAGGTGCACAGCGACACGCAAAGCTTCTCGTTGGCGCTGCGCGCCGCCCTCCGCGAGGACCCGGACATCGTGCTCATCGGCGAGCTGCGCGACCTCGAGACCGTCGAAGCGGCCCTCCGTATCGCGGAGACCGGCCACCTGACGTTCGGCACGCTGCACACCAACTCCGCGGCGCAGACGATCAACCGAATCATCGACGTGTTCCCCGCGCACCAGCAGAGCCAGATCCGGACGCAGCTCTCGCTCGTGCTCGAAGGGATCGTCTGCCAGGCGCTGCTGCCGAAGATTGGCGGCGGCCGCGTCTGCTCGCTGGAGATCATGATTCCGACGCCGGGCATCCGGAACCTGATTCGCGAGGACAAGGTCCACCAGATCTACTCCGCGATGCAGACCGGGCAGGAGAAGATGGGCATGCAGACGGCCAACCAGTCGCTGGCGTCGCTGCAGATGAAGAAGCTCATCACGCTCGAATCGGCGATGAGCGCCTCATCCAACCGGGAAGAGCTGCAGGAGATGATCAACCGCGGCGTCGGCATCGTCGCGGGTGCGGGGCTGGGCAGGCCTGGGGCGCCTCCGCGGACGGCCATCGGCCGATAAATGGCATAGGGGCCGGGACTCGGGGCTTAGGGTTTCACGAATATGCCAACTTTTGCATACGCGGGACGGACACGGGGCGGTGAAACCGTCACGGGAGAGCGCGTCGCCGACACGATGGACGCGGTCGTTGCCGCGCTGCGCCGCGAGCAGGTGCTCGTCACGCAGATCAACCCGGTCAAGGAAAAGGCGGCGGCCACCAAGACGACCGGGCCGAGGCGCGCCCGGGGCGTCGACGCCAAGAGCCTGGCGGTCTTCACGCGGCAGTTCTCGGTCATGATCGACGCGGGCCTGCCGCTGGTTCAGTGTCTCGAGATCCTCGGCACGCAGGAAGAGGACAAGAACTTCGCGTACGTCATCCTCGCGACGCGCGGCGACGTCGAAAGCGGCGCCTCGCTCGCCGATGCGATGAAGAAGCACCCGAAGGTGTTCGACCCGCTCTTCACGAACATGATCGCGGCGGGCGAAGCGGGCGGTATTCTCGACACCATTCTCAAGCGCCTCGCGACCTACATCGAAAAAGCCGTCAAGCTGAAGGGGCAGGTCAAGTCCGCGATGATCTACCCGGTCGCGGTCATTGTCATCGCGACCCTCGTCGTCGGCGTCATTCTGTGGAAGGTCATCCCGACGTTCGCGAACCTGTTCGCGGGCCTCGGCGCCGAGCTGCCGCTGCCGACGCGCGTCGTCATCGGGCTCAGCAATGCGCTCGTCCGATACGGCATCTTCCTGATCATGGGGCTCGCCGCGGCGGGCTACGGCTTCAAGTCGTACTACGCGACGCCGAACGGCCGGAGGGTGGTCGACGCGATGGTCCTCAAGATGCCGATCCTGGGCAACCTGATGCGCAAGATCGCAGTCGCGCGCTTCTGCCGCACGCTGTCCACGCTGCTCGCCTCGGGCGTCTCGATTCTCGAAGCGCTCGACATCACGGCGAAGACCGCGGGCAACGCCATCGTCGAGGAAGCCATCCAGACGACGCGCAAGAGCATCGAGCGCGGTGAGACGATCGCGCAGCCGCTGAAGGACACGGCGGTGTTCCCGCCGATGGTCGTCCAGATGATTGGCGTCGGCGAGGCGACCGGCGCGCTCGACACGATGCTCAGCAAGATCGCGGACTTCTACGAAGAGGAAGTGGACGTCGCGGTCGCCGGCCTGCTGACGCTGATGGAGCCGTTGATGATCGCGCTCCTCGGCGGTATCGTCGGCGGTATCGTCATCGCGATGTACATGCCGATCTTCAGCCTGATCAGCAAGCTGACGGGTTAGTGATTTTCGGATTCACGAATTTACGGGTTGTCGAATGTGGATTGGTCAATTCTTCAATTCGTAAATTCGTAAATTCGTAAATTCAGCAATGAATCTGAGATCCCGGCTCTCCACGCTCATCGCCGTCCGAGTCGTCGTCAGCACGCTGCTGCTCGGCTCGGCGATCCTCGTTCAGTTGAGCCGGCCCGGCGCGTTCCCGATCGATCCGTTCTTCTTCCTGATCGGCCTGACCTACGCGCTCAGCGTCATCTACCTGAGCACGCTCAAGT
>Ga0070704_100001250_pt1 | contig 13398 bp, 13 predicted proteins | sample KBSK5252metaG_FD_65467 | JGI IMG/M metagenome (GOLD analysis project Ga0070704, IMG submission 65467) | Corn, switchgrass and miscanthus rhizosphere microbial communities from Kellogg Biological Station, Michigan, USA - KBS K5-25-2 metaG | ecosystem: Host-associated > Plants > Roots >...
ACGACATTCTCTGGGATATCGACCAGGCGCTGGCTTAGAACGCGTGCCGCAAAGCGAAGGACCAGATCCGCGGGTCTTCGCCCGGCCCTACCGCGGCCGACGGGCTGCCCTGCCCTGCGGCCGAGTTATACAGGTTGTAGAACGCGCCGACATCGTTCGTGACCCGGGCGTACGTCAACCCGAGTGACGTCCGTTTCGAAAGATCGTACGAATACGCCACGGCGACCATCCGTGCGCCGTCGGCCAGAGCAGTTGCTTTGTCGTCGCGCGCTTTGGTGTATTCGACATAGAAGATGTGCCTGCCCGTGCTGTAGCGCAGCGTCGGTGACCAGGCCGTCCGATCGCTGGTCACCACGCCGGTCGCACCAGCAATCAATTTCGCATGGTCCCAGGCGAAGCCGAGCTTGAGGCCTCCCCAGACGTAGTAGCCCCAAACGCGATCCCCCTTCTGATCGACAGTGGCGAACGCATCAGGCTTCGAGTGCCAGTTGCTCCAGCCGATCTGCCAATGGGACGCCGTGTAGGCTGGCGCCACGTTCCATGCGTTTCCCCTGCGGGCGGCGCTGCCGATGTCAGCCTCGGGCGCGGCCGGGTTCATGGAGTACGCGGCTACCACCGCCAGTCCTCCCCAGTTCGGCGATTCGTAGCGGATCGCATTCGCCGTCCGCGAATTCTGCGCGATCGCGGTCCCGCCTCCGCCTGCAAACGCGAGGATCGCGATGTTCTGGGCCTTGTAAGATCCGCCCCTGGACGAGATTTCCGAAGGCGAATACTGGTAGTGCAGGTCGAAGCGGCCGAGCGCGAGCGTTCCCCAGCTCTTGCTGCGCAATCCGACCCAGTTGTTCCCGGAAGTGGCATCGGCGCCCGCGTCCACCGTGACCCGCCAGTCGATCTGGGCGAACGCCTGCAGGCCGCTGCCGAGATCTTCGACGACCTGGAAGAAGACCCGTGACGATTCGTCCGCGATGCGGGCCTCGCTCGACGGAGACTTCGCCGACTGGCCAAGCTTCACGTTCTCCACCGCCAGCTTGATGTAGCCGCTGATCGTTACGCTCGACTGCGCGAGCGCCCCCGCGGGGAAAGCGAACAGGCCTGCAATAACGGCAGCGAGTCGTGGCGTGGACATGCGCCCCCCCTGAGGCATTTCGAACAATACTACCGGCAGGCCGGATCGGCATGCGAAACTAGCGGCATGCAAAGCTGGCAAATCATCGAGCACGGCAAGCCCCTGCAGAAGGTGCTTGCCGAAACCCCGAAACCTCGCGGCACCGAAGTGCTGGTCCGTATCACCCGCTCCGGCGTGTGCCACTCGGATCTGCATATCTGGGACGGCTATTTCGATTGGGGCGGCGGCAAGCGCTTCTACGTAAAAGACCGCGGTTGCGTGCCTCCCTTCACGATCGGGCACGAGCCGTTCGGCGTCGTCGAGGCGCTCGGGCCGCGCGCGAAAGGCGTCAAGGTCGGGCATAAGCGCATCGTCTTTCCGTGGATCGGCTGCGGCAAATGCGCGATCTGCAAGGACGGGTTCGACAACTACTGCATGCAGCAGCGTTTCGTCGGAGTGATGAGACCGGGTGCGTATTCGACCCACCTGCTCGTGCCGCACCCGAAGTATCTCGTCGATTCGAGCGGCATCGACGACTCCTTTGCCGCGACACTCGCCTGCTCCGGGCTGACCGCGCACAGCGCGATTGGCAAGCTTCCGAAGCTCAGCGCCCGCGACTGGGTTGCCGTCGTTGGGTGCGGCGGGCTCGGCCTGATCGGCGTCTCGATCCTGAAGGCAAGAGGGATTCGCAACGTGATTGCGTGCGACGTCGATGAGTCGAAGCTCGCAGCCGCAAGAAAACTGGGCGCGAAGAAAACGCTCGATACGCGGGTCGCTGACGCTGCGCAGCAACTGCAGGCGCTTGCAGGCGGCCAGCTCGCGGCAGCGATCGATTTTGTCGGCATGCCGGCCACGCACGCGGTAGCGTATCCAGCGTTGCGCAAGGGCGGGCGCTACATCGTGTGCGGCCTTTACGGCGGGGAGATCACGATGCCGTTGCCGCCGATCGCGCAGCGCGCGGTAGCCGTGATGGGCTCGTACGTCGGCAACCTGAAGGAACTGAAGGAGATCGTGGCGCTGGCACGAAAGAAAAAGCTCAAGCCGTTGCCGGTCACGACCCGCCCCGGGAGCGAAGTGAATGCGATCCTGGAAGATCTCAAGGCGGGCAAGGTGCTCGGGCGCGTCGTGCTCGATTTCGAGCGGGCGGAAGCATGAACCCGTTCTCCTGGGACCTCCCCTATTCCTGGCCGCGCAAGCCGCTGCTTGCGCGAAACGTGGTCGCCACGTCGCAGCCGCTCGCAGCGCAGGCCGGTCTGGCGATGCTCGCTGCCGGCGGCAACGCAGTCGACGCGGCGCTCGCTACCGCGATCACGCTGACGCTGGTAGAGCCGGTGTCGAACGGCATCGGCTCGGATGCTTTCGTGATCCTCTGGGATGGCAAGCAGCTCCACGGCCTGAACGCGTCCGGGCGTGCGCCGGCGGGCTGGACGCCGGAATTCTTCGGCGGCAAGGGCGTGCCGGTGAGGGGCTGGAATTCGGTCACCGTTCCCGGTTGCGTTTCGGCCTGGCGAATGCTGTCCGAGCGCTTCGGCAAGTTGCCGTTCGAAAGACTCTTCGAGCGCGCGATCGACTATGGGCGCAATGGTTTTCTCGTCTCGCCGACGATCGCCGGACAATGGGCCAAGCAGGTGCCGGAGCTGAAGGTGCAGCCGGGGTTTGCGGAGGCGTTCATGCCGGGCGGGCGGGCGCCTGCGCCGGGTGAGCGGTTCCGCTTCCCGGACCATGCCGCTACGCTGGAAAAGATCGCTGCGACCAAGGGCGAAGCGTTCTATCGCGGCGAGCTCGCCGAGAAGATCGAAACGCATTCGAAACGACAGGACGGCGTGATGCGCGTGTCCGATCTGGCCGCGCATGTCTCCGACTGGATCACGCCGCTCGAAATCGGCTACCGCGGCTACACGATCCACGAGCTGCCGCCGAACGGCCAGGGCATCGTCGCGCTGATGGCGCTCGGCATGCTCTCGGAATTCGACGTCCGGTCGCTGCCGGTGGACAGCGCCGACAGCGTGCACCTGCAGATCGAAGCCGTGAAGCTCGCATTCGCCGACGCATTCGCCTACGTCGCGGACCTCGAGCACATGCCGTTCCCGCCGCAGCAGTTGCTCGATCAAGCGTACCTGCGCGACCGCGCGAAGCGGATCGACCTGAAGCGCGCGCAGAATTTCGGCGCCGGATCGCCGCCGAAAGGCGGCACGATCTACCTGACCGCAGCGGACGAGCACGGCATGATGGTGTCGATGATCCAGTCCAATTTCATGGGGTTCGGCTCGGGCGTGGTGGTCCCCGGAACCGGCATCTCGCTGCAGAACCGCGGCCATTCGTTTGTCGCGGGTCCGGGTCACCCGAACCAGGTCGGCCCGCGCAAGCGGCCGTATCAGACGATCATCCCCGGCTTCGTCACGAAGGACGGAAAACCGGTCATGAGCTTCGGCCTGATGGGCGGCACGATGCAGCCGCAGGGGCACACGCAAGTGATCGTACGGATCGCCGACTACGGGCAGAACCCGCAGGCCGCGTGCGACGGCCCGCGATTCCGTTTCGTGCAAGGCATGGATGTCAGCGTGGAAAACGATCGCTTTCCGCCCGAGACGCTCGCCGAGCTGCAGCGCCGCGGCCATCGCATCGTCACCGTGGACGACTACAACCAGTTCGGCAGCTCGCAGATGATCTGGAAGCTCGACGGCGGCTACGTCGCGGCAAGCGATCCGCGGCGCGACGGCCAGGCGGTCGGATACTAGACGCAAAGACGATGCTGAAGGTCTGGGGCCGGACGAACTCGGTCAACGTGAAGAAGGCGCTCTGGTGCATCGAGGAGCTCGGCCTTCGCTACGAGCGTATCGACGCCGGGATGCAGCACGGCGTCGTCCAGACGCCCGAATATCGCAAGCTCAACCCCAACGGCCTGGTGCCGACGATCGAGGACGACGGCTTCGTGCTGTGGGAATCGCACACGATCGTGCGCTACCTCGCGGCGAAGCACAGCGCGGGAAACCTCTGGCCGACCGATGCGCGCGAGCGTGCAGAAGCCGAACGATGGATGGACTGGACGTTCACGTTCCTGAACGTCTTCCGCCCGGTGTTCTGGGGGCTGGTGCGCACGCCGCCGGAAAAGCGCGACGCTGCGGCAATCGAGGACGGCAGAAAGAAATCTGCGGAGCTGCTCGGTTACCTCGATGCCGCGCTCGCGGCACGCAGCTACGTCGCCGGCGACACGTTCACCGTCGGAGACATTCCGATGGGATGCCATGTTCACCTCTGGATGCGGCTGCCGATCGAACGGCCGAAGCATCCGGCACTCGAAGCGTGGTTCGCACGCCTGCTGGAGCGGCCGGCCTACCGCAAGGTCGTCGACATCCCGCTCACCTGATCCTCGAGCTGGCGCGTTCGCTCGGCCTTGTCGAGCCGCGACAATGCCTTGACTCTGGCATAGAACGTCTGCAAGTCGCCGTTGCTCGCGGCGAGCGCGCGCTCGAACCCCGGCACGAGCTGCTGATAATTCGCAAACGCGGCAAGCAGCGCGTTGTTCGGTCCAGTCACGTACCCTCGCGCATGACGCCGGTAGACGGGGTCAGCCGCAAGGCGCTCGAATTCGGCGCGCTTGCGCTCCCGCATCTCCTCGGACGTGATGCGCATGCTGTAGAGCGCATCGAGCCGCGTCCTGGTTTCGGCGAGCAGCCGGGCAAACTCCCGCTCACGCTCCCGCGCTTGCAGGAATTTTGCGAGATCGTCCGAACGACCGGCGGATGCGAGCCAGCGTCGCACGCCTTCGCGCTCCACCGCCACCGCGAACGACTCGTTGAACGCGGTGTCCCCCTTGACGTAGACCAGATGGTGCGCAAGCTCGTGAAATACGAGACGCGCGAGTTCGGCATCGCCCCAGCGGATGAAGGTGGAGAGCAACGGGTCGTCGAAGATCCCGAGCGTCGAGTACGCGGGTACGCCATAGACGAACGCATCCAGTCCCTGCTCGCGTGCTTTTGCCGCATGGCGCTCGGCATCTGCGCGCGCGTAGAACCCCCGATAGGTCACGCACCCCGCCACGGGAAAGCAGGACTCGACCGCTTTCAGCGAGAACTCGGCCGCGGCGACGACATTCCAGACCACGTACGGCCGATCAAGGTCTGCATAGCTCCGATAGCTTCCATTGTCGGGAAGCGCGAGCTTGTGCGACGCGAACTCACGCAGGGATTGCGCGAGCACGAGCCGTTCCCGCAGGTCGGCGGGCGTATGCGAATCGGCGAGCAGCTCCGCGAGCGGCCGCGAGCGCGCCTTCAGGTCGAAGTGTCCGCCTACGGCCTGCGCGTAGTAGGAAATCGTCTCGCAGCCCGCGAGCGCGAGCGCGAGCAGAAGCGCGCTAGCCCGCTTCATCGCGGAATCTCCCTTCGCGCAGGAACGCAGCAGTCTGCGACGCGACGCGCGCCGATACGAGCATCGCGCTGTGACCGACGCGCAACTTGAGGTGCCCGCTCATGCCTTGAACCGTCGTCTCGTCGACGCACACCACGCCGTCGTTCGGACCAGGAAGGGGGCCAAGCGCGCGCCCAAGCCCCATTGGCAACGTGCCGGCGACCACCCCCAACCGCTCTTGCCGCTTCCAGCACATGACCTCGTTATCCTGCCAGAGCGACTGTGTTTCCCCGAGCATCCAGCGGCCGATTCCGTGGCGTGCGAGGCGCCGTCCCGAGAAGCTGCCGCAGGCCGGGGTGCCGAGAAGAACCACGTTTCCGACCCCCAGGTCGGGATAGCTATTCAGCGCGTGCAGGATGACGAGGCCGCCCAGGCTGTGGCCGACGAAATGGGCGGGTCCGATCGAGCGTGCGAAGCGGGCGAGCTCATCTGCGTTCACCGCGAGCGGCCGCCCCCGGCCGCCATAGCCGAAACAGTGGCATCGAATGCCCTGCCTCGCCAGTCGCTTGGCAAGCGGCAGCATGACCAGCCCCGGCACCCAGACACCGTGCACCAGCACCGCGTCACCTATGGACGTCATGTCGCCTCGGGCTTCCTCTCAACGGGCTTGGCAACCAGCAGCCAGGTGCCGACCACAAGCGCCGGCACACCGAACACCGCGTAGGCCGCAGCATAATTCGCCGAGAGTGCGAGCGCCGCGTTGAAAGCAGGAGGCGTCACCACGACCCCGAGGAACGTGAAGAACAGGCAGCCGCCGGTCGCTTCGCCAACCCTCCCTGCGGGAGCGAGTCGCGCGACCTCGGCCAGGTAAACGCCGTTCCATCCTACCGCGGTCGCGCCAAAGACCGACGCGAAAACGAATAGCGCCCACTGCGGCCAGCCCGGATCTGATGCCAGCGTTGCGATCGCGGACAGGCCCATGCCCAGCCCGAGGAGCCCGAGCATCGTGCGGCGCCGGAAGACGCGATCCGCCAGAAGTCCCCAAAGGAGCCGACCGCCGATACTGGCCACCTGCGACACTGCCATTACGAATCCGGCGACCACGAGCGTGAGCGCAAAGCTCTCGGTAAGAAAGGTGACGAGGTACGTAACGAGCGTAATCTGGACCCCGCCGTAGATGAAGGAAGTAATCGCCATCTGGCGCAGCTTTTCATCGCGCATGACCAGCGCGACCGGCGCAAGAAAGGTTCTGACCGAGACCGATGCGCGCGGGTTCAATCCGTAGTCATAGCGCGCCCGCCACGGCTCGATCGCAAGTGCGAGCGCGAGGCACCCAATCCCGATCGCGATCGCGCTCCCGCGCCATCCGAGCGCGAGAACCAGCGCCGGAACCAGCGCGCCCGCGATCGCCCCGCCCGCCGGGACGCCGGTCTGCTTGATCGAGAACGTCAGCGAAATCAGCGACTGCGGCGAAGAACGGACCAGAATCAGCGAACTCGCCGGCGTAGTCGGCCCGTAGCCAAGCCCGATCACGAACGCCCCCAGCAAGACGAGCGGCAGCCGCGCCGAGGCAGCGAGGGCAAGGCCGATCAGGCACGCGAGCAAGCCGAACTGGCTCATGCGGATCGGGCCAACGCGGGCCATCCAGCCACTCGCCGAAGCCGATCCGATCATCGAGCCGAGGTACACCGTAGCGATGAACCAGCCGATGGTACTCGGCGCAACCCCGAGGTCGCGCACGACAACCGGCGCCATTACCGGTGCGCAATACACCGCGACGGCAACCAGGGTCTGGATCGCGAGCGTTACTGCGAGCGGCGTCGCCCAGGCCGCGACCGGTGCCCTCGCACCCGCAGGACCGGAGTCATCCCCCACCCTTCACCGCTTTCAGCAGCCGTTCGGCCCGCTGCGCGACGGGATAGTCGACCATCTGTCCATCGACCTGGATTGCCGCGGTACCGCCGGCTTCGGCTGCCCGGAATGCGGCCACCACCCGTTCGGCTGCTGCGATCTCGTCCGCCGTTGGCGCATACCCCGCGTTGGCGACGCTGACCTGATCAGGGTGTATGCACAGCCGTCCCTGGTAGCCCGCGCGGCGACTGCGCGCAATCGCGCGACCAAACCCTTCGCTGTCCTTGAAGTGGAACCACGGGCTGTCGAGCGGACCCTCGAGCCCCGCTGCGCGCGACGCGAGCACGATCCGCGCGCGCGCGTATTCCAGCTCAGGCTCGTCGTAGGCCGGCGAAAGATCAAGATCCTGGCCGAAGTCGGCAGCGCCGAACGCGACGCGCCGCACGCGCCATACTCCCGAATACGGCTTCAGCGTCCTTGCCTGCAGAATCCGCTCGATCCTGGAGAGTCCGGCCGCGGTCTCGATGATCGGGATCAGGTCCAGCGCGCCGACCGGCAATCCCTTGTCGCGCTCCAGGTTCGCAAGCAGCCAGTCGATCGCGTGCAGATCCGCGGCGCTCTCGACTTTCGGCAGAACCACTCCGTCGACGCCCTTTCCTACGGTAGCAACGAGGTCGCCGTAGCAATAGGGAGTCCCCATCGCATTGACGCGTACGTAGCCACGGCAGCTGCGTGGATGCGCGAGCGCCTGCGAGACGGGCGCGCGAGTCGTGGCCTTGTCCGCTGCCGGCACGGAATCCTCCAGATCGAGGATCACGGCGTCTGCGCCCAAGGTGAAGGCCTTTTCGATCCGTCGCGGATGATTTCCAGGCGCGAACAGCAGCGTGCGGTACATCAGTGCCTCCTAGCGCAAAACCTTTCTTTCGTCCCAGCGAGGATACGGCAACTGCCACTTCGCGGTTGCCAGCGTCTCCGGCCAGACCACCTGGCGTCGCCCGCGTTGAATCTGCACGACCGCGACCTTGGCCGCGAGTTGCGCGCCGCTCTTGTCGACCTTGTAGGGGCCGAGTGGCGTCTCGAGTTCGAGCGCCTGCAATTCATCGCGCAGCCTTTCCTGGTCGAGCGACCCGGCGCGCCGCACTGCTTCTTCGAGCACTTTTGCCGCCGCGTAGCCCTGCGCCGCGAGGTGCGTCGGCTCCGCGGACCATTTGCGAGCGTAGGCATCGGCAAAGCGTTTGTTCTCGCGCGTGCCAAAAGTGCGCTCCCACGGAGTAATGCCGAGCGCGTGCTCTGCATCCTGTCCAATGAGCCGGATGAACTGCGGGTCGGCGACGCCCTGCGCGACGAACATGTGCGGCGCGTAGCCTTTCTTGCGGAAGCTCTTCACCATATCGGCTGCATCGCGCGGCAAGCCGAAGGCGATCCAGACGTCGGCCTGCGACGCCCTCGCCTTGTCGATCTGCGGTCCAAAATCGGTCGCTCCCACGCCGTAGACCTCGGGTTCTGCAGCCTGGAGACCCGCGGCGATCGCGTCTTCCCTGAGGCGATTCGCCATCTCCCGCGAGCTCGGGTCGTTGCGTGCGTAAATCGCTAGGTGACGGTAGCCCATGCGGCGCGCAATTTCCAGGGCACCGGCGCCGTACGTCGCGAAAGGCGCAGGCACCTGGAACACGTAACGCGAAGTGGCCTTTTGCGCAGCGCGGGCCGCGCCGGTTGCGTTCACGAGCACCCGCCGCTCGCGCTCGGCAGCGCCTGCAGCGCCGAGCGTCGATGCCGAGCCCGTCGGCCCGATCAGCAGGTCGCAGCGGTCGGTGCGGATGAGCTGCTCGTAGAGTGCGCCGGCGGCAGCAGCCTCGGAACGATCATCCAGCAGACGCAATTCGACGCGCCTGCCGAGCAACCCACCGGCGGCGTTCACCTCTTCCTGCCACAGCAGCAGAGACTTGCGCAGATCGGCGGCCAGGTCGGCCAGGTTTCCGGAGTCCGTGACCGCCGCTCCGACGAGGATCGGCGGCTCGGCGGCGCGCGCCGGCGCGAGCGCCAGTACTGCGGCGAACAGGACGCCAGCGAGAGTCTGCGATCGATGCATGAATGGTCCAGACGCAAATTACGGTGTGCGAAAATCCGCGTCAAGGATCATGGACTCCGAATTTCTGCAGGCACTCGCGGCGATCGTCGGCCACGCCAACGTTCTCACCAGCGACGGCGACATGGCGAGCCATCTCGTCGACTGGCGCAAGCAATATCGCGGCGCCGCCGAATGTGTCCTGCGTCCAGCGGACACGGACCAGGTTGCGGCTGCAGTGAAGCTCTGCGCGCGCGAAGGCGTGGCGATCGTGCCCCAGGGGGGGAACACCGGCCTCTCCGGCGGTTCGGTGCCCGTCGGAGGGCGGCGCGAGATCGTGCTCTCGCTCGCAAGGATGAACCGGATCCGCCAAGTCGATCCGCTGGACGACAGTCTCGTCGCGGAGGCCGGATGCATCCTCGCCCACGTGCAGCAGGCGGCCGAGAGCGCGGGGCGCTATTTCCCCGTTTCGCTCGCAGCCGAGGGCAGCTGCCAGATCGGAGGCATCCTCTCGACGAACGCCGGCGGCGTAAATGTGCTTCGCTACGGCAACACCCGCGAGCAGGTCCTCGGGCTTGAAGTCGTGCTTGCGGATGGCAGCGTGTGGAACGGCCTGCGCAGCCTCCGAAAGGACAATACCGGCTACGACCTCAAGCACATTTTCATCGGCGCGGAGGGTACGCTCGGCATCATTACCGCCGCCGTATTGAAGCTGCGGACGCAGCCGTCCGCCAGCGCGACTGCATGGATCGGGTTGGACTCGCCGGCTCGCGCAGTCGAACTGCTCGCGCGATTGCGCGAGCGGCTGGGTGAGTGCGTGAGTGCGTTCGAGCTCGTTTCGCGTCGCTGTCTCGAAGCGGTGCTTCGCCATACCCCCGCCACGCCGGATCCGCTCGGCGCTCCCCATCCATGGTACGTACTCGTCGAGGTCGAAGACAGCGGCACGTTCGAATCATTGCAAGGCCGGCTCGAGGCCACGCTTGCCGAGTGCGCGGAGCACGGCCAGGTCCGCGACGCGGCGATCGCGACCAGTCACCTCCAGGCTGCCGCGTTGTGGCGCATCCGCGAGAGCATCCCCGAGGCGCAATTTGCCAACGTCAAGCATGACGTCTCGGTCTCCGTCTCGCGCGTTCCGCTGCTCATCGAGCGTGCCGAAGCCGGGCTCGCCGCAGCCTTCCCCGGCGTACAAAGCTACATCTTCGGCCACGTCGGCGACGGCAACCTGCACTACAACGTCGGCGACCATTCGCTGGTGCAGCGCCGTGCTGAAGTAAACCGGGTGGTTTACGACGTCGTCGCTTCGCTCGGCGGATCGATCTCTGCTGAGCACGGCATCGGGCAGCTCAAGCGCGAGGAAATCAAGCGCCACAAGCAGGCGCTGGAACTGGATCTGATGCGTACGCTCAAGCGCGCGCTGGACCCACAAGGGCTGCTGAATCCGGGCAAGGTGATCTAGCGGTCGGCCGGCTCCGGTGTTGCACCCGCAAAGCGTGCGACAAAGTTCCTGTTTGGGGTCTTACGACCGGGCAATGTGCGACTTTTTTCCTACCCCGGCCGTCGCGAAAAGGGGACACTTGGTCGCACGTAGGAGTGCGACATTGAGACTAGCCGATTGCAATTTCTCTGACCCACTGCTCGCGCAACGGGACGATTTCGCGCCGAGCTACCGGGAGATTTCCCTGCTGCTGCGCAAGAGCTTTGGTCGCGACATCGACAGCTTCGGTCTGCTGGAGATCGAGGTCGCGCGCATCGTGTTTGCCCAGGTTGCACTGATGGCCGGAGCCGCCCTCGCCGGAGACTCGGAGCTGTTCGCAGGCGCCGACCGCCTGTGGCGGGACATGCAGCACCGCATCGGCGAGCAGGAACGCGAGTTGGCGAAACACTTTCTCAGGCTGCTCGCGCAGGATGGCGCCTACCCGGAAGCCGAGCGTAATCTGCTCGCGTGCCTCGCCGAAGCGCTCGACGAGCAGGAAATCTCCGGAAAAGCCTGACGGCGTACCGCGCGCAGCGCGGCGAATCGCCTACCTTCCCTTCGAGAACGACAAGGGCGATGCGCGTCCCGAACGCGTCATCTCTCCGGCAATGGTCTTCGGCCCGACCTCGCCGCGAAACGAAAACCCCGGCCCGGAAAACGAGATTGCGGTCCCTTCCAGCCTTGCCTCGGTCACCGGCACAGGCCGTCCGCCTGCGCTCGCTTCGATCTCGATCTCCTGGAAGTTCTGCTGCACCCGGAGGGACCACTCGCCGCCGCGCCAGGCGCCGCGCGCCTGCGCCGGCACGATCCAAAGAAAGATCGTGCTCTCGTCGCCCTGACGGAGATACGGGCTGCGGAGCTGCACCTTTTCTATGCGATCAGGCTTCCAGCCCTTCATCGCAAAAGCGTGACTCACGATGCGGGCGCCCGCGCGCAACTCGTCGAGCAGCTTGGGCTGCAGGCGGTCGATCAGCGATGGGAGAAGGTAGATCGTCACGACCGTCGCGCGCGAAAGATCGGTGAGCAGCACGTCCCGCTCCTCGAACTGGACCAGGTTCGAGACACCCGCGCGCCTGGCGTTGTCGCGCGAGATCTCGACGAGCTTCGAATCGATCTCCACACCGAGACCTCGGGCGCCGTGCAGCTTTGCCGCCGCAATCACGATGCGGCCGTCTCCGGAGCCCAGGTCGACTACATGATCGGCAGGACCCGTCCCCGCCAGGGCGAGCATTCGCTCGACGACGTCTTCTGGAGTCGTGATGAATGGCGCACGGACTTCCGGATCCTGCGCGTACGCGGCGAACGCGAGAAGCATCGCCGCCCCGAGAGCTGGGATGACGTTCAGGGCGGCAGCAGGGCGGCGATCGTGCGCCGCACCTTCTCCTGCGACCAATCGAGCTCCCCGACGTAGGAATAGCGGATCTTGCCGTCGGGACCGAGGACGTACGTCACCGGCAGGATGCGTGCTTTCCAGGCCTTTGCGACGGATGTGTCACGGTCCAGCAAAACCGTGAAGCCGACCGGGGTCTTGTCCAGATACGTGCGGATCCGCGATTGCGGCTCGGCCAGGTTTACGGCCAGCACCGCGAACGGGCGGCCATCCATCGAACGCAGCAGACGATCGATGCTGGGCATCTCTTCGCGGCAGGGTTCGCACCACGTAGCCCAGAAATTGATCAGCACAACCTTGCCGCGATAGGACTCGAGCCGATGCGACCGGCCGTCGAGATCCTCGAGGACGAGCGCCGGAGTGTCTCCCCCGGTCCAGGGCTTGAGCTCCTGCGCGCCCGCGACAGTCATCCACGCCGCGGCCACCGCTAGGAGGATGCTCCGCAACGCTTACGCCTTCACGCCGCTCGTGCGAATCTCGTAGCGGAAGCTGTCGGGCTCGAGCTGATCGAGGCGCTCGCCCCCCGTTTCGCCGTTGATGTACATGAGATACGGAAGCTTCGGCGCCTTTGCCGTCGAGCCCGGAAGCACGAGGTCGTGAGCCATGTTGTAGGCGAGCCAGTTCATCTCCCAGCCGCCGAACAATCGCTTGCGCGCCGCCTCGACCTTCGGATCTTTCACTGCAAGATTGCCCGGCGGCTCCTCCAGAACGACTTTACGCACGTCGGCCGGATCGACCGGCACCCAACCGAATCCTTGCGCATAGAACTCCGCCCGGCAGTGTTGCGCCTTGCTGATCACCGGGGCACCGACACCAAGGCTGCGGTAGCCGTGGATCGAGGGCGCCACCCTGAGCCCGTAGACGTCGCGCGCGGGGACGCCGACCGACCGGCTCAACCCGACGAACATGGCATTGAGATCGCCGCATTTGCCGCCGAGATTCTTCGTCTCCAGCATCGACTTGATGTCGCCCCAGCCGCAGCCGCGTGTTTTCGGATCGCGGAACGTGTTGTCCACGACCCATTCGTAGATCGCGCGCGCCTTGTCGACGTCGGTTCGCGCGCTTCTCACGATGTCCTGTGCGGTCTCGCGTACGATTCCGTCGGTCGGAATGAGCTCGGTAGGTGCGGTGTAGAAGGCGTAATCGGCCGGAGAAAGACGGCCGAT
>Ga0070704_100001255_pt1 | contig 13367 bp, 7 predicted proteins | sample KBSK5252metaG_FD_65467 | JGI IMG/M metagenome (GOLD analysis project Ga0070704, IMG submission 65467) | Corn, switchgrass and miscanthus rhizosphere microbial communities from Kellogg Biological Station, Michigan, USA - KBS K5-25-2 metaG | ecosystem: Host-associated > Plants > Roots >...
CCCGCAATTCCCGAGAATCCCGACTCGCCCGTCAGCCCGACCGAGTTCGAGCCGCGGCTCGTCAAAGCCGGCGCGACGAACGCTTCCGAGTAGTTCGCGCGGAGCATGACGGCGTCGGCGATCTCCCAGTTCAGCGCGAGCTTCGGGTTCGTCGTCGACCCGACGTCACTGTAGTCGTCGTAACGCGTCGAGAGGTTCGCCGCAAACTTTCGCGCGAACGGCAGATAGAGCTCGGCGTAGGCGCTCTTCACGTCGCGCTTGTAAGGGATGAAGAGTTGCGCCGAGCCGGTCGAAGCGGGGCCCGTGTTGTTCGGCCGCACGATGTCCTGATCGAGCTTGTAGTCGATGAGCTCGCCGCCGACCGCGAGCTGCGCGTCGCCGCCGCGCATCGAGAAGACCTTGCCGTCGAAGCTGAAATACGTGTTCCTGATCGTCTGGTCGCCGACTTGGATCTGCCCGGAGTCGGTCAACCCGGTCAGCACGGCGGCCGACGTGCCCTGGCTGAACGGATCGAGCGAGTTCGCCGTCGTCAGCGGCGTGTTCAGCACGACGGTCGCCTGCCCGGGCACCGAGGGCGCCGTGGTGCTGCCGCCGCCGTTCGTCGTTCCGTTGATCGCCAAGTTGAAGCACGAGCCGCAGAGCTGCCCGAAGTTCTGTTGGCGCGCCGAATCGAGACCGACGACGTAGCCGCCGTTGAACCTCCAGGTTGCCGTCAGCTCATATTCGGCATCGAAACGCCCGTAGGTCGTATCCACGGTGCTCTTGATGTGAGCGCCGGAGCCGAGCAACTGATCGCCACTGAAGTTCACGCTGATCGACGAGGTCCCCGGCGCAACTCCGGCGGGCAATAGGAAAAACGGGTTGACCTGCGCAGGGTTCGCGGCGCCGGGGCCGAACATCGTCGCGCTCGCGTTGCCGCGCGGCACGGCCTGGTCGTTCTCCCGCTCGGAGTAGATGAAGTCTCCCGTGAGCGTCAACCGTTCGCCGACGTCTTGTTGAATGCTCGCGAAAAGGCCGTGGCGCTGCTCGCTGGCTAGCAGATCGGCGTGCAGCGACGGATCGCAATCGCCCGCGACGACGCCCGGCGCCGTGTACGGTGTGTAATACGTCTGCGTTCCGACCGTGATGCTCGCGGGGCCGCAGCGGTTCGGCGTGAAGTTTCGGCCGCCGCGCGGCGTCTGATCCGCGCGAACGTAATCTCGGTCGACGGCGTCGAGGTTGTCGCGGTCGGAGTAGTTGTACGAGACGAGCAGCGAGCCATCGTCCCAACTCGTGCCGCCAAGAATGCCGGCATTTACGGTTCCGTACCCGTCGCCCATGCCGGTTTGTAGCGTCGCTTCGACGCCCTCGACGTTGCGCCGCGTGATGAAATTCACGACGCCGGCGAGGGCATCCGACCCGTAGACCGACGACGCGCCGTCGGCCAGCACCTCGATTCGCTCGAGTGCGAGCGGAGCGACGATGTTCGGATCGGCGAGCACGTGGTTGATGCCGGACACCGGCATGCGGTGTCCGTTCAGCAGAATCAGCGTGCTGTTCGACGCCGACGCGCCCAAGCCGTGAATCGTCGGCGCGTTCGTGCCGGCTCCGTCGAAGCTGCCGTATGCGGCTTGCCCCGCGCTCTGCAACCCGACGACGGACGGCACCGTCTTCAATAGCTGCTGGACGGTTTGCGCGCTGCTGTCCTCGATTTCCTCTCGCCCCACGGTCACGAGATTCGAGCCGACCGGCGCGACGCCGCGCAACGTCGAGCCCGTAACCACGATTTCCTCTGTGCCTGCTGGACCGGCGGCGTCTTGTGCGGCGGCGTGGACACCGACGCCGGCGCCGAGAGCGGCCAGGATGGATGATCGAAGCGTGATGCCGACGGTCGAGCTCATCGGAGTTCCCCCTAGTTTTGCCGCAGACGCGGGTACACGATGTGTACGAACTGGTTATTTACATGTACCAACTGGTACATGTCAATCGGAAAAGGGTTACGGCGGGGCGATCTCGACGCGCCGGACCTCGCCGAGGATGAACACGTAGGCGGCCGCGCCGACCAGCCCCAGTGCGGCGATGTAGGTCAGCGCGCCGTAGAAGCTGCCCGTCGCCCCGAGCACGAAGCCGATGACGAGCGGGGTCACGATGCCGGCGAGGTTCGCGCAGAGATTGAAGATACCTCCCGTGAGGCCCATGAGCTCCTTGGGCGCGACGTCGGCGATCAGCGTCCACCCGAGATTGGCCATTCCCTGGCCGAAGAACGCCACGGACATGACCGCCACGACGAGGGTGTTGCTCGGCGTGAAGTTCGCGAAAACCATCGTCGACGTCAGCAGCAAGCCGGCGACAATCGGACCCTTCCGCCCGAGCGTCGCCGAGCCCGTGCGCCGGATGATTTCGTCCGACGCGGCACCGCCGACGAGCACGCCGACGGAAGCTGCGATGTACGGTAGCGAGGCCGCGAAACCGGACCGGAGCCAATCCATGCCGCGCTCGGTGGCGAGATAGCTCGGGAACCAGGTCAGGAAGAACACGAGCGTCGAGTTGCCGCAGAACTGCCCGATCGATGCGCCGAGGATTTGCCGCGTGCGAAGCAACGTCCGCACGGCCGCCCAGCTCAGCGCGACGCGGTTGCCCTGGGCCGCGAGCCCGCCGCCGGAAGCGATGTAGGCGAGCTCGGCTTCGTTGGCACGCTTGCTCTCGTGCGGCTCGCGGTACGCCGCGTGCCATATGACCGCGTAAACCATGCCGAGCGCGCCGAAGATGAAGAACAGAGCGCGCCAACCAAGTGCCGCGACGATGTACGTCAGAACCGGGATCATGAAGCCCAGCCCGACGTACTGGCCGACCGCATAGACGCTGTTGGCACGCGCCCTCTCCGTCTGCGGGAACCACGTCGACAGAATGCGGCTGTTCGCCGGAAAACACGGCGCCTCGGCGAGCCCCAATGCGAGACGCGCGGAAAAGAGCCCAAGCACGCTCGACATGAATCCGTGCAGCATCGTCGCGAGCGACCACGAGCCGAGCGAGAGCGTGTACGTGAACCGCGCGCCGAGTCGATCGAGCACGAGGCCTCCGGGGATCTGCGCGAACGCGTAGGTCCACGAGAAGGCCGAGAAAATCAGGCCCATCAGCTCCGGGCTGATCGCGAGCTCGCGCACGAGCGACGGCTGCGCAACGCCCATCACGGAGCGGTCGACGTAGTTCAGCATCGTGGCGAACGTGATCAGCGCGAGAACGCCGAGGCGGGCGCGAGTCGGCTTCATCGGTTCGCGCGCGTCAGTCGCGCGGCCGCGCGCTCGGCGCCGGCGCGGGCGGAGTCACAGGCGCGGCCAGTCCGCCGAGCGCCGCATAGTTCGGCCAGTCCTGCACCTGCACGTCGACGCCGAGCGAGACAACGCGCGGATGTGCGGCCTCGAACACCGGCCAGCGCGGAACGCGCTTCGACCGCGGCTCGCCATCGCGCGCGAACGAGAGCAACAGCGACGTCATGTCGTCCTCGAGCGCAACGTCGACGTCCTCCCAGATGCGCGTTTGGCGAAATAGGTTCAGCGATTCGCGCGTCCTCAGGAAATACGGAATTTCGGCCGAGTGATACGCCCCAGCCGTCGCGGGATCGTGGTCGATGAACGTGATGCCCGGCGCATACGGCTGCCGGCGCGTGAAGAAGTACGCGTACGCCGGCGCACGACTGTATTTCGTCTGCGCGCGAGCCCAGTTCGCCATCTGCGCGCCGACCGACATGTCGCGGCCGATGTCGGCCGCCGCACGGCGCGCGCTCGCCGCGTCCTCGGCGCGGTACGCGGCTAACACGTCGTCGGCGGTTTTCGGAAACGTGCGGTGCACGGCCGCTTCGAGCTCGGCCACGCTCGCCACCGGGCCCAGAGAGCCGAATGACTCGTCGCGCGTGAAGCCCAGCATCACGGGAACGTCGCTGTGCAGCCCCGACTCGAACGCTCGCTGCGCGCCGATCACGTACTTCCCGTCGACGACGATCGGAGCGCGGGGCACCGTCGCGGCCACGATCTTGTCGCCGCCGATGTCGCGGAGGTCCTCGATCGAGTGCGCCCCGAGCGAGTGCTGCAACGTCAAACCCGTCTTCTCCGCCTCAGCCAAGGTGACGGCCGTCAGCGGCTCGCCGAACGGACTGCCGCTCATGCCGACGACCTTGTGGAACAGGCCGCGCGCTTCGGGGCTGGCTTGCAGCAGCGCGACCGCCATCGAGCCCGCCGATTGCCCGGCGATCGTGACATTCGTGGGATCGCCGCCAAACGCGGCGATGTTGCGCTGCACCCACCGAAGGCCCGCGATCAGGTCCATCAGACCGTAGTTGCCGGAGCCGCCATAGTCGGATTCGGCCGTCAGCTCGGGGTGAGCGAGGAACCCGAGCGCGCCGAGCCGGTACGCGAGATTCACGCGCACCACGCCGCTCGCCGCGAGGTTCGCGCCGGAGTAATTCGCCATGCTCGCAGAGCCAACGTTGAAGCCCCCGCCATAGATCCACACGATCACGGGCAGCTTCTCGCCGCTGCGGGGTGCCCAGACATTGAGGTACAGGCAGTCCTCGCTCGTCGCCTCGTTGCCGAAGTAGTGGTTCATCGTGCGCGTGCGCAGGGTTTGCAGACACATCGGCGCGGGTCGGTCGGCGTGGAAAACGCCGGTCCAGCTTCGCGCGGGTTGCGGCGGTTTCCAGCGCAGCTCGCGAACGGGCGGCGCGGCCATCGGTATGCCGAGCCAGGCGCGTACTTGGGACTCGAGCACGACACCGTCCACGAGCCCGGACTCGGTTCGAATCGGCTCCGCGTGCGCAGCCGAGAGCAGCAGGATGCTCAGACCGACGGCGAACCTCTTCATGGAGCGCTCCTGCCAAGCACGCGGTGGAAGAAATCGAACGTCGCGTTCGTCGCCGCGAGCGTCGCCTCTCGCGTTTCGTCCGGCGTGCGCCCGACGAAGCTGTGATCGACGGCCGGTATATACATCGATTGCACGTCCACGCCCGCCTTCTTCAGCGCACCTTCCATCATGCGCGACTGCCCCACGTCGACGGTCTTGTCGCCTTCGCCGTGGATCAACAGGAACGGCGGATCGTCGGCGGTCACGTAAGCGATCGGGCTCGCGCGTCGAACCACGGCGTCGCACTCGCCGCTGCAGCCGAGGAACTGATTGTCGGGCCCTCCCGAGCCGTTGCGTGCGGCGACCGGGGCGAAATCGAACACTCCGTACCAGATGACGGCGCCCTGCACGCATTCGCTGCCACGCTCGGCAGGCGAGGGGTCGAGACTCTGATCGCCGCACGACGTCGCCGCCAGTGCAGCGAGCTGCCCGCCGGCCGAGCCGCCCCAAACAGCGACCTTGGCCGCGTCTATGTGGTATTTCGCGGCATTGCCTTTCAGGAAGCGCAGCGCGGCACGCAGGTCTTGCAGCGCTGCCGGAAACGGCGCCTCACCCGCGAGCCGGTATTCGACGCTCGCGACAACGAACCCTTCGGCCGCGAGCTGCGCCAACGCACGTGGGAAATCGGCGAGCGCTCCCGAGTGACGCGTGTTGCCGCCGACCCAGCCGCCGCCGTGAACGAAGACGATCAGTGGTTGCGTCGCCGTGCCTTGCGGCAAGTAGAGATCGACAATGAGCGGGCGAAAGCCGGGCAACACAGAGTACGTGACGTCGGCCAGCCCCGTGACGCCCTGAGGAAACTGCGTCACGCGATCGGGGTACACGTCTTTCTGACTCGCCGCCTCGACGACGGGGAAAGTTCGGGGTGCGGCGCCCGCCGCTCCCGCAACCACGGCGACGCAAGTCGCGGCGATCGACGCTCGAGCATTCATGGCAACCCCCGTGTATGAACTATTTCGTACACAATGTAGCGCAGAGGTCCGCCGCAGCGCTACCGGACCATCGCTAGTCGAGGCAGTACCGCGAAATCGCGTCGATGATGAGCTCGCGTCGCCGGCGCGCCACCTTCGGTGACGCAAGGTCAACACCGAAGTTTGCCGCGAACGTATAACGATTCGAGACGTTGTAGAAACACAGCGAGCTCACGAGCATGTGCAGCTCGACGGGATCGAGGCCCGACCGAAAGCGCTTCTCTTTGACGCCCTTGTCGATTATCGCCTGCAGCGTCGCGATGACGCTGCGATTACGTTCCTTCAATCCGGGCACGGCGCCAATGTGCGCACCGTAATGAATATTCTCGTTCATCACGAGCCGCACGAACTCCGGATGCTCGGCGTGGTAATCGAACGTGTGGCCGACGTACTGCTTCAAGGCGTCTTCGGCGCGCATCGCCTCGTAGTTGGCCGCGGCCTCGCGCGCGCGAATCTTCGCGTACGCCTGCTCGAGTACTGCGCGATATAGCTGCTCCTTGCCGCCGAAGTAGTAATAGATCATCCGCTTCGACGAGTTGATCTTGTCGGCTATCTCGTCGACGCGAGCTCCAGCGAGTCCCTTGTCGGCGAACTCCTGCGCTGCGATGTCGAGGATGTTGAGTCGTACTTGCTCTGCCTCGCTGTACCGATCTCTTGGTTGTTGTTTTCGTGCTCGGGGCAAGGCCTGACTCCTGACGACCGGCTTGACTGGCGCCATTGTGCCATTGTCGCGAGCAATCTAGGGCTCAAGCAGCCTTGAAGCGCGCTTGCGCCGCGAGCCGGATCGGAGCGTTGGCGGCGCCGTAGGCCTGATAGCCGCGCCGTTCGACGATCTCGAAGAAGACGCGCTTGGCGAAGGCGCGGCTATAGAACTGAAAGTACTCCGCGGTGCCGTCCCTGTCGTAGAGGATGCCGAGCTGCGCCATGCATTCGACGACATCCGGCGACACGCCGAACTTCGCCTCTACGTCGTCGTAGTAGTTGCGCGGTATATCGAGCATCGCGAGTCCGTTGGCGCGCGCGGCCTCCGCCGCCGCGAAAATGTCGGCGGTCGAGAATGCCAAGTGCTGAACGCCGGCGCCCATGTAGTGCTGGATGAAGCGCGCCGATAGCGTTTGCGCGCCCATGGAGCCGTTCAGCGTCACGCGCAGCGACCGATCGCGCGACTCGACGGCTTGACTCTGGATCAGCCCGAGGGTGTCGGCGATCTCGATTTGCGGCGTCTTCGTCACGTCGAACAGCGCCACGTAATAGAGCAGCCCCGATAGGAACTCTTCGTACTGCATGGTTTGTGCGATATGGTCCACACGCTGCAGCCCGAGTGGGCGCCGCACAGAGTCGGGCGAAACGGGATGCGTGAACTCGTGCTCCCACACCTCTCCCTGGGTCCCCTCCTCGATGAAATAGACGAGGCTGCCCCCGACGCCCTTGACCGACGGGATCTGCATCTCTTGTGGGCCGACCGCCTGCGTGAAATGAGCAATTTCCAGGCGCTCGGCACGCTCGAGAGCGGCGGCGACGTTGTCGACACGGAGCCCGAGCGCGCACACCGATGCGCCGTGCACGACGTCGTAGCTGTGCGCGAAACCCTCGGGCTCGCAGTTCATGACGATATTGATGTCGCCCTGCTGCCACCGCGTCACGGCCTTGCGCCGGTGCGTCGCCGTCGGCGTGAAGCCGAGAGCCGAGAGCATGCCGCCCAGCGCTTGAGCTTCCTCGTCGCTCGCCGCGAACTCGATGAACTCCACGCCGCGCACGTCGACTCGCGGCGGCATCGTCGCTTTGATGGGCGCGCGCGGCCGCTGCGCGACTTGGTCATGGAGCAGCTGCAGCGAACGAAACCCGTCGACCGCTACGCCGCTCGCGGAGCCGGCCCGGAAGCGGTCGTTGAAGATCTCGAGCGACCAATAGCCGTCGTAGCCGATCCGGTGAATCGCCTCGGCGAACTCAGCGAGCGGAAAGTCGCCCTGCCCCGGCATGTTGCGGAAGTGCCGGCTCCAGCTGAGGTAGTCCATCGTGAGGCGCGGCGCGTCGGCGATTTGCACCAAGAACAACTTGTCGACTCGTATGTCGCCGATACTTGCGCTCGGAATCTCACGCGCAAGCGAGTGGAAACTGTCGAGGATCAAGCCGATCGACGGATGATCGACGTCGCGAATTAGGCTCCACGCATCGCGGTGGTCGAACGTGTGGCGGCCCCAGGCGAGCGCCTCGTAGCCCACGCGCATCCGCCGTTTCGCCGCGCGTTCGCCGAGCTCCGACAAGTCATCGATGAGCTGCGCGCGATCCGCGACAGCGAGCGGTGAGCAATTCGAGCACAGCAGGATCAAATCCGTGCCGAGCTCCTCCATGACGTCGAACTTGCGCTCCATGCGCTCGAACGCTCGCGCGCGCTGCTCGGGTGGCATGCCTTCTAGATCGCGAAACGGTTGAAACAGAGTGCACCGCATGCCGGAGTCGCGGATGATTCGGCCGACCTCGCGGGGACTGCCCGCGAAACCAAGGAGGTCGTTCTCGAAAACCTCGACGCCGTCGAACCCGGCCTCGGCGACCGCGCGAATCTTGCCTTCGAGTGAACCGCTGATCGAAACGGTGGCAATCGAAGCCCTCATCGCTTGTTTTATGAACTAGTTCGTACACATTTGCAAGCCGTGCCAGATGGGCTTCTCTACGTGCTGACCGACGAGCACGATGGCACGGTGCTGAAGCTTTCGGCTACGCGGCGAAGTACATCCCGCCGTTGACGGAGATCGTCTGACCCGTGATGTAGCCGTTGCGCGCGAGCAGCACGGCCACGTCGGCGCATTCTTCGACGCGGCCGAAGCGCCCGACGGGAATCATGTCGGGTTTGATGTGCGGATTCGAGGCCACCATCTCCGTGCCGATCAGTGCCGGCGAGATCGCGTTGACGGTGACGCCTTCCTTCGCCAACAGCCGCGCATAGCTCTTCGTTGCGGCGATGACGCCGGCCTTCGCCGCCGAGTAGTGAACCGCCATGACGCTGCCCGCCTGCGCGGCCACCGACGTCAGGTTGATGATGCGTCCCCACTTGCGCGCGCGCATGCCGGGCAACACCGCCTGAGTCGTCAAGAACACCGATGTGAGGTTGAGCTGAAGGGTGTCGTTCCAGCTCGCCTCCGTCATGTGCTCGATGCTCTCGAACGTCGCGCGGCCCGCATTGTTCACGAGAACGTCGACGGGCCCGAGCTGCTTTTCGACCTCCGCGACGAGCGCGGTGACGTCGGCGCTCTTCGAAACATCGCCGTGCACGACGAGCACACGCCTACCCAGAGCTTCGATGGCTTCGGCGGTCTGCTCTGCATCGGCTTGGCGGCTCACGTAGTTCACCGCGACGTCGCAGCCGGCCTCGGCCAGCGCGAGCGCGATCGCCTTACCGATGCCGCGCCCGCCGCCCGTCACGACCGCGATCCTGTTGTCGAGTGTCGTATCCGCCATGGTGGACGCGAATGCTACCTGAAACGCTCGCCCCTGCGGCATATGTCTTGCATGAAGTCCCCTGCGCTTCGTGATGGCTCACGACGCCAGGGAGGCACCCATGCAAGCATCAGCGCGATCGCTTCTTCTCCTTCCTCTTCTTCTTGTCTTACCGTTTACGGCCGCCGGTGTTGAACGCGCCCGCGCCGGTGCGGATCTCGTCGCCGTCGAGTACGAGGGCACGATCACGGAGGTCTTCGAAGCGCCGCCCCAGTACGTCGTCGGCGACCGGATCAAGGGACGGCTGTTCGTCGATCGGCGGTTGGCACAACCCCGCAGCGACAGCAGCCCGAATCGGGTGACCTACATTTCGTTCGATCCCGCTTTCGTCGGCGACTTCTGGCCGTCCAGCGGCGACGGCTTCGACCGAGTCGATGTCAGCGACGAGCAATCGATACCGGGAATAGAGAGACCGATCGACGGCTTCAGCGTCGAGGACTGGTCCGTCTCGGAGGGCGGTTCGCTCGACGGCGCCCGCGTGTTCACCCTCAGCGCTCGGCTCTACGACTTTCTCGACGGTACCGGTCTCGACCAGAGCTTCGAGCTCACGTCTGCCGACGTCGACGAGCCGAACGAGGACCTGAGCGGCGGATTCAGGTACAGCAACCTTGGCCCGTTCGCGTTCGTATCGTTCGTCCTCGATCGGCTCACGGTGAAGCCGGGCCACTGCTCAGCCCCTTGACCGGAGCTCGGGCGACCGCTCAAGGAACGACGGTGACGGTCGCGGTGTCGACCTTGCCGCGGTTCTTGATCTCGACCAGCGCGCTGCCGACACCGATGCCCGTCACGAGACCGGTCTTGTTGCCGACCTTGAACACGTCGTCGTTTGACGACCTCCACACCGTCGCCGATTCGTCCGTCATCTCTTGCGAGCAGCCGTCGGGGTAGAAGCCCGTCACTTGCAACTGCGCAGTCGCGCCGACGCGCAAAGTCACGTCGCTCTCGATGGACATGGAACCCGGCTTGCCGGAGCAGAGCGCCGTCACCGTCAAGCTCGTTTGACCCACGACGTTGTCCTTCGTCGCGGTGACCGTAATCGAGCCGCCGGCGAGCGCCGTAGCGCGGCCGTGATCCTTGCCGTTGCTGATGCTTGCAACTGCGTCGCTCGAGCTCGTCCACGTGACGAACTTCGAGACATCGATCTGCGTCGCGTTGGACAGGATGGCAGTCGCCGTGTAGTAGACGTGCGAACCCACGCTGACGGACGAAGCGGCAGGCGTCACGACGATCAGTGTGATCGTCGGAGGTACGACTTCGAGCGTGCCAACACCCTGCAGCGTGCCCTTGTAGTAGGCGCGGATCTGCGTGCCGCCCGCCACCACCCCGAGAGCCGTGCCCGCGGATGCGGCTTCGTTGCTGACGCTCGCGGCAGCCGCGTTCGAGCTGACCCATGTCACCTCGTCCGTGATCTCGCGGGCGCTGCCGTCGGATAGCCGGGCGATGGCCACGAACGCTTGCGTCTCGCCGACCTCGATCCTGGCGTCAGCAGGGCCCACCAGCACGCTCGTAATGATCGCGGCACCGACCGTGAGCGCGGCGTTGCCCGTGACGCCTTCGAGCGCGGCCCTGATCGTCACGGCTCCGGGGGCCACACCGCGGACGAGGCCCTGCGCGTCGCCCGCCACGATCTTGGCCACGGATTCGGCGCTGCTCGACCAGCGGGCTCGAGCGGTGATGTCCAGGCTGCTCTCGTCGTCGTAGACGCCGATGGCCGTGAACCGCTGGGTGAGACCGGCTGCGACGGTCGCCGTCGCGGGGATGATCTCGATCCCCAACAAGGCGGGCCGCCGCACCTGCACGGTAGCGGCGGCCGCGAGCCGCTGCACGCTCAGGGCCGCCGTCACTTGCGTCGAGCCGCTGCCCGCTCCGGCGACGACTCCTCGGTTCGCCGCCGAGCTCACGGCCGCGACGCTCGAGTCTTGCGATTGCCAGAGCACGCTCGCGGTGACGTCCTCGGTGCTGCCGTCGGTGTAACGCAGGATGGCTTGCAGCGCCTGGTGCTCGCCGATCGTCAGTTGCAGGATCGGCGGCGTCACTTCGAGCGAGACCGGCGCCGGCGCGGTCACATGCAACTGCGCCGCTCCGGTATATGTTTGCCCTTGCGAGATCAGCGTCGCCGAAATGGTGACGTCGCCTTGCTGGAAGGTTGCGAAATCGCCGAGCGGCCGCGATGCCTGCGCAATGCTCGTATCGCTGGTGCGCCAGCGCGCGGAGCTCGTGATTTCCACGCGCGAGAAGTCGGAAAGAACGGCGACCGCGGTGAAGTGCGCGGTCCCGCCGCTGACGACTCGAGCACGCGCCGGCGTGACCTGGATCTCGGTGATCGTGATTGGCGCCGGCTTGACGACGAGCTCGGCGCTGTCGACGACTTCGATGCCGCCGGCGTAAAAGGCTGCGGTGATCGCGGTCGTGCCCTCCGCTTTCCCCCACACCGACCCGTCCTGCGACGCGAGATGCGCGACCGCCGCGTTGGTGATCCTCCACTCCGCTTGGCTCGACACGTCTTCCCTGGTGCCGTCGAGGTAGACGGCCGTAGCGTGAAATCGAGCTTCCTTGCCGACCATGGTCGACGTGCTCGACGGCGAAACGCGCAGCTCCACCAAGTGCGCGGCCGGGTCGACGACGCGCGCGTTCACACTCGCGCTCAAGTCCACGACATCGGAGTTGTCGGCAACGGTAATCGCAACCGTTCCGACCGACGCGCCCGTGAGCAAACCGGACGCGTCGACCGCAGCGATGCGGGCGTCGCCGCTCGTCCACCTTCCGAGGCTGGTCACGTCGATGGGTTCGGAGCCGTCGAGCAACAGGAGGGCCTGGAGCTGGAGGTCTCCATCTACGGAGACGAGCGGCTCGGGCGGATTGATCTCGACCCCCGCGATCCGATCGAGGTCGACGACCGACAGCCGCGCAGTGCTCGCGTACTCGACGCCCTGATAGTCGATCGACGCACGCAGCGCCGTCTCCCCGGTACGCAGGCCAACGAACTTGCCGGGCTGCGCCGCGCTCGCAGCGACGTTGCGGTCGAGCACCGTCCATTGCACCAGATCGGTGACCGAGACGGGCGAGCCGTCCGAGAGCAGCAGCTCGGCATCGAACAGGGCGAACCCACCGGCATAGGTGACCCGAAGCGGCGGCAGCACGCGTAACTCTTCAACCGTGACATCCGGCTGGGGCACCATGAATGGCGCGGCATCGGTGTATTCGATGCCTTCGTAGACGGTCGCCGCGTGAATCTGTGTCTGACCTGGCGCAAGGCCGCGCGCCAGGCCCTGCGCGCTCACCGTCGCGACATCCTCGTCGTCGCTCCTCCAGGCCACCTGGGCGGTGACGTTGACCTTTCGCCCATCCGTGAACGCGAGATACGCCTCGAACTGACGCGTGCTGAAGACGACGGCCTCGGCGCTTGCAGGCGTCACCTGCAATGAGTCGACGCCGATCGGCCGGATGACCTCGACGCCGGCGCTCGCGTCGACGGGCCTTCCGCCGTAGAACAGTCGCGCGCGAACTTTGGTTTTTCCCGCGCCGATACCCGTGAGCACGCCGGTCAACTCGTCGACGACCGCGACGGCTTCGTCGTCGACGGACCACTGGCAAGCGGCATCGAGCGGCGACTCGTCGGAGAACACGCCGACGCATCGGTACCTAAGGTCCTCGTCCACGAGGATCGAGGCGTGGCCTGGAGCTATCGACAGCGAGTTCAGAGTCGGCGGCGTCTCGACTTTCAGCACGCCATCGTCGAAGAGCCTCTGCCCCTGATAGCGCAGCTCGGCGGAGACGGTCGTCTGCCCGCCTGCGACGGCCGAGGCGAGGCCTTCGACACCCACGCTCGCGACGGCCGGGGCCGAGCTCTGCCAGCGCACGAGCCGCGTGACGTCGATGACTTTGTGGTCGGCTGTGATCGCCTCGGCCTTGTAGGCCTGCTGTTGCCCGACGAGCAGATCGGCCCATTGCGGCGACACGCGCAGCTCGGCGATGGCGGGCGCGGTCACCTTGAAAGTGGCGGTGGCAGAGCGATTGACCGTCCCA